>Ga0326597_10001008_pt1 | contig 47022 bp, 68 predicted proteins | sample RVTome_12_FD_203789 | JGI IMG/M metagenome (GOLD analysis project Ga0326597, IMG submission 203789) | Soil microbial communities from uranium-contaminated site in the Upper Colorado River Basin, Wyoming, United States - RVT100D185 | ecosystem: Environmental > Terrestrial > Soil > Contaminated >...
TCGTTTTGACTCTTCGCGACGACGTAGTGCTCGTCGCGCAATATCACCGCCTCGTCCCTCTCCCGCCGCATCTGTTCAAGGGCGTCGGCGGCTTCAATCGCGGCGTCCCCGTACTGGTCCCGTAGAACCCCCGTGTTCTGGCACATCTCGCACACCCACGGGGCAGCAGACCCAACGTGATTGCAAGGAACGGGCTTGAACAAATCTCGCACCCGTGCGATCAGGGCGTCGACGTCACTCATCGACCTTCTCCTTCTCTAGGCGCTCTAGGACAGTCTCGTAGGAGCGGTCCCAGGGGGTGCGCGCGCGGCTCAGCAGAGCTTCGTACCGGCCGGGCCAGTTCTCGTCGATGAACGCCCGCCATGCCTCCGGGTTATGCGTAAACCAGACGTGATGGCCTTGGCACAGCGACAGGGCGTTTTCCTCGTCCCAGCGGATGCTGTAGTACCTGCGCCCGATCAGATGCGCGGCCTGCAACCCCCCTCCGCACCGGACGCCCGGATACCCTGCGGCCTCGCAATACCCGCGCGCGCGCACGGACAGGGAGAACGCCTTGTCGGCCTTGGTGCGCTGGGTGGAGCGTTTGGGCTTACGTGGCATCGTCGGCCTCGGGGGGTCGCCAGGCAAGAGCGGAGAACCGGAAGGGCTCTGCGTAGTCATTCGCCCCATCGTTGCGAGCGACCAGGTGTCCGCCCTCACAATGAACCTCCCACGCCGACGTGATGGCGTGCACGTCCGCGCGCGCCACGTCAAACGGCGTGTCGGCGATGTATTCGAGGGGCACGCTGAAAGACACATCCAGGAACAAGATCCCTCCACAGATGGGGCAGACGTGCTCGTTCACGCGCTCCTCCTTCTCATGGCCTTGCGCTCCTCGGGCGTTGTCATCCCCCAGATTCCTTGATCGTGGCCTTCGTCCAGCGCGAGGCGTAGGCAGGGCTCGCGTAGTGGGCAGGTGGAGCAGATGTCCAGAGCTTTGTTCCTGCGCGCGTGTTCCTCGGGGTGGGGCCACCACAGGTCGGGGTCGTGAGACGCGCAGGCTGCCGCGCGCCAGTCGGTTTCCAGGTACGTCGATACGGGCACCGGCGTCCAATGTCTTTCACCACACCCCACGCGCGACCTCCAGCATCTTGCGGTCATGACTTCTGTAGGCCCATAGTGGATCGCGGGTGCGCTCGGGGAAGTCGGTGGCCTTCTGACTCCAGCGAATGACGTTGCGGTGGCTGGTCCCTAGTTCCTCCTGGCAGACGTGACGCAGTTCTGCGGGAGACAGGGATTCGACCAGGAGGCGCGCGCAGTCCGCGCGTGCCCACTCGAACCGGGAGATTGCGGCCGTGTGGTCAAGGATGGAGGCGGCGTAGGGGTTCACGTGCGCGACGCTCTGCCGACCCTCGCCGCAGACCGTACAGTCGGCAGAGCGCTGGGCGTCGTAGACCATCGCGTGCTTACCCACCGACCCTCCTCTTCTTCGCTGGTTGTGCGTATTCCTCAATCGGGTGGCGGGGAGTGTCGCCCAACATCCCGTCGAGATAACCCTTCTCCCACCAGAACGTCGCGCGCTCCTCTTCCCGCGACCGGAAACACCTCGGGGCCGAGGGCACGGACCAGCGCACTCCGCAGCGCCAACACTCGATGCCCCAAGCGTGGTCTTCCGGGTGCGGAGCATCATCCGCAGCGTGCCCGTTCGGGCACTTGCGACATGGGCAGCGGTAGCGGCTCACGCGACCCGTCCCAAACCCAAAATGGACACCAGTTCCTCGCGCGTGACGACCGCGCCGCCCGGATGCCAATATTCCGCGCCGGTGCTGTCGAGCCAGTCGGGGAGATGAACCCCCCCGGGACGGAAATACCCGTCGCGGAAGCGCGCGCTGGACAACCATGCCTCGAACACGACATCGCTCACGCGCGTCGTTGTGGTTTCAAGCATCACGCCACCCGTCCGTTGAAGTCCGTGGAGTACTTGTGCCAGCCTGCGTCAAGCAGCGCGCGCAGGTCGTCGGGGTGATATCTCAATTGCTTCCCCACGCGGTAGGCTTTGATGACTCCTCGGTCGTGTAAGAGCCACATGGTTCGACGGCAGACGCCCAGGATCTCTGCCGCCTGACCGACGCGCACAAGACCCGGGGGGGGAGTTTCTATCTTGGGTAGGGGTTTGCCGATCCATTCCTTCCAGCGCTGGATGAAGCTCTCGGCTGCGATGTCGGGGACGATGTAAAGACGACCCTCCTTGCGCGCGGGGACGATGCCCTTTCGTATCCAGTTCACGACTGCGCCGGGACTGACGCCGAGCCGCCTGGACATCTCCTCGGGGCTCATCGGACCTCCGTTCTCACTTGACCTTCCGCACTCCAGGGCCGAACACCTGACGGATGACCTTCTCTGCGCGCGCGGTTGCGTCCTGGGGCTTCACTCGCCCCACCCCTCCGGCACGGCCCCCTTCGACACGGCTGCGGCCTCCTGCGGGGACAGAACGTGCTCCACGGGAGGGGGCACGGCGGGAGGGGGCTCCTGCGGAGGCGGCGAAGGGTTTGCGCGCGCGGGCTTCTCTGTGGCGAGGTCGCGCGCGAGGGCCAGCAGGTACTTGGCCTTCTCCTCGATGGGCAGGGAGATGATGGACTTGCTGAATCCGCGCGCCGTGAGTTCTTCGGTGGGGAAGGACGCGAGGCTGATGTTGATGCCTGCGTTGATGGCCCATTGGGCTGAGATCAGCCGCTGGCGCTCCTGCCACTCGGGAGAGTCCCCTCTGGGGGAATCCCCAGAGCGAGCGGGGGTGGGCGTGCTCGCCTTCCCGTTCGAGCCGTTTCCACCCCCGTTCACCTCGGACTCCAGTTCCAGCACGTCGTAGACCGTCCTGCGCGGCTTACCTGCTGCCGGACCCTTGGTGTAGGCGTCCTGCTTGCCCGTCACCTTGACCCACCGTTCGACGGTCGCAGCGGCCTTGAGCGCTTCGTACTGCGGGCTCACCTCGTCCTCGGTCCCGTAGACCATGCGGAACACCCACACGGCCTTGCCCCCGACCTTGCACCTGCCCTTCTCGGGGTAAGGGTCTTCCCATTCTGTTGCCGGTCCGGATAGATCGAAGAAGTCGTTCACGGCTCACTCCTTTTCGTGGGCTCGAAGGTAGATACGGCTGCGAACGCGCGCGCGACCTTCTCGGCGCACTCTGAGCAGAAGGCTTGCACGTCCTGATCCAGGGTGTAGACCCTGGCGGGTTCCGTACGGCAGAGGGAGCAGTTCATCGCCACACCCTCACTTCGTTCTTGTCCGACCAGATCGCGGAGTCTCGGTACGCCATCCAGGGACGGTTGCCCCAGGTCTGTTCGACGCAGCAGGGAATGGCGATTACCCGCACCTCGCGCGCGCGCACCTTGCCGATGGCTGCGTTCAGGTCGGCGTGCGAATGAACCGCGACGACTAGGGCGAGGTCGGCTTCGATGGGGTCGATGTCCTCGACCGGGAGCGGCAGCACGCTCAGGCGGTGCACACGCATCCACCGGCTCGCCTGCGGATCAACGGCGGGGTCCACGCTCCAGACCGTCCAGGGGGTGAAGAACGCGAACGTGGCTCCCGTGCGCGGGGACTTCCCGTCGCCGGGGCAGATGACCGTCACGGGGTCGTCCTCGGTCCACCCGCTGTGCTGGCGCGCCGCGCACAAGGCCCCGAAGGACTCCGTGACCTCCTTAGCGTTGGGGAACAGCCCAAGGGCCTGCATGTCTGCCGACGCGCGGGAACTCACGTACTGATCGAGATAGCGACGGTTTCCCGACTTCGTGCGCGCCTTCACGCGACTCGCCCCATAGCCTCGGGATCACAGCAGGTGGATTCGTCGATGCCGAACTTGCACCACTTCCACCCTTTCCCGCCGAATACCTCGAAGCAGTCGCACGGCAGGTCCAGGTGAGACGTTGCGGCGTTGAGTTGCGCGCAGCGTTCGATGACCTCTTGCATGTGCGCGCCCGTTACGTCGTCGAGTTGGATGCTCAGGTCGTCCTTGGAGATGGACATGACCTGCCAGTAGTCCACGTGGTAGTCCGCGCGCTCGGCCAGCAGGGCGCACGCAGCGGCCTGTAGCAGTTGGTTATGACCCGCGACCGTCTCGTTCTTCTTCGCCGCCCACCAGAAGCTCTTGGAGGACTTGCTCTTGAGTTCGAGTCCAACGATGGAGCCCTCGTGCTTGACGATGAAGTCCGCGTGCGCGCCGAGGTTCAGATCGTCGTCGGCGAACGGGACCTCGGCTCCGAGCAGGATGCCCATGTCCTTGAACCAGCCCTCGACCATCCTTCCCGTCAAGTGCCCTACCTCGAAGATGCGCGCCGTGCGCGCGTCGATCGGCAAGCCCGCTACCCCTTGCTCCGTCAGGTACTGCGCGCGCAGGCAGGAACCGATGAGGCTCGCGCGCCACCGCTTGCGGCCTGCGACATCGCGGCGGGATGCGTTTACCTGCTCATACAAGTGGGCGTCGATTGCGCTATCGAGGAACATCATCGCCCCACTTCGCAACCTTGGGTCCGCGCAACAGGTACTCCATCGCGCGGTCGTTCGCAGAGTTGATCCATCGCGGGAGGGGAGCGCCGTCGGCAGGTTCGGGGGGCCGAGCCCGCGTCTGACGCTCCCATCTCGCACCCGCGCAGACGAAGAACATCATCAGCAACGTCCAGGCGATCAGACCGAGGATGAACATCACGCGCCCCTCTCCCAAGCCGAAGGCCCCTGATTCGCCGCAGCCGCGTCGTCCCACGCCATCTGCTCTTCGGTCGTCTGACAGCGCGCGCAGCGTCCCTCGTGGTCGCCGTCTAGGTCTTCACCGCACGCGCAGCGGGAGTCGTCGATGGTCTGCAAGTGCGCCTGTTTCTGGTAGTCGTTGAAGGTGTTGAAGAAGGCTGCGCGCGCGCCGGGTGTTTCATCCGCTCCCCAGGAGAGGGCCCCTGGGATCGTGCCGGGTTCTCCCCGGCCACCATGCCCGACGCTACGCGCAGAGGTCAGTGTCTCGAAGGGGTCCTCGACGATGGTGTGCTTGAGCCGCGCGCACGCCTGCGGGTGCATGGCGATCACGAACATCACGTCCCCGTCCTCGATGCGTAGAACGTGGTCGCCGTTCGCGCGCACCGCATGGGAGAACTGGCAATCCTCAGGCAGCGAGTAGTGAACCAGGCTCATGCGGGCACCAACTTTCCTCGAACGACCTTGATGTGCTTGCGGACGATGCGCGCGGAGCGCGCCAAGGAGTCCTTTCGGGCGGCGTCGTAGGCGGAGGCGGCGGCGGCGGGGGCGTAGGCGGCGTAGACGGCGGCGGCGGCGGGGGCGTAGGCGGCGTCGGCGTGGGCGGAGGCGGCGGCGGCGGCGGCGTCGGCGGCGGAACGCACCTGTTCGATGGTGGCTTTGCCCCGAGCCCATGCTGCCGCAACGCGCAGGGCTTCGGCTGGGCGCTTCTCGCCCGCAGGCACGAACTTGAGCGCCGGGCGCGCGCACTCAACGGCGGCCAGCACGACGGTACGGTGGAGCGCTCCACCGTAGACAACGTTGCGCGCGGCGAGCCAGAGCATCCAGTCCCCGCGCTCGCACTCCTCCCATGCCTTGACGAGGGAACGAGTGCCCACCCATTCGCGGGCTTCTTCGCAGGCGTGCAGGTCCACGAGCTTGTCAGCGAAGGTCTTGCGCTTCGTTGCGCGCGCGATCCCCTTTGCGCTCATGCGGCACCCCCCTCTTCCAGATGCAGGATTGCGCCGATCAGCTCGTCGCGGCTCCAGTCCCGCAGGTCCTCCACGCGGAACCCGCGCGCCCAGGCAGCTTTGCGGTACAGATGCCGCAGCACCACAGCCGACGAAGCATCAAGGGCTTTGACTCGGGAGTCTCTGGACTTCATGGAACCCACCTCCTTGGGCCTGTGGACAAGATAATCTCTTGGGAATCAGAAGTCAAGAGTGTGGGGAGAAGTTTCTCGGCGAATCAGAGATTTGCCTGGTCCGCGCGCGTATTCAGCGAGAGGACAGGGGGGTGGCCTTTCGATCTTGACCTTCTGCCACTTTCCCCCGGCAGTCTGGGGGACATCTTTACCGAGTCCTGAAGGACCCTTTACCCGAACTAAGCAGATATATAACAAGGCTCTATTCGTTGAGCCCCTTAGCCGTTAACCCCTTTAAGGGCTAGGGTTTTCAGCCTGCTCCGTTCGGAGCGCATGGTGTTCTAAGCCTCTGCGCTCGTCCATCAGAAGCGATCGGGTCGATATATACGGGGCCCGTAAGTTAGAGAACCCCCCCAGCAAGGCCGGGGGGGTTCAGGTCCTCATGCCGTGTGCGCAGCGAAGGACCAGAAGAACGGCTGATCTCGTCTTTGCGCACGGGCACAGGGCGGCACATTACACCCATAAGGCCCGATGTCAATAAGAGGAATTCTTGGGAACGGGCATCCCAGAACAACGAACAAACCGGAACCCCTTGTTGACGCAGGACCTGGGGATTGTGGATAATGCTTCCCAGGAGGTGGTACCCATGGGGCGCAGACGTGCTCCTGTCACTACTGCTGTCGGAACGTTGATCCACGAATACCTCGGGCCGAGGACCTATCGGTCCCTGAGACTCCAGATCAAGGCTCAGTTCGGCGTTGAGAGAAGCGAAGAGGCCATCCGCAACGCTTGTCGTGGTGAGGCAGGCCCGGAGGCGTACCGAGGACTCCAAGCTCCGGGGGGTGGAACGCCGCTCTCGGAGTTGGTGCGGCGCGCGCTCTACATCCCCGAGGACAAGTTCTGGGATGCACTAGCTGAGGACTGGAAGAAGACCGCTCGCGCGCGTGTCTCCGCTCGCAAGGGGTATTCTCGGCATTCGCTCTCTCACCAGCGTAAACGCGCAGTATTGTTCCCCCTAGCGCGTTCGCGCGGACCCTAGTTCAGTTTCACGGGGCAAGAGCCGAGATAGCGGGGGGAGCCAATGGATCTGGTCCGGGCGTTCACGAGTTGGGGCCTGCACGAGCGCGGGTGGGAACTCACGACCCGCCAGACCTACGCCCGCAGGGTTCTGGTAGCCGATGCCTGGCTCCGCGCGCACGGGGGCAGAGGGATACGCTGGGCCGACGAAGGCGATCTGCGCGCCTATCTGTTCACCTTCGACACCGCGCGCAACCGCAACAACGTACGTCAGGCCCTTGTGGCCTTCGGGGTGTTCTGCGCCTTCACGGGTAGGCGCGCGCACAACCCCGCCGTGGGGCTTCCCCGCCTGCGGGAACCGGAACTCCTACCCCGAGCCCTAGACCACGAGCAAGCCCACGTCCTGTGGACGAACACGCAAGGCGACGCGCGCGCGATGGTTGGCTTGATGCTCTACGCGGGACTACGTAAGACCGAAGCCCGAACCCTGACGTGGGATCAACTCCACTCCGACCACCTAAGGGTCCTGGGCAAGCGCCGCAAGGAACGGGCGGTGCCTCTCCACCCTCACCTCAGACACGCCCTGGGGGGCTTGGAGCACGACGCGCGCCACCTGTTCCCCTCCCCACGCCTGCCCGACCACCCGCTATCGGACACCGCCTGGCGGGACCGCATCCACGCCACGCGCGCGCACGCGGGGGTGTTCTTCCGCTGTCATGACCTCCGGCACACCTTCGCCACCTCCCTGCTGGAGGCCGGAGCGGACCTGCGCCAGATACAGGAACTCATGGGCCACGCGGACCTATCGACCACCAGCATCTACCTACGGGTGCGCCCCGCGCGCCTAGCGCGCAGCGTCCTGGCTCTGGACTTCACGTCTAAGGCCCCTCAGATGCCCTCAGAGCCTCAGATGCCCCCAGGGCCTCTTGACCCCCACAGAACCCCATCTCTGGGCTTTCAGGGCTGAGGAAGGAGCCTCAAAACGTTGGGAAATCCAAAGGGCTAGCTGGCGATCTGGACGGCGATGGCGCGAGGGCGCTTCGGGTCCTTTTTGAGATACCCGTGCTCGACCAGCGTCGAGAGTTGCGCGTGGACGCTGGAGGGAGAGGCCAGTCCAACTGCCTCGCCAATCTCGCGGACGGACGGGGGATAGCCGCGTTCAACGTACATCCGTTGGATGTACTCCAGGATAGAGCGCTGGCGATGGGTCAGGCGGTGCGCCGCGCGGCTCTGGATTCCAGGGAGTTCCTGCTCATTCATCATGTCCCTAACCTAAACTAATGTTCGGGTATTTTCAAGGGCCTTTCCGGGGAACTGAAACCCCCTGCCGGGGAGGGGCCAAGTAGGAGGTGGCACACTCAACCCGGAGGGGGCTAGCGGGGAGGATGCGCGCGCGGTCACCCCGAAGGGCTACCCGCTAGGCGAGAACGTCGCGGACCTCTAGCCACAGGGTCGCGATGACATCCGCCGTGGTGGGGGTCCAGCCTGAGGTATCCGCGCGGACCTGTACGTCGTCCCCCGGACGCAGGGCCAGGGCTTCTCGGTGCGGGTAGGTCTTGTACGCCGTCTGTGTGTCGGTGGCGTTGAGCACCACGTCGAACTCCGCGCCTGCGTCTACCCCGCCGATCAACACCTCGAAGGTGGCGGTGCCCGCCGTGCGCGCTTCGTTCGAACGAACGGCCATCGCGCGCACCCAACCGGGGAAAGGGATGAGCGCGCGCCCCGGCGAGGTCGTGCCTCCGAGCCTCAACCCGGCCGTCGCCGTGCCCGCCAGGTCCACGGCGTTGTACTCCATCACGACCAGGTGCGTCTGAGGAGCCGTGAACCGCCCCTGGAGGGGCGCGGGGTTGGGAAACGCCTTGCCCATGCCTAGGCCAACACGCGGAACATCAGCGCACCGCGCCCGCTGTTGGCCGAGCGCCAGCGCAGGGCCGCTTGATGGATCAGGACCGTGTAGGAGTCCGACGAACGAGGCTTCGGTGCGCCGCCCTTCTCGTACCAGGGCTTGATGACCACGATGCGGTTAGAGGACTCGACCAGAGCTTCCAACTCAGCCGCCGCCTTCGCAGCCGACACCGTGCGGTGCGGCACGCGCGCGCCTAGATCTATCTCGCAGCGGATGAACTTCGCCTTCCCCGAAGTGGTAGCGCGGATGGACGCGGAATAGAGCGTTGGGGTGGTGGCTGCGTCCGTGCCTGCCGTCAGGGTGAGGCGGGGCTCCAGGTAGCGGAAGGTGCGCTCGACGCTCGCGCCCGAGATCGTGAAGGACTTGCGCGTTACGGCCCCGTCTGCGGCGAAGGTGGCCTCCATCGTAGCGGCCGAGGCGTCCGTCGTGACCTCCGAGCCGTCGTCGGCCTTGAAGGAGAACGCGACCTCCTCGCCTGCCGCCAGAGCCTTGAAGTGAAGCTCCACGTCCAACAGAATCTTCTCGTCGTTGGGAAGGTCGAAGTCCCAGAGGGGCGCGGCCACCGCAGTCGCGGAGCGGTACTTGTCGTCGCCGGTCGCCAGGGAATAGCGCACGTAGGTCTTGTTGGCCGTGGCGTCGGCGAACACGGCCGCGAACAACTGCCCCTTCTCCCACACCAGGGAGTTGATTTCCGCCGACGTGAGCCCCGAGTCCGTCACGTCCCCGCGCGCGCGCAGACTCAGGGACCCCGTGCTGATGTCGTAGGCGAACACGTCCGCGTCGTCGGGATCAGAACCGCCCAGGAGCAGGAGGTTGTCGTTGGCTTGGGTGACGCACCGGAACCGCCGTGCTTGCGCGGTGCGAAGCGCGAGGTCTTTGACCGACACGACCGTATCGACGTTCGCGCCCTCTGCGAAGATGAGGGTTGCGGCGTCCAGCACACCCGCAGCAGCACCGGGCGTATGGCCCGCCATGAACAGAACTCCTGCCGCAACGCGCGCGGCGTCCAGTCGGTCGTCGATGGTGCGGAACGTCTGGGGCAGGTCGCCCTGTTCCACGAGCGCCGTTCCGTCCCAGACGAACAGCTTCATCTGCTCGGTTCCGCGCCCTGCCACGAGGAACACGCGCTGGCCGTTGGACGTTGCGGCGATGACCTTATCGACGCCGTTGGCCGTTCCTACCAAGGTCCCAGCACCCGCTGCCTTGAGGTCCGCTTGGTAGAGGTCGATCTTGTCCGTGCCTTCGCGGAAGTGGTACAGGCGGTTGTCCGCCGCGATGGGGGATTGAGAGGCCGCGCCCCCGCCCCAGGCGGTGACGGTCAGGTCGGTAGCGACCTTGAACATGTTCGAGGTCGTGCCCACGAACATCTTCGCGCCCGAGACTGCGGGCGGGCCGTTCAGGGAATCGCCCGCGTCCACGGTCGTCGCGGGGTCGGACCAGGTGGAGAAGTCGTACTTGAACACGACGACCTCGGGTGACCCGTCTGTGTGGTAGGCGAACACGTTTCCACCCGCTGCCGCCAGGAAGGAGCGGGTGGTGGCCTCAGGTGAGGCACCAGTTATCAGGCCCTGGCTCTGCGACAGGTCCAGGCCGATGCTCAACTCTCCCGGCGTCAGGACGTTCACCGCGTCCGAAGAGTCCTGGTACTGCTTGAAGGTGTCGGGGCGCGAGGAGTCGATGAAGCGCGTTCCCTCGCCTCCGCTCCAATCGTCCCACTTCCACGTCAGGATGTCGGGGCGCGAGGTCTTGGACGGTCGGGACGCGCCCGCGATGTCGGGGTCTTGGATGACGGCGGGGTCTTCGAGGATTTCGTAGGAACCCTCCCCGTCCGCCAGCGCGTAGGGGATGTCGTTGATCGTGATGCCGCTTGGCCTCATGGCCTCATCGCCTGTAGTAGCCGGTACCGGAGGCGGTGGTGACGTGGGCAGGCCCGAGCCATTGACGCTTACGACGGGGGAAGCGGCGGTTCAGGACGGCCTTCTCCGTGCGCCGGGCTTCGTCCTGCATCGCCAGGTACCAGCGCGCGTCCCGCTGGGCTGCGCCGGGCGCGTGGACCCCGCCCTGGTCGATGTCGTAGCGCGAGAGCAGGTAGGTGCCGTACCACTCCAGCAAACGACGCATGGCCCCGTACTCCACGACGCGCTGCATCCCCTCCGACAGGTCAGCTACAGCGGGCTTGCGCGCGTACTGGACGAAGATGGTGTTGTTGTTGTCCGGCGCGTAGAGGACCTTGAAGGCTCGCTTGTGCGTCGGCGCAAGGGTTGCGTCCACCCACCGGGGTTGGCTCACGCGCACGGGCAGCAGGTCTACGTTGCCCGAGTCGGGTTTCTGGTAGGCGTCCAGGATGTCCTCGGCGGCAGCGTCGATCTCGTACCAGTCGGCCGTCGTGGGGTCGTAGGTCACTTGGGCTTCATAGACCGCGTACAGGTCGGGGTACAGGTCGGCGTTGAGCGCGTCGTCGAGAGCTTTGTTGATGTTGGGTGCCCAATGAACGGGGGACTTGACGAACACGGCATCCGCGTCGTGGGTCTGCGCGGTCGTGCCGTCGATACCCCTTCGGACCGTCAGGGCCGTGGCGGCAGTCGCCGTGACCTCCGCGCGCTCGTAGGTCCCGTCTGCGATCCACTCCAAGCGGTCCCCCACCTCGTAGCGGTCGGTGGCGTCGGACGCGACCGTCAAGGACGTGGCGGCGGTCGTGAGGGAGTTGGTGTGTACGTCCTGAAACGGAGCAGAGCCAAGCATCCGCCAGACGTTGAGTACGAGCGCGCTGCTGCTCACTTTCGGTCCTTCTCCATCGTCGGCGTCGAGGAATACGTCACAACGACCGCCTCCCCAGGCTCAAGCCACACGGTTTGATCGGTGGACGTGAAGATGGTGCGGGTGTCCTTGGCGATGTCGGAGACGGTTCCGCCTCGGATGTAGACGGCCTCGGGGGTGGGGCCTGCGGTGTAGGTGAAGGGCGACGAGCCGACTGAGATGGTGGCAGTGCCCTGCGGGTTGTGGCCGAGGTTCCCCCGGATGGACCGATTGGTGGCAGCCCCGTTATCTGAGATAGAGCCCAGGATGTTGTCAGCCACCAGGTAGTTGTCGCCCTCGGCCAGAACGAGCGCACCGCCGATGTGGTTGCCGGTGACCACGATGTTCTGCGTGTTGGTCGAAGTGCCCGAGCCGGTGCCGATGTTGTAGTTGTCCGTGATGCGGTTGTTCGACAACACCGCATCAACCGTCTGGAACAGCCAACCGCCTGCTACACCCCAGTCGGCGATGATGTTGCCGGTGATGACGACCCCCTTAGCGAAGTCGAAGGCCACTCCGAACCGCCCGCCGTCGCGCACCACATTGCCAGCAACCAAGATGTCGCGGATACGGCGGTCCGTTATGTTGCCGCCGTTGCCCGTGATTCCCCGCGCGTTGTTGTTCGCGGGCGTAATGTTCGTCAAGACGTTCCCCACGATGGCGAAGCCCCTGCACGTTGTATCGTTGAGGAAGCTGATGTCGATGCCGAACAGAGTGTCGTCGATAACGTTGTCGGCGATGACGACATCCTGCCAGTTGCGGATGAACAGAGTGCGGTCCGAGAAGCCCGTGAACTGGTTGCCGAGAATCCGAATGTTAGAGTGCCGCACACCCTCTACGCCGCTGTGGCTACCCGCCGCTAGGAATCCATTCTTGAACACACATCCTTCGACGAGGATGTCGTTGCAGGGCGTGTCATCGTATGGTCCAAACCAGGGGAAGGCCCCTGCTTCCTTCATCAGGTCCAGTTGAATCATCTCCGAGGCTGGGCCAACGGAGGTATCGCTAAGGCGACAATCGCGGACGATGGCGTGTTGGACGGCGTTTAGCTCGATACAATGCCACCAAGCAACATCCGAAAGAGAGACATCACGGATGGTAACGTTGGATGCGTGGCCAAACGCTATAATCGTGATGGCTTTATCTGCTTCTGTCCCGATGCCCGTGCTATTGGCGTCCCACGCCCCACCCGACACGGTGATGTCGGAGTTCGCCGTGTAGCCGCCCGCTACCCCGTCTGCCTTGTTGCGAAGCATGTTGTCGATGTTCGCGGTGCGCTTGATGGTCGCGTCCCGGTCCAGTTGCAGGTGCGTAAAGTCGCCGATCTCCAGCGCCGTTTCGATGGCGTAGGTACCCAAGGGGACGAACACCGTCCCCCCGCCTGCGGTTTCCGCTGCGTCCAGCGCCGCTTGGATAGCAGTCGTGTCGTCGGTCGTCCCGTCCCCGGTGGCTCCGAAGGCCTTGACGTCGAACCACGGTTCCCCGCCCTTGACCCAGAGGTCGTCTACGACCGTGAGGTCTTGGGTGATGGTGGCGTCGCCCGTGACGGTGAGCGCGCCCGACACCGTGAGGTCCCCGCCGACCGTCTGGTCGCCGGAGTCCGAGAGTCCAGCCGCTGGGCTTAGTCGAGTATCGGGCACGAGGCTAGGGTGGCTGGTCCGTCACCTGCGGGAACGGCGATGGACCAACGGGTGGCGGCGCTTCACCCACCACAGACGAAGCCTGCGGAACAGCCGCTTGCCGCGCGCGCGCTCGTAGGGTTCGAGCGCATCCCCCAGGATCAGGCGGATAGGCACCTACTTCACCACCTTGACGTACGCGTCCTCGGTCATCTCCAGCCGCTTGCGCGCTCGCCGATACTGGAGGCGCGCGACCGCCCGTCCGATGGGCGTTGCTGCGCGCGCGACCTCGCGCTGGAGGCGGATGTAGACGGCCATCTTCTCTCGTCTCAATACCCCACCCCCATCGAACGAAGGTCCGCGTAGACCTGCTTGGGAGGCCAGGAACCGTCGGCGAAGGAATCGGAAGTCCCGACCCGGATGATGATTTGCTGCGCGTTCAGCACGTTGCTGTTGCCCGTCGCAACGTGGATGGCATACAGGTCGTCGGCAGCGTGCCCAGCCCCGACGGCGAAACCGGCATCCGTCGCTAGTTTGAGCCCGGTGCCGGTGAAGGCTGCCTCGGCCTGTGCCGCCCCCTGGACGTTTGCGTTGGTCCCCGAGGTGACGCGACGGAACTGACCGTTGGCCGTGTCCAAGAGGATGGTGATGCCCCTGAGCCCATACGATATGTTCGCGCCTGCTGCCGTACAGTCCAGTTGCGCGCGCGTGGTGATGGGCGCGTCGGTCCACGGGGCTGCGTAGCCCGGCTCGTTGTTGAGCGCCGAGCCCCCGCCGTTGGCCGTCAGGAAAGCGAAGGACTCCAGGGCGCTTGAAGCGGCCACGTTCACGAAGATTTCCCCGCTCACGTCCGGCGCAAGGTCCAGGGCCTTCTCGTGGGAGAACACGAACGAGCCGTGCGCGCGGTCGGTGAGGGACTGGTAGTAGGTTCTCGTGCCTCCCAGAGGCTTGTAGCGGCCCTGCGCGCGCTGTTCCAGGAGTTCGGGCTTGCCGTCCACGATGATGAACTCAGACGGATCAAGGTGCTGGCAGAAGTTGCGCCACCCCCACAGAGAACGAGAGGCAAGCTGCGCGGCCGTGGGGAGCGAGCCCTTCAGGGAGGGCGTCAACGGGACGGGGAAGCCCGTAGGGTAGACCACGCGCACCTGGTCGGTGTTCACCGCGCCCCCCAGGTCCAGGTCTGGACTCAGGGGGTAGAAGGTCCACGTCTCGCCCGAGACTACGACCCCTGCTTCTGTCCAGGCGTTGACCATGATGCCGCCGAAGTCGGCAGCCTCGATGGTGTAGCGCCCGTACCCCTCCAGGATGACCCCCTGGACGTTGATGGACTTCACGGTCGCACTGGGGCTCAGGGAGGTCCAGGCGGTCGGGTTGTTCGGTAGGTCCAGAAGGGTCCAGTCGGCGTCGTCGCCGAGTTGAACCAGCGCGATGACATCCATTACGAAGGAACGACGTAGTGGCTCACGCTCACGGTGATCTGCCCGCCCGTGGGGGCGTCGCAGGTGATGCGCAACTCCTCGCCGTCCCCACCCGCCGCAAGGATGCCCGAACCGTCGCCCTTGACGAAGCCCGTTCCGCCCAGGAGGCCGGGGTGCGAGGCCACCACGCCTGTAACCGAAGCCCCCGAGGCAGGCTCGGCGGGCACCGAGGCAGTGCCGAAGCCGATACGCACCTGCGGGATGGCGGTCGTAGTCCCGTCGGTCGTCACCATGATGTGCGTGATGACGTACTTGGACCCTGCGCCGATGGCACCGAGCATGTCGTCGTTGGCCTGCGCGCCGGTCGTCATGTACTCGGTCGTCACGATGTTGGGATGCCCGCCCACCACGAAGGGGATGCCGTGGCGGTTGGCGTAGGCGTCCGTGCGGTCGGCAGCCGCGACCGCCGTGGGGCTCGCGCCGTGCGCGATGGCCTTGTACCCCACCTTGACGGGGTTGCCCGAGTCCACTCCGTCGTGGGCGACGTTACCCACCGACTCGAACGTACCGTCAACCGTGATCGAGCCGCCCCCGTCGTCGATCGAGAGGGTTCCGCCGTTGTCATCGACGGACACGACGCCCGTGGAGTCATTGGCGACCGTAACGCGCAGCGCTCCGGCTTCCGTGCCTCCGCCGAGCGGGGTGGCCGTGCCGTTGATGCGCTCCAGGTCTATCTGGAAGCGCCCGTCCGTGTCGCCCTTGGCGAGCGCGCGGGTCGTGCCCCCGTCCGAGGTGTTGGCGACCGTTACTTCGTCGTTGTCCTCGTCGAGGTTGACATCCGCGATGCCCGAGACTTCGGCCGACACGTCGAGGCGGTTCTTCGTTCCGTCCTCGGTGATGGTGATGGGGTTAGCGCGGTCGTCTGCCTCGTTGTAGCCGTGAACGCCCTTGGCCTTGCTTATCTCGGGAACGCCGGACTTGGAGGACATGAGCGCCCCCTATCCCACGAACTCAACGGACAAGTCGTACGTGTACTCCTCACTGGCATCCGCGCGGTCGAGCGTGGTGACGATGTTCCACTCCTGCGGGAGGGCGTCCTTGACGAAGTAGATGGGGCCAGTGTCGTCCTCGGTGTCCACGTTGTGCGCGCCCAGGATGACCACGACGTTGCCCGCCGTGGTGCCCGCGATCTGCGTGATGCCGTCCCACTGCATGTCCACGGCGTTGCCGGAGACGGGGTTCACGTACTGGAACTTCATGTCCGTCAGGGGGGTGGTCCCAGCGGCAGCCGTCACGTTCAGGTACACGATGGCCGTGCGCGCGAAGCCGGGCGTGGTGATGGTGTCGGTCTGACCCGTCGTCGCTTGTTCCGTTTCCGAACGAACGAGCTTGAAGGAGCGAGCCATCTAGGTCCCCTTACGTGGCAACGGTGGTTGTCTGAGTCTCCTCGGTGTTCAGGAACAGCAACCACGAGGTACCGTCGCAGAGGGCATAGACGCCCGCTCCGACCTTCTCCGAGGACGTGGAGAACGCGACGGAGTTCGCGGTGGGGTCGTTGAAGGTCACTACCTCTCCGGCCGTACCCGCGATGGTGACCGTCTGATCCGCCACGACGAAGAAGTGCGCGTAGGCCCCGGAGGGCGTGCCCGCAACGGCCGGGAGCGTGAACGTAACAGCCCCGCCCGCGCCGCGGTTGGTGAAGATCTTCCCCCAATCGCCGTTGTCGAGCGTGTAGTTCGCGGTCTTGGCCTCAACGATTGGAACGACTTTTCCAGCAGTAGCACCCATCTAACTCTCCTTTGGGGTTGGCCAGCGTGTGCAATCGCCCTCGTGTCCAGGACGCCGCAGGCACTTGGGCTTCGGGCAACCAGGGTCAGGCATGGCGAAGAACAGCCCACCCCACGACGCGGCGGTACGGTCCGAGCGCGCCGTAAGGGGCTTGGCTTTCTCCATCGCCTGCTCGTGCTTCTCGTCAGTCTTCATCCACTACCTCGCACAAGAGATAAACAAGTAGTCAACCTCGACCACTTGGTTATCAACGTCGCCTCGGGTGAGCACGTCCACGAACGGCGTGAGCGCGACGGTTTCGGTAACGCCCGTGGTGTCCGAGCCGATGAGCGCCGGAAGGGCCTGGTCGCTCTCCGAGTCGTCGAAGTAGTAGAAGCACTGGCCGAGCGCGTCGATCTCGATGCGGAGCACGGTTGCGGTTGCGGCCGTGGGTGCTCCCGCACCGCTGACCAGATCGCCGTCCGCGTTGGTGTCCACGTTCAGGCCGAACCACTCGTCGGTGTCGGCGTCCGTGTCCACGATCCACGCGGCCGCGTCGGTAGCGGTTGAAGTGATGGCGTCGGAAGCCCCGAGGTCGAAGGGGCCTTCGTTCTTCACGTCGGTGAACCCGGCCGAAAGCCGGATTGTCGTAACGACCGGGGCAGACAGTCGCGTCTCGAACACCAGCATCCGCCCGCCGACCGCGCGAGAAGGCGTCCAGAGGATCTCGCCGTTGATGATCTCCTCGTCGTCGTCGCCCGTTCCCTTGGTTCCCGCGATCCACCCGCCGTGTCCCGCGACCGGATCACCTGCGGTGGTGCTGATGGCGAAGTCCGTTCCGCCTGTTGCCTGGGGGGAGGAGGCGACCCAGAGGTCGGTGTTGAGCGTATCCCCGAGGAAGTCGTCGAAGATGTACGGGGCGGGGGGGCGCTTCTGGTCGATACCCCAGTTGCCCACGATCCGCTTGCGTTCGTATTGAATGGCACCTGAGCCCATCTAACTCGCCTTTCTCTTCGGCGTCCCGGCCCTTGCGGCCGAGACGAGTGATGGTTCTTCGGAGTCTGCGCGCGCGGTCACGGCGTGGTTGTACTCTCCGTGCCACCCGAGCGTTGTCTTGCGGCGGTCCTTCTCCTGCTGTTTCTGGCCAGCCTCGATGAACAGCCTCTCCGCGAGCGCGCGGCACTGGCCGTACACGTCGGGGTCGCCGGGCTTCCACCCGAGCGTCGCGAGCTTGTACTGGATGCTCTTGGGCCACACGGGATATCCGTGCGCGCGGTAGGACACCATCGCCTCTTGCACCAGGCGCTCGAACAGGACGCGGAACCGTTCCTGCGCCGTCCTGCGCTTGACCTCCGGCAGCCCCTCGTGGAGCTTGGCGACAAGCTGGTCCTCGGTCTTGCGGTCCTCGCCCGCGACCTGCTGGTTGTAGCGGCCGTCAGGAGTCTTTGAGGATTGATCCCACTTGACCAGCCCGGCCGTGCCGTCAGAGTTCGCCTGCGCGACGTAGCCCCGACGCCCCCTCTCCTGCGCGAGCGCGCGCAGGTCCTTGACCTTCGTCTCGCGGACGAAGCGGTCGAGTTCGGAGCGGTCCACCAAGCTACACCAGCTGCTTGTCGAGAATGGCGGCCTGAATCTTGTCAGAGCGCACGGAGAACTGGCCGACCTCCCACGTTTCCTCGGAGTCCGACACCTTCACGAGCTTGGCCTCCACCTCGCGGCAGAACCACCCGTTCTTGAACTGCTGGATGTCCTCGCGGTAGCACTCGCGGAACATGCACCGCATCTTGATCCCCTCGGGGTAGGCGGGGGAGCGGAGTTGCTGCGGGTAGATGAACCCCCTGCGCAGCGCGCGGTCTATGCCCTTGCCCTTGTTCATCCCGCTCGCGTGGGTGACGGACACCCAGTTGGGGGTGGGGACGAACTCGGAGATGGTTTCCGTTCCGGTGATGCGCTTGCGGCCGGTAGGCTTGTCGTCCTCGATCTCGTCCTCGTAGACGGGGCGTTCGGTCTTGCGCTCCGCCACGGAAACGTAGGGGTCGTGCTCGCACGTCAGGTACCAACCGGGCTCCAGGTACACCGCGCCACCCGCTGCGTCCTCGCAGGTCGCGCAGATGGGCCGCAGCATCTTCAACTCGCGCGAACAGGGCTTGAGTCGCACGGCCTGCTTGCCCCTGTACGACACGCCCTGGTGGAACAGTTCCTTCTCCTTCGTGCTTGCCCTAGGGCTCATGCGGGCCTCCCGAGTCGGCGAACCTGATCGAGTGCCTTGCGGACGTGCGCGAGGCCGTGCGCGGCGGCGGTGAGCGCGTGCTTCACCGCGTCGGAGTTCGGCCCCGAGGGGTAGTTGGCCGCCGCCTCGCGCGCCGGGGCTTCCAGAGCGAGCAGCCCGCCGATGACATCGACGGTCTGGGTGTCCTTGTTCTTGGGCTTGCGGGCCTTGAGGCGGCTGTTCTCCTCGCGCAGAACCGTTACCTGCTCGCGCAGGTCGGCGGCGTCCGCCTGCGCCTCAGCCACCCGCTGGGCCGCTGCGTCCGTGCCCTTGCTTCGGAATGCCATGTCTCTCCCTTCCCGGAGGCCGGGGGGCCGAAGCCCCCCAGCCGGGAATGATTCACACGAGGATCGTCTCGCCCGCAGCGTCGCGGATCTCTACCGATCCGTAGCGTTGGGTAACAACGACCTCGGTGCCCGGAAGCGAAGCGTCTCGCTCCGTCTCCGTGCGGATGGGGCGGATCTCGTACAGACCGAGCGCCACGCCCTTGATGAACACCGCGCCTCCGGTGGAGGTCACGAGCGAGGTTTGGAACACGCCCGCAGGGCCGACGTTGAACCCGGCGTAGCCGCCGAGCGTCGCCATCTGCGTCTCCTCACGGTTGGTGTGGATGGACGCACCGGAGGTACCAACGTCATCGCGCACGTCGCCGACCTGAGCCGGGTCGAGCACGAACACAGCCTCGCCCGTCTGGTCGCGCTGCTCCAGTTGGTTGAGCGCTTCCAGCAGCGTCGCCCAGGTCGTGGGGACCCCGGCCGAGCCGGTGGTGTTGGAGAAGTCGTCGAGCAGCGCCGTGGCGTCTGTCTCGAACCGCTCCAGCACCGAACGCACGAGCACGTTGCCGAACACCGAGTAGCTGTCGAACAGGCTGATCTCGTCCAGTTCGTCGGTGACGGTCGCCATCGCGCCCTTAGCCGTTGCGGTGGCCGTCTCGTCGGTGGAACTGATGGCGGTGTTGGTCAGGCCCGTGCCTTCGCTGTACGACGCGCTCGCAGCACCGGGGTCGGTGATGATCGGGAAGTCGTAGGCGTTGGCCTTCTCGGGACCTGCGTAGCGGAAGAAGGAGCGCATGACGTTGTACGGACGCGCCTCTTCCAGGATCTGCGCGCTCACCCAAGACGTGAAGAGTGAGTCTGCCTGAGTGGAGGTGGTGGTTTCATTGCCCATCGAAGGTTCCTTTATGAGGGGGACTGCATCCGCCCCTCTTGAATCAGACGCAGGGCTTCAGCTTGATCCCGAATGCCGATATCTCGGATTTCTGCCGCCGTGTAGGTCTTGCCTGGGGCAGGGGCCTGACCTCCGACGCCTGCCGCGAAGCTCTTCGCGGCCTCCACCTCTGGGGATGGGGCGTTCTCGGTCGTCTCTTCCTGCGTCTGCGGTGGTGCCACCTTCGAGAGAAGCTTCTCGATGGCCTCAACGTTCAGACCGGCGATGTCGTCTGGTTCTAGTGCGGGGAACTTCGCCTTGAGCCCGGCGAACTCCGCGGCTTGCGCGCGCTCCCGGTACTTCTTGTTCTCGGTGACGAGCCTTTTGACCTCAGCCTGGGCCTCGACCTGCTCTGCCTCGATGGCTGTGAGCCGGGTCTTTAGGTCCTGGACTTCCTGGTCCTCTTGAGCCTCCTGGCCCTCTTCCTCGTCTGCCACGGCGACGCTCCCTTCCCCTATGGGGGGATTTCTTGAGCAACTTGCTCGCTCCGAAGGGTTCCCTAGGCGTCACGCGCGCGCTACGATGGGCGCATGGAAGGCAAGCTCTTTGGATGGGATCGGACCCCGTGGTGGGCATTCCTGCTGCTCGTGGGAGCAGGGGCGGGGTTGATGCTGATCGGCGCGCACTTCGTCCCCCACGGCTGGAACGATTCGGGCGTCTTTGGAGCCTGGACCTCGGACAACGGAATGGGGTCGGTGGGGCTCCTGGTGGCCCTCGCGGGCGCCGTGGGGATGGTCCGGTGCGCCTGGCGCGCGACGTACGTGGCTAGAACCCGGCTGCTGTACCGCCCCCGGTAATCGGGCGTCCCTGCTCATCCAGTCCGATCCTTTGACTCGGGGCCTCCTGCTCCAGGCTCGCCTGCCGGTTGCGCAGTTCTCGTTCAACCTTCTGGCGGATGGCCTCACGGCCGGGACCGCCGAACTCCAGAATCTCCTGCTCGCGCTGCGAGATGCCCGCCTGACGTAGCTCCACTCCCGCGAGACGTAGCTGCGCCGAGATGGACCCAAAGCCCTCCTCGATCGCTTCAAGGTCCAAGACACCAGCCGTGGTCTTGGCGAGCTTCGCTGCGCGCTTGGGGTCGATCCTGATCCCCGCGTCCTTGGCGGTCTGCTGGAACAGCGCGCCCTCGTAGACGGCGTAGAGTTGCCTGTCTCCGCGTCCGGTGAAGAAGTCGATGGCGTCCTTGCGGGTCTTGATGCGCGGGATGCGCCCCGGCACTTCGTTCTTGCGGCGCAGGTCGTTGATGCGCTTGATCTGCTTGTTCAGGAAGTCGATGGTTCCGGGGTTGGAGTTGACCAACTGCACCCCTCGGGCGCGGACGGTGAACTCCTGGGGGTCCACGCCCTTAGACACCAGCGCGCCCATCTGCGCGCGTGACAGACCGAAGCCGAACTGCGCGGCGGTGGAGCGGAACTGCTCCTGGCGCGAAACGTACTCAGCCGGTGAGACGCGCAGGGTCCCGTCTTTGCGCTTGATCCCAGGGAACCGCTTGGCGAACGCCTTGGAGTTGATGATGAGCGCGTAGGCGTAGGCTCCGGGGTCCTGGGGGAAGTCGCGGATAGCCCGGTCGAGGAACTTGTCCACGTCGAACGGGAACGGCAGTTGCGTGCGGAGGATCTTGCGCATCCGCTGGCGTTCGGTTCTCTTCTTAGCCACGATTCATCCTCAACCTAAACTGCCGAACTTTTCCGCGAGCGACAGGCCGATGCTCAGGCGCTCCTCGTTGTAGCGGGGGGAGAAGCGGAACGCGGGCTTCGCGCGCTCGTTCGCCTCGAACTCGAAGATGTTCATGCCCTTGGCCGCGATGCCCCGCAGGTAGCCAGGAGGGGGCGCGACGCCCCACAAACCCATGTAGGTGGACAGCAGATGAGCCTCGTAGGACGCCTGGCCCGCGCTCTTGGACGGTCCGGACGACGTCGTACCCCCGGACGTTGGGGTCGTGGGCGTGGGGTTGGTGAAGTCCGGGGGCTTCGGGGGTGCCTTAGACATTCTCAGTCCCCCCTTCCGAAGAACAGGAACGGATAGAACGCGCGCGAGGAGTCGGCGGGGAAGTCCACGTCTGCGTCCGACAGGAACGTGTTGCGCTGGAGGTTCGTGAGGAAGGTGTGCAGGCCCTTGTCCGCGCGCCGGTAGCCTTCGACGTAGGACACGAACTGTCGGTAGACGCCCAAGCCCCCGCCGCCGATGCTGGAGGGTTCGAGTCCTTGGGCTTCAAGTGCCGCACGTGCTTGGTTTGCCACCTGCGTCACCCGCTCCCACGCTTTGCGGACGCCGGGGTTCTTGACGACATCGAAGGCATCCAGGCGCTTGTAGACCGGCTGCTGGCTCAATCGGTACTCCTTGCGCACCCCGTAGTACGACGCGAGGTCCCCTTCCCACGCCTCGATGGCATCGCGGATGTTGGTGGCTTCCTTCTTCGATTCGGACCAGTTCTGCTTGCGGATGTACTCCGTCGCCTGGTCGCGGGTCTTGAACACCTGCGTCCAGAACGTCTCGGCCTTCTTGTTCTTCTCCAAGCCCACGATGTCGCGCTGCTCGGACGTGAGCCATCCGATCTTGCCCTGCGCCCACGACCGACGCTTCGCGACCTTGCCCGCTTCGTCGAGCTTGTAGTAGGCCATCACCTGCGGGTGTGGCATTTGCTTGCCATCTATCACCGGGGGGTTGTAGTTCCGGTCTAGTTCCCCCAGCATGTCGCGCCCGCGCTTGCGCTCTTTGTCGGTGTGCCCCGGGCCCGTGAAGGTGTTGAAGATGCGCTCGCGCTCGGCGTAGTAGTCGTCCACCCCGTCGTAATAGGCGATCTCGGTCGCCTCGAAGGAGTCCTTGGGGATTCGCTGGCTGGTCATCGACTCGAAGGACCGCCCTAGCGCGGCGCGCAGAGCGCCCAGATCCTTCTGCTCGTCCGAGGAGAACCAGTCGAACGCTTCAAGGTCGCGCATGATGAAGAACGCATCGCGCGCCAGGGCTTCTGCGGCCGTGGGGTTGTCCTCGCCCTCGCCCGCCATCGCGAGCTTGCGGTTCTTCTCCCATTGGGCGGACCACACGGGGTTCAGGAACTCTAGGTTGGCGATGCTCGTGCGCGCGCGGTCGCGAATCTCCGCGACCTCGGAGCCGTGGTTGCGCATGATGTCGAGCCAGTTGTCTCCCAGGTTCGCGATGTCCCGCCGTTCACGCGCGCGCGCGGCGGTGAAGCTCATGGTGCCCAGGGCGTAGTCCACGTAGTCGGGTCCGAGCGACTGACGCAGACCCTCGGCGGTGGACTCGATGTAGGCGCGCAGGGTTTCGTCCTTGACCTGCTCGCCGTCCAGACGGTAGGTCTTGGAGATGAACTGGAGTTCGCGCAGCGGGTCCTCGTCGATCCATTCGGTGAACAACTCCCGGCCTGTCGCAGCGTCCACGCGCTCCATCAGCGCGCGCATGTCGTCGGCCTCGTCCGCGCCGGGCCACACGAGATGAGGCTGGATGGGCGACACCATCCCCAGCAGGCCCCAGCGGAACATCTTCCACTTCGCGTCAGACTTGGCCTCGTCCCACATGTCCTGGTACTCACGCTGGAACCCGCGCGCGAGCGCCGCGCGCTCCTTCGGGTCCGTGACCTTGGACGCGGCCTCGGTGCGCGCTAGCAGGTCCTCGATGCCCGCGCGGTTGGTGCGGAACACGTTGATGACGAAGTTGGCGTCCTGCGTGGCTTCCTGCTCCGGTCCGAGTTGGTCGAAGAGCGGGATGGTCAAACCAAAAGCCTTCATCGCGCGGCGAAGCCCTGCGGGGGAGGAGTTCGCGTCGATCCCGAACACCGACGCCGACTCCAGCAAGCCCTTGAACGCCTCGGCGGCCCCGTCGATGCCGGGGATGTCCGCGTCCGCCAGGAGGGCCGTGCCGATCTCGGGGATGGGTCCGATGCCGGGCCACCCGAACAGGATGTTCGCGCTCGACACGGCGGCTTCGCCCGTCATGCCCTCCACGCCTATCCAGGTGCCGAAGAAGTTCTTGAGCGCGTCGTTTGCGAACACCTCGACGGTGTTTCCGTCCGCGTCGGTTGTCTCTCCGATGACGCCCGCGCCCTTGAGCGCGTCGTGAATGATCTTGACCTTGCGCGCGAGGATGGCGTGGCCCACTCCGACGCCCTGCGTCGCGGGGATGGTCACGGCCCAGCGGGTCCAGACTTCCTTCCAGGCGGGGAAGAACGGCAGGAAGTTCCGCACCATCCGGTCGGTTGCGGTGCGCTCCGAGAGGTCGTAGAGCAGGGAGCCCACTTGCTGGATGCCGAACTGCCGCGCCTGCGCCTCGGCTGCCTTTTTGGGCACACCGTAGGACGTGAGGCGCGCGACCTCTTTCTTGTAGAAGAACTTGAACGCGGGCGCGCGGTTCAGGTAGTTCGTGGGCTTGGAGCCCAGGAAGTCCATCATCGTGCGCACCATGCCGTTGTTGCCGTTGGCACCTCCCAAAGCCCGTTCGTAGGCCCCGTGGTAGGGCACGAGTTTGGGCAGGTCGTCCGAGCCCTCGACGAAGTGCTGGCGGAGCGCGGCGGAGATGTCGTCGTCCACCCGCAGGCTACGCGCGCCGCGCGCCCCGGCGATACCCGTCAGTTTCCCCGAAGCCACCCCCGCGCGCAGCACGTCCGAGTTCCCGATGATCCCCGTGAGCGCGGTGTCCGCGACCTCGACGTAGCGCGCCCATTCGTCGGGACCGACGGCGTCTACCTCCAGGGTCCTTTTGACCACGAGGTCCATGTGCTCGCGGTATGCCTTGCCCTTGCCGCTCATCAACCAGTCGAGCGCGTCGTCCTTTCCCCAACGCGCGAGGTTGCGCGCGAGTTCGTCGGTGTGCAGAGACTTCAAGTTCTCCGAGAGAGCATGGTAGAACTCCGACGACCCCTGCTCGACCATCGAGTCAGGCCTGGGAGTGCGTCGGCCCATGATGCGCGAGGACCGCATCAACGCTTCCTCGGGAACCTCGATGTTCGCGCCCGCGCGGCGCATACGCATGAGGAAGTTCAGCGGGGATTCTTCGATGGGAAGCGCTCCCACGGACACCAGGCGCGCGACCTCCTCGGGGATAACGCGGAGCGGCCAACCCAACCGCAGCAGGACCAGCGGCTTCCAGACCGCGCCCGTGAGGAACGTGATCGCCACCTGCGCGCCCTGGATGGTGTCCGCGAGCAACATGCCCGGCCTGCCGCCCCCGACGTTCTGCGCGAGGCGCGAACGTCCATAACCTCGAAGGAAGGACTGCATCTGCCCCAGGTACGAGCGCGCGTCCGCGACCGCGTTCATGTTGGGGATGGGGACGGAACCCGTCACCTGATATCCCCAGACGGGCTGAGCGTAGGGCACGCCGTCCGAGGACACGCGCGACCAACCCTCCAGAGCCTTCACTCCGTCGCCGCCGTAGATGGATGCGCTGCCTCCGGTAACGGACGTGAGTTCTTGGATGAACCCGCGCGGCAGTTGCCGGTCCGCGTGCTTGAGCATGTCGAGGAACGCATTGAACGCTTCCTCGTGCGACGTGGCGTTGATGAACGTGGTCGTTTGCTTGTCGATGATGTTCTGCGGGATGCCGTAGACGCGCCCGATGTCGATCATGTCCCGCGAGGACTTGAGCATGTCCTCGGGCTTCAACGACAGAGCCTCTTGCGGGATGCGACCCACGGGACGGCGCACCACATCGCGCACTTTGCGGCCTGCCGCGCGCGCCGTCTCGCGCGCACCGCGGCGGGGGATGGCAGCGGCGGGGTCGTTCAGAAGGATGGACGCGACGTCGTCGGCCCAGTTCTCCTTCGTCGCCGCGCGGATGATGGCGTTGTAGGGCGTGCCCCGGTCCCCACGTCGCAGGGACTCCTTCATGCGGTGCCAGGTGGAGCGCGCGGGGTCGCCGGGGATGATGGTCAGGGCTTCGTCCTTGCCCAACCCTCGGATGATGGTCCGGCGCTCGGTCGCGATGGCGCTCTTGGACTGCTTGATGAAGTCGTCGAACTCTTGACCCTTCGGGACGGGAAACGTCTCGGGGGTCGCGTCTTTCAAGATGCGGTCTGCTTCGTCCAGGCGATTGAGTTGCGCCTGCGAGCGGGAAATACTGATCTCGTCCAGTCGCCCGTACATGCGGTCCACGAAGATGCGCTTGAGTTGATCGGGACTCTCCGCGCGCGCGAGCACCCGCAGGGCATCGGGAGGCAGGTCGTAGCGCTTGAGTAGCGGAGCAAGGTTCTCAAAACCCTCGTGCGTCGCCGACGCGCGCATCTTCTCGACGTCGCTCCACAGACGACGAAGCGTCTGGTTGACGGAGCCGAGTTCCACGAACTCCTCGGGGGTCTTGACGGCAAAGAGCTTGGCGAAGCGCCCGCGCATCCCCTTGGCGGCGGCGATGCCGGGAGCCTTGGCCGCGAGCTTCGCGCCCGCAAGGAACTCTCCCGCGATGTTCGTGGGGTCAAGGAAGATGCGGGAAGCGAAGTCGATGGTCGCGCTGGAGACATCGAAGGGCCGGGAACCGATCTCCAACCCTGCTTCGATAGCAACCGAGCGCCCGATGCCGAACGCCTGAGAGCGCTTCCAGTTAGCCGCCAGGTCCGGTGCCTCGCCCTGGAGCACTTGCTGCGCGCCCTGGATGCCCGTCGCCGCAGGCACGCTCACGGCGTGGTACAGACCTTCTAGTCCCCCCAAAGCATTGAGCCCCACGCGCAGGGGGCCGTCGGAAGCATCGAGCGCTTCCCCCACCACTTCATCCACGCGCGCCGCTAGTTCCGGATCTTCCAGCGCGCCCGCCAGTTCGGGGTCACTTACTCGCTGGAGTTGCGCCGAAGGGTCAGATATCTTCCCCGCGCCCGCCGTCAGGCTGGGGATGATGCCGCTGATGCCGGGGATGCGCCGGGGCTGTTGCAGGGCTTCGATGCCTTCGGAGAAGGCCGCGAGGATCTGCTCGTCCGCGAGCGGCCCGCCCTCCAGCACGGCCTCACGACCAAGCAACTGCTGCGCCTCCTGGAACGTCAGGAACTTCGCGAGGTTGTGGACCGTCAGGTCTTGGGTCGCCAGGTCCTCGAACTGCTCGACTCCGATCAACTCCGCCACGGCAGCGTCCGACACCTCGCCGCCGAGCATCTTGTCCATCTCGGCAAGCACACCCTGACGGATGGACGGGTACTTGGCCTCGATGGCTTCCAACGCGCGGTTCTCTGCTTCCACGGCTTCGCGCGCGCGCGCGGTGGCAGCGTCCTTCTGCGCGCGGGTCGGGGGAGGCATCCCCGTCATGGCGGTCCAGGACAGCCCCTCCGCGAGTTCTGCTATCTCCTCGTCGGTGACGGGGGAGGCCGCGACTTCCAGCGCGAACGCCGGTCCCATCTGCGGCAGGGACGTGGTGGCGATGGCGAACCGACGATCAAGGAAGCGCCACCATTCCTCACCTGTCGCGGGAACGAGAGACAGGGGGTCGATGCCCAAGTCCTCGGGCACGCTGGGCGCGGGGGGCGCGAACTTGCGTATCTCGGGTGCGTCGAAGGTCGCTTGCTGTTTGCGCTTGCGCTTCTCGCTTGCGATGAAGGCTTGGTCGCGCGCGTCCGCAGGCTGCTCGTGCGGCTCGGGTTCGATGCCGAACTTGAGCGCCTGCGGGTCGGCCTGGTGCGGCATCTACTCGGCCTCTAGGCTTCGCAGACCCGCCGCAAGGTTGCGCATGCCTTCGCTTGCCCCAGGTTGTGAGGCGATGAAGTCCAAGATGGGCCTCCAGCGTGCGAGCGCGCGCATGTCGCGCACGTCGGCGCTCGTGTCCGCACCCATAAGGGCTTGGAAGGTTTCGGGATCAACGCCCTCGCCGTCCTCTTCCTCATCGAAGTCCGGCTCCTCGAAGTCCCCGAGGGTCTGGGGCGAAACCTCCAGCGTCGGCTCCTCGACGGGTTCGGGAGGCTGCGAGACGGGCGAGGGCTCCTGCGCGAGGTCCCCGCCCGTCTGTTGGATGAAGGACTCCTGTTCCGAGCGCGCGCCTCTAGCCTGTCCCTTCGGAACCTTGTCGTTCCTCTCGGCTACCGGAGACAATCAGTACCCCTTCTTGACGGGCTTCTTCGGAGGCTTGCGCGGGGGCTTGCGCTTCTTCTTGGGCACTAGAGCGCGGCCACCCGCTCGGCCTCGATGCGGCGAAGCTCCTCGTCCACGTCCAGGATGAGCCCCGAGCGCTCCATCGCGGTCCTGCGCGACATCAACCCGGAGGCGACCAACTGCATGTCGTGAAGCCGCTGCGTGAGCACGTCGTCCACCAGGAACTGCGACGTACTTGAACCTCCTGCACACATGGCACCCTCCTTAGAGCGCTACTCCTAGCTCTTCTAGCTCCGGTAGTGCCCCCACGCCGGGAACATTCGTGGTATCCCCGCCTCCCCCGCGCGCGATGCCCGAGGCTTCGGCGAAGGATTCCATTCCAGCGGGAGCGTTGTTCTGCGGCTCGGGTGGAGCGGTGATGGCTCCCAGTTGCGCCAGGACCGTCAGTTGCGTTTCCGAGTCCTTGTCCAAGGCGGTGATGAACTGCGCGCCGGGTTGGAAGTTGCCTTGCGCGGCCTGCGCGTTGATGAACTGCATCCCCGCCGCGAGCATCTGCTCTTTGAGCAACTGCTTCTCTTCGTCCACGACATCCTCGACAAGAGAATGCTTCTCCATCGCGGTCCTGCGCGAGATGAGCCCGTTGCCTGCGGCTTGGTTGAGCCTGATCTCGTGAGAGAACTGGTCCCCGCCCGCCGCGCCCCCGAACTCGACGCGCACGCCGTAGTCACCCTTGATGTCCTCTGAGGGCTTGTAGGACTCGCTGAACCGCTTGTTGTTCTGCGAGCCGATGATGTACTTGGCTTCTCCGGTGTCCAGGTACTTCTCGTCCACCTCCAAAGCAAGCGAAAGGGCTTCACCCCAGGATTCGGCTTCGATGCGTTGCAGGTGCGCGATCTCGGTCGCGAGGTTGCCTGTGATTGCGTTCACAAAAGCTGCACTCGCCACTGACTGGGAGATTTGACCGGCGCGCGCTTCCGGATAGACGGCTGCTTCGCGCGCGTCGCTGCGGGACTGGTTCAAGATGGCGAAGAGTTGCGCTGCGGGTCCGTCGGGAGGCATACGGCGCATGAACCCATCGGCCGAGCGCGAGTGCAGCACGGCTCCCGTTCCCCAATCCTCGGGATTCTCCATGTTGTATTCCACCGGCTGCGAGGCCACCATCTCGGCGGCTGCGTCGAGCATGAGGTTCAGGATGCGGTTGTTGGACTCCAGAACTCCTAGGGTCTGGTCGAACACTCCACGGAACTGTCCGTCGAAGGTGGGGCGCGCGCCGATGACGGCCGGGACGCGACTCAGGAGGTTCTTCGAGTGCTTCAGTTCCACCGCGCGCTTGGTTCCGTTGGGGTTCGTGATCTCCGCCACGCGCACGAACTCCGAGGAGTCGTAGTACTCGATGACGCTCACGAGGTCCGCTTCACCCTTGCGCGATGCCTTCGATGGCTCTAGAGCCAACTCGGGGTAGTCCTGCGCTAGCACGGCGCGCGAGGCTTGGTACGCAACAAGGAGGTTCTTCACGTCCCGGTCGGGGCTCCAGATGCGGTCCGGGTAGGCCCAGCGGGGGTCGATGCGCCGGATGCGCGCGCAGTCTGCGTCGGGCATCACGACCTTGTAGGAGACGCCCGCGACCATCAGGTCGATGAAGTACCGCGCCGCCTGGAGGGGATAGCGGTTCTTGGCGCGGATGAACTCCGCGATTCGTTCCCGCTTCTCCGCTCGCGGTCGGGCGCGCTCCGAGGCGGGGTCGCACCTCACGCTCGGGATGACCGAGGACGCCATCCCTGCGGCGTCGTCGATCTTGAGTTGGATGATGTTCGGGACCTTGGGCATCTCCACGACCGCCGAGGAGTCGGGGAACACCACATGCCAGTCCCCGCGCGCGAAGGCATCCACGCGCGCCACGCGGTCGTGATGGTTGCGCCAATGCGTCACGCGCGACTCGTGCTCGGAGATGTAGGCGCTCGCCATCTTTCGCTCGGCGAGAAGTTGCGTCAGGTCCGTGAAGGTGTCAGCCACGCGCTAACCTTGCCTCGCGCGTCCCGCGCTCCCCACGCTCCCGCCCTGCTGGGCGCATCCACGGACGCCGCGACACCAGCGGGTCTTGAATCCTGCGGTGAGTGTTCTGTCGCTCGCGGTTCAGGACGTTCACGCTGAACCAGAGCGCCATCGCGAGGTCCCAATGGCTCCCGTGGTGAGACGTGGCGCGCGGACGCCAGCCCAACAGGTCGTCGCACAGGGGCTTCATCCTTCGCTGGGCGTCCAGGTCCCCCCAGGCGATCTGGAGCTTGCCCGAGGCCATCTTGGACGCCACCAACCCCATTCCGACTCCGGGGTCGTGCTTGTTCGCGCCCGTCTGGAACGGAACCGGGCGCGCCCCTTCCTCGTAGATGAACCTCTGGACGTGAGGAACGTCTGAGAACAGGTGAGAACCACCTTGGGCTTCGATGATGACCTGCTTGGGTTTGTGCCGGTAGACATGACGTTGGAGCATCTCGAAGAGTCCGTCGTGGCGGGGGTTGCGCTTGGCCTCGCAGTCGATGACGCGCATGGTCCCCGAAGCCCGATCCCAGGCAACAACAACCAGTCCGGCAGTCTCGGAGCGCGCGGGGTCAAGGGAGATGATGCGTTCCCATTCCTCGGGCGCGTCGGTGAACGGCCCCTTGGACATATCCACAAGGTCCACGGGGAACATCGACGTTCCCTCGGGGGTGGGGTTGTTGAGCATCATCATCTCGAACTCGGCGGGCGTCATGTCCTCCGCCAGCTCTTTCAGCTCCGAGACGGAGTACATGTCCTCGCACAGAGACGTTCCGTCTGCGTTGTAGGCGGACTGCATGTCCAGCATCCAGCCCTTTCGTTCCATCAGGTGTGAGTACACGTCGTCGTGCCCACAGCGGTTGCCGATGCACACAACCTTGCCCCCGTCGTTCAACCGGGTTCTCAGGGTGGTGTTCACGGCGCGGAGGATCTTCTTACGCTGGTCTGTTGAGTTTGTGGGGTCGTCGATGTCGTCCAAGATGATGAGGTCCGCGCGCGCGCCGAGGATCTTGCCTGTGATGCCTACTCCTTTGACCGAAGGGTCACGCTCGGTAGACGTTCTCCCGCGAACGTAGAACGACAGCGCCCCCCAGCGCATAGCCCGGTTGTCCGACTTGCCGATCCACCCCCCCCAACGAGCATGCAGGTCCGGGTAGAGCCTTTCATCCGTCAGAGTCTGTTGGATGGCGTAGATGCGGTCCTTCGCCAGCCCCTCGGAGCCGCAGACGTAGAGAATCCTTGCGTTGGGGTTGCGGCATAAGGTGTAAACAACGAACTGCTCCAAGAGCTTGGTGTTGTGCGTCAGCACCCCGCCCGTTCGGTATGTCTCGTCCTCGGTCTGTATCGCGACGGTGGGGCGCGGACCCAGGTTGGTGACGCTGGCTACGACATCGGTGAGGACGCCGGGGAAAGAGGTGGGCTTGTAGGTCTTGATCCACCCGTCCACGCGCTCGCGCTTTGCCCCAACGGGATTCAGAACACGCAGTAGTCGCCAAGCGTTGTCCCCGGAGTACGTGAGCCGCCACGACTCGTACTCTTTGCCGTTCAAGATGGTGGGCTTGCGCTTCATGTGCCCCGCCGCGCCGAACCGCGCCGCGAGCGACTGGATCTCAGACACCAACCGCTGGTTCGCCAAGCCCCACTCGACCCGCAGGACCTCTGGTCGGTGCGTAGCCTTGCGTCCATCCCTGACAGCGAACCACTTGTGCCGGTCGGTGACAGAGCCGTCGGTGTCCAGCAATCCCGACAGGTACGCCGCGACCGTATCCGCATCCCCGCGCAGGATGGCCTCGGGCGTGGTCTTTTGCTTCGCTCCCTTGTTGTAAAGCCCCCAGGAGCGGAAGTAGGCGCGCGAGCCGCTGCGGAAGTGCCGTTCGACGTGATTGGCCTTCTGCCGGTCCGTCCACTCCCACCCGCGCGCTGCGGCGAAGGTGGCCGTGGCTTCAAGCACCGCAGGATCGGCGTTTGCGAAGGAGCAGTTCCCCGACGACAAGCATCCGTCACCGATCATCGCCCCCAGGAACCAAGCCTCCTCGGGCGGGACGCGCCCCTGGCCGTGTACCGCATCCACCTCAACCGTATGACCCGTCATCTCCGAAGCCACGATCCACCCGGAGGGCGTCCAGAAGGGGTGGTTGCCGGTGACGTAAATCTCGCGCCCGTGCTTGGTGGCGACCAGGTAGGTGTCCCGAACGCCGTTGTCGGAGACGGCTTCTACCCTCGTGGGGCCGTTGATCCCCAGAACCTTGTCCCCGGCGCGAACGTCGGCATGGCGCTTGCTCGACCCGTCGGCCATATCGACCAACTGCTCGGTCCAACCACACTTGGCGAATCTCACGGGCCAGATGGCCAGGATGCGACGGGTTTCGGAGTCAGAGAGCGCATCAACGAAGCGCTGCATGTAGGGGTAGGTCACTCCCACGTCCTGCTGCCTTAGGGTCAAGGGGTTCTCTTCCACTACTGACAGGAACTCGGCACGAAATGCAGCGAAGGTTCCGGTGTCGGGAGGCCCTTGGCCTTGATGGATGACCGCGCGCAGAGCCTTTACCTGTCGCAGCCAGTCTGTGTCTCTTTTGGCGTACCACTCCAGGGCTGATCTGGTCAGTCCAAGGTCGATAGCCACCGCATCCCAGGTGAGTTGAGGATTCTCCCGCCACAAGTCCAAGGCCCGCGCGCGCGCCCAGGCGGCAAAAGCCCTCGTGCCCTTCTTATGACCCGTAGTGGTTGCAATCATGTGCGTGTGGGCTGAAGCGCCCTTGCGGGCGGACGCACCCTTGCGTGGCATGTCGTCAGGGTGAAGGAGTGGTCCCGCAGGTCCCCGCAGGGGTTAGCGCTTGATCCTGCCGCCGCCCCCGCCCCAGGAAGCCGTAGACACCTTGGGCTCAACCCCGCAGCGAGAACATGCGCGCCGGGGCTGCTCCACCCCTTCGGGGACCCCTTCGGGGTCCGGCAGAAGGTCTGAGCGGAACTCGGCGAAGGTTCCGGAGATCGCCGCAACGAGCCAGGCGTTCACCGAGCACCCCGCCTCGCGCGCGCCGCGCACGACCGAGTCATGCAAACCCTCAGGGAGTCTCAGAAGGAACCGGTGCATGATATCATGATATCACCCAGATGATATCACCGGGGGATGTGATATCACTTCGCGGGGTCCCCTTCGGGGAGGACAGAGTTCATTGATCGCCTGGTTCTCGTCGTTGGTCTCTGCGGGGCGCTCTGCGAGGAATCCCTCCTTGCAGAACATGTAACTGCGCAGGTCACGGCCCGTAGCATCCGGAAAAATAGGACCGCGGATTCCCCCCCACCTCCCTATCTCCCCATTATGCGACCCCGGCACCCCCCCTCCCCGTGCCATATGCCCCTCCCACCCCCCGGGAAGGCTTAAAACCCCCCCTACCCGGGCTGGGGTACCCCACCAGGCGTTAGGACTACATAAGGGAGGGGGTAATACCTTCGGTCATACCGTGAGCACCTTCGGTCATACCCTTCGATGCGGGGTGTGCCCTGTCCCCTCTCTCCCCTTGATCTGCTCTGTCATCGAGTGGTGAAGCGCGCGCGTCCACCTGCCCCGGCCCCTTGCCTGCCTGCGTCCACCCCCTGCCCTGGTCCTTGGCCTGGTCCTCTGTCCCTCCTGTCCCTGGTGTGCGCGCGCCTCACCCGGTCGGGACGGGGGACCAGGAGGGCCAACTAGGGAGCCCCTTCTAAGACCTGACCTGCCCCTTCGTGAATATCAACCATGTAGTTCGTCCCAAGGTGTTGACCAGGGGATTCCCCAGGTGTAGCCTTGGGAACAGGAGGTGGTACGGATGGCACTAAGCAGCGACGTCGAGGTGCGCGGGACGACCGCCATCGTCGGTCAGAGCGTCTACACAGCACGCTTGGCTTTCGGCAAGGCTATCTGGAGACACGTTGGAGGCCCGGACCTTGGCCCCATCAGCATGAACCGTATCGGGCTCACGTCGGACCTAGCGCGCGCGCTACTGGACGAGGTGTCGGCATGAGGGCGCAGGAGAAGCGCGCGCAGCACACGCCCGGACCGTGGCGTGTCGCGGGTGGGGCGAACGGCTACTGGTTCGTAGAAGCGTCGACGCCTGAACGGCGGAACTACCGCATCGCATCGGTGCCCGTTGACGGGGACCAGGACGAGGGGAGCGCTTGCCTGATCGCCGAAGCACCCCGCATGTACGACGCGCTCAAGGCTATCGCAGCGATGGCGGGCGCAGACGACCCGGCGCAGGCGCTCGCGTTGGCCGTGGCCGTGGCAACGGTAACGCTTGAAGGGGGGCAGCCATGAGGGCGCGCGTGTCCTTCGCTGTTCGGTCTTGGGCTATGAGACGACGTGCGCGCGCGTGGATTCGGGCTTGGGATGCAGGACAGTCGGCGAACGAGATCGTGGGCGCGTACCGTGCGCGCCGGGTTCTAGAAGGGGTGAGGACATGAGTGCATTCATGGTTGACCGAGAGCACATCGACGCCCTGGTCCGGGCTGGACTGGCGGACGTAACCCATCGGCTCCGGTGGATCAACCCGGAGGTGCGCGCGCAGGTCGAGACGGCCAACGGGCACGTAAACCCCGAGGACTGGTCCTCCGTGTGGGCCGAGCTTCGCCACGACACCGCCGACAGCGTTGGGGAAATGCTGATCTCGGCGAACCTCCTCAGCGTCACGCACCGCTACCCCGACACCCTGGAGGGTGGGGGCGTGCCGGGACCGTGCGAGGAGTACTGGCGGGACTCCTACAGCTACCCGATGAACGGCCCGGACTTCTCCCCGGTGGTCATCCTCAAAGCGATCGCCTGCTACGAGTACCAGTCCTGCGAACACCCCGAGTGGGAGCGGAGCGAGGCGCGCGCGTTCTGCGAAGCCCTGCGGGACTACACCATCGTCCGCCTGCCGGGCTACGACGATGCCCCGTGGGGCATCTACCCCGTGGAGGTGGGAGCATGAACTCACGCACCGTGAGCGCCATCTACCAGGGGAGGACGTATCACATCCCCGAGCCGTGGATCGTTGGCTACTGCCAGAGTGCGCGCGCGCAACGTGAGCCGGATCAGGTCATCGACGCGGTAGTGTACTGGGCCTGGCAGACGGAACTTGCGGAGCGGGAGGAGGTAGGAGCATGAGAGCGGAGAAGAGGCGCGCAGTATCTTGTGAGGAGTGTGGTGGGCCGGTTGAGGTTTGGGCGGATAACTCAGATGGCGTCACCGTGAACTTCGCCTGTGATAATCCCGCTTGTAAGTCTGGCAAGCCCCCCTGGGACACTCCTCGGCAGGAGGTCAAAGCGTAACCGCACCACCCCCCTGAGAGCCCCGGCTCAGGCCGGGGCTTTCCCTATGCCCGGACCTGGGTTTCGACCCGCCTGGGGCGACTCAAGGGCTCTAGGAGGCCGCGTAGCGCGCGCACCAGGAGCAGGTCCCGAATCTGTGGGGGGTGTCGTAGTGGGTCAGAAACTCGGCCTTCGCCGCAGGGGTCCAGCCACCCGTGGGCCGCTCCTCCGCGCACGGGCAGTTGTCCTCCTCCTCCCCGCCGTCCAGGAGGATGAACCCAGAGCCGTCGCAAATCGCAAGCGGGCACGCTTTCCTGACCATGGGGGTGAGCCTAACACGTGAGCCTAGAAGCCGTCCCCTGGGTGGTAGGTCTGCCAGCGCGCGAGGTCGGAGAAGAAGGAGTTCTCCCACGCCCACCGTCCGCCCGAGTAGGTGTTGCCGACGAACGTGTTGTCGCGCGTGCGGAAGATGGCGGTCGAGCCCACGTCCTGAACCGCGCCCGTGGCGGCTGAATCACGGACCACGTTGTCGTAGACCTTCACGTCCTCCACGATCGAGGCCCCGCAGTACCAACCTTCCCCGCACGAGAGCTTAGGCCGGGACGACCCGCCACTCGACCTTCAGGATTCCGACCGACAAGGGCGCGAGCGCCTGGAATGCAGCGCGCGACAGATCCAGATCGCGACGAGCATCCCCATAGGGACCACGATCTCGGACCGCGACAACAATGCGGCGCGCGCCGTATCGGACCTCGATGAGCGTCCCGCAGGGAAGCGTCTTGTGCGCGGTGAAGACCACGCTGCCGTCGTGGGGCGTGAAGGTGCCGCCTCTGTCGTAGCAACCGTGCGGGGTGTCCCCGTACCAGGCCGCGACCGTGCCCTGCCAGGGGCCCTCGTCACGTTGTACGGGGCGCACGCTTCGTCGAGGTCGAGGGCGGACTGTGGGAGCAATCGCACGTTCGTCTGCGGATACGACTGCTCGATGCCCCGGATCAGGTTCAGGTCCGGGCGGAATGGTGGGGCTCCCGCAGGAGGCGAGTAGGGCGAGCGCAATGCTCGCTGCGGTCGTCGTGTGGGCATTCAGGCCAGCCCTCGCCCGGCGCAGGAAAGCGGTCGATCCCGACTCACTCCGCCGTTCCCGTCACCTTGTGCTTGTGCGCGCCCCCGTGGTCGGCCTTGTGCGCGCGGAAGTTCTTGACCACGCGCGCGAGTGCCAGCGCGGTCGTGTCCGCCTCCTTGGCTTCCTTGACGAGGTTCTTGAGGAACTTCTCCTGCTCGTCTGTGAATGCCATCTCGTACTCCTTCTTGTTGATGAACCTGCGCCAGTTGTCACCGGGGCAGGCTGTGGACGACACCGCAGAATGGGGCAGAATCTCCTTCGCTAAGGGTTTGCGGCTTGCCATGCGCGCGCGCACCCACTCGAACATCTCCCTGCGATTGGCCGTTACCTTCGGGTTGGTCCCGATGAAGCACAGGGCCAGATGCGTGGTGTTCGCGTCCCCGTGCGCCTGCGACAGCGACCCGAACCCATGACCTTCGTACAGATACCCGTGGGGACAACCGAGCCACGAGTACGCAATGGTCTGGTATCCCTGCGCGATGTGGTAGTCCTGGACGGCGCGCACGGAACTGAGACAGGAGGAGTGCTTCGCGGGTTCAGCGGAGGCGGTGTGGTGGACGATGAAGCCTTTGATCTTGGACCCGATAGGCGTGGTGGGGCGCGCGATGACGCGGCCCCACTCGGACGCCCGAACGAACTTCATCAGAGTCTGTCGATCAGCTTGAACAGCAGCACAACGCACACGACCACGACGACCAGGGTGACGAGCGCGCCTGCCAGTCGGTTCACCGACGCACCCACAACCCGCCGACGACGTGCGCGCCCGCCAGGAACGCAAGCCCAACTGCCGTCAGGGCGTGGTCATCGCCGACATCGAAGAACCCGACGATGGCGAAGAACACCACGGCGACAATCGCCAGGATGGCACCGAGCGTAGTTCCGTTCATTGTCCTCCTCCTTCTATCGGTTCACGGACATAACGGTTCCGGCACTTCGCACGGCGTCGGGCTTGGACTCGGACTAGGCTCGGGCGTAGGTGCGTCTTGACCGTCCTCACCGTCCTCGCCGGGATCGCCTTGATCGCCCTTGTCTCCCTTGATGGACTCGCCGTCCTGGCCGTCTCTACCGTCCCGACCATCCTTGCCGTCGCGTCCGTCACGGCCTGCTGGTCCCGACGGACCAACGGCTCCCAAGGGTCCGGGTGGTCCTTCGCGCACGAGTACCCCGAGTTCGGTCAGCAGCGTGTTGATCTCGCGTGGGCTGCGCGCTTCGACCAGTTGCGCGGCAACAGATTGCAGATGCGCGAGTTCGGCTGCTTGCTCGGTGGCAACGTCCCCCAGGTGGCGCACCTGGAGCAGCGCCCACGCGAAGGTCAGGATAGACACAACGATCAGCGCGGCTCTTAGGAGCTTCATCGCTTCGCCTTGGCCTTCTTAGTCGCCTTGCGCGCGCGCCCTACACTCAGGTCCGCCGCCGTGAGGAGTTCTTTCAAGTCGGCGATCTCCTTGTGCATCTCGGTGATGCGCGCGTCTGCTCTGTCGGCGCGGTTGCGCTGTTCGGCTAGGTTGTTGTTCGCCAGGTCGTGCGTACTGACTCCCACGGCTGCGATCCCGTCCAGCTTGCTCGCCTGTGTGTCGCCTTGTTTGCGGAGCGCGTAGAGCTGCGTGATTATCAGAACCGCGATCGAGGTCAGCGAACCGATCAGCGCGATCCACACCGCGTTGACGCTGGGTGCGATCTCTTGGGCGACCACCGGGGCCTCCATGAGGGCCATGCGCCCATCGTGTCCAGGCGGTCACTACCCCTCTGGGGCTTCTTCCGGTCCCCAGGTTGCCTGCTTGCACAACTCTGTCAGTTGGTCGAACATCGCTTCGGCCGTGGGGGAGTGGTTGCGCGCGCGCAACCAGTCGATCAAGGCGCACATCTCCTCCTGGAGTTCCAGCAGGTCTGCGTCGGGGGACAGGGGTTCGTCGGGGCGATGACGTTCTTTGTCTCTTTGCCTTCTCTTGCGCTCGCGCCAGTTCTGTCTGCGCGCGCGGTCCCTCGTGTGGTCGTTGTCCACGTACTCCGCGTGTCGCTTCTCCTCCGCGCAGACCAAGCACAACCCCGTGTCCGGTAGGGGGTAGTTGCGCCCGCAGACGCAGAGGCGACGGGTCAAGCCTCCCAGACCCCCGGAAGGGTTTCCTGTCGGGGTGGGTGGACCTCGACGATGGTGACGGGATCTGCGCGCCCGGTGTCAGGAGCGCAGGTCTGGACGTACACCAACCCTTCTCCGAAGGGCTTCAAGGCTGCCGCGGCTTCCACCTCGTAGTAGGCCGTGACCTTCAAGATGGTGCCCGCCTGGTAGGGCTTCTCGGGCGCGGGCAGTTCATGACCAAGGACGCGGAGCTTGTTGTCCGTGGCGGGGATGTAGAACCCCGTGAACGCGGGCTTGAGGTGCGCTACTGCTTCCATGCTTCCTCCTTGGGTCGGTCACTCATCTTGGGTTCCTCTCTAGGGCTGCGCGGAGGTCTACGGCGGACTCGATAATGTGTCTCTGCTCTCCCCCCGGCTCTTGACGCAGCATGGCAAACTGCGTTCTCAACGCTTCGATGTGAGAGAGGAGCGCGCGCGCCGCCTCCGTCAACTCGGCTACTCGTCGCTCGGCGTTCTCTAATTCGGCGAGGAGGGAGTCGGCGAGGGTGAGGGCTTCATCCACGTCGCTCATCAACGGCGACCAATGGGGCGGCACCTGGCTCTCGTGCCACTTCTTAGAGCGCAGGTTGTTCTTGTTGCGGATGCCTTCCAGCCGCGCGCGCACGTCCTGCTTACTCATCTTGGTTTCCTCCGAGGGTTCGCCGAGACAGGTCAACATCGAAGGGGGCATCCGTGAGTTCGGTGTGCGGTGCTGCACCCATCGAGCATCGGCGGCAAAGCAGGGTGAGATACCAGCGATCAGTCTCAAACTGGTCATGCGTGGAGCGTTCGACCTTCGCTTCCCGTCTGCATCGCGCGCCCCGCTCGTCGAGACGCTGGCACCGCTGCTCACTCATGGGTTCCTCTCAGGGGTTGCGCCGTTCGTTATGACTCACAGACGAGATAGGGATTGGCGAATTTCACGTAGACATGGGTGCGTGTGTACGTGTTACTCATCTTGGGTTCCTTCCAGGGTTGCGCGGGCGAACTCTTGAACGCTAACGATGGCGACGTAGTTGCCTGATTCGCCTTCGTCCTCGTACTGTTTGACGAGAGCGGGCGCGGCTCCATCCGCTAGTGTCCGCAGCGCGCGCTCCAACTCCGTTACTCGTTGCTCGGCGCGAGCATGGGCGTCTACGACGGCGCGTAGGTCAGACACCTGCACCGACGCACGGACGGTCACCCTCGTTTCAGCGTCAATGGCGTGATTCAATACCCGCCCTATCGCTTCTTGCAGCACGTCCTGCTCACTCATCTTGGGTTCCTCTCCAGGGTTGCGCGGGCTGCGGTGCGCGCACTCTCCAGGGCGCAGCCGGGGCACCCCAAGGCGTGCAAGGCGCGCGATGTGGTCACGTTTCCCTCGTGCGCGAAGGCGTGGCCGGGATTCGCGCTTGTTTCCAGTAGAACCCCGAGCGCCTCCCTCAACTCCGCCACTCGTTGCTCGGCGGCTTCGGCGCGGTCGTTTTGACTCTTAGCGACGACGTAGTGCTCGTCGCGCAATATCACCGCCTCGTCCCTCTCCCGCCGCATCTGTTCGAGGGCGTCCGCGAGGCGGGTGACGATAGATAACAACGTGTATTTCCGCGCCTCTGCGATAAGGGCTAGAATCTCAGTGTCTCCCATTTCATTCCCTCCTTCACGTAGATTAACACACCATACCGGGTCTCAGCACGCGGCCAATACTTGCCGTCCTCCCCCTGGATGTACTCCGGGGGCAGGTCGGTCCCGGCTATGACAAACTCCTGCCCGTCATACCGTCCTCCGAAGACACGGAGGTAGGTCAAGGGGTACTCTTCCTGCTGCCTAACCCTTTGCACTGACCCAGTCCTTTCCTACATGTGGGGTACAGTTGACCACCCAGGGTACCCGGATGTCTAGCTGGGTCTCCGCGTGTGTTACCGAATCCGCGAACACCTGTACACACTGGTCGGCCTGGTCCTCGGGGACCTCGCAGACAATTTCGTCATGGACCTGCAACAGCATGGGTATGTTCAAGGAGTACATGTGGTTCATCATGTACTTCATGATGTCAGCCACACTCCCTTGAATGACCGCGTTGATGGCCTGTCTCTCAGCCCGGTGACGCAGGCCCCAGTTGCTACTGTTGATGGCGGGCAGGTGGCGGATGCGCCCGCCGAGGGTGACCACATATTCGTTCCGGCGACAGTATGTCAGCACCCGTTCCTGCCATTCGTACACCGCAGGGAACTGGGCGCGGTGCTTGTCTAGCACCTCTTGGACAAAGGCCACGGACTGGTCAGGGGCATACTTCTCCTTCACTGTCTTAGCCTTAGCCAAGTAGTTGATGGAGAAGTTGATGTTCTTCGCTAGGTCCCTGTCCACTGACACCAGGTCAGCGGTGGTCTGGTGGATGTCCTCCCCATTCTCGAATACCCGGCACAGTTCAGGGTCGCGGGACACGTAGGCCAGCAGGCGGTACTCCACCTGGTCCAGGTCCCCGACCACCAGCACCTTGCCAGGGTCAGCAACGAAGAAGGACCTTAAGAGTCGTCCGTATTCTCCTCGTCGGGGGATGTTCTGGAGGTTGGGGGAGTTCGAGGAGAGTCTTCCGGTGACGGTTCCGGTGGAATTGAATCGTCCGTGAAGGCGTCCAGCAACACAGAAAGTCGGGAAGGTGACCAGGTAGGTGCCGTGAAGCTTATCGAGTTCTCTCCATCGTAGGAGCCTTCCCGCCACCGGGTCCAGTGGTCCAACCTGTTGTAGAGTCTCCTCATCCGTTCTTGCCTGGCCTCCGGCAGTCTTACCGGGCGGGCGCAGCCCTCTCCCTTGTCTTTCAACCTCGACAGTCTTAAACTTCTGCCGACCCGTGCTGTATTCTCCATCCTCCCTCCTCTCCGTGTCTACCCATGTGTCAGTGAACAAGACTTGCCCAACCTGCTTCGGGCTGTTGAGGTTGAACTCATACCCTACCTCCTTGAACAGTTCTTCCTTTAGTGCTGATGCCTCTACTTGCACCTGGTAGTCTGTCTCGGCCAGGCGCTGAAGGTCCAGCCGGACCCCGCGCTGTTCCTTCCCGAACAGGGCGCGGTCGAAGGGGACCTCAACCTTTAGGTACCAGTCCTGCAGGGGCTTGGGAAGCAGGGTCCAGAAGAAGGGGACCAACGCCTTGGTCGCCTCGGCGTCTGCCATACAGTACCGTAGGACCTCGTCCTGCGGCGCGTCCACGATGTGGGTCTTGTAGTCCCGCCAGTAGGTGACCCCTTCGCGTACCTTGATGGGGTCCTCTAGGCTATAGCCTAGGTACCGCTCGGTCAGGGGCTTAAGACCATGGGCCATTTCCTCTTGGTACAACCAGGCCAGCATCAATGAGTCGTACTTCAAGGGGGCGGGGTATGCCCCCAACACCAGGTAGTCGTTCCTCCCACCATGGGTGGCTACCGTCGAAAGGCTGTTAAAGGTGGTGAGGGCTGTGTCCTTAGAGAACGTGGAAGCATGTCCGTCAGTGAAGCAGGCGAGGTAGTAGCCACAGCCACACTTGCACCACTCGCTATCGAAGCCGACCAGGCTTTCCATTCTTGCACCCCCTTCACAGTGACAACAGCATCCAATATGTTCAGCACGTAGAACCCATGCAGCCCTAACTCCCAGTTCACCCAGATGAACGCGGGGATGGTGGCGGCTTTCCACCACCAGCCGTCAGCCTTGAACTTCACCAGCCGGTAGTTCGCCCACACCCTCGCTATGCTTATCAAGATACTGGCTAACAGCACGCCCTAGCTCCTCTCTGGGGTACAACAGGTCCCACCTGTCCATCAGGTGGACTACCATGGCTAGTATGGTCTCTCTGTCCAGGGTCAGCGGGTCCGCATCTTTGACCCGCCGCACAACCTCGTTAACTCTCAGGGATGGCAACGCTACCTACCTTCCGAAAGATGCAGACGTGACGCCCGCTGTCGATAGTACGGGACAGGACGGCCACACCCTGTATGACCTCGGTCACGGTCCACTCCTTGCCGTCGATGTGAAAGACCCGACCCAGTAAGGAGTCGTTCGTAGAACTTGCGCCTCTCTTCTTCAAGGGCCATACTCCTTCGTAGTTGGTCACGCAGGTAGCGGGTCAGGACAGCAGCAGCTGGGCTAGACCTTCCGGTAGACATAGACGGGAACCCCTGCCTCGGCGGCAATGGACACCATGTGCTTTGTACCCTTCGACTCTCGAAGGTCCTTGTCCACGAAGGCAACGACCAGGTCGGGCTTGCCCTCCTCTAGCATCTGACGGTTGCGCACGAAGCCAGCACCCCGACCGTGCTTCTTCCAGTTCGCCGGGAAGGCGAGGACCTCCGCGAACACCCGCCGCCCCCATGCAGCGGCGAGGCTGTCTGCCCCGCGTGCCGCCCCCTGGATAATAACCGGGGGTCCGCCACCTCGGGCAACAAAGGGGGCTAGGTGTTCGATGAGGAACTTCTCATCTTTGAAGGTACGGGACCCGCACACCAACAGTCTCATCTGTCTCCTCCTCTACCATTCGCATTGACGGCTTCTTCCAGTACACCTTGACCCCCTCGAAGTGGGAGTCCCCATGCCGGTTCTTTAGTACCCCGACTCGGACCTCTCGTTCACGCGCCAGGCGCTCACCGGGGTCCATCTCAGGGTCAAGCCCAGGTCGCCAGACACCAAGGATGTAGTCGGCGTCAGCCTCGCCCCCATACATGGCATGTTCCATCATGACCGGGAGATGCCCGTGGTTGGTACCGTTCTCCCCACGGTTCACTTGGTGAACCATGACCAGGGCAACACCGGCTGTCTTGGCGAACCCCTTCGCATCCTCCGCGAGTCGGGCCACACGCTCGGCCTCTCCTCGGGGGTAGCCATAGAGGGCCATAAGTTTGAGGTGGTCAACAACCACCATGGACATCGGTTGACCGAGGAGGTTGGAGGTCTCGTCCACCCAGTTACCCAGGTCGTCCCAGTTGGGGCGGGTGGAGTCGTCAATAGAGAGAGTCCTCAGCACGCTAGCCTCACCCAGCACAGCTGGGGAGTCGGGGTGGTCCCCGTTCTTGATGAGGGCTTCCTCCACCTGCCACACGGGCAGGCCCAGGTCTGCTGACAAGGCGCGCACTGTCATTTCCTCGCGCCCCATCTCTAGGCTGGCAAAGTTTACGGCGTGTCCTGTCTTTGCAGCATGAGTGGCAATAGCGGTAGCGACAGCGGTCTTCCCGACACCCGTTCTACCAAGCAGCAGGCACGTATGGCCTGGTCGCAGGCCACCCCGAAGCAGGTTGTCAATAGTTGGGAAGCCAGTAGGTATGCGTGTGTTGTCGTCCCTAACGTAGTCACGGGCTTCTCCTAACAGCTTGCCGAATAGTTGGACTTTCATGTCCCTCCTTCGGGCAACGGGGGGAGGGGAACACACCCCTTCTCCCCCCGCGCGCCCTGGTTGCACCGCAAGCGTTCCTGTTGTCTAACCGCTGAGGTACTCGGGCACCGTCGAAGACGACTGGGCACCGTTCATACCAGCCAGGAAGGCGGTAGCCGTCCGGTTGATGAACTGGTCGCGGGCCTTGTTGGCCAGCCACTCCACGTAGCTGGGGTCTACCGCGTAGACCTCAGCCAGAGACTTCCCCGCATGCTTGCGGTAGGTCTCCTTCAACCGCAACGAACCTGGGTCGGCTGGCGTGCTGCTGCCCCCACTCGGGGTACTCGCAGTGCCACCGTCGCTGTCCTCGATGGAACACAGGTCCTCGAAGACCTGGCCCTTCACCGAGGAAAGCAGGTCCATCACAGACATCCCTTCTGGAACCTCATTCACACTGATGAGAGCCGACACCACCGTGGCGGCGACGTTCCAAGAGGTCTGACCGAGACTAGTCTTTCCAAAAGCCATTTACTCACCTCCTCCATTATGGTATAACTTCACACACATCTCTGCTGTCGGGGACCACTGATGCTGCCAGTCTCTGATGTAGTCAAAGCCTGGTGGCATGGGGGGCAGTTCCTTGTCTGCCTCGTAGCGGGCGTAGGCGTCCTGTAGTGTGGTGTAACGGGCCACCAGCAGGGCCTCCACCTCCTCGTCGGGCCACACGTCGGGCACCCGCACTGGGTGGGTCCCACTCCGCGACGTGTTGGCTACCTGCACGGACTTGGTAACTTCCAAGGGCATGACGCTGTCCTCTGCTACGTATACCACCCCCAGTCGGTTGATGTTCAACTCGTTGGGCTTCACCCCACCGAGGTCGGGTTCCCACCGCTTGGCGTTGTTGACCAACCAACGGTAGTCTTGCACCTGGGCACAGTGGTTGTCCCACGGCTTGCCCCAACGGGGGAGCTTCTTCGGGAACTTCCAGTCCCGTAGCACGGCACCGTCTGGGGTGACAAGCATGTCGTCAATCTTACCGTGTATCTCACACCCGTCCAGTCCAGGGAGGTCAGCCCAGAAGCGAACCTCGGACACAGCACCCCGCTGCGCACCCTTCTCCATCAGGGAGTGGAACATGGTGCCCCGCCAGGCCCACCAACGGGCAGTCAGGTCCACCACGTAGTCGTTGTACTTCTGCAACACAGCACACCGAAGACAGATGGGGTTAAGCATGGTGACACTGATACCCCCCGGACGTGGCTCGTCCTCCACCATGGTACGCAGGATGGGGTATGGGACCGGGAAGAACGGGTCGTTCGCGGCCATGTCCAGCAGTTGCTGGCCGGTGTGGGTGTACGTCTTACCACCCTTCGCCTCCCACTTGTACGCGGCTACTGCCAAGTTAACCTCTCCTCTCTCTGAGAACCGTTCTCATTAGTTCATCCTCTGACAACGGGTCCTCGAACGTGTCGTTAGCGGTAAGAACCGCCGCCACAACAACCTCAGAGGGGAACCCTCTTGACATCAGCCAGTAGGCCAGTCGGTTGAGGCCGTTGTTCCTGCCGTCCGGGGCGTGGCCCGAGTACAAGGACTCAATCCAGTCCTCACGTCCCTGACCACCTGCGGTGGTGCTGCCCGAGTGTTCTCCCCCTCTACTATATAAACCGTTGAAGGGTACCCGGCGCAACTCACCGAACTCGAAGTGACTTCTCACCCCCGTCCCCCGGCTTACGCCTAGGGGGATGCGGATGAGGTTGCCCAGCCCGCTGTTACGTTGGGCTTGTTTGGGATACACCTCGGCTGTTACCCCAGCCCGTGCTAGCATGGCTGTGCCATACTCTAGCACTAAGCCTGCGTTCACAGGTTCCGTAAAGTGCTGCCAGATGTGGCGTCCACGGCCTCCTGTATGCTCGACAAGATACGGCGGTCTTAGTACACCCACTAGTTGTGCGATGGGGGTGGGGTCTAACGTGTCCACGTCCCATACTACGAAGGTAGTAGTGTCGTCAGCACGCAGAGGGAAGGTACCGATGGTCTTTCTCCCTGCTAAGTGGAGACCCAACACGTCGGCGTCGAGGTGTCCCATGCTTACCCGCCACCCGTCCTCCGCTTCGTACGCGAACGCTTCGGGGTTGCCAACGAAGTAGTCTTCGAGGAGGAGGACTGCATCCTCACCTGGGCCAGCCGCCACAAGGCGACCCAGTGCCTCAGCAGAATACGATTCCTCGTCCTCGCTGTCAGCGCTGTCAGGCACCCGTGGCACGTCGGGCACAGAACTCTCAGGTCCGTGTGTTCCGGGTCGTTGCCCACCCCCTTGACGTGGTGGCCGTGGACTCTCCGTGCTGAATACCCGCATACCTGGCATGCCTTTCCTACCTCCTTGATTAGTTTCTTGCGGGCAGCCCGCCACTCCTTGGTTTGGTATGGGCTAGGACCCTTGCTACGCCGGGGCATGGGGGCCTAGCGGCGCTTGCCTGGGTACCGGGCAGCCAGGGTGAAGCCGAAGCCGAGGGCTAGGAAGAACAGACCTAGCCCCAGGGCACCGTCGCTTACTCCGGTTTGTGCCAGTCTTGGACCATTCTCCACTCGGGCCACAGGCGGTCCAGCTTTTCCTGCACCCGTTGGATTCGGCGTGTCTTGCGGCGGAGGTGGCGACGGAGTTTCCGCTGACGCCGTAGGGCTAGGCGTAGGGCTTTGCGTTGGTGTCGGTCCATCTGTGTCCTCCTCGTAAACAACGTAGTACGAGATGTCCTTACCGTCTGGTGTGGTGAAGGTAGTACCTGTCAGCACCCCCGAGTTGGTGGTAGACCACTTCACACAGAAGGTAGTCTCCTCCTCGAAGGTCACGGTTGGGCCGAAGTGGTTGCCCACCTCTGTCTTGACCCCGCCGCTGGGGCAATGCAGTCCTGCCGGTGGGGCTGCCACGGCTGTGGCTGGGGACAACACCAGGAGTCCCGCTGCCACCAGCCCCAGCAAAAGCTTACGAGTTACGTTCAAGCTTCCTCCTTCTTACAACAAGACACGACGGCTTGGCCTTCAAGCCGCATGTGGTGGGCGACTGACTCAATGTTGCGGAGCCGAAGTACCTCTGCAGTGAGACACGCTATCTCGTCATTAGGAGAGGGGCCTACACCCCCATCGGTTATCTCCCAGTGCTCCTCGTTGCTCACTCCTGTCCTCTCTGCCTCACTCATCTTGGGTTCCTCCGAGGGTTGCGCGCAAACGGTTGATGTCCCCAAGGGACACCCAACAACAGAACTCCTCGGGTGGGGCATCATCAAAGACCACGACTGCGCGTATCGCCTCCGTCAACTCC
>Ga0326597_10001009_pt1 | contig 47014 bp, 29 predicted proteins | sample RVTome_12_FD_203789 | JGI IMG/M metagenome (GOLD analysis project Ga0326597, IMG submission 203789) | Soil microbial communities from uranium-contaminated site in the Upper Colorado River Basin, Wyoming, United States - RVT100D185 | ecosystem: Environmental > Terrestrial > Soil > Contaminated >...
GCCTCTGGGGCCAGAGATGTTGACCGGCGTTCAAGAACCGACTCGCTCGCAAGGGCGTGCAACCGGCGCCGGAGGCGCCGCGCCGCCCATCAGGCGGCGAGGAGGGGGAGGCCGCGTGTCGCGGCCGGTGCGGGGGAGGGTCTGCCTCCCCCGCCAACAGGGACTCAGCGCGGCGCAGCCTCCTCATTGCGTTGCGGGCGTCGGCCCGCGCTGAGAGCCTGTCCGAAGCTGATCCGGGGCGACCCTTGTACGAAAAAGAAAGCACCCTCGCCCGCGAGGGCGAAGGTGCTGTGAAAACCCGGCAATAACCTACTTTCGCGCATACGCACTATCATCGGCGAGCCCTGCTTGACGACCGTGTTCGGGATGGGAACGGGTATGGCCAGGACTCCATCGTCACCGGGAATGCCCTGGACGAGCCGCGGCCGCAATTGCACCGCTCACTCGCCCACGTGGAAGAAAGGTGAATCGGCAGCGTGGACTCCACGGGACGAGGAGCCGGAGCTCCTTCCTCCCTTCGGGGCCGAACGCCCGATCATCGATCGAGCATCGCCCCTCGAGTGGAGGAAGGTGGTTAAGCCGGTCGTCCGATTAGTACCGGTAGGCTCAACGCATTGCTGCGCGTACACCGCCGGCCTATCAACCTGGTAGTCTCCCAGGGGACTGATGGGGATGACTCGTCTTGGAGAAGGCTTCGCACTTAGATGCATTCAGCGCTTATCCGTTCCGACCATAGCTACCCAGCAATACCACTAGCGTGATAACTGGTGCACCAGAGGGTCGTACTCCCCAATCCTCTCGTACTAGGGGAATACCTCCGCAATCATCCTGCACCCACGCCAGATAGGGACCGACCTGTCTCACGACGGTCTAAACCCAGCTCACGTACCGCTTTAATTGGCGAACAGCCAAACCCTTGGGACCTCCTACAGCCCCAGGATGCGATGAGCCGACATCGAGGTGCCAAACCTCCCCGTCGATATGAACTCTTGGGGGAGATCAGCCTGTTATCCCCGGAGTACCTTTTATCTGATGAGCGACGGCCCTTCCACTCGGAATCCGCCGGATCACTAGGACCTACTTTCGTACCTGCTCGAGCTATATCTCTCGCAGTCAGGCGCACTTGTACCCTTACGCTCTGAACACGATTGCCAACCGTGCTGAGTGCACCATCGCGCTCCTCCGTTACTCTTTTGGAGGAGACCGCCCCAGCCAAACTACCCACCTGACACGGTCCGAGGCCTGGATTCACAGCACCTCGTTAGGGACCAATCATGCAGAGAGTGGTATTTCATGTTGCGACTCCACTAGCACCAGAGTGCCAGCTTCGCTGTCTCCCACCTATGCTACGCACTACATGACTAGCCTCAATATCAGGCTATAGTAAAGGTTCACGGGGTCTTTCCGTCTTGACGCGGGAACGTGGCATCTTCACCACGACTACAATTTCGCCGAGCCTGCTGTTGAGACAGTGTCCAAGTCGTTACGCCTTTCGTGCGGGTCGGAACTTACCCGACAAGGAACTTCGCTACCTTAGGACCGTCATAGTTACGGCCGCCATTCACCGGGGCTTCAATTCAGAGCCTCGCTTGCGCTAACCCCTCCTCTTAACCTTCCGGCATTGGGCAGGCGTCAGTCTGTATACGGCGTCTTTAAGACTTAGCACAGACCTGTGTTTTTAGTAAACAGTCGCTTGGACCATTTCTCTGCGGCCTCCCCGAGCTTCGGTCGTCTGGGCCGAAGCCCAGAGGCCTACACCCGGAGAGGCACCCTTTTTCCCGAAGTTACAGGGTTAATTTGCCGAGTTCCTTAACAGCAGTTCTCTCGAGCGCCTTGGGATCCTCACCTCACCCACCTGTGTCAGTTTTGGTACGGGCACCAGAGTAGCTCCCTAGAGGATTTTCTTGGCGGTCGGTCCAATGACTTCGGCGCAATTGCCTCGGCGTCACCTCCAGGCTTCCGCATGCGGATTTACCTACATGCCACCCTCGGGCTTGCACGCACTATTCTGTCAGTGCGATCACCTTTCGTTCCGCGTCCCCCCATCGGTAGTAACGCGACTCTAGTGGTACAGGAATATTAACCTGTCGTCCATCGACTACGCCTTTCGGCCTCGTCTTAGGGTCCGACTAACCCTGGGCGGATCTACCGTGCCCAGGAAACCTTGGGTTTTCGGCGAGCAGGATTCTCACCTGCTTTATCGCTACTCATTCCGGCATAATCACTTCCATGGCGTCCAGGTGTCGTCACCGTCACCCTTCAACCGCCTGGAACGCTCCCCTACCCCTGTCCGAAATCCACGATCCCGGACAAGCCGCGGCTTCGGTTGTGTGCTTGAGCCCCGTTCATTTTCGGCGCAGGACCTCTCGACCAGTGAGCTGTTACGCACTCTTTAAATGATGGCTGCTTCTAAGCCAACATCCTGGCTGTCTGGGAAGTCCCACTTCCTTCTCTGCACTTAGCACACATTCGGGACCTTAGCCGGCGGTCTGGGCTGTTTCCCTCTCGACCACGGACCTTATCGCCCATAGTCTGACTCCCTGGATAAGGCCGACGGTATTCGGAGTTTGGTTGGGTAGGGTACCCTATCGGGCCCCTATCCCAATCAGTAGCTCTACCCCCGTCGACTATCACCAGAGGCTAGCCCGAAAGCTATTTCGGGGAGAACCAGCTATCTGCGAGTTTGATTAGCCTTTCACTCCTATCCACAGGTCATCGGAACAGTTTTCAACCTATACCCGTTCGGCCCTCCACGGACTGTTACATCCGCTTCAGCCTGCCCATGGATAGATCACTCGCTTTCGGGTCTACTCCGCCTGACTGGATTCGCGCTATTCACACTCGGTTTCCCTTCGGCTTCGGGCCTGAGACCCTTAACCTCGCCAAACAGAGTAACTCGCCGGATCATTATGCAAAAGGCACGCCGTCAGCCATTGCTCCTGAGAGCCATAGGCCTCCGACAGCTCGTAAGTACATGGTTTCAGGTACTATTTCACTCCCCTCACCGGGGTTCTTTTCACCTTTCGCTCGCGCTACTATTACGCTATCGGTCGTCCAGTAGTATTTAGCCTTGGGGGGTGGTCCCCCCGGATTCACACCAGGTTTCACGTGTCTGGTGCTACTCGGGATGACTGCGAGAGGCGCCTTACCTTTCGACTACGGGGCTTTCACCCTCTGCGGCCGGCCTTTCCATGCCGTTCTTCTAGATAGACGCTTTGTAACTCTCTGGACCCATTGCGGAGGGTCCTGCAGGTCCCACGACACCGATGCAGCAACGGCCGCAACCTTGACACTACACCGGTTTAGGCTGATCCCCGTTCGCTCGCCGCTACTTGGGGAATCGAGGTTTCCTTCATTTCCTGCAGGTACTTAGATGTTTCAGTTCCCTGCGTTACCCGCGCTCGCGCGCTAGCGGGAGATGAGTCCCGCTCGGTTTCCCGATTCGGATATCTTCGGATCATTGCCTACTTAGCGGCTCCCCGAAGCTTTTCGCAGCTATGCCACGTCCTTCATCGGCTCTGGACGCCAAGGCATCCACCATGTACTCTTGGTAGCTTAACCACGCTCTTTGTTTCTCGTATTCGTGTTGTACCACGCTTTGCCGATTCACCTTGTTTTCAAAGAGCGTCGCCCGCCTCGATCCGCAACGGACCACGCTGGGCGACAACCTGGCTTCTCCCCATGACACCCACCCCGGCAGCGGTCTCTGGCCGGCCACTGCCCTTTTCCGGACCATCGAAGCCCGATGAGCACCGCCGGGGGTGGAGGCGACCGGACTCGAACCGACGACCGCCTGGTTGCAAACCAGGTGCTCTACCAACTGAGCTACGCCCCCGCGGCCGCGGCGAGATGTCCCTGTCGCCCGGTAGGAGGAGCATCGGAGCCTGTCCCAGGAGGCCCAGCCCACCGATGGTGGGCCTGCGTGGATTTGAACCACGGACCTCCCGCTTATCAGGCGGACGCTCTAACCAACTGAGCTACAGGCCCGAATGCCCACTTCGCCCAGGGTCTTCCTCGCGGCGCAGCTCGCTCCGCGGCGGACGATGCCTGCCGGTGAGGTGGAAGGAGAAAGGGTGACCCTCGGCCCCGGGCGAACAACCTATGTCGTCCACCCCCCGCCCGCACCCGGCCGAGGCCGGACGACGGACACGGGGCGTCTAACTATCCGTTAGAAAGGAGGTGATCCAGCCGCAGGTTCCCCTACGGCTACCTTGTTACGACTTAGTCCCAGTCACGGAGCTCGCTTTCGGCGCCGTCCTCCCGAAGGTTGGACAAAACGACTTCGAGCGCTCCCCGCTTCCGTGGCTTGACGGGCGGTGTGTACAAGGATCAGGAACATATTCACCGCGTCATGGCTGATACGCGATTACTAGCGATTCCAACTTCATGCAGGCGAATTTCAGCCTGCAATCCGAACTGGGGCCTGCTTTGATGGGATTCCCTCTACCTCACGGCTTCGGTGCCCTTTGTGCAGACCATTGTAGCACGTGTGTCGCCCTGGCCATAAGGGCCATGATGACTTGACGTCGTCCCCACCTTCCTCCGTCTTAACAACGGCAGTCTCGCTAGAGTCCCCGGCATTACCCGCTGGCAACTAGCAATAAGGGTTTCGCTCGTTACGGGACTTAACCCAACATCTCACGACACGAGCTGACGACAGCCATGCAACACCTGTGCACGTTCCGACCCCGAAGGGCTGTCACCCTGCTTTCACAGGGCTAATCCGTGCATGTCAAGGCCAGGTAAGGTTCTTCGCGTTGCTTCGAATTAAACCACATGCTCCACCGCTTGTGTGATCCCCCGTCAATTCCTTTGAGTTTTACCCTTGCGAGCGTACTCCCCAGGCGGGGCACTTAACACATTTGCTACAGCAGAGAAAACCATAGGCATTCCCCCTGCCTAGTGCCCATCGTTTACGGCTAGGACTACCGGGGTATCTAATCCCGTTCGCTACCCTAGCTTTCGCACCTCAGCGTCAGTTACGGTCCAGTGAGCCGCTTTCGCCACCGGTGTTCCTCCTGATATCTACGCATTTCACCGCTCCACCAGGAGTTCCACTCACCCCAACCGTCCTCGAGCACGACAGTCTCAAATGCCATTCCTCGGTTGAGCCGAGGGCTTTCACACCTGACTTATCGCGCCGCCTACGTGCGCTTTATGCCCAGTAATTCCGAACAACGTTTGCACCCTCCGTCTTACCGCGGCTGCTGGCACGGAGTTAGCCGGTGCTTCCTTTCACCTTGGTCAGCCACAGGGATATTAACCCTGTGAGATTCCTAGAGTGTGACAGCAGTTTACAACCCTAAGGCCTTCATCCTGCACGCGGTGTCGCTCCGTCAGGCTTTCGCCCATTGCGGAAGATTCTCGACTGCAGCCTCCCGTAGGAGTCTGGGCAGTGTCTCAGTCCCAGTGTGACCGGTCGTCCTCTCAGACCGGCTACCCGTCATCGCCATGGTGGGCCATTACCCCGCCATCAAGCTGATAGGCCGCAACCCCCTCCCTTCGCGGCGGCGAGGCCGCCGTTTACCCGACAGAAGATGCCTCCCGTCGGGGCCATTCGGTCTTATCCACCGTTTCCAGTGGTTATCCCGATCAAAGGGGTAGGTTGGTTACGTGTTACTCACCCTTTCGCCGCTCTACTCGCCCGAAGGCTTTCGCGCACGACTTGCATGCCTAATCCACACCGCTAACGTTCGTTCTGAGCCAGGATCAAACCCTTCATGAAGTGTTTGAATCTTGGATATCTGTGGAGTCTCTAGAAGTTCGCGAGCGGGCCCGACGGCCCGTCCGCGGCTTCCATTGCTCGCACGGTTTCAAGGGTCACCCTAGTTTTCAAAGATCCCCGCGCACACGACGCGCCCGGCGGGAGGTCGATCCCCCGCGAGGGGCGCTCTCGGGTGCGCCTGTTCGTTCTTCGCTCTCGTTGTCCGCTCGACACCGCGGGCGGCGCCCGGGTTTTTGAGGGAGCGGAATCATAGGCAATCCAGGGGGCGCGTCAACGGTGTCCCGACAAAAACGGGCCGGAGGCCCCCGGGTCATCCCAAACCCTTGCCGGAGGCGGCTTTGCGAGTCCCGTACGAACCGCGAGGAGAGCGCCGGCCGCCCGCCTGCGCCCCCCCTGACGCGCCGCCAGCTGGGGGCGCAGGTGCCCCGGTGAGCCTGCGGGGCGCCGGTCAGGGCTGCACGACCACGCGAGCACCGCGGGGCAGGATCTCGAACAACTCCTCGATGTCCTCGTTCGAGAGCCTCACGCAGCCGTCGCTGGCCTCTGTGCCGATCGTCTCCGGCTCCCACGTCCCGTGGAAGCCCAGCCCGTCGCTCTCCGCCCAGGCGATCCAGCGCGTCCCCAGCGGATTGTCGGGATGGCCGAAGGGGACCGGCTCGCGCCCCGGCCGGAACCAGGGCGGGTCGTCCAGCTTCTCGCCGACCGTGTAGATCCCGGGTGTGGTCTTGCCCTCGCGACCGACGGCGATCTCCCAGGAGGCGGCCACCTCCTCACCCAGGAGGTAGAAGACGCGGCGGGAGCTCAAGTCGACCAGCGCGTGGGCCGCGTCGGTCGGAACGCGCAGCACGTCGCCCTCGTGCAGGTAGCGTCCGAGCTGGTTCGAGCGCTGGATCAGGCCGGTGCAGAGGACCATGCGCGGCCGTTCCGCGAGGATGCGCTTGCGGATCGCGACCAGCGAGTCGCCGTGCTCCACCGTCACCTCGAAGGAGGGCCAGACGCCCTTCTTGTTCCAGCGGTGACCGGCCTGGGCCTCGTGCAGCTTGCGGGCCCAGGCCGCCAGCAGCTCGCGCTCCTCGATCCACGGCGCCTCGATCTCCCTCAAGAGCAGCGCCGAGAGCACGTCGGCCGCCTCCCGGTGGCGGCCGGCCGCCAGCAGGTCCTCGGCCTCGTTCGACAGGAGCGCCATGCGCACGCCCAGCACCAGCGCATTGGCGTTCGCGCTCGAGGCGGCTCGTGGCCGGGCGCGCCCCTCGTCGAGCATCCCGAACAGCAGGTCGCGCTCCGCCGCGGTCACATCGACTGCCTGCTGCAGCCCCTCGGCGTAGCGCCTGGCCTGCTCGGGCTGGCGGCGGATCAGGAGCGCGCAGGCGAACAGCAGCCGCTTGCGCGCTTCGGACAGGTCTCTTCCAGGCCCGTCGAGATAGCCCGGCAGTCCCCCGGCGTCGTGCAGGAGCAGGCTGCCCTCGGCGACCGGATCGCCCAGGGTCCAGTCGAGCGGCAAGGCGCCGGCGAGTGCGGTTTGCCCCGCGCGGGCCGCCGACGGCGTCTCATCGAGCAGCCCGAGCGCCGGCTTGGCGCCCGCCCCGGGGCCGGCCAGGCCCAGGCCGAGGGCGCGGGCACGGGCCTGGCCCGCCTCGGCGCCGGGGGCGGAGCCCGGACCCTGCGGCTCTCCGACGCTCGCGGCGGCCTCCTCGCCGACCTTGGCCTCCAGCTCGGCCACCGACATCATCCGGCCCGTCGCCGGAGCGACGTCCGGCTCGCCCGCCGCGCCGGGCTCGCCGGCGAACTTGTCCCATGCCAGGTACAGCACGGCAGCGCCGAGCAGCAGAACCAGGAATCCCCTCATCGACGCATCGCTCCAAAGATGTGAACCAGGTCGGCCGACCGTCGGTCCCCAGTGCCTTTCCGCGCGCCCTCTCGCGCGCCCTCTCGCGGCCGCGCCCGCGCGACCGCCCACCGGCGCGACGATAGCCGCGCGCGAATCCGTCGCCAAGCGCGAAGGAACGAAACGGCGCGCTCGAAGCACCGGGGCCCGGGCACGACGCGAGCCCGGCCCGGCGTCGCTGGACTGGAAGGGCGCCATTCCAGTCCCGGCGCGCACGACGGAAGGAGTGGGGAGCGGGACAACGAGCTGGTGATCCCCGGCGGCACCGCTCTCGCCGCACCCGGAACCAAGTGGTCCCAGGTGGGCCCGCCTCGCGCAGGATTCTGCCCCGCGCGAAGGGTTGGGCCCGCAGATTCGTTGTTCGGCTCCTGGGATTGCGGCGAGTGGCCTGTGCCACCAGGGTTCGCCCCCGAAGCTACCACCGGCGCGACGGACTGCCAATGGTCTCCGCGGCTCCGGGCTGCGGCAGGGGGGGCGACCGGAGAGGCCGCGTCTCCAGGTCGGACGAGGCCCGACCCCGGGGCCGGCCGGCCCGGGATGACCGGAGGCGTCGGAGCGGTGACTGGAAGAGCGGCCTTCTGGGCCGACCTTCGCAGCTCAGAGCGGGGCGAGGGAGGCGCGCAGGACCTGGCCCTCGCCCAGGTCCCATTCCGTCCACTCGCAGCCGTCGAAGGGCTGGCCGTCCTCGTCGAGGGCCTCGGCCAGGGTCTCGGCCGCGATCAGGCCGGCGTGCGCCCGCAGGGCCCGCCGGAGCCGATCCCCCCGCGCGCTCCAGCGCAGGCGGATGCGCTCCTCGACCGCCAGCCCGCTCTCCTTGCGCAGGCCGTTGACGCGGTTCACGACCTCGCGCGCCAGGCCCTCGGCCAGGAGCTCCTCGTCGAGCTCCAGCTCCAGCCAGAGCACCAGGGTGCCGTCGGCCTCCACGTCGAAGTCGGCGCGGGTCTCGACCGCGATCTGTACGTCCCCGGCCTCGATCAGGACGCGCTCGTCCCCGAGCTCGAGCTCGACGCCCTGGCCCGCGCGCAAGCGCCCGACGCTCTCGGCCGGGAGCGCGGCGATCGCGGCTCCGGCCTCCTTCATCAGCGCCCCGAGGCGCTTGCCGAGCACGCGGAAGTCGGGCTTCGCGCGCAGGGTGCACAGCTCCCCGTCGTCGGCGCCGATGCTGCTCCAGCCCTTGACGTTCAGCTCGTCGAAGACCTGCCTCGACGCGAACGCCCCCCGCAGGAGCTCGAGCCCGGCCGGATCCGAGGCGCGCAGGTGCAGCCCGCGCAGCGGCTGGCGCACGCGCACACCGGCCCGCTCGCGCAACGCGCGACCCATCTCGACCACGCGCACCACCAGGCTCATGCTCTCCTCCAGCGCGGGATCGACCAGCTCCGCGCGCGGATCGGGCAGGAGCTGTGCGTGCACCGAGGACCCGTCGCCCTCGAGCCGCTGCCACAGCATCTCGGCCAGGAACGGCGCGACCGGCGCCATGAGCAGCGCGACGGTCCGCAGCGCGTCGCACAGCGTCGCATGGGCCGCCAGCTTGTCCGCTCCCGTCTCGCCCTTCCAGAAGCGCCGCCGGTTGCGTCGGATGTACCAGTTCGACAGGTCGTCGATGACGAAGCCCTCGAGCGCGCGGCAGGTGCCGGTCAGGTCGTGGGCGTCCATCCGCGCGCGCACCTCCCCCACCAGCGTCTGCACGCGCGAGCACAGCCAGCGGTCGATCTCCGGGCGCGCGGCGACCGGCGGGATCCCCTCCGCGCCCGGATCGAATCCGTCCACGCGCGCGTACTCGGCGAAGAAGCGATAGCAGTTGATCAGCGTCCCGAGGAAGCGCCGGCGCACCTCGAGCACGCCGTTCGCATCGAAGCGCTTCGGCAACCAGGGCGCGCCGCTCGCGAGCAGGTACCAGCGCACGGCGTCGGCGCCGTGCGCACGCACCGCCTCCCAGGGATCGACGACGTTCCCCAGGCGCTTCGACATCTTGGTCCCGTCCTTGTCGAGCACGAGGCCGTTGACGATGCAGCTCTTGTACACGACGCCCTTCGCCAGATCGGGGTCGTGCTCGGCGATGAAGGCGCCGATCGCCAGCAGCGAGTAGAACCAGCCGCGCGTCTGGTCGAGCCCCTCGGCGATCACGTCGGCCGGGAACTGCTCGGCCAGGACCGCGCGCGAGCCGCCGAAGGGCCAGTGGTACTGGGCGTAGGGCATCGAGCCCGAGTCGAACCAGCAGTCGACGACCGCGTTCGTGCGGCGCATCGTCCCGCCGCAGTCCACGCACGCGAAGGTGACCTCGTCGATCAGCGGCTTGTGGTTGTCGAAGCCCGACGGCAGCCCGCCGGCGAGCTCCTCGAGCTCCGCCCGGCTGGCGACGGCGCGCTCCGCGTCGCAGCCCTCGCACACCCAGAACGGCAGCGGCGTGCCCCAGTAGCGGTCGCGCGAGATGTTCCAGTCGATGTTGTTCTCGAGCCAGTCGCCGAAGCGCTTCGTGCCCACCTCGGCCGGGACCCACGTGCAGCGCCGGTTGTACTCGAGCATGCGCTCCTTGTAGGAGCTGGTGCGGATGTACCAGGCCGGCGTCGGGAAGTAGTACAGCGGCGTGTCGCAGCGCCAGCAGTGCGGGTAGCTGTGCGTGTGCTCGACTTGGTGAAACAGGAGGCCGCGCGCCTTCAGGCTGTCCAGGATCGGGCGATCAGCCTCCTTGAAGAAGGTGCCCACCGGGACAACCGGTCCCGAAGACGGGCGCTCAAGAACGTCGAACAGGAACGTACCATCCGGGCCGACACCCAGGATCGTTGGAATCCCATGGCGACAAGCCAACTCCCAGTCGTCGGCACCATACGCGGCCTGATGAACGATGCCGGTTCCTTCATCAACCGTGACGAAGTCAGCTCCATAGATCTTGTGTTTTCCTCCGTGGTCAATGTGCTCGACGGGAGGGAGCAAAACACCGTCGACCCTGAACAGGGGCTCGTACTCCCACCCGACGAGGTCTCTGCCCGCGCACCTCTCCAACTCCTCGAATCCCTCGCCAAATACATCGCTCGCGCGATACGCTGCAACCCAGTAACTCTCGCCTGTGGGCGACGAAGGCACCTGCGCGCGCACGTACTCGAAGTCCGGGTGGACAGCGAGAGCGAAGTTCTCGGGGAGAGTCCAGGGGGTGGTCGTCCACGCGAGGGCATACTCTCGACGAGGGCGTTTCGGCAACCTGAAGCACACGGTGACGCTCGGGTCGCGCACGTCCCTGTACACGCCCGGCTGGCCCATCTCGTGCGACGAGAGCCCGGTCCCGCAGCGCCCACAGTACGGCACGACGCGATTCCCGCGGTACACCAGCCCGGCGGCGTGGAACTGCGCCAGCAGGTACCAGACCGACTCGACGTAGCTCTCGTCGTAGGTGACGTACGGGTCCGCGTAGTCGAGCCAGTAGCCGATGCGCGCCGAGAGCTCCTCCCACTCCTTGCGGTACGTCCAGACCGACTCGCGGCACTTCGCGTTGAAAGCGCCGACGCCGTACGCCTCGATCTCGGGCTTGCCGCTGATCCCGAGCGCCTTCTCGACCTCCAGCTCGACCGGCAGGCCGTGGGTGTCCCAGCCGGCCTTGCGCACGACGCGCCGACCCAGCATCGTGCGGTAGCGGCAGGCGACGTCCTTGATCGTGCGCGCCATGACGTGGTGGATGCCCGGCAGGCCGTTGGCGGTCGGCGGGCCCTCCCAGAACACGAACGGCGCGGCTTGCGCGCGCGCCGCCTGCACCTCGGCGAAGACGTCGCGCTCGCGCCAGGCCGCGAGCACGTCGCGCTCGGCTGCGTCGGGATCGCGCGCGGCGCTGTCGGGCAGGGGCTCGAAGCGCCCCGTGGCCGTCCGGGAGCTGGCGGGCATGGGGCGACGTTCTACCAAGCCCGGGCGCGGATTTCCGCCACGATGCGGTCGGCCAGCTCCAGAGCGCGCCGGCCGTCCGAGCCGCTGACCTCGGGCCGGCCGCCCTCGCGAATGCAGCGCAGGAACGAGTCGAGCTCGGCCTGCAGCGGCCGCTTCTCGCCGCCGAGCTCCAGCTCGGTGACGGACAGGACCTTCTCCGTGATCCAGTCCTTGCGCAGGGCCAGCATCATCGGGTCCATCGTGCGCAACGCCTCCCGGCCGCTCTCGAACTCCGGACCCTTGGTGATCATGATCCCGTAGTTCTTCTGGAAGTCGAGGCTGACGTAGCCTTCCGGGGAGAACAGGCGCATGCGCCGCATCGGCTGCAACGAGGCCCGACTGGCGGTCACGTTGGCCCGCGCGCCGTTGCGGAAGACGAGCCGCACCGAGGCCAGGTCCTCGCGCTCGGTCAGGATCGCTCCGCCGGCCGCGTCGACGCTCTCGACTTCCGAACCGCACAGGTCCAGCAGCAGGTCGAGGTCGTGGATCATCAGGTCGTGCACCACACCCACGTCGAGCGCGCGGAAGCTGAAGGGTGACAGACGATGGCACTCGACGAAGCGCGGGCGCCAACCCATCTCGCGCACGACGCGCACACCCGGCTGGAAGCGCTCGACGTGGCCGACGGCGAGCAGCGCGCCGCCGCGCTCGGCGGCGGCCAGGATGCGGTCGGCCTGCTCGAGGTCCGCGGCCAGCGGCTTCTCGACCAGGCAGGCGACGCCGCGCTCCAGGAGCGGCACGGCCACTTCTGCGTGCACCGCGGTCGGCACCACCACGCACACGCCATCGACGTCCCCGGGCAGCTCGCGCGCGTCCGCCAGGGCCGCACAGGCGAGCTCCGCGGCCAGATCGCGGGCGCGTTCGGGGCGCGCGTCGACCACGGCCACCAGCTCGACCTCGGGATGCTCGGCCCAGATGCGCGCGTGGATGCTGCCCAGGTGCCCGACGCCGACCACGGCCACGCGCGGGGCGCTCATCGCCTGTTCACGCTGTTCAGGCGCTCGGCGCCGAGCCGCGCGAATTCTTCGCGCAGGCACTCGCGGTGCCGTCCCTTGGAGCCGTCCTCGGTGCGCTCGAGGGCCGCCACCAGCCGGCGCACGTGCTCGGGCGCGTCGCCGTCCAGCTTCATGGTGTCGAGGGTCTGACGGCGCGGGTTGCCGGAGCGGTAGATGCGCTTGAAGGCGACGCGCAACGCTTCGACCTCGCGCTCGGGGACGCGGGCGCGCTGCAAGCCGACGACATTGACTCCCCGCACCCTGCTGGGATGACCCTCGACGATCATGTACGGCGGCACGTCCTGGACGAGGCGCGTGAGACCGCCGACGTAAGCGTGCTCGCCGATGGTGCAGAAGTGGTGCGCGGCGGCACCCCCGGACAGGTTCGCGCGCCGCCCGACCAGGACGTGCCCGGCCAGGAGCACGTTGTTGGCCACGATGACGTCGTTCTCGATCTCGCAGTCGTGGGCGACGTGGCAGCAGGCCATGAACAGACAGCGGTCGCCCACCCGCGTCAGCGCGCCGCCCTTGACGGTCCCGCGGTTGATCGTCACGAACTCGCGGATCATGTTGCCGTCGCCGATCTCGAGCATGGTCGGCTCGCCGCGGTAGGAGACGTCCTGCGGCGCGGCGCCCAGGCTGGCCTGCCCGACGATCACGTTGTCCTCGCCGATCCTCGTCACGCCGTCGATCACGACCTGTGGTCCGATCGTGGTGCGATCGCCGATGCGCACGGCCGGGCCGATGATCGTGTAGGGGCCGACCCTGACGTCGACGCCGAGCTCGGCGCCTTCAGCGATCACCGCCGTGGGGTGGATCTCGGTGCTCATGGATCAGGCGTCCACCATCGTGAACATCAGGTTCGCCTCGCAGACCAGGCGCCCGGCCACCGAGCCGGTCCCGCGCACCTGGGCCGTCGTGCCCTTCATCTTCAAAGTCTCGACCTCGATGCGGAGCTGGTCGCCCGGGGTCACTGCGCCGCGCAGCTTGACCTTGTCGATCGCCCACAGGACCGCCAGCTTACCCGTGTTCTCGAGCTTGCGCAGCAGCAGCACCCCGGCCAGCTGGGCCATCGCCTCGAGCTGCAGCACGCCCGGCATGAGCGGCTGGGCCGGGAAGTGGCCCTGGAAGTAGGGCTCGTTGATCGTGACGTTCTTGACCGCCACGGCCTTCTTGTAGCCGTCGATCTCGATCACGCGGTCGATCAGCAGGAACGGGTAACGGTGCGGCAGCATGCGCACGATCTCGCGCACGTCCATGCCCGACTCGCGCCGGATGACGCCGCCGGTCTCGGCCGTCTGCATCAGGTCCAGCAGGTTGCGCACGAGCTCCGCGTTCGTGCGGTGGCCCGAGCGCGTGGCGATGATGTGCGCGTGCAGGTCGGCGCCGAGCAGGTGCAGGTCGCCGAGCAGGTCGAGCAGCTTGTGACGCACCGGCTCGTCCGGCAGGCGCAGGTCGATCCCCGGGTCGCCCAGCACGATCGTGTTCTCGCGCGTGGCGCCCTTGCCCAGGCCCGCCTGCTGCAGGGCCTCGACCTCGGAGGCCAGGCAGAACGTGCGCGCCGGAGCGATGTCCGCGGCGAAACTCTCCGGCGTGACCACGCATTGGAACGACCCGCCCTCGACACCGGGCTCGTCGAAGGAGGCCACGTACTGCAGCGTCAGGTTCGCACGTTCGGACGGCAGGGCCACCAGGGTCGCGTCGCCCTTGCGCACGTACACCGGCTGCTCGAGCCGGAAGACGCGCGCCTCCTGGCGCTGCTCGACGATGCCGGCTTGCTGGAACAGCTCGATGAAGGGCCGCGCGCTGCCGTCGAGCCCGGGCAGCTCGCAGCCCGAGATCTCGACCGTGAGGTTGTCCACGCCCAGTCCCGTGCAGGCGGACAGGAAGTGCTCGACCGTGTCCACCTCGGCCGCGCCGCGCTGCAGGTGCGTGCGCCGCTCCTTGGCCGAGTGGTACGAGATGTGCGCCGGGATCGGCTCGCTGTCGGGCAGGTCGACGCGCACGAACTCGACGCCGCTGTCGGCCTGCGCGGGCAGCACGCGCGCCTCGACCGTCTCGCCGCTGTGCAGGGCGATGCCGGAGAACTCCACCGCGCTGCGGAGCGTGCGCTGGCGGCGGTTCATCGCTCCCTGTTCTCCAGCTCGCGCAGCCGCTGCTCCAGCTCGCGCACGCGCTCCATCAGCCGCGGCAGGCGCAGGCCGGCGGCCATCGCCTGCAGCCCCTCGACCCGCGGCCGGGCGGGGAAGCCGACGTACTCCGCGCCGTCGGGAATGTCGCCGAACACGCCCGCCCCGCCTCCGACGCGCGCCTTCGCGCCGATCCGGATGTGGCCGTTGACGCCGGCCTGTCCGGCCAGCACCGAGCCGTCCCCCACCGTGGCCGATCCGGCGATGCCGACCTGGGCGCAGAGCAGCACGCCGGCGCCGATGTCGCAGTTGTGGGCGACGTGCACCAGGTTGTCGAGCTTGGCGCCGCGGCCGATGCGCGTCGCGCCGAAGCGACCGCGGTCGATCGTGCAATTCGCTCCGATCTCGACCTCGTCCTCGATCACGACCGAGCCGCACTGCGGGATCTTGACCCAGCCGTCCGCGGCCGGGTCGAAGCCGAAGCCGTCCGAGCCGATCACCGCGCCGGCGTGCACGATGCACGCGCGTCCGAGGCTCACGCCCGGGTAGAGCACCGTTCCGGGGTGCAGCACGCACCCGGCTCCGATCGCGGCGCCCGCCCCGACGACGACGCGCGGATGGAGCACGGCGCGCTCCCCGATGCGGGCCCGCTCCCCCACCACGCAGCCGGCGCCGATCGAGACCGCCGCGCCGAGCTCGGCCGAGGGGTGCACCTCGGCGCTGGGGTGCAGGCCTGGCTCGGGCGTCGGATCCGGGACGGCGAACAGCCGGATCGCGGCGGAGAAGGCCGCGTTGGGGTCGTCGCACTGGAGCAGGACGACGTCGGGTCTCGGGGGACGGACCCCGGGTCGCACGAACACCGCCCCGGCCCGGGTCGCGAGGAGGGCGGCCTCGTAGCGCGGATGGGCGTAGAAGCTGACCTCTTCGGGTCCGGCGACGTCCAGCGCGGCGGGGCCGACGATGCGCCGGTCGCCGTCGCCGACGAGCGTCGCACCGGTGAGCCGGGCGAGCTCGGAGAGGGTTCGGGAGGGCATGGGGAGGGGAGTCTATCCCATGGCGTCAGCGGCGGGCGAGCCCGCCAGCCTCCTAGCCCGGGTCATTCATGAGCCGTGAGACAGAACGCCTCGATTCGGTTCCTGCTGGTGCTTTGCGTGCGCCAGCCCCGCAGGGGTAAGCCCCGGTCCGCGAAGCGGATCGGAGGGATCCGGTGGATCCCTCCGAAGGGGATCCCTTGAACAGGTCGTCGAGGACGCTGGCGCGCGCACGGTACCTTCGGGAATCCAGAAGGGCCGGCAGGGGCCGAAAGGCCGGCGAAGCCGGCCGGTCGTGGTGTTCGGTCCGCGTGGTCATGGATGATCCGGGCTAGAAACCGAACAGCTCCAGATGGAACGAGAACACCTGCAGATCGTCCCCCGGCCCCTTCTTCAACGGCCACCCGAAGTTGAACGTGATCGGGAAGGGCTGCGCCAACCCGAACCCGAACCCGTACGACGCGCGGTAGTCATCGAGCGAAAGGTCCCCCGCCGACGTCCCCAACACCCCCGCGTCCAGGAAGAACTTCAAGCGCAGCATCTCGACCTTGCGGTACGTCCCCGGGCGCGTGACCGAGTACAGCGGATGGCGATACTCCAGATTCGCGCGCAGCATCGCCTCGCCGCCGATCGGAATCTCGCCGACGTTCGGCCCGACACCGCGGAAGTCGAAGCCGCGCAACTGGTTCGACCCGATGCCGCCGAGGAACAGGCGCTCGGTGTAGGGCACCGAGCGCGAATCGCCGAATGCGCTCGCGTAGCCCGCGCCCAGGCTGAGCTCCATGCTCGGCCGCACCTCGAGCGTGTCGGTGCCGATCGGCCAGTACTCGTCCCAGGAGAGGGTCGTCATGTAGAACTCGTTGTCGCCGCCGAGGAACGAGCCCCAGTACTCGTTGCGCCACAACACCTCACGGCCATCCTTGGGGTCGAGGCGGTTGTCCAGGTCCCGGTACTGCACGTCGAAGCCGAGGCCGCGGAAGCTCGAGCGGCCCTCCTGGTCGGCCAGCTCCTGCGGCAGCGGCACGCCCTGCGGCAGGTCGGAGACGCCGATGTCCTTGTCCGTGAACCCGGCGAAGACGGTCCAGTTCACGCCGTAGCGCTGGCCCAGTCGGATCCCGCGGCTGCGCAGGCCCTCGTCGTAGTCGTCGTAGAAGCGGTCCTGGTCCCGGAACTCGAAGCTGCCGCTGGTGGGGTCGAAATGCGAGCGGAACAGGTCGGGCTCGAGGAAGAAGAGGCGCGTGAAGCTGCGCTCGTTGCCGGGCGAGTATTGGATCTCCAGCCGCTGGCCGGCTCCGTGGAAGGCCTCCTTGCGGTAGATCTCGCCCAGCGTCGAGGCGAAGCTCCTCGGCAGGTCGGTGATGTCGAAGTTGCGCATGCGCAGCGACACCAGACCGAAGAAGCCGGCGTTGGAGTCGACGCCGCCGGCCACATTGAAGTCCACCACGCGTCCCTCCTCGACCATGAACTCGAGGTCGACCCAGCCCGGGTCGTCGGTCGGCACGAAACGGTAGGTCGGGTCGGGGTGGCTCAACCTGTCGCGCGGGTCCGTGAAGTAGCCCGTCCCGGTCAGCTCGCGCAGCGACAGCAGGATCTTCTCCAGGTCGGCCTGCTGGCCCTCGAGCATCTGGACCTCGCGCCTCAGAACGCGGTCGCGGGTGTGGGTCGCGCCGCTGAACAGAACCTCGCGGATGCGCTTCTGCCGTCCCTGGACGATGCGGTATACGACGCTGACCTCGCGCCGCTCGACGTCGAAGGTCAGGCGCGGCTCGACGAACTCCCAGCTCTCGTTTTGGCCCAGCGAGCGGTGCGCGAGGTACCCGCGCGCCCCGTAGTAGTCGCGCAGCGCGTAGAGGTCGGCGTCGACGCGCACCTTCTCGTAGCGCCGCCCCGGCTGCAGGGCGCACTTCCCTAGGAGCTCCTCCTCGGGAAAGACGAGGTCCACCGGCCGGTAGAGCGGCTCGGCGCCGGGACCGGCCGGGTTCGTCTCCTCCTCGACCGCCTCGATCCCCAACGATGCCACCGTGAACGGCTCGCCCTCGTCGACGATCACGTGCACCCGCACGCGCGCGCGGTCCTGCGAGAACTCGAGCCTGTCGATCTCGACCACCGCGTCGAGGAAGCCGCGCTCGCGGTACACCTGGCGCATGGCGATCAGGTCGGCCTGCAACACCTGCTCGACGAAGGGCTGGCCGGACCAGTTGAACAGGCTCGGCCCGCGCAGCTCCAGGCCCGCCTGCTTCTTGAGGCCGTCCCTCCAGAGCCAGAAGCCGCGGTCGGGGAACGCGCGGTTGCCGTGCACCTGGACCGAGCGCACGCGCACGCGCGGTCCCTCCTGGATGCGGAAGATCACGTCGGCCGGGATGGGCTCGCCCTCGGCGTCTAAGCCGGGTTCCTGGACGATCGCGTCGACCTCGGCGAAGTAGTAGCCCTCGCGCCGGTAGCCCTCGAGGATGCGCGACTCGACGCGGTCGGCCTCGTGCAGGTAGAGCTCGCGCTTGGCGCCGATGTGGGCCCAGTCCAGAAGCTCCTCCGTCTTGATCTTCGCGTTGCCGATGAAGCGCGGCTCGAGATCGACCGGCATCTCGACCACCACCAGGCGCAGGTGGACGCCACCCTCTTCCTCGCGCACCTTGACGGCGGACGCGCGCACGTGGAAGACGTCCCACAGGTTCTCGATCCCGGTCTCGATGCGCGCGGGATCGAGCGGCGCGCCGACATCCTGGCCGAGGGCCTCGATCAGCCGCTGCGGGGTGTAGCGCTCGGCGCCCTGGACCTCGATGGACAGGACCACCGGGCGCTCCCGCGCCGCGGCGGGCTCCTTTGCGGCCGGGGGTTCCTGCGCCGGCACCCGCGCGGGCTCCGGTGCACCCGCGGGCGCGCCCCACGCGTGGAGCGCGAGCGCGAGCGCGGAGGACAGGACGGTGGCAGATCCGTGCAAGTTGTGTTCGGGCCCGGAACGGCGCTGCCCCGGTCTAGGAGTCCATGGAAGGAGTGTCGCGGATGCCAGGGCGGCCGCATCCGTGCCGGGTCGGGCTGGGACGAAGCGGTGGATTCGGCCGGGCTCTCGGGTGGCGGGCCGGTGCGGAGGAGGCCCTCATGGTCCTCATGGCGCCGAGTGACTCTCTCAACGGGCTACGGGGCGATCGACTCGGCCACCGTGGGACTGCGGTTCTCGAAGCGCATGGTACTGCCGAAGAAGCACAGCTTCACGCTCCCCGTGGGCCCGTTCCGCTGCTTGGCGCAGATCACTTCCGCCAGCCCCTTGTTCTCGTCCGTGGGAGCGTAGTACTCCGGCCGGTAGAGGAGCAGGACCACGTCCGCGTCCTGCTCGATCGATCCCGACTCGCGCAGGTCGGAGAGCTGCGGCCGCTTGTCTTCGCGCGACTCGACCGCGCGCGAGAGCTGCGAGAGCGCCACGACCGGGATCTCGAGCTCGCGCGCCAGCGCCTTCAACGAGCGCGAGATCTGGCTGATCTCCATCTGCCTGCTCTCCGCCCGCGGGTGCGACATGAGCTGCAGGTAGTCGACCACGACCATGTGCAGCCCCTCGCGCTGCATCAGACGGCGTGCGCGGCTGCGCATCGACATGACCGTCAGGCCGGGCGAGTCGTCGATGAAAACGCGCGTGTCGCGCAGCTCGCCGGCCGCCTGCGCCAGGTTGGCGTAGTCCTCCTTGGGGATCCTGCCGGTCTTCAGCTTGTGGGCGTCGACGCGCGCGCGCGTGCACAGCATGCGACTGACGATCGACTGCTTGCCCATCTCCAGGCTGAAGAGCAGGATGACAGCCTGCCTGTCCAGCCACTCCGGCGGGTGCGTGGCGGCGTGGTCGATCACGTTCAGGACCAGCGCGGTCTTGCCCATCGAGGGCCGCGCGGCGACGATCACGAGGTCGCCGGCGTTGAAGCCGCACATCATCTCGTCGAGGTCGTAGTAGCCGCTCGGCAGGCCGGTGATGGCCCCGCGGTGCGAGGCCGAGTCGATGCGCCGGAAGGCCTCGTCCAGGGCCTTGGAGATCGGGTCGACCTGGGCGCGTTCGTCGTCGCCCGAGATGTGGAAGATCGCGTTCTCGCTCTGGTCGACCAGGTCCTGGACCGCGCGGCCGTCCGGGCGCGTCGAGTAGGCGCCCTCGATGATGCCGGTCGCCTCCGCGATCAGCCGCCGCAGGGTAGCGGTCTCGGCCACCAGGGTGGCGTGGTGCAGCAGGTTCGCGGAGGAGGTGACCGAGCCGGCCAGCTCCATCAGGTAGGTCCGCCCGCCGACCCGCTGCAGCTCCTGGCGCGCGAGCAAGCGCTCGGACACGCTGACGAAATCGACCGGCTCGCTGCGCTCCGAGAGGTCGACCAGTGCCGCGTAGATCAGCCCGTGGCGCGGATCGAAGTAGTGCTCGGCGCGCAGCCTCTCGGCGGCCTCGGGGATGCGGATCGGGTCGATCAGGAGCGAGCCGAGCACCACGCGCTCGGCGTCGGCGTTGTGCGGCGGAACCCGGCCGCCCTTCCAACTCTCCTCGTCGCCGTCCACCGTGCGTGACTCCGGGCAGAGCATAGCGAGGCGCGCGCGCGCGCGGCAGGCCCCGCGGCCGAAAGCGCGCTGGCCCGGCGGCCTGCGGCCGCGGGCCAGCGCACGGCCGATGCAGCGGGCGGCTGGCGCCGCCGCTGATCGCCCGTCAACTCGTCCCTCGCGTGGAACCAGGGCGGGCCAGGCGCAGCGGGCGGCCGGCGCAGAGGCGGATCGGCCGCGAGGGGCCCGGGGTCCTGGACCGCCGGCGAGACGGTGAAGCAGGGCGCCGCCTCCGAGGCGCGGGACGGCGACCCTCGCGCCCGGTGCCCACTCGCCGGACCCGGAACCAGAGGTGGACGCGAAGGCGCGCCCCCCCGACGCACAGCTTGCGAAGATCGCGCTCGGCGTCGCACTCGCAAGCTGGCCGGGTCATTCGGGCCCGGAAACCTCCTCGACAGGCTCGGGCTCCGGCTCGGGGAGCGTGACCGCGGTGCGGCCGTCCTCGCTGGCGACGACCAAGGTGATCTCGGTCGAGACCTCCGCGTGCAGGTGGATCGGCACCTTGTGCGTGCCGATCTCCTTGATCGGCCGCGCGAGGCGCACGTCCTTCTCGTCGCACGGATAGCCCGCCTGCGTCAGGAGCTCGGCCGCGCGCTGAGCGCTCACCGACCCGAACAGGTGGCCGACAGCGTCCGCCTTCTCGACGGTCCTCAGCGACAGCGCCGCGAGTGCCGCGGCTCGCTTCTTGAGGTCGGCGATCAGGGCCGCCTCCTCGGCGATGAGGCGCTCGGCGCGGCGCGCCATCATGCGCTTGTTGTCCTCCGTGGCCGGGACCGCCAGGCGGCGCGGCAGGAGGAAGTTGCGTGCGTAACCTGCGGCGACCTTGACGACGTCGCCACAACGGCCCAGGTTCTCGACCCGCTCTCGCAGGAGGACTTCGATATTGCGCATCGTTGAGATCCTGCGACGATCAGCCCACGAAGGGCAGCAGGGCCAGGTGTCGGGCGCGCTTGATGGCCTTCTTCAAGGCGCGCTGGCACTGCGCGCTGTACCCAGTGCGCCGCCGGGACTGGATCTGGCTTTGGGGGGTCAGGTACTTCTTCAGGAACTCCAGGTCCTTGTAATCGAGGGGGTGATCCTCGCAGCCACGCGACTGGAGCTTGATCAGCGGCCTCCCGCCGCCGCGCTTCTTGCCGAATCCCATGATCAGTCCTCCTCGCCGGTCTCGGCGCCTCTCCCGGTCCCGCTCTCGTCGTCGTTCTCGTCATCGTCATCCGAGGACCCGGAGTCCTCGTCCTCCGGCGCGGAGCGGCCCCGCCCGCGCCGGGGAACGTCCTCATCGGGCTCCTCCACTGCCTCCGACTCGTCCGCGGCGTCGTCGTCGGGCGGCGGCGGGACCCTGAAGTCGTCGGCCTCCTCGGCCCGGCTCAGCTCGATCTCCGCGCTCGGGACATCGTCGACGGACAACAGCAGGTAGCGCAGGACGCCCTCGTTCAGCTCGAGGTCGCGGTTGACATTGGGGAGCTCCTCGTTCGGCGCACGGAAGTAGGCGAGCAGGTAGGTCCCCCGCCGCTTGTGCCTGATCGGGTAGGCCAGCCGGCGCTCGTCCCAGCGACGTGACGAGACCACCTCGCCCCCGTGCTTCTCGAGCGTGCCGGTCACCACGGCCTTCGCAGCGCCCCAGTCCTTGCGGACCAGGTCGTTGTCGAGCAGGAACATGCCTTCGTACAGGTTGTTCAAATCGGTCTACTCCTCTTCTGAAGCTGGGGGACGGTGATCGCGGATCACGCGCCCTGCGTCCAGCGGCTGTGGAACCGCGTCATGCACCGGTCGATGTCTCCCGTGAGCAGCCAATCGAGGACGGCCTCGCTCGCCTCGGCGAGCGTGACCAGGAGCTCCTCGCGCTGCTCGTCGTCGAACTTCTCCAGGACGTGACGCGCCGCGTCGGTGGCCGGCCGGCCGATCCCCACGCGCAAGCGTGGGAAGCGGTCGGATCCGAGCCGGTCAGTGATCGATGCCATGCCGTTGTGACCCCCGGTCCCGCCGTGCGGCCGCAGGCGCAGCACGCCCGGCTGGAGGTCGATGTCGTCGTAGACGACCAGGATCGCCTCGGCCGGGGCGGCCAGGAAGCGCGCGACCGGTGCGACGACGTCGCCGCAGCGGTTCATGAAGGTCTCGGGCTTCAGGAGCAGGGCCGCGGGGTCGAAGCACTGCGCGTAGCGGAAGGCCCGCGGACCGTCGTACCCGTCGAGCAGCGTGCCGCGCAGGTCGGTGGCATGTCGAAAGAGCGTGCCCTCGTGCAGCGCCAAGCGGTCCAGCGCATGGAACCCGACGTTGTGGCGGGTCCACTCGTACTCGGGCCCGGGGTTGCCCAGTCCTACGACGAGTCGGGTCACGAGGGGCGAACAGTTTAGTGCGCCGCCGCGCCGGTGCAAGCATGGCGCGGCAGCGGGGATCCGGTGGGGCCGAGGCAGGATCAGCCCTTGCCTTTGCCTTTGCCCTTGCCCTCGTCCTCGGCAGCGCCCTCCTCGGGCTCGCCCTTCTTCTCGCCGATGATCTCGGGCTCGGTCGGCTCTGCGGCACCCGCGGCCGCCTCCTCGACCTCGACGACGATGCGCGTGTGCGTGATCATGGCCACCTCGGTCTCCGGCGGGAGGGGCAGCTCGACGCCCTCGGGCAGGACCAGGTCGCGGGCGTGGATGTGCGTGCCCTCCGCCAGGTCGTCGACCTTCACCTCGATCGCGTCCGGAATCATCGAGGGCAGCGTCAGGACCGGGATGTGGCTCATGAGCAGCGTGGCCAGCCCGGACTTCGGGTGTCCGGAGATCTCCAGCGGCACCTCGAACTGCGACCTGACGCCGCGCTGCACGCGACGGAACTCGATGTGGGCGATGCGGTCGCCGAACGCGTCCCACTGCAGATCCCGCACGACGGCGGTCTCGGTCTCGCCTTCGATGTCGATGTCGTACAGGTGGGTGTGGTGACGGCGGGTGGCGAGGAACTCGCGCTCGTCCAGGCTGATGTCGCGGTGCGGGTGCTCGGCGTCGCCCTGGATGTTGGCGGGGACGCGGCCCTGCGCGCGCAGCTTGCGGGCGGGGCGGGAGCCGAGCGCGGGGCGCGGGAGGGCGGTCAGGGTTTCGCTCTGGGCCATGGCGTGGAGGGGTTCGGGGACGGAGTGTCAGATCCGCAGCTCGATGGGATCGTCGTCGAAGAGCGAGCTGACCGACTCGGAGTTGTGGATGTTGTGGATCGCCTTGGCGAGCAAGCCGGCGACGGAGACGACCTCGCGCACGCCGATCTCCTGGGCGGTCTGCGGGACGCTGTCCGTGACCAGGATCTTGTCGATCGGGGCGGCGTTGATGCGCTCGACCGCCTTGCCGCAGAAGATGCCGTGGCTGACCGCGATCACGACCTGCACGGCGCCGTTCTCGCGCAGGATGCGCGTGGCCTCGGTGATCGAGCCGGCGGTCGAGATCATGTCGTCCACGATGATCGTGTTGCGCCCGGACACGGCCCCGATCACGTGCTCGACCTCGACCTTCGAGCCCGACAGGCGGCGCTTGTCGACGATCGCCAGATCGGCGCCCAGCGCCTTGGCGTAGCCCCGCGCCATCTTGATGCCGCCCACGTCGGGCGTGACGATGACCGGAGCGTCGATCGCGAGCGCGCGCACGGCCTTCAGCAGCACGGGCTTGGCGTACAGGTGGTCGACCGGGATGTCGAAGAAGCCCTGGATCTGGGCCGCGTGCATGTCGACCGTCACGACCCGGTCGCAGCCGGCGTCGATGAGCGTGTTCGCGACCACCTTGGCGCTGATCGGCACGCGCCCCTCGTCCTTGCGGTCCTTGCGCGCGTAGCCGTAGTAGGGCATCACCGCGGTGATGCGCCCGGCGCTCGCGCGGCGCAGCGTGTCCATCAGGAGCAGCAGCTCGATCCAGTTCTCGTTGACCGGCGGGCAGGTGGGCTGCAGCACGAAGCAATCGCTCCCGCGCAGGTCATCGTTGACCTTGATGTCGATCTCGCCGTCGGGGAAACGGCCGACGTGGGCCTTCGCCAGCGGGATGCCGAGCGCCTTCGAGATCGACCTCGAGAGCTCGGGGTGCGCGGTGCCCGAGATGAGCGTGATCTTGTCGTTCGATCCGTTCACGGGTGCCCTTCTCTCGCTCCTCGTCACTCCTGGGCGGCGTCCTTCCCGCCGTCCCGTTCCGATCGTTCCGCCGCTCGCTTCGCCGACGCTCCCGCCTGCGGCTGCGCCGGCTTGCGCCTCAGGGGGCGCGCCGGGACGCCGACCCAGACCTCGTGCGGCCCGACATGCGCCCCGCGCGTGACGACGGCGCCGGCCCCGGTGGTCGCGCCGGCGCCGATTGTATTGGGAGCGACGACGATCGTGCCACTCCCCACGAAGGCCTTCTCGCCGACGACCGAGCGGTGCTTCGCGACCCCGTCGTAGTTGGCGAAGATCGTCCCGGCGCCGATGTTGGCCCCCGCGCCGACCTCGGTGTCGCCCAGGTACGACAGGTGCTTGGCCTTGGCCCCGGCCCCGATGGTCGACTTCTTGCACTCCGTGAAGTTGCCGACCTCGGCCCCGTCCGCCAGCACCGTTCCGGCGCGCAGGTGCGTGAAGGGCCCCACCTCGCAGCCCGCGCCGATGCGCACGCCGGCGCGGATCACGGTGCAGGGCAGAACGTGGGTCCCGACCCCGATCTCGACGTCGTGGTCGACGTAGGTCGTGGCCGGGTCCTCGATCAGCACGCCGTTCGCCATGTGCCGCTCGAGGATGCGCACCTGCAGCGCCCAGCGCGCCTCGGCCAGGTGCGCGATCGTGTTGACGCCGATCGCCTCGTCGGGGTCCTCGAGCTCGACCGTCGCCACGCGCCGGCCGGCCCGCACGAACATGCGCGGCACGTCGGTCAGGTAGTACTCGCCCTGGGCGTTGTCGTTCGAGATGCGCGGCAGGCACTCGATCAGCTCGCGCCCGGGGAAGGCGTACACGCCCAGGTTGACCTCGGGCACGGCCTTCTCCTGGTCGCTCGCGTCGCGCTCCTCGACCACTGCCCGGAAGGCGCCCCGCTCGTCGCGCAGCACGCGCCCGAAGCCGCGCGCCTCGTCGGCCACGGCGGTCATCAGCGCCGTGCCGTCCGCTCCGAGGGCGTCGCGCGCGGCGCACAGGCCCTGGAGCGTCTCGGCGCGCAGCACCGGCATGTCGCCGTACAGAACCAGGACCGTGCCGGGGTCGTCCCCGAGCGCCGGCGCGGCGACCTGCAGCGCGTGGCCGGTGCCGAGCTGCGGCTCCTGTACGACGCAGGTGATCTTCTCCGCGCCGGGCATGGCCGCCAGCGCGGCGCGAACGTCGCCGGCGCCGTGGCCGACGACGACGACCACGCGCTCGGGCTCGAGCGCGAGGGCCTGGTCGACGACCCAGCCGATCATCGGCCGCCCGCACAGGGGAAACAGCACCTTGGGGCGCGCGCTCTTCATGCGCGTCCCCTGTCCCGCTGCGAGGATGACGACGGTTCCGGCCCCGGCCATGGGTGCGATCTCCCCTTCCGCGCGGTCTCCCGGGCGGCGCGCCCGGGGAGGTCTCGAGCCGGCCTCGCGGGCCGCTGCGCGGAAATCGAGGGCAGAGGTTGTATTTCGCGCCCCCGCGGGCTGTCAACGGTCCGCAGCCCTCGCTAGCGTAGAATGACCTCGGCCCGGCCGTCGCCGGCCGCCGGGCGCTCGCCATGCCCGACGCCCTGGAGAGCTTGCGAGAGGGGCTGCGCGACTCGCGCAGGGCCCTTCGGCATCACCCTCGGCCTCGAGCTCACCCGCGTCGCGACCGCCGGGGAGCTGTGGCAGGCCGGCGTCGGCCCATCGCTGGCCCTCTCCATGCTGCCGTTCGTGACGGGCTTGTGCCTGACCTTCTGGCCGCGCCGGGCGTGAGAATCCAGATCGCCTGACCCATCCCCCGCGATGCGTCCGGCCCAGCGCGGGCTGAACGCCCGCAACCCAAGGGAAGGACTCGGCCCGCGCGGATCCTTTTGGCGGGGGAGGCGGACCCTCCCCCGCATCGGCCGCGACACGCGGTCTCCCCCTCCCCGCCGCCTGACCGGCGGCGCGGCGCCTCCGGCGCCGGATCCAGCGCTCGGCAATCGAGTCGATTCTTGAACGCCGGTCAACATCTGCGGCCCTGGAGGCCCAGGGGGGGCCCGCGGGGCGTTGTCGGGCTCCGCTACCGGTCTCCCGCGCCCCGCGCCGGCAGCCACAAGTCGAGCAGCACGAGCGCCAGCAGCAGCGCGGTCGCGGCCGCCCAGGCGGCGCCGCCGGCCGCGATCAGGGTGACCAGGGCCGCGCTGCCGCGCGCCGGGAGCCACGAGCCGAGGTCGCACAGGAGCGCCAGGCCGCAGGCGAAGATCAGCGGACCCGTGACGCGCGCGGGGAAGCGCGTCGCCAGCGCCAGCAGCACGACCACGATCGAGAGCGCGGCCATCGTCAGCGCGTGCGTGTGGGCCGAGGCGATCAGGACCTTCGCGTCGGTCGGCTCGACCGCGCGCGAGAAGGCGACGCGCGCGACGTCGTCCCAGAACTCGAGCGGCAGGCGCTTGCCGATGTCGTCGCCCTCGGTCGCGTTGCGCGCGTGGCAGGATAGGCAGCTGCGGTCGAGCACCTCGGCCGGCGCCAGGTCGCCCAGATCGAGGCTGTCGTAGTCCTCGCTGATGCGCTCGCCGCGCAGCCATCCGAGCAAGAGCTCGCGCTCCGACGCCGCCAGCTCCTCGGGGTGGCCGCCCTCGAGCGCCTCGATCATGGGCGCGCTCACGCGTACGCCGTGGTAGGCCCCGACCAGGTCCTCCATCGACAGTCCCGGTCGCTCGTCGCGGTTCTGGTGGTGGCCGAGGAGGTGCACGCCCGAGGCCGCCAGCCCGCCGTAGAGCGTCAGCACCAGGAACGTGAGCCCCAGTCGAGTCAGGAGCGGAAGCTCGCGCAGTCTCATCATCGAGCTCCCCATCGCGCTCGAGTCTCAGAGTTTGGCCGCGTGAAGGGTCGACGGCTGCCCTCCGCCCCGAAACCCCTCGGCATGGGGCCCCGCCGAGAGCCCCGCCGAGAGCCCCACCTACGGGCCCGGGCGAGGCGGTGTAACCGCCGAGAAGTCGCGCTCCCGCTCCCCCTTTGGGCTCCCGTTCCCGACATGGCTCGTTCCCGTCCCCGCATCCGCCCTTTCCCGCCCCCGTTCCCGTTCCCGTTCACTAGCCCACCTCGAACAAAGCAGGATCGATCACCACCTCTTCCCCGCTCCTCACCGCGCGCTCGGCCAGGATGCCGACCACCGCCGCGCGCAGGCCCTCCTCGGCGCCGCAGGCGACCGGCGCGCCGCCGGCGGCGCTCGCCACGAAGTCGGAGAGCGCGTAGTAGAGCGGCGAGTACGAGAGCCCGACACCCTCCTTCAGCTTGCCCTGCGAGGCGAGCTGCGTCGCGTCGGCGATCAACGTGATGCCCTCGTCATTGTGGAAGCTCTGGCGGTTCGCGTAGACCTCCCAGCCCTGGGTCGGCGAGTCGGCCTCCTTGAACATCCAACCGTGCGACCAGGCCAGCTTGATGGCCGCCATCGTGCCCTGGAACAGCTCGTAGCGCCCCTCGTACGAGTTGCACAGCGACCCCTGCCACGAGAGCCGCACGCCGTCCGCGAACGAGAGCTCGCAGCTCGCGGTGTCGTACACCTCGCGCCCGTCCTTGAAGCCGAACACGCCGCCCCCGCCGCGCACTGCGACCGGGTACTCGCCGCGAAACCAGTGCACGACGTCGAACTGCTGCGTGCCGTGCTCGCCCGCCAGCCCGATCGAGAGCACGGGGTCGAGGCGCCAGTTCAGCGCGCGCTCGTCGGCCGGGTCGGCGGCAGGGTAGCGCCAGCTCTGCTTCTTGAAATCCTGCGCCCGCACGCAAGCCAGGTCGCGCACGCTGCCGGCCAGGAAGAACGTGCGTGCGAGCCGATAGACGGGGTTCGAGCGCGCCTGCAGGCCGGTCTGGAAGACGCCCGCGGCGGCGCGCGCCGCGGCGGCGATCGCGCGCGCGTCCTCGACGGTGGCGGCCAGCGGCGCCTCGCAGAAGACGTGCTTGCCGGCCGCCAGCGCGTCGAGCGCGGCCGCGCGGTGCAGGTGCGTCGGCGTGGCGACCACGACCGCCTCGACGTCGCCGCCCTCCTGGTCGAGCAGCTCGCGCAGGCCGGCGTAGCCGCGCGCGCCCTGGGCGCGGCGCAGGCCCGAGCTCAGGCGCGAGGCGACCACGTCGCACACTGCCACGACGCGCGCCCGCTCGAGCTTCTGTAGCTCGCCCAGGATCGCGCGCCCCTGCCGGCCGGCGCCGACCAGGGCGATCGAAAGCGGCTCGGCGCGCGACGCGCCCGGCCGCGGCGCGGCGATCTCGGGGCGGAAGGCGAAGGCGGCCAGGGCGCCGCCGGCGCCCACCAGGAAGTCCCGGCGATCAGGGTCGGTCATGGGAGCTCTTGCAACTCGAGCGGAGGGGGCGTGGGGAGCCGGAAAGCGCTCGCTCCGGGGAACGAGCCCGAGCTCTTCCAGCGCAGGTCGTCGCCGTTCCCCGTCGCGACCAGGGTCGCGCAGCCGGGCGGCTCGTAGCCGAGGCCCAGCACGAGCAGAGCGGTCGAGCGCGCGTCGGCGGCCGCCGCCGTGCGGTCGATCACGGCCGCCACGGCGCAGGCGCGCGCGGGCGCGCCGCTGCGCGGATCGAGCACGTGGCCGAGCGTGCGGCCCTCGCGCTCGAGCGTGCGGCCGCGGCCGGCCGAGACCGACAGCGCCGCGTCGCAGAGGTGCGCGACGGGCGCCGCCCGGCCGCGTCCGACGGCCGCATGCCAGCCCGCGGCCCCGGGCGGCGCACCCAGCGCCAGGGCCGTGCTCGTGCCGCCGTGCAGGAAGGCGCGCTCGACCCCGTGCTCGCGCAGCACGGCCGCGGCCAGGTCGAGCGCGCGCCCCTTGCCGACGGCGCCCAGGTCGAGCGCCGTGCCGGGCCGCGTGAAGCGCACCGTGCGGCGCGCGCGGTCGAGCTCGATCGCGCCGCCGCCGACCGCCCGCGCGGCTCCGGCGATCTCGGCCGCGGAGTCCGGCCGGCCTCCGGGCGAGCGGAAGCCGAGCGCGCGCATCAGCGGCGCCACGGTCAGGTCGAAGGCGCCGCCGGACTCGGCCTGGATCGCGGCGCAGGTCTCGAAGAGCTCGAACGTGTCCGCGTCGACCTCGATCGGGCGCGCGGCCGCCAAGGCGTTGACGCGCGACACGAGGCTTGCGGGCTGGAACGGGCTCAGCGCGCGCTCGCACTCCTCGATCGCCGCCAGCGCCGCCTCCCCCACCGCGCGCAGGCGCGCCTCGCCGGCGCGATCGGCGCCGTCCTCGCCCGCCAGCACGAGCTCGAAGCGCGTTGCCATCGCGTAGGTGGCCAGGCGGACGATCACTGGAGCGCGCGGCGTGCGATCCGCGTGAGCCTCTGGGGCCAGAGATGTTGACCGGCGTTCAAGAACGGACACGCTCGCAGGGGGGTGCAACCGGCGCCGGAGGCGCCGCGCCGCCCATCAGGCGGCGAGGAGGGGGAGGCCGCGTGTCGCGGCCGATGCGGGGGAGGGTCCGCCTCCCCCGCCAACAGGATGAGCGCGGGCCGAGTCCTTCCATTGGGTTGCGGGCGTTCAGCCCGCGCTGAGCTAGATTGCGAAGGACTTCATCGTCTTCGGGTCGAAGCCGAAGGCGTGTCCTTCCCACATCGAGCGCGTGGCCAGATCGACGATGACCATGATCTTCGTGCCGAGCTCGACCGGGCTCCAGTTCGGCTCGCGCGTGCGGATGCACGAGAGCCAGTTCAGGCGCAGCTCGTCCTGGCTGTCCCCGATCGTCGGGCACTCGACGCGCTGCTCCTCGACCTCGTCGACCCAGTAGCGCTCGGGCCGGATGACGACGTCCTTCGACCCGAGGTACATCGTCGCCTTGTTGCCGCGGACGACCTTCTCGAGGCCCTGCTCGTTGCAGGTCGAGCCGGCCACGATCAGCGTGTGCCCGCCTTCGAACTCGACCGTCAGGTTGACCTGGTCGTGGTTCTCCATCGCCTGGTCGACGTAGTGGCCGCCGGCGGCGGTCACGCGCACCGGCCAGCCCTGGTCGAGGGCCATCACCAGCGGCGTCATCTCGTGCACGAGCAGGTCGCCGATGATGCCGGTCGAGTAGCGCTTGTAGCGCCGCCAGCGGGCGTAGACCACGGGATCCCAGTCCGCCGGCCCCGTCCAGCCGCACCAGCGCTCCCAGTCGAGGTTGACGCCCGCCTGCCAGCGCTCGTCGATGGCGTAGTACTCCCACTCGCCGATGTCCGGCCGCTTGGCGCGGCAGTAACTCGTCTGTGACCAGACCGGCTTGCCGATCGCGCCGGCTGCGATCAGCTCCTTGGCCCGGCGGTACTTCTCCTCGGCGATGTACTGCGTGCCGACCTGCACGATCGCCTCGGGGTTCGCGCGGCACACCTCGCGCAGGCGCAGCGCCTCGGAGAGCCGCAGGGTCATCGGCTTCTCGACGTAGACGTCCTTGCCGGCCAGGATCGCGTCCTCGGCGATCGGCCCGTGCCAGTGCTCCGTGGTCGCGATCAGCACTCCGTGGACGTCGTCGCGCGCGAGCAGGTCCTCGTGCTCGCCGTACGTGTCGACCTCCGCGCCCTGGCGCTCCTTCAGGAGCTTCTGGGCGCCCTCGAAGCGCGGCGCGCACACGTCGCACAGGGCCACGATCTGCACGTTCTCGCGCCCCTCCTGCGCCAGCTTGGAGATGCGGTCGACGTGGCCCGTGCCCATGCCGCCGGGACCGATCACGCCGATCCGCAGCGGCTCGCCGTCGCGCACCGGCACGCGCGGCCGCGCCTTGCGGATGGGCGCCTGCGAGCCCGCGAGCGAGGTGCGGCCGGAGAAGAGCGCCCCGGCGCCGGCCACGGCCGCGGCCGCGCCCAGGAACTCGCGCCGGGAGGGATCGGGATGGTCGTCGCGGGGATCGTCGGTCATGGGATCGGGCCTCCGGCGCGGGCGGGGAGCGGGTGGGGACGGGCGGCCCGGGATCTTACTCGCTGGCCTCGCCCGCGGCCCACCCCCTGCCGCGCCTCGGCGGGCCCGCCGTGGGGCCAGCGCCGGCACCGGGGAGGGAAACCGGCCTTTCCCTCAGATCGAGGCCCCGCGCCGGCCGACCAGCACCCAGAAAACCCCCACCCACGCCGACGGCGTCGCCCCCACGGACGGCGGCGGAGGGTGGGTCCGCGCGCGCGGGCGCGCGACGCGGGCCGGCGGACCATGCAGCCCACTCCCAGACACGCGTTCCCCCGCGAGCGCCGCGGCGCGACCCTGATCGAGCTCGTGGTCGTGATCTCGATCCTGGCCGTGGCGGCTGGGATCTTCTCGCAGACGGTCGTCTCCGTCGGCCGCCAGCGCCACCTCAACCGCGAGGCGGACATCGCCGGCGCGGCCGTGCGCGACGTGCTCGAGCGCATGCGCAACGAGGACTTCGCGCAGATCTTCGCGCTCTACAACGACGACCCGCTCGACGACCCCGGCGGCGTGGGGACCGCGCCGGGCCAGCGTTTCGCCATCGAGGGCCTCCATCCGGGCGCCGGCGCGGCCGACCAGCGCGTGGGCGAGATCCTGCTGCCCTCGGTCTGGGTCGAGCCCCCCCCTCAGGTCCCGATGGGCGAGACGCCCCCTCCCGCCGGAGCGGAGCTGCGCGAGGACGTCCAGGACACCGTGCTCGGCATGCCGCGCGACCTCAACGGCGACAGCATCGTCGACACGCTGGACCACGCCGACGACTACTACGTCCTGCCGATCCGCGTGCGCGTCGAGTGGGAGGGCCGCGCCGGCCAGCGCAGCTTCGAGATGTTCACGATCCTGACGGAGTTCGAACGGTGAGGCCCGCGCGTGGAAGGACGCGCGCCGGCGCCCGCCGCGCCGGCCTCTCGTTGATCGAGGCGCTGATCGTGCTGGGCCTGCTGGCCGTGGCGATCGGCAAGGTCGTGATGATCCTGCGCGCCGCGGACCGCACGAACAAGGTCGACAGCGCGGCGATGGCGATCGAGGACCAGGCCCGGCACGTGCTCGACCAGGTGTGCTACTCGATCATCGGCGCGGCGCGCGAGACGCTGATCCCCGACCCGCAGTCGCCGACCTTCGACACCGAGCTGACGTACCGCGTCAGCCTCGGCATGGAGGACGGCGAGCTCGTCCTGGGCGACGTCGAGCGGATCGGGCTGGGCGGTTCGAGGTCCCAGCTCACCTGGACCCAGAACCCGGAGACGAAGGAGGAGATGCGCGTGGTCTGGTGCAACGTGCTGCGGCCCTACTTCGCGGGTGAGATCCCCAACGGCGCGGACGACAACGACAACGGCCTGATCGACGAGACCGGACTGACCTTCACTCTGGATCGCGACGCGGTCACGGTGCGGGTGATGCTCGAGCGCACGAACAGCGACGGCACGACCGTCTCGAAACACGTCGAGAGCACGATCACGTGCCGCAACTAGGAACGGATCGGAGACGCAAGAGATGGGGAACGTGAGGAACATGCGCGGCCTGCGGACGACGGCGCCGGCGGGCCGCCGCGGTGGCAGCGTGCTGGTGCTGGCCCTGATCGCGGTCGGGATGGTGGCCGTGCTGGCGACGAGCTACCTGCAGCTCTCCACGGCGGTCACGCGCCGGCAGAACCAGGCCACGGACACGCGCCTGGCCTTCTACATGGCCGAGGCCGGGCTGAGCGAAGCCTACGCCGGGCTGAAGGTCGCCAAGACCGGCAACGTCGGCACGCCCGAGCGGCCGGCGCGCTTCGGCAACGGCCTGTTCTGGGTCACCGCCACCGACCTCGGCGACGACCGGGTCGAGCTCGAGAGCACCGGCATGGTGCGCGGCGGGCGCGCGATCCTGTCCACGATCGCCGAGCGCGGCGAGGAGAGCGTCACCTCGCTCGGCATCTTCTCGGCCGGCGACGTGACGATCGCCGAAGGCTCGACCGTCGACGGCTACGACTCGCGCGACGGGGCCTACGAGCTGCAGTGCGGGCCGGGCATCGCGCTCGGCGCCGGAAGGCTGGGCTCGAACGCCGCCGTGACGATTCGGGGCAAGATCAAGGCGCCGACCTACGTCGACGGGGACGTCAGCGCCGGGCCGGGGGCGCAGCTCTTGATCGAGAAGGAGGTCACGGTCACGGGCACGAAGGGCAACGCCGACCTGGCGGTCGAGCTGCCCGAGGTCGAGGCCCCCGCCCTGAAGCTCTCGCCGGGCGTCGACCACAAGAAGCTCGTGCCGATGATCGTGCTGCCGGGCGAGGTCGGCCTGGAGTACCTGACCGTCTCCAAGGGCGCCGAGGTCGTCCTGCAGGGGCCGGCCACGGTCGTGATCGGCGAGCTGCGCGTCACCTCCCGTGGCGGGCTGCAGTTCGACACCGCGGGCGGCGCGATCGACCTGTACGTGACGGAGGCGCTGGCGCTCGAGCCGGGATCCTGGATCGCGACCTCGAGCACGGACCCGAGCCAGGTGACCGTGGTGGTCGCCGGCCTGACCGCGGCGCCCGTGCGACTCGGCGCGGCCGGCAGCTTCTTCGGGGCGGTCTACGCCCCCGAGGCCGACGTGAGCGTGGACCCCGGCTTCGAGGTCTTCGGCTCGCTGATCGCGAAGCGCCTGGAGTTCACGGGCTCGGTGCGTCTGCACTTCGATCTGTACCTGGCCGAGCTGGCAGCGAGGAAGGCGCTGCCGACCTTCTTGTCGTGGCGCATCGTCGACCTCGCGCGGCCCAAGGGCGCGGGCAACATGGACCCCTTCCGTTTCCTGAACCTCGACCCGGCCACCCTGCCCCTGCCGGCGGACGCCCATGCCGACCAGGACCTGGAGATCGTCTACGACGACCTCGCGGGGGCGCAACGCTCCTTCATGGGCATGGAGAAGAGCTTCTCCTGGGGCAAGGTGAAGAAGGTCAAGACGAGCAAGCGCGACGGCAGGAAGGTCAACCGCGGCATGGACAAGAACTGAGACGAGAGCGCGAATTGGTGGAACTGGTGGAACGGTTGAGACGCGCGAGCCGGCCGGCCCGTCGCCCGCGCCAGGCCCCGGGGGCGGGCGGCGGTGCGGCGAATCCTCCCCTCGCGGCGCTCCTCGTCCTCGCCGCCCCCTGGCTGGGCGCGGGTCCGCGGGTCGAGAGCGGCGGGACGGATGAGCGCGCCGACGCCCTGGCGAGCGTCCTGGCCGAGGCAGGCGACGCCGAGCAGCTCGCGCGCGGGCTGGATGCTCTCGGGCAAGAGGCCCTGCCGGACCTGCTCGGGCTCCTGGAAGGGACCGGGCCGCACCTGCGGCCGTGGCAGCGGGTGGTCGTCCAAGGAACGGTGGCGCGCGTGCCGCGCGCCCGCCTGCTCTCCGAGCTGAGCGCCCGAGCCGACCCGCGATCGAGCGCCGCAGCGCGCCGCACCGCGCTCGAGGTGCTAGGCGCGGTCGCGCTGCCCGAGGACTTCGACCTGCTGGTCGCGCTCGCGGCGCCGTCCGAGGCCGACGTCCCCGCGCCGCCCGGGGTGCGGCGCGCCTTCGAGCGCGCGCTGGCGCGGACGATGGCGCGCGACGGGCGCGCCCTGCGCCGGGCGCGGGAGCTCTACGAGGCCGCCCCTGCGAGCCTGCTCCTGCCCGTGATCCGCGCCGTGGGCGCCACCGGGACCGAGGCCGGGCTCCTCGCCCTCGGGGACCTCTTGGACGCGCTGCCGGAGGCGGACGGGCTGGTGCTGTGCGAAATGGCGCGCCTCGGCGCGCGCCTCCCCCACCCGCTCGACGAGAGTCTGCTCGCCGCGGTGCGCGGGCACCTGGCGTGGAGCGACGTGGACCTGCACCACGCGGTGCTCGCGTCCGGCGCCCTCGAGGACTACGAGGCCATTCCGCTCCTGATCGAGCTCCTGCAGCGCGACGACCCCGCCCTGGGCGAGCGCGCGGGCACGGCGCTCGCAGCCATCCGCGGCGTCTCGGCGCGGCTCGAGCCGCACGAGTGGCAGCGATGGTACGAGAGCGAGCTCGCCTGGTGGGCGGACGAGCGCGGCCGGCACGAGGCCGCGCTGCGCGCCGGCGATCCGGCGCTGGCGGCGGAGGCGATGCGCTCCTTCGCCCTGCACCGGCTGCGGCGCCACGAGCTCGCCCGGAGGCTGGCGTTCGGCTTGGCCCGCGAGGAGCCCGAGCTGGTCGCCCTGTGCTGCGGCGCGCTGGCGCAGCTCGGCTCGCCGACGGTGGCCGGCGAGCTCGAAGCCTGCCTGGAGCACCAGGACGAGAGGGTGCGGGCGGCGGCGCGCGCGGCCCTGGGCGCGATCGGCGGCAGCCCTCCCGAGCGGTAGGCGCCGCACTCAGCGCGGGCTGAACGCCCGCAACCCAAGGGAAAGACTCGGCCCGCGCTGATCCTGTTGGCGGGGGAGGCGAACCCTCCCCCGCATCGGCCGCGACACGCGGCCTCCCCCTCCTCGCCGCCTGATCGGCGGCGCGGCGCCTCCGGCGCCGGTTGCACGGCCTTGCGAGCGAGTCGGTTCTTGAACGCCGGTCAACATCTCCGGGCCCAGAGGCTCAAGGTCCCGCTTCGGGCCGGTCGATCCAGCCACGGGCCCGCGCGCTCGCCACCCCATCCCCGGCACACCATGCCCGTCCCTCACCGCGCCCCGCGCCGCATCCAGCTCGTCAAGCCCTGCCGCACCCGCGCCGGCGACGAGCTGCGGCTGGCCGGCTGAGCAGGACCCGCGCCCGATGTCCCTGCGCTCCAAGATCGTCTTGATCCTCGCAGCGGTGCTGGCGCTGTACGTCGTGCTCGACGTCTCCGTGCAGCGCACGATGGTGGCGCAGAGCTTCGTCGACCTCGAACGCGAGGAGGCTGGCGCCGAGCTCGAGCTGGCGCGCAAGGAGATCCGGGCCGAGGTCGACCAGATCGAACACGTGGGGCGCGGCTGGGCCGCCGCCGGCACGCCCGAGGCGCTACTGGCCCACTTCGTTCCGCAGGAGGGGAGTCGCCCGGCTGGCGGCGACGAGGGGCGCGAGGACGAGCCGGCCAGCCCGATGGCCGCGCTCGAGGTCGACCTCGTCTACCTGGTCGAGGCGGACGGGACCGTCGCCTGGAGCCGGGTCGAGGACCCCGAGACGCGCGCCGCGATGCGGCTGCGCGACTTCCCCAGCGAGGCCCTGGCGCCGTTCCACCCGCTGATGCTGTCCAGCGACGGGAGCGGGCTCACGGCCGGGCTGATGATGACCGAGCGCGGCGTCCTGGCCGTGTGCACGAGCCCGATCCGCGAGAAGGCGGCCGAGGACGTCCGCACCGGCGACGAAGGGGCCGGCCCGCTCGCGGCCGGTGCGCGCGCCGGGCGCCGGCTGATCGTCGGGCGCCTGCTCGACCGCGTGCTGGCCGCGGCCCACGCCGAGTCGATGCGCACCCGCCTGGCGTGCTTCCCCCTGCGCAGCGGAGAGCTGCCGCAGCGCGAGGCGGCCCTGCTCGACAGCATCACGACCTCGACCGAGCCGGTGACGACGGTCACGGAGGACGAGCACCTCTACATGTACACGGTCCTGGCCGACGTGCGCGGCGCGCCCTCGATCCTGCTGCGGGCCGAGGTCGAGCGCCGCATCACGGCGCGCGGGGCGAGCGTGATCCGCTTCGCGTTGCTCTCGACCGCCTTCACGGTGCTCTTGATCCTGTTCGTGCTGCTGCGCATCCTGCAGCGCACGGTGCTCGACCCGATCGGCCGCCTGACCGGGCACGCCGTGGCGATCGGCAAGAACGACGACACCAGCGCGCGCGTGGGCATGGAGCGCGGCGACGAGATCGGCACGCTGGCGACCGAGTTCGACCGCATGATCGGGAAGCTGGCGCAGTCGCGCGCCGCGCACGCCGAGGCCGCGCGCCTGGTCGGCATGTCGGAGATCGCCACCGGCGTCCTGCACGACATCGGCAACGTGCTCAACAGCGTCAGCGTCTCCGCGCGCCTGTCGGCCGGGCAGGTGAGGAAGCTGCCGGTCGGCGACCTGGAGAAGGTCATGGAGATCCTGCGCGGCGTGCAGGACGACATGGCGAGCTTCGTGGCGAACGACCCGCGCGGCAAGCACCTGGTTCCCTTCCTCGACCAGGTGACGACGAATCTGGCGGCCGAGCGCGCCAAGGTGGTCGACGAGATGGGCAAGCTGGCGGAGGGCATCGAGCACATCGAGCGCCTGGTCCGCTCGCAGCAGGACGTCGCCGGCGCCGGGCCGCTGCTCGAGCCGGTGTCGATCGCGCACCAGCTCGAGTCGGCCCTGCGGCTGGCGCACTGTGCGGGGCAGGGCGTGGAGGGGGACGCGATCCGGGTCGAGACCGAGCTCGAGGACCTGCCCATGGCGCGCCTCGACAAGCACAAGCTGACCGAGATCCTGGTCAACCTGATCCGCAACGCCTGCGACTCGCTGGATCTGGCCGGCAAGACGCGCCTGGTCCTGCGCGCGCGCCGCAGGGACGCCGACACGGTGCGCATCGAGGTCGAGGACGAAGGCGTCGGCATCCCGGCGCAGGACCTGAGCCGCATCTTCAACCACGGCTTCACGACCAAGCCGCAGGGCCACGGCTTCGGCCTGCACACGTCCGCCAACGCCGCCGCGCAGATGCACGGCCGCCTGTTCGCGGAGAGCGCCGGACCCGGCCTGGGCGCGCTGTTCGTGCTCGAAGTCCCGCTCGACGCCGAGGCGACGGCGCGCGCGGCCTGACGGCGGAAGTGGCGATACGGTGTCCGACACCGTATCGCCACTTCCGCCGTCAGGACCCGTTCTGCAGCACGTCGCGCGCGATCACGATGCGCTGGATCTCGCTCGTGCCCTCGTAGATGCGCGTGACCCGGGCGTCGCGGTAGAGGCGCTCGACGGGGAAGTCGGCCGAGTAGCCCATGCCGCCGTGGATCTGGACCGCGCGGTCGACGATGCGGTCGAGGGCCTCGCTGGCGAAGAGCTTGGTGGCGGCCGACTCGCGGCTGAAGGGCCGGCCCGTGTCGCACATCCAGGCCGTGCGGTAGACCATGCTGTCCGTGGCGTAGATCTCGACCGCAGAGTCGGCCAGCATCCACTGGATCGCCTGGCGGCTCCCGATCGGCTGGCCGAAGGTCTCGCGCTGGTTGGCGTGCGCGACCGACAACCGCAGCGCCTCGCGCCCGCAGCCGAGGCACTTGGCCGCCATGGCCAGTCGCCCGCGGTCGAGCGTCCCCATCGCGATCGCGAAGCCCTGGCCGACCTCGCCCAGGCGGTGGTCGTCGGGCACGCGCACGCCGTCGAAGGACAACGCCACCGTGGTCGATCCGCGCTGGCCCATCTTCTCCTCGGCCTTGCCGACCGCGTAGCCGTGCGAGCCCGCGCGCACGAGGAAGGCGGTGATCCCGCCGCGCGCGCCCTTCTCCTTGTCGGTGACGGCGAAGACCGTCACGAGATCGGCGATGTCGCCGGCCGTGATCCAGACCTTCTCGCCGTCGAGCACCCACTCGTCCCCGTCCTTCACCGCCGTGGTTCTCATCGCGGCCGGGTCCGAGCCGGCGTCGGCCTCGGTCAGCGCGTAGGCCCCCAGCACCTCGCCCGTCGCCATGCCCGGCAGGAAGCGGCGTTTCTGCTCCTCGGTCCCGCCGACGTAGACCGACATGGCGCCAATGCACGTGTGCGCTCCGAGCTGGGCCGCGACCGAGAAGTCGGCGCGCGTGAGCTCCTCCATGACGACGCACAGGCCCGTCTCGCCCAGCCCCGAGCCGCCGTACTCCTCGGGGATCGCGACTCCCATCAGGCCCAGCTCGGCCATCTGGTCGATCAGCGCGCGCGGTATCGCGTGCTCGCGCTCGATCTGGTCCGAGAGCGACCGCACGGCGCCGTCGGCGAACTCGCGCACGGCCTCGCGCAGCATCCGGTGCTCTTCGCTGTGGGTGAAGTCCATGGTGTCGCACCGATCTCCGCCGCGTTCGGCAGCCGAAAGCGGCGGAGATCGGTGCGACTTCGTATCACTCGATCGTGAAGGAGTACAGGTTCGAGTACGCCGCCTGCGGTCCGCTCTCGTCGAACAACACCTGGAAGTGGACCGTCAGCCCCTCGAAGACCGGGCTGGAGGGGATGCGCGCGGGCGCCTCGGCCGCGCCGGTGCCGCCGGTGGCGCCCGTCCGCAGCGTGCGGACGCCGCCCGTCAGGTAGAGCAGGCCGTCGACGTTGGGCACGGGCACGCCGGAGCCGCTCGTGAAGGACCACAGCAGCCGGTAGGAGACGCCGGGCGGGCCGTCGAGGAAGAAGCGCAGGTTCTCGCCCAGCGCCGTCTGGCCCCACAGGCCGAGGGTCGGCAGGGAGCTCACCGTGCGCAGCACGAGGTCGTCCAGCAGGCCCTCGGTCAGGTCGTTGTTGGGCTCGTCGGCGACGGTGATCCGCAGGCGCATGTCGTCGCTCAGGGGCAGGAAGTCCTCGAGCGCGAAGGACACCGTGCGCCACTGGTTGTCGTTCGCGCTCGTCTCCAGCGCGACCCAGTTCGAGCCGCCGTTGCCGCTCACCTCGACGCGCATCACGTCGTCCTGCGCCTGGCCCGGCAGGTTCGCGAACCAGCGCGCGTACTCCAGCTCCAGGTGCCCGAAGCCCGAGGCGCGCAAGCGCGGCGAGAGCAGGATCGCGGTGCCGTCGACGTCGTTCGCGCCGGCGCCCGAGCCGGCCGCCGCGCCCGTCACCCAGCACAGCGTGCCGCTGCCGGCCGGGTTGTCGTCACCGGGCTGCACCACGTTCCCGCCGCTGGTCGTCTGCTGCGGGTCGGCGCGCTCCCACGACCAGTTCGTGGCGTTGTTCGTCGTCCAGCCGAAGTCGTCGATCTCCATCGCGTCGTGCACCAGCACGCGCGGCTGGCCGACGACGAGCACGAAGTCCTCGGGCGTCGTCTCGCCGTCCCACGCGAGGCCCAGGTCGAGAGCGTACGCGCCGCTCGCGGCCCCGGGCTCGACGCGCAGGCGCAGCGCGCTCGTCTGCGCCTGCGAGTTCGGACCGACCGCGAAGCTCGCGTCGCCGACGAGGACGGTGATCTCGGGGTGCGGCGAGACGAGCAGCATGTCCCCCACCGCCGCCAGCCGCCCGTCGTTCTCGATGGTGGGCACGAAGTCCCAGGTCTCGCCCGGCTCGACGTGCGGATCGCCGTCGCCCTGGACCTCGCCCGGCGCGAGCGAGGCGAGCGCGGCCCAACCGCCGGAGAAGCGCGCAGCCTGGAAGTAGCCCGGGCGCACGTCCTCGAACAGGTCTCCGATGCGGTCGGGCGAGGGCCAGAAGCCGTCGCCGTTGCCGCCGATCTCCGGCGTGACCGCCAGCGCGCCGTGCACTCCGTAGTGCCAGTCGATGCTGACTCCGTTGGCGATGTACAGGATCTGCGAGGCCGGCCCGTGCGGCCAGCCGTTGGCGGCGGTGGCCATCTCGCCGTAGTGCTGGAAGAGGGCGATGTCGGGCGGGTCCGGGGTGTCGTAGCCCCAGGAGTACAGCCACAGGTCGGAGTAGGTGTGGGCCGAGATGGCCATCTTGGCCACGCGCTGCTCGAACCCGTCGCGCAGCGCCTGGGTCTCCGGCTCCGAGAAGGGCGCCGGACCGCGGTAGGTCTCGCTGTCCGGGTTTCCGCTCGAGCCGGGCCACTGCGGCCCCCACTCGTACGAGTAGTTGCGGTTCAGGTCGACGCCGAAGCTGCCGCCGCCGTTGTTGCGCCGGTTCTTGCGCCACATGCCGCCGCCGTTCGGGTTCGTCTGGCGGTTGTACTCGTAGCCGTCGGGGTTGGCGCAGGGCACGATCAGGATGCTGCGCGTGTTCAGCGCGCGGCGCGCATCGGGGTCCGAAGCCTGGTTGACGCACAGCCAGTCGGCGAACTGCAGCACGGACTCGCCCGACATCGGCTCGCGCGCGTGGTGCAGGCCGTCGAGCCACATGACGGGCTCGGCCGGCTCGTCGACGTTCGGATTGTCGGACAGGCGCATGGCCCAGATCGGGCGGCCCTCGTGCGAGCTGCCCAGCGACCACTTGAGCGACACGAGCCCGGGAAAGTCGTTCGCCAGGCGGTCCATCTCCTGCCCGATCTCGGCCAGGGTGCGGAATCCGCCCATCGAGCCGACCGCGCCGCCGGCGAAGGCGTTCGCGGCGCGCTCTGCGTAGAAGGCCGACAGGTCCTCGGTCAGGACCGCGAGCTCGAAGCCCAGGCCGCGCAGGCGCGCCTGCTCGGCGTCGTCGGCGTAGACGCGCACGCGGCCATCGGGCGTGATCGGCACGTGATCGTCCACGTCGGTGGCGCTGCGCAGGAGCCGCACGAGCTCGGACGGCGCGGCCAGGCGCACCAGGACGAGGTCCACCACGGGAGCGGCGGGTTCCTGGGCGAGAGCGATGGGGACGGCGGCGACGAGGAGCGGCAGGGCGATCATGTCGGAATGCCTTCGATGGGGGTGGGGCCTCAAGGGTAAGCGCTCGGGCGCGCGGCGCGGGCGCCGATTCGGGCGCCGTACGCGCTTCGTACGGGCGGCTTCCGGCCCGCCGCCGGGCTCTCCGTCGCAACGGCCCGGTGCGGTCCCGTAGGCTGTCGCGATGGACACCCCTGTGCGCCGGACCCTCTCGCACCTGGTCGGCTGGGCGGCGGACCGGCGCGTCCCGGGGCCCCTGCGCGCCCCCCTGTACGGCGCCTACGCGCGCCTGACCGGCGCCGACCTGACCGAGGCGCGCCCGCCGCTGGCGGCCTATCCGAGCCTCTCCGCCTTCTTCGTGCGGCGCCTGCGCGACGGAGCGCGGCCGATCTGCGCCGAGGCGGGGCTCCTGCCCTCCCCCGTGGACGGCACGCTGCAGAGCCTGGAGTCGATCAGCGAGGAGAGCCTGCTTGAGGCCAAGGGCCGATCCTACGACGTGCGCGACCTGCTGGCCGGGGTCGGGGCGGACGTCGCGCTCGAAGGCGGCTGCGCCTGGACGATCTACCTCTCGCCGCGCGACTACCATCGCATCCACAGCCCGGAGTCGGGCCTGCTGCGCGAGGCGCGCTGGGTTCCGGGCACGCGCTACCCGGTGGCGCCGCGAGTCCTGGCGCGGCGTCGCGTGCTCTCGATCAACGAGCGCGTCGCGCTGCGTCTCGAGACGTCGCGCGGGCCTCTCCTGATGGTGCTCGTCGGCGCGCTGAACGTCGGTCGCGTGCGCGTCGTCGGAGTCGAGCCGGGGCACGCCGGCGCGCTCGAGCCGCCGCCGTCGTTCGAGCGCGGGGCCGAGCTGGCGCGCTTCGAGCTGGGCTCGACGGTGGTGCTGATCGCGCCCCCGGGTCTCCTGCGGCCGGTGGCCGGGCTCGCGCCGGGCGCCGCCGCGCGCGTGGGCGAGCCGATCGGGGAGTACGCGTGACGCTCTCCGACAAGCGCTCGACCCTCGCGCGCCTGTCCACGGCCGTGGTGCTGGGCGAGTGGGACGAGGTGCGCCGCCTGCGAGCGTCGGCGCCGGCGGGCGAGCCGGACCGCGAGTGGCGCGAGGCCGTGCTGCAGACGCACCTCTTCGCCGGCTTCCCGCGCCTGGTCGAGGCCTACGGCGTGCTGGCGGAGTGCGGCGGCCTGGGCCCGCCCGAGCCCGGCGAGGAGACGCCCGATGACGAGGAAGCGCTGCGCGAACGTGGTCGGGCGCTGTTCGAGCGCATCTACGCGGGCGAGGCCGAGGCGGTGCGCGCGCTGCTCGCCGGCCATCAGCCGGCCTTCGCGGACTGGATCGAGTCGCACGCCTACGGCCGCGTGCTGTCGCGCCCGGGGTTGTCTCCCGACCGGCGCGAGCTCCTGGCCACGTGCGCCCTGGCCGCCCTCGGCCAGGAGCGCCAGCTCGCCAGCCACGCCCGCGGCAGCCTGCGCTGCGGCGCGACCCCCGCACAGCTCGAGGCGGCCCTGGCCGCGGTGCGCGACCTCGTGCCGCCCGGGCGCTACGACCGCGCCCTGCGCCTGGTGCAACGGCTGCCGTAGGCCCCGGTCACCTTGCGAGGCACGGTGCCGCGCAAAGTGAACGTACCTCGCGAAGTGACCGGGGCTCAGGGCCGGGGTCCCTCGAGGGTCGCCTCCAAGAGCAGCACCGGCTCGAGCGAGCGCACCGAGACGCTCCAGCTGCGCTCTGCTTCCGCCGCGGCGCGCAGCCCCGAGGCCACCAGCACCCCATCGACCTTCACGTACACGCGCCCGCTCTTGCGCGCGACGCGCAGCGCCACCCGGTGCTCCTGCCCCTTGACGAAGCCCGCGAAGGGCTCGCCCTCGTCGCGCGTGCGCACGCGCCGCAGCACGTCGGCCAGCGGCCGCGTGTCGGCCAGGCAACGCGCCGGCCCCTGAACGGTCGCGCGCGTGAAAGCGGCGTGGAAGCCGCAGACCGAGACGACCAGCAGGTCGGGGGGCGCGTCGAGCGGCTGGCGGAAGGTGAGCTCGAGCTCGACCTCGCCGGCGTCCGCGTCGAACGGGTCGAGCAGCGCGAGCTTCGGAGCCCTGGCGGCGACGAGCTGCTCCAGGTCGCCGATCGGACCCGAGCGCAGCCAGCCCTCGCCCTGCCAGTGCCAGTCGCCCGGCTTCCAGGCTCCGACCTCCGCGCGGTCGAAGACGAAGCGCAGCCACACGCGCTCCGGCGGGCGGAAGGCCAGCTCGTCCGGCGCGAAGGTGAGGCGGAAGTCCTCCTCCGTGGGCTTCTGGCCGGCGCGCAACGTGCGCCGCAGCTCGCGCGCCTCGTGCCCGCCCGCGCGTGACAGCACGTCGCCGTAGCTTCCGAGCAGCTCGTCGATGCGGCGCACGCGCCTGTCCCGATCACCCTGGACGTCCGCGACGATGCTGCGCAGGATCCGCCGCGCCTCGCGCTCGCGCAGCTCGCGCTCGCTGGCGCGCCGGCTCTGCTCCTCGTTCAGTCGCAGCCCGAGGTCGTAGACGAGCAAGTCGTCGTCGGACAGGCCGCTGTCCGCCAGGACGCGCCGCGCGGACTGCGGGTCGCCCTCGTGGTAGCGGAACAGCGCGCGCTGCAACGCGAGCTCGCTTCCGCCCGGCGAAGCCGACAGGCGCGCGAAGGTCTCCAGCGCGTCGGGACCCAGCACCTCGCCGGCGGCGTCGTCCGGGCGCAGCAGGAAGGAGCGCTCGACGCCCTGGGAGGCGAGCCGGAAGCCCGTGCGCAGCGGGTCCGAGGACGAGGAGAGGACGCCCGCGTAGCCGATGCCCTTGAGCGTGAACTGGACGCGCTGGTCGTGCCTGGCGCGCACGCCCTCGGCCGCGAGCTGCATGAACGCCGCCAGTGTCTCGGCCTCCGCCATGCGCAGCTCGACCGTGCGCCGCACGGGAGCCAGGCTCTCGTCCTCGAGGTGCGAGCGCCAGAACGCGACCGCCTGCTCGTACTTCCGTGCGGACCAGTGCGCTTCGGCCTCGGCCTCCAGACCGGCGAGGAGGCTCAGCGCGTCGCTCTCGATCAGCTCCTCCTCCAGCTCCCTGAGCTCCTCGCTGCGGCGCTCGAAGACGTCGAGCGCGGTGCATTGGAAGCCGGCCGGCATCGACGCGCGCGCGAGGTTGTGCTTCGCGAGCTCGGCATCGAGCTCGGCCGCGAAGCGGGCGCCCACGCGTCGCCAGGCGCGGTCGCGCAGGGCGTTCGTCGCCAGCGCGGCGCGGTCGTCCACGAAGCGCACCAGCGCGCGGTCGAGCTGGTCCCACTCCTGGCGCAGCCAGAGCTTGCGACTCTCGAACTCCCGCGCCAGCTCGTCCAGCGCGTCGCCGACCACCTCGGGAGTCATCCCGCGCGCGTCGGCCCGCGCCGCCTCGCACTGCCCCAGCGGCCCGCCGTCCAGCACCGTTCGGATCTCGGCCCAGCGGCCCTCCTGGCGCAGGACCTGGAGTCGCGGCCAGAGAACCTCGCCGCAGAAGCCCTGCAGGCTCGACGCCAGCAACCGGCGCGCGCGCTCGCGCTCGTCGTGGAGCCGTCCCGTGTAGTTCCGCAGGCGGAACTCGAGCGTGCCGGCGTGCCGCCGCGGGAGGGTCTCGACCAGGAAGCCGTTGCGCTCGTGCAGGCGCCGCTCGACCACGCCCCGGTCGAGCAGGCCCGCCAGTCCGGAGAAGTCGTGCTCGCCGAGCGCCCGCTCGACGTCGGCCTCCAGGCCGGTCCAGAAGCCCGCCATTCCGTTCTCGAGCAGACCCTCCAGCTCGACCCGCAACTTCTCGCAGGCATCCGGCGGCGCGGCGGGCTCGCCACACAGCTCGGTCCGCCGGCGCCAGGCATCTCCCAAGGTCACGCGCCCCGTCTCGAGCTCCGCGCGCAGATCGGCCAACGGCTTCCACGGCGCTCCGCCGGCCTCGGCCGCGCCGTCCTGCTCGGGAGCAGCCGCCCACGGCCGCCAGGCGAAGAGCGCCAACCCGATCAGCGCGGCCGATGCCGCCGCGCCCGCGACGATCTGCTTGCGGCGCCGCTCGGCGGCGGGATCGAGCGGCTCGAGGCTCGCGCGCCGGATGGCCGGGGGCTTGTGCGCGCGCACGCGCTCGAGATCCTCGCGCACCTCGGCCGGCGTGAAGTAGCGCCGGTCGGGATCGCGCGACAGGCACTTGCGCAGCACGAGCGAGAGCCCCTTCGAGAGCTCGGGCCGCACGTCGCGCGCGCTCGGGATCGGCCCGTACAGCACGTTCGACAGGAGCTCGGCCGCGCTCTCCCCGCCGAAGGGCGGGCGCCCGACCACGGCGTGGAACATCGACGCCCCCAGCGACCAGATGTCGCTCTGCACGTCCGCCGACGTCGGGTCGCGCGCCTGCTCGGGACTGATGTAATGCGGCGTGCCGAGGGTCGCTCCCGTGCGCGTCAGCAGCGGGTCATCCTCGACCCGCGCCAGCCCCAGGTCGACCAGCCGCGGGCGCCCGTCGGGCTCGAGCAGGACGTTGGCGGGCTTGATGTCGCGGTGCACGACGCCCTTCTCGAAGGCGTGCTGCAACGCGTCGCAGAGCGGGATGAAGATGCGCAGCCCCTCGCGCTCGGACAGACGCCCGCCGCGCTGCAGGCGCTCGGCCAGGGAGGGCCCCTCGACCAGCTCCATCGCGAACCACCACGTGTTGGCGGCGCTGCCCATGTCGATGGCCGAGATGATGTTCGGGTGCGAGAGCTTCGCCGCGACGCGCGCCTCGCGCTGCAGCCGGCGCACGGCGCGCCGGCTGCCGACCGCCTCGGGGTGCATGACCTTCAGCGCCACGGTGCGGCCGACCGAGAGCTGGAGCGCGCGGTAGACCGTGCCGCTCGCTCCGCGCCCGAGCACGCCCTCGATGCGGTAGCCCGGGATCTCGGGCGGCGGTCGCCGCGGCGCGGCGTGCTGCGGCTCGTTCATCGCGCCAGGAACCACCCCCGCCACTCCCGGTCCGCGCGGCGCCAGACCATGCCCTTTCCGCAGGCGGCCTCGAAGGCGCGGTCGTGGGCGGCCATGCGCTCGTGCACGTTGGCTATGACGCGGTTCGGGAGAGCCGGCGCACTCCGGCGCAGCTCGGCCTGCCAGGCCGGGAGCGCCTTCTCCCCGCTCGCTGCGATCCACTCGATGATCGCCATGCCCGTGGCGACGTCGATCAAGGACAGCTCGCCGAACTGCTTCTGCGCCAGCCTGTCGAAGCTCGGCACCTGGTTCTGCTCCAGCGCCGCCTTCAGGACCTCTCGCCAGCGCCCCTCGCGCATGTCCTTCGGATCGAACTGGAAGGTCTCGCCGCGCCTGGCCGAGGTGCCGCTCCCCACGGCGAGCTGGGCGCGGCAGAAGACCGCGTTGCGCCGGTGGATCTGGAACTCCATCAAGGACGCGAAGGACTCGTCGTACCAGGGGGGCAGGAGCTTGCCGTCGTACCCGAGCCGGTTCAAGAGCAGGTGCCCCCAGTGG
>Ga0326597_10001010_pt1 | contig 46992 bp, 43 predicted proteins | sample RVTome_12_FD_203789 | JGI IMG/M metagenome (GOLD analysis project Ga0326597, IMG submission 203789) | Soil microbial communities from uranium-contaminated site in the Upper Colorado River Basin, Wyoming, United States - RVT100D185 | ecosystem: Environmental > Terrestrial > Soil > Contaminated >...
TCAGGCAAACGGCATTTCTTTTAAATTCAGCATCATATTTTCTTCTGTTTTGAACACTCATTTCTTCCCTCCAGTCGTTTTTATACCAACGACTTAACTGAGTGTCCACTTTTTTAGGGAAGGTTCATGTAATAGTAAGATGGGTGGAATGAATCGCGGCTGGATTGGAGTTGAAGGGGAAGGTCGGAGATACGGTTACTTTATTTATTGGGGGAGGCGCTTTAACTTAAGGCATATTTCTCGGAGAGCGTTTCGACGACTTTATCGACCGAGATTAAGGTTTTCTCTCCGGTTTTTCGTGCTTTGAGCTCGACCAATCCTTGGTCGAGATTCTTTTGGCCGACGACGACTTGGTAGGGGATGCCCAGCAGATCGGCGTCGTTGAATTTCACGCCCGCGCGTTCTTCCCTATCCTCAAAAATAACCGCCAAGCCTTTTTGGCAGAGTGCCTTGTAGATTGAATCTGCGGCGGCCACGACCGCTTCCTTTTTTTCCTGCACCGGAATCACTTGCACGTCGAAAGGCGCAATCTCCTGAGGCCAAATAATCCCGTGGTCGTCGTGGTTTTGTTCGATGGCCGCCGCCATGATGCGCGACACGCCGATACCGTAGCAACCCATCACAAAGAATTGCTCCTTGCCTTCCGGATCCAAAAAGGTGGCCTTCATGGCTTCGCTGTATTTTGTACCCAGCATGAAAACGTGACCGACTTCGATGCCGCGATGGATTTGCAATAGGCCCTGGCACTTCGGACAGGAATCCCCCGCGATGACATTCCGCAAATCGGCGCTTCGGGCAATCTTAAAATCGCGTCCGGGTACAGCGTGGCGATAGTGACTGTCTTTCGCGTTCGCGCCGATAATCGCTTCGGCCATGGCCTCGACGGCCAAGTCCGCAACGATGTCGATCCCTGCCAGTCCGACCGGACCGGAAAACCCGGAAGGCCCTTTCGTGGCCGCTTCGACCGTGGCCTTATCGGCCAAGTTCAGCTCGGAGGCCTTAAGGAAATTTTTGAGCTTAATCTCGTTAATCTCGTGATCGCCGCGCACAAGCACGGCCAGGGCTTTGCCGTCCGCAACGAAGAGCAGGGTCTTGAGGAGTTGATCGGGCGATACCATGAGGAAGTCGCAAACCGCTTCCACCGTCTTTTTAGCGGGGGTGGACACGGATTCCAGGGGCGCGGCTTCTGTTTCCGAGGCCTGCTTTTTTTTCGGCGGCAAGGCCTCGGCGCGTTCGACGTTGGCGGCATAGTCGCAGGCCGTGCAGGAGGCGATGCCCTCCTCGCCGGTTTGGGCGAGTACCATGAATTCGTGCGAGGAGGAGCCGCCGATGAGGCCGGTATCGGCCTCGACCGCGCGGAAATGCAAGCCCACCCTTTTGAAGATATTGTGGTAGGCGGCGTACATCTTGCGATAGCTCTCCGTCGCGCCCGCGGTGTCGGCGTCGAAACTGTAGGCGTCTTTCATGATGAACTCGCGACCGCGCATGAGGCCGAAGCGGGGTCGGATTTCGTCGCGGAACTTGGTTTGAATCTGAAAAAGATTGATAGGCAACTGGCGATAGGAGCGGACTTCCTTTCGGACCAAGTCGGTAATCACCTCTTCATGTGTCGGGCCAAGACAGAAGTCGCGGTCGTGCCGATCTTTCAGGCGCACGAGTTCTTTGCCATATTTTTGCCATCGCCCCGTTTCTTCCCAGAGTTCCGCGGGTTGAAGGGCGGGAAGAAGCAACTCTTGCGCACCGGCCTTTGTCATTTCTTCCCGGACAATGGTTTCAATTTTAGAAAGCACGCGCAGGCCGAGCGGCAACAGGCTATAGACCCCGGCGGCCACCTTTCGAATCAGGCCCGAACGCAGCATGAGGCGGTGGCTGACGGTTTCGGCGTCGGCCGGATCGTCTCGGAGCGTGGGGATGAAGAGTTTGGAGTAGTGCATCTAAGAGCTCACCATGGGCTCTGGTGCTCGCCCCTGTTTCTGGAGTAGCGGCTTTTTTTCCGCTTTGCGTTCGGCGGCCAGTTGTTCGACTTCTGCGATGAGCACGGCTTCCATCTCGCCCGCCGCGATCTTTCGGATAATTTCGCCCTTGCGGAAAAGCAGTCCGCCGCCCTTTCCGCCCGCGATGCCGATGTCGGCCTCCTTGCCTTCTCCGATGCCGTTGACGACGCAGCCCAAAATCGAGATGTCGAGCGGTTCGGTGATGTGGCTGAGTTTACGCTCCAAAGTCTCCGCCAGTTTGATGACGTCGAATTCGAGCCGGCCGCAGGTGGGACAGGCGATGACATTGACGCCGCGCCGCCGTAGGTGCAGGGATTTGAGGATTTCAAAACCGACGCGCACCTCTTCGACCGGGTCCGCCGCCAAGGAGACACGCAGGGTATCGCCGATACCGGCGGACAACAAAACCCCCAGCCCAACGGCCGATTTGATCGCGCCCGTTGAGGCCGTTCCGGCCTCGGTGATGCCGAGATGGAGCGGATAGTCCGATTGTTCGGAGAAGAGCCGATAGGCTTCCGTGGCCAGTCCGACGTGAGAGGCCTTGAGGGAGACCTTCGTTTCGTAAAAATCCAGCGACTCCAAAATCTCGATGTGCCGCATCGCGGAGGCGACCATGGCCTCGGCGGTGGGATAACCGTATTGTTCCAGGAGGTCTTTTTCCAGCGAACCGGCGTTCACGCCGATGCGAATGGGCACGCCCTGGTCCTTGGCCTGTTTGACCACGCGTTCGACACGCTCGCGCGAACCGATGTTGCCGGGGTTCAGGCGCAGACCGTCGACTTTGGCGTCGAGGGCCATGAGGGCGAGGCGGTAATCGAAGTGGATGTCGGCGATCAGGGGAATCGTGATTTCGTTCATGATTTTAGGCAGGGCCTCGGCCGATTCTTTTTCGGGAACGGCCACGCGGACGATCTCGCAACCGGCTTCTTCCAGTCGATGGATCTCGGCTAGGGTTGCGGCAATATCCCGGGTATCGGTCGTGGTCATCGATTGGACGACGATGGGGGCGTCGCCGCCGACTTTTACGGATCCCACTGTGATTTGTTTTGTTTTACGGCGTATCATTTCTGGGCGCATGGATATGAGGGTTTCGGCGTGTGCTTGCGATTCATGATTAGGGGCTGACGAAGAAGCGCATGATGTCGTTGTACATGGCGAAGACCATCAAGGACACAATGAGAAAGAGACCGACCTGCTGCGCGATTTCCATCTTTTTGAGGCTCAAAGGACGGCCGAGGATGCCTTCAATCGTAAAAAAAACCAGGTGTCCGCCGTCCAAAACGGGAATCGGAAATAAGTTGATCAAGCCAAGATTGATGCTGAGCAAGGCAATAAAGCTGACGATGTTGAGTACGCCCCGCGAGGCTTGCTGATCCACGATTTGCGCAATCATGATGGGGCCGCCGAGATTGTCGGAGGAGATCTTTCCTTGGATGAGCTTCCCTATGCCGACCATGTTCATCACGGACATATTCCATGTCTGCTTGACGCCTAGGTAGACCGCTTGAAAGGGGTTGTAGCGTTTTGTAATCTGGTCGCCCTTCGGAAGGATGCCGATGAGCCAAGTCGGATGCTTTTCTCCGAAGAGATCTTCGGACTCTTTCATTTGAGGCGTGATCGTGACCGTCACTTTTTCGCCGCCGCGATCGACGTGAAAAAGGAGGGACTTGCCGTCGCGCTTTTGAACCGTTTCGCGGATCTCGTCCCAGAGGGCGATCTCTTTGTCTTCGATCGCGACGATCCGGTCACCCGATTGGAGTCCGCCCTGTTCCGCCGCCGAGCCTTCTTGAATTTCTCCCACGATGGCGGTCAGGGTGGGGAAGCCGACCATGAAGATGCCGGAATAGATGAAGATGGCGAGGAGAATGTTAAACAAGGGGCCTGCAACGACGATGGCGATCTTTTTTCTGACCGGTTGGCTCAGGAAGGCATGGGCCCGGTCTTCTTCCGAAATTTCTTCATTGGGATCGTCGCCCATCATTCGGACATAGCCGCCCAGTGGGAGGGCGCACAAGCAATATTCCGTCGGCCCAATTTGTTTTTTGAGAATTTTCGGACCAAAGCCGACCGAAAAGGTTTTCACCGTAACGCCGCAGAGCCGGGCGACAATATAGTGACCGAACTCGTGAAAAACGACGATAACGCCTAAAACGACGATAAAGGTGAAAATCGAGGACGCACTGAACATCTCAATAACTCCTGTAGTGGTTTATCCTGAGCTTGGATCTAAGCGTTGGCATAGTGCCGGATCCAGCGCCTGCCTTCCGTTCGCGCCCAACGGTCCGCTTCAATGACCTCTTCCAAGGCCTGCGCCGGCTGGGGCGAATGGGCCTCGAGCGTACGTTGAATCACCGGGGTGATATCCGAGAAGCCGATTTGAGCGTTTAAAAAGGCGTCCACGGCCTCTTCGTTTGCCGCATTCAATACCGAAGGAAGGGTGCCGCCCGTTTTAAGCGTCTCGTAGGCCGTGGAAAGCAATGGAAAAGCTTTCAGGTCGGGCTTCTCGAATGTTAGCGTTCCCACTGCCGCTAAGTCAAGCGAAGGGAGGGCGAGCGGGGCCCGTTCCGGATAATGCAGGACATAAGAAATTGGCGTTCGCATGTCGGGTAATCCCATTTGTGCCACGACGGAGCGGTCGACAAATTCGACCATAGAATGGATAATGCTTTGCGGATGTATCACCACATCGATTTTATCAGGCGGGAGATCGAAAAGCCATCTGGCTTCGATAATCTCAAGCCCTTTATTCATTAAAGTTGCGGAATCGATCGAAATCTTCGGCCCCATCTTCCAGTTGGGATGCGCTAGGGCCTCTTTTTGAGATACCCCGCGTTTCTGTTCGTCCGAATACCGAAGAAGCGGCCCGCCCGATGCCGTCAAGATCAGGCGCTTGATGTCTTCGTGCCGTTCGCCGTGGAGGATCTGAAAGATGGCGGAATGTTCGCTGTCGATTGGCAGCAACGATACGCCGTTTAATTCCGCCTCCCGTTTGATGATTTCTCCAGCCATGACAAGCGGCTCTTTATTCGCCAAGGCCACCGTTTTCCCCGCCTGGATGGCCGCAAGGGTCGGGAGCAGTCCGGCGGCGCCGACGATGGCCGAAATAACCAAGTCGGCCTCGGCGAGCCGCGCGACCTCCACAAGGCCCTCGATACCGGCCAAGACCTCTACGCCCCCCCGTCCCATGCGATTTTCTAATGCGGTCGCCGCCTTGGGGTCGGCCAGGGCGACGACCTTGGGGGCATAGGTCCGAATCAGTTTTTCAAGCTTAACATCGTGTGAATTCGCCGTCAATCCAAGGATTTGGAGGCGATCGGGAAAGCGGCTAATAATATCGAGTGTATTGTCCCCGATGGATCCGGTGGCGCCGAGGATCACTATTTTTTTCATGCGCACTGCCTTCGTTTCGGATTAGACGCTTCGGATGCTACGATCGAATTCACCCGTTTTTCCTTCAAGGCAAGCTTGCTGTGGTATTGAGGTGCCCATGAGAACGCGAAAAAGTCCTGTTGTCTTTGCGTCCTCATAAAAGGAATCGTTTCGCCTCAGCCCCAAGGTTCGGATGAGGAGACCTTGTAAAGGGTCGCCTCCGGATCTGCCGCGAGAAGGTCTGGCAGCAGGGCGATTACCTTTTGTACTTCCGGCAGTGCTTCTTGACGTTCGAGGGCCTCGCGGTTGGCGAAGACCTCCGTCGCGATAAACGCGTTCGGCTCCGTGATATCTCGAGCGATATCGAAATTCAGTACCCCCTGAAGGGCGCGGCTTGGCGCCACAACAGACTCTAAGGCCATTCGTAAGGTTTCGGACTGCTCAGGTTTGCATTTCACTTTAAAGCGAACGACGATCATGGTTTCTCCTCCATATCGATATGAAGAATTCCTCCCTTTAAAGAGGGATACGGTAAACAAGCCTCAACGCATCCATTTCCGCCTCTTACCTCCTGCCCTGATTTAACCCAGGCGCGCTAAGATTAGGCTTTAAAAAGGATGAGGTAATAATAGAGAAGCGGTGCGGCAAACGCAATACTGTCGAGTTTATCGAAGAGTCCGCCGTGCGCCGGGACGAGGCCGCTGGAATCTTTAACGCCGGCCGATCGCTTCATCATCGATTCGACCAGGTCGCCCAGTTGCCCAAAGACGCCAAGGAGCAGGGAGAGGGCGATCAGATCTCCCCACGAAAAGAGCGGTAGAAACCGCAATTTTGCGGCGGCCCCACCCAGAAAGGTGATGAGCAGACCGCCGATTGCCCCTTCGACGGTTTTGTTTGGACTCACCCGTGGCGCAAGCTTGGTTTTCCCGAAGGCCTTCCCAACATAGTAGGCCCCGGCGTCTCCGCCCCAAGTCATAATGAGGATCAAAAAAATGAGTTCCCTTCCGGCGGGATGCTGGCGGATGAGGATCAAATGTCCCAAGAACCCGGCGATATAGGCGATGCCAAAAAAAAGGACGGCGATATGGGTGAGTGTGTTTTCGATCTCCCGAAGGGTTGAGAGGCTGTATAGCAGTATCAACAAAACAAGGCCGAAAAGACTCGGCAGCAAGGGGAGCCGGTAATAGATAACGCTTAAAAGGCAAAGACCGAGGCCCAGCCCAAACAAGATTTGTCGTTTTTCAGTTTCCTGGAAAAAGAGGAGATAGTACTCATATTGGACGCGGAGGATCACGATGGCGATAAAAAGGAAGAAGAAAAAAGGAGACAGGGTCCAGATCAGCGCGATGACGACGGGCAATAATAGGGCTGCGGTGAGGAGGCGGCTCGAGCGAATGGTTATTCTCCCACGATCGGATTTTTGCGCTCCCGCGCACGAACGGAGGTCTCTGGCATCGCGTCCCAACCTGAGACATGCCCGAAGCGGCGTTCCCTGCCCTGATAATCCAAAAGCGCCAGGAGGAAATCCTTTTTTCTAAAATCGGGCCACAGGGTTTTTGTGAAATACAGCTCGGTATAGGCGACCTGCCAGAGAAAGAAATTGCTGATTCGGACCTCGCCGCTCGTTCGAATCATAAGGTCGGGGTCCGGAATTGCTTTCGAATACAAGTAAGTGGAGAAGCATTCTTCATCCAAATCTTTCAAGGCGATCTCTTCTTTTTGGACCGCTTCGGTAACTTTTTTGACCGCGTCTATAATTTCCGTTCTGCCGCCATAGCTCAAAGCGAGCACCAAGGTCATTTGGTCGTTTTGTTTGGTTTCTTCTTCAACCGAATGGATGAGCTTGGAGACAGAGGATTGCAGACGGTCGATTTGTCCAATGGCGCGAAACCGAATGCCGTTGTCCATCATCGTCTTCAGTTCTTTGAGGAGGTAGCGCTCGAGCAAGATCATCAACTGGGTGATCTCTTTTGCGGGCCGGTTCCAATTTTCGTTGGAGAAGGCATAAAGGGTGAGGGTCTCGATGCCTATTTCACGCGCAAAGGTGATGATTTCCCGGACGGAACGAATGCCTCTTTGGTGACCCGAAATCCGGGGGAGATGGCGCTGCGCCGCCCAGCGCCCGTTGCCATCCATAATGATGGCGACATGTTTTGGGAGATGGGCCTTGTCGATCGCCTGGATGAGTTCATTTTCGTTTTGCTTTGACATGATATTGTTGCTTCCGCGAAACCGAGGTTTATTTTTTTTGGCGCTGCTCGAAAAGCTGGTACTGAAGATGCTCTAAGATCAGGTCGCTTTCGTCCGATTGGTTGATTAAGACATCCAGCGCGGCCAAGACTTTTCCCGTGTGTGTATTTTGAATCTCAAGCTGCATCGAGAACCGTTCTTGAATATGGGCGGTGGCCAGCCGAATATGGTAAGGCATGTCCTCTTGCCGGGCGGCGTTCAGGCTCGCGCCGGGAGAAAGCGTTTTAATCCGGAAGCGACCGGTATCGGTGAGCGCAGAGACCAATTCGTTCATCAAAAAAGCGTGATCGGACTCGGACGACACCGAAACCGCCAGGGGAATGCGGGTTGCCGAAATCCGCACACGATCACCGACGACGATCTTTTCCTGTCCTTCGATCGGGAGCGCGATCAGGTACGGCGGATGGAAACGGAGGGCTTCGAGGGTCCCGATTTTGTCTTCGTATTTACCCAGAGGGAGTCCCGTTAGGGGGTGGAGAAAGGTTTCGCCCTCTCGGAACACGGTGAGCAGGATGCCGGCGGCGATGGGGTGTTCCCGGCCCATGTCGACTTCGATTCGGTCGGGGTTTATCGCGACCACTTCCCCGACGGCTTTGGGGAAATAGGTGAGAATCGCCCTCGCGATATCGTCGATGTTTCCTTCGATGGGATTTTCGGGTGTAACAGGCTGGGCATTGAGCAATCTGGAATCCAATCCGGTGACCAGAAATAAAAAGAAAAGGGATAAAAACAGCCCGAGCGGTCTCCAATTTTGAACTGGGTTCATCTTTTTACTTTTTACTTTATAGCCATATCAGTTTGAGAGAATAAGCGTATGGGGAAAAAATGTCAAATCATTCGGCTTGGGTTTATCCGCTGAAAGCTTCGTGTCGAGGGGCGTACCTGCCCCATGAATGCGGGCGCCTTTGTGTGAGGTCTGTGTGCTGAAAAACGGTTTCGGCCGCGTTTGGTCTCGGGCGCAACGCATAAAATGATTTCGATAACAAAAAAGGCGCCCCGGCAAAGCGGACACCTTTTTTTGTTTATTCGTATTTATTGGATCCGAATCTACTCTACGAAGACCGGCGGGGTGATGTTTAAATTGGCTTGTTCGACTTTTCCGGCAGGGCCTTTCGCCGACAATTTTGCCTGGATGGCTTTCATCAGATAGTCTTCGCTATAACCAACAGTATGTTCCTTCGGGTTTGCTTTCCCCCATTCCCGTTTCTCTTCGTTCCAGATCTCGAAAGTACGCTTTATGGAGACATCGACCTTGGTGATGGTTTCGACCTTCGGCGCTTCGGGCGGTTTTGCGGCATCGCCCGCCTTATCGCCAGGCTTCAAGGTGACATCCGCCGCAGGGACTTCCTCTGCTTCGGGCGCTTTCTCATTCGCGGCGGGCTTCGGAACTGGCACCTCAATTTTTTTGATCTTAATCACATAGGAATCGCGGTATTGCGTTTCCACCACAGGTCTTGCCGAAGATATTTTAAAGTAGCGGTAGGTCGGCGTCGAAAGTTTACCCTTTTTCTTTTTGCCTTTTATCTTGCCGTGTGGATGCTCCGTTAATCCTTTTTCCTCCAGAACGGCCATTGTGGCGTCCCAAACTTTGTTATAGTTCTCGGAAAAGGTTTTCTTTCCCGCCGCCGCGGGCTGTGTGGCACTGAGCACAATAGAGATCGCAAAAAGGAAAACGAAGGTTTTTTTAATCATGACTTCCTCCAAGAGGTGAGGGGTTATTGGCCCTATTTCTAGCGGTTTTTGTCCTTGAAGTCAAGGGAAAATAGGCGAGGGATTTTGTTGATCCTGAGTATGTGCAAGAGTCCTGCCATAGATGAGGCCGCCGGCTTTACTCGCTATCCGATTTATGTTACTTTTAGCGCATGGCAGTAAGGCGATTCGAATCGAAGACTATTCTATTGCTCTTTGCAGCGGGAATGGTTGCGTTTTTGGCGATTTCGGTGGTTTCCAACCTTCGAAATAAAACACCGCAGCTGCCGCAGTTGAACGTGGACATGGCAGCCGATGCGCAGCTAAAGGCCTTTTCTTTCGTTCGAACGCGGGCCGGAAATTCTCCTTTGATCTTGAACGCCGCGAAGGGGGTACTTTTCGAATCCAATCAGACTGCGCGACTTGAAAATATCTCCGCGACCATCCCCTACGGAGCGGGCCACACGTTTCAAATCCATGGAGAGACGGGAGAAATCGATTCGGAGAATAAAGATTTCTCGGTGAGGAATCGTTCCGGCCTGATGTCGATCGCGCTGGAAAATCAATACACGGTGCTTACCTCCGGATTGCTATGGGATGAGGACGAAAGAACGCTTTCTTCGGAAGGCGCGGTCCATATTTCGGGACCACAAACCGAGATCGACGGCGATGCCCTTCGCATATTAGTGGACAAGCAAGAGATGGTTATTGTGGGCGATGTCAAAGCGCTGGTTAAGTAGACTCCGACTCTTTGTTTTTTTCTGCTGTCTTTTAAACTCCGAGGCGCGTCTTTTTTCCGCGGAACTGCCGCCTTCCCAAAAATCGGGTGGACCGGTTTCGATTACTTCGAAAAAGATGGTTCTTCAAAATCTCAATGATAAGATAATTTTTGAAGGAACCGTTAAAATTCTCAATGGAGATCTCGTGATCGAGTCGGAGCGTGCAGAGGTCTTTTTGGATCGATCCACGCCGTCTTCTTCTTTCCTTCCGAAGGGCGACGGCGAGCAGCAAGTGTCGAAAATAATCGCCTCCGGAAATGTACGGATTTCGAAAGGGAGGCAACATGCAAAGGCCGAGCAAGGCGTTTACGAGCGGGGGAAAGAGACGATTACCCTGACCGGCCATCCGGAGGTCTGGGAAGACGGCTATCAGGTCAAGGGCGCGGTGATTACCATTTTTATGAACGAAGAGAGAACCCTTGTTGCAGAGAGCGAAGTCCTCATTCATGAAGGCAAGGCCCGTCCGGGATTTTTAAAGAAATAAAATGACCGCGATATTTTCTGAATCGGGGTCCATGTGAAATCATATCGAGGCCGGAATCCGTCCGGATAAATGTTGAGTCACAGGAACAATAAAGTGCGAAATGGAAGGATAGAACGAATCTTCGCTGTCTTAGAGAAGAAGCCCTTGCGCTTTCGGAGAAAATCGTGCTGAAGGCCTCCGGACTTGAAAAGCGCTACAAAGACCAACGGGTTGTCCGGGATGTGAGCATTTATGTGAATCGGGGAGAAATCGTTGGCTTGTTAGGTCCGAATGGCGCCGGGAAAACCACCACCTTTTATATGATTGTGGGCTTGACCACGCCCAGTCGAGGCGAGATTTACCTCAACGAGACGGTCATTACCCAGATGCCGATGCATCGGCGCGCACGCGAGGGCCTGAGCTACTTGCCCCAGGAATCCTCCATCTTCAGGAAGTTGACCGTCGAAGAGAATATTATGATCGTCTTGGAGACGCTCGAACTTTCCGTTTCGGAACGTGAGGCCCGACTTCAAAGCCTGCTCCAGGAGCTCAGCATAGGACACTTGGCGAAACACAAGGCATACACCCTTTCGGGCGGCGAACGGCGGCGCCTCGAAATCACCCGGGCCCTGGTGCTTTCTCCCCAGTTTATTCTCCTGGACGAACCTTTTGCCGGCATCGATCCGATCATTGTGTTGGAGCTTCAAAAGACGATTTTTCATCTGAAAGAAAAAGGAATAGGGGTTTTGATTACCGATCACAATGTCCGGGAGACTCTCGATATTACCGATCGGGCCTATATTATCCATGAAGGGGAAATCTTAATTTCCGGCACCCCTTCCGAAATCGCGGCCAGTCCGAAGGCCAGGGCCATTTATCTGGGCGAAAAATTTCGATGGCAGGGTCAGTACGCCGAGCAATACAGCAATTGATGAGGGTGCACAATGTCTTGGTCTGAGGGGGGGATGAAGCCCCGGCTCGAATTAAGAATGTCTCAAAAGCTGGTGATGACGCCCCAGCTTCAACAGGCGATCAAGCTCCTTCAGCTCTCTAAGCTTGAGCTCGATCAAGTCATTACGCAAGAGATGGTTGAAAACCCCGTTCTGGAAGACGGCGCCTTGGAAACGCCCGAAGAAGAGGAGGTTAGGTCGGCCGCCGAAGGGGAGGACGGCAATCGCGTCGAAAGCCCGGAGAAAAAAGAAGAGTTCGATCTCAAATGGGAAGAATATTATCTGGACGACGACCGAGACGAAGGGTGGAGCGGCTCAAAGGCCGCAATGGACGAAGAGCGTCCTTCCTTTGAGCAAACGCTTGCCAAGACGACCTCGCTGGTCGATCACTTGCTCTGGCAGCTGGGCCTCTCCCCTTTTACCGAGAAGGAAAAAGAAATTGGGACGGCCATCATCGGAGAAATAGACGAAAACGGTTATTTGGAAACCCCGATCGAAGAGATTGCGGCGTCGATCAATGCATCGAGTAAATCGATCCAAGAGGTCTTAACCGTCATTCATACCTTCGATCCGGTGGGGGTTGGTGCGCGGGATTTGAAAGAGTGCTTGCTCATCCAGGTCAAGCACCTTCAACTTTCGGATACGCTGGTTGAGACCCTCATCGAAGACTATCTGCCCGATTTGGAGAAAAAGAGATTTCACCTAATCGCAAAGGCCTGTGACGTTCCGGTGGAAGATGTCGTCGCGGCCGCGCGGGTGATCGAGCACATGGAGCCGAAGCCCGGCCGCCCTTATTTTTCTTCTGAAAACGCCTACATTATTCCCGATATTTATGTGGTGAAGTCGGAAGGGAAGTATGTGGTGATGTTGAACGACGACGGGCTCCCGAAACTCAAAATCAGTCCCTATTATAAGACCCTGCTTCGATCGAAAGGTGATATTACGTCCTCCACCAAGACCTATCTGGAAGAAAAATTTAGGTCGGCGCTCTGGTTGGTTCGAAGTATCGAGCAACGAAACCGAACGATTCAACTGGTGGGAGAAAGTATTGTCAAGTTTCAAGAGGAATTTTTAGATAAGGGAGTTCGTTATTTGAAACCCCTGATCTTAAGGCAAGTGGCGGACGATATTTCCATGCACGAATCGACCGTCAGCCGCGTCACCACCAATAAATATATGCATACACCCCAAGGGATTTACGAACTGAAATATTTTTTCAACAGCAGTCTCCCGGGAATCGGAGAGGGCGTGGAGAACCTCTCGTCGATCGCTGTTCGGGAGATGATTCGGAAGATGGTCGAAGAGGAAGATCCCTCTCGGCCCCTAAAAGATCAAGAGATCGTCGAGCGTTTAAAAAAACAAGATGTCGCCATCGCAAGAAGGACGGTCACCAAGTACAGATCGTGGCTCAATATTGATCCGGCTAACCGAAGAAAACGACCGGTCTAGGGTAGCGGTTCCGAATAAGATGGACATGAAAGGGCAGTACGAAAGTACAGTCTGTATCGTGTCACTGCTGAAAAACCATTGCGATTGCGTTTAGAAAGGAGGCCTTTATGGAAGTGATGATTACCGGAAAACAATTGGATGTCACCCCCGCGTTAAAAGACTATGTCGAGGCCCGTGCCGAAAAGATCAAGAAATACACATCGAAGGCCACGCAAGTGATCTTTACCCTCAAAGTCGAAAAGTATCGCCACCTTGCGGAGGTGCTCGTCAAAGTCAAGGGTTATATCCTCCAAGCCGAGCAGGAAACTGACGAAATGTATGCCTCGGTCGACAAGGCCATGTCTAAGATCGAAAGGCAGCTTAAGAAGTACAAGGAGAAGCTTTGCGATCATCGCGTCCACAACGACATGGTGTTGGAGGAAGGGCCACCATCGGAGGCTTGGGAGAAGGCGCATATTAAAAAACGTAAACAGTTTGCGGTGAAACCCATGCCCCTCGAAGAGGCAGCCCTGCAAATGGACCTTCTTGGAAAAAGTTTTTTTATCTTCGGAAATGAAAAAAATAAAGGCATCAATGTTCTTTACAAGCGCAAGGATGGCAGTTTGGGCTTGATCGAGCCGAATCGCTAAATCTGTGCCGTTCGATATACACGAAAAAGCCGGTGGAGAACTGGCGCCTCAGCGATGAAGTCGGGAGAAGATAAGGGGGTTCGGATTGTCATTATCAGCGGCTTGTCCGGCTCGGGGAAGAGTTGCGCCATTAAGTGCTTCGAAGACCTGGGATTTTTTTGCATCGACAACCTGCCCCCTCAGCTGCTTCCGAAGTTTGTCCGCCTATGCAGGCAGTCTCGCAGCGAGATCACGCGGGCCGCGATTGGGATCGATGTGCGAGAGCGGTCCTTTCTGAATAACTTTTTAATCGTGTTCGACCGTTTGATTGAAGAAGGCTATCAGGTCGAGCTCCTTTTTCTCCACGCCCGGAACGAGATTCTGCAGCGGCGTTTTTCGGAGACCCGCCGGCCGCACCCTCTGGCGAAAGAAGGGACGGTGGTCGACGGCATCAATCGGGAACGAGAGATTTTGCAAGATCTCCGAAAGCGCGCCGATCGGGTGATCGACACCTCGGACTACCACATGCAGCAACTGAAAGAACTCATTACGGGCTACTATATCGGTCATGAAAAGGACCGGCATCTCAACCTGTCGCTCACATCGTTCGGGTATAAATACGGCACGCCCTACGACCTCGATCTCTTGTTCGACGTGCGTTTTCTCAGCAACCCATTTTTAATCGATGAGCTCAGGCCCCTAACGGGTAACGATTTGCCCGTGAAAAATTATATACTGGGCCTACCGGAAACCAAGATCTTCCTAGATAAGCTGTATCAACTCCTCGATTTCTTGTTTCCTCTTTACGAAAGAGAAGGGAAGAGTTACCTGACCATTGGCATCGGCTGCACGGGCGGTCGGCACCGCTCCGTGGCGATTTTGAATCTCATAAAAGATGATATGCAGGGCAAAGGAACCAAGGTGCTTTTTAAGCACCGCGATATCGCTGCGGACGATTAGATTGCGGTTATTCTCATCAATCGAATCGGATAGCGAAGAGAGGGGAAATTTGTGGGCAGCTATGTGATTGCGATTTCGGGGGCCAGCGGTGCCGTCTATGGGGTGACGCTGTTGGAGTACCTGCTCAAAGAAAAGCATCGTGTTTACCTCATCCTTTCTCCCTCCGCACGATTGATTGTGCGAGAAGAGCTGGGTCAGGACTGGGGCGGACAATTTTCGGAGACAGCGGAAATTTTGGCGAAGCGCTATCCCGAAAGCCCTTTAATCTATTGCGACGAACAAGATATGAAGGCGCCGATCGCCAGCGGTTCCGTTCATACGGATGGCATGGTGATCGCGCCCTGTTCGATGAAAACCCTAGCGGGCGTCTCGCATGGTTTTTCGTCAAGCTTGATCGAACGCGCGGCCGACGTCACCTTGAAAGAGCGCCGCCGACTGATCTTGATGCCGCGAGAGACGCCCTTGAGTCAAATCCATCTGAGAAATTTGCTGACCGCAGCGGAGATGGGCGCGACCGTGCTTCCGGCGATGCCGCCGTTTTACAACCGGCCCAAGTCAATTCAGGATCTGGTGCAATCGGTCGTGGGTCGCGCGCTCGACCTGCTTAACGTGAAAAACGATGTCTATACCCGCTGGTCGGCATCGTGAAGAAGCGTATTTCGGACGGCATCGGTTTCATCCTGTTTCTGCTTCCGGTCCTCCTCTTTATTTCCTGCCAGTCGGATCCTCCAGAAAACCGACAATCCGATTGGGCGAATGTGACGCTCAGTGCGAGCGGTTTCGGTCCGCTGGAAGAAGGGGGATCGATTTCAGAAAGAATAAAAGCGATTCAGCACGCGAAGGTCGATGCCTATACGCAATTGGAGTCGCAAATCATGGCGCTCATGACGGATTCGAAAAAGACGATCTCCGATTTGTCCGATAAGGACGAAACCTTGAAGCCTAAAATCGTCGCCTTTGTCCGTGGGGCCAAAATCGTTCGTACCGAAATCGGGGACACAGGGGTGAATATCGTCGCAGAATTGTTTTTGGGCGAGAGTTTTAAGGCGACGATCGGCCTGGCCAAGAAAAAACAAAAGCCCTTGTCCAATCAACAGAGAAACAATAACCTCCCGAGAGAGCTGCTTCCCACGCAATAATTTTTTCTTCAAGTCCCAAAAATTAAGCCAACGAAAGCCCTGTCTCCACAATAATTTAATGAAACTTGGAAAGTTTCCTCCTGCCTTGACAGGTGTTCAACACTAAGTATACTTACTATCATAACCCTCTCGGTATTCTTGAGGATCACTCCACATGTCAAAAGAGAAGACAAAATATAAAACGAAGGATATTTGTGCTCTGTTTGATATCTCTAAAGCCACCTTGTTTCGATGGGAGACAGAAGGTCTTATTTCTGGGGTCGGCCGGGATTGGCGAAACTGGCGGCTCTATTCTACCCGGCATATAAAGGATATTAAAAGAATTATTTCGGCAAGATCGGGGAAAAAGGTCCGGGGGAGGAAATAATGGGATTTTCGTTTTTTTCGAGTCCGAAGAGCCTGGTGGGTCTGGATATCGGTTCGGGTGCGATCAAGTTGGTGCAACTGGAGCGCAGCGGAAAAGGCTATCAGCTTAAAAAATTCGGGATTAAGCCGCTCGAATCCGAACTGATCGTGGATGGTACGGTTATGGATGCCGGACGCGTAATCGACATTATCAAAGCGCTTGTGGAAGAACAAGCCCTCAAGACCAAGGACGTTGTCTTCGCCGTCTCGGGACATTCCGTTATTGTCAAAAAAATTCAGCTCCCCGTCATGTCCGAACAAGAATTGGAAGAATCGATCAAATGGGAAGCGGAGCAATATATCCCATTCGATATCAACGACGTGAATATCGACTTTAACATCTTGGAGGCCTCGGAGGGGCAAGAAGCGAAAGATCAAATGGATGTCCTCCTCGTTGCGGTGAAGCGCGAGAAATTATCCGAATATACGACCATTGTCATGGAGGCGGGGCTTCAGCCGGTGATTGTCGATGTCGATGCCTTTACCCTGGAGAATATGTTCGCAATTAATTATGACATTAAGCAAGGCGAGGTCGTTGCCTTGGTCGATATCGGCGCCAGCGTGATGAACATCAATATTATTAAAAGTGGTTTGTTCGCCTTTACACGCGATATTTCAATCGGTGGAAACCGTTACAGCGAGACGATTCAAAGGGAATTTAACCTCAGCTTTGCAGATGCTGAAATGGCCAAAAGAGGGGAGAAAATAGAAGGGGTCGATCAAGAAGCCCTTTTAAACATTATCGACCTGCTCAACGAGAAGATCGCCTCCGAGGTGCTTCGTTCTTTCGATTATTTTAAAACCACCTCCGCCAACGAGGAAATCGACAGGATACTCATCAGCGGCGGTTGTTCGAAGGTTTTAAATCTTATCGCGCATCTCTCTGAAAAGTTACATGTGCCGGTAGAGGCGTCCAATCCCTTCCGGAATATTGAAGTCTCGGACACAGTTTTCGATCCCATTTATATCGAGGAGATGGCCCCCTTGGCGGCCGTCGGTGTTGGGCTGGCCCTCCGAGCGGTTGGAGATCGTTAATCCATGATTAAAATCAATCTGCTGACGCCCGAAAAGACAAAGAAAACCAAAAAAAAGGTTCAGATGGAGTCCCAACTGATTTGGCTGGGTCTGGCCGCGGTGCTCTTGGTCGTCGCTTGGTATGCGGGTTGGAGCGTACTCGATGATTCGGTTGAGCGCTTGAACGCCGATAAGGTGCGCTTGACCCAGGAATTGGCCCAATTGAAGGTGCAAGTCAAAGAAGTCGAGAATTTCGAAGCGGACAAATTGAAGGCGCAAGAAAAGATACAGGTGATTCAACAGCTCAGGAAGAATCAATCCATCCCGGTTTATCTTCTCGACGAGATCAGCAAACGTCTGCCGGATCGTGTTTGGCTGATGAGTCTCCGGGAACAGTCCGGCACGGTTGAATTGACCGGCCAGGCGACCACAAATCATGAAATTGTCGATTTTATCAATAACCTAAAAGAAGCCTCCGCTTTTCAGGATATACAGATTGTCGAATCCAGGCAAAATAAAGAACAAAATATCACGGTCTACTCCTTTCGCTTGAAGTGGTCGATTCTCTCTTAAATTGTCTGTAGAAAAGGAATTTAGCGCGCCCCCGTTATGATGGATATGCGACTCGACAGCTTAAAAAACCTATCGTCCAAACAAAAGCTCTTGGCCTTCGGTTTTGCGGTCATCTTGGTTTCCGGACTTTTTATCTGGTTTGTCTTTATCCCCAAGAGCGACACCATCGCCATGATCGAAAAGCAGGTCACCGCTTTAAATGAGGAGATCAATGTGCACCGTGTCAAGGTGCGACGCTTGGATGTCTTGAAAAAAGAATATATGTCCATTCAAGCTCAGCTCAAGGAACAAAAAGAGCAGCTTCCCTCCGAGGCCGAGATTGAAATTCTTCTCAGCCAGGTGTCCGAATTGGGCGGGAAGAGCGGCCTCGATTTCAAGCTTTGGCGGCCGGGTTCGCGAAAAGAAAATGCCTCAGGCCTTTATGTCGAGATCCCGGTGAGTGTCGAGGTTGCGGGGGGCTATCATTCGGTTGGGGCGTTTTTCGATAAAATCAGCAAGCTGAAACGCATCATCAATGTATCGAATATCCAGATGGCCGCTCCGGTGATCGAGCAAAACCGGGTAACCATTCAGACCCAATTTTTTGCAACGGCATTCGCATCGACGGAAAAGAGAAGCGGGGCGGCTCAAGTCGGAGGGGTGAACCCATGAGCATAAAATCGAACGAGGTTCTCGTGCCCGTTTTTTTAATCGCCTTCGGGTTCATGAGCGCCTGCAGTACGGCACAAACGCCTCCCGAACCGGCAATTCCAATTGCCGTTCAGGCGCCTGCGCCCTCGGAAAACGGAGAAGCGCTAAACGCGCCCGAGATGAGAGAAGAACCAGCGGGGAAAAAAGAGGAAGAAGTTTTTATCAATTATAATCCAAAAGGTCGGCGCGATCCTTTTCGATCGATCGTGGTGACGCGCACGGGCGTCAACGCGGGTAAGGATATTGGAAGTCTGCCGCCCTTGCAGCGAAGAGATCTTTCCGAGTTGAAGGTCATTGGGATCGTTTGGGGAGAAATGGGGCCCAGTGCCATCATTACGGTCCCCGACGGGAAAGGTTATGCCGTTCGCGTGGGTACACGGATCGGACTCAATAATGGTGTCATCAAACGCATCACCCAAAATCAAGTGGTGGTTGAGGAGACCCTTTTGAACCTATTTGGAGAAACGAGCCAAAGCAAAGTGATGATGGAACTTCATCCCCAGAAGGAGAGGTCAGAATGATCAGTCTACGGGTTCGGGTGGCAACGATAATCGTGCTTTCGGCGCTGGGCGTTTCCTGTGTGGTTGCGCCGCCGAAAAGTCAAATCGATTCCTCCCCCTCTTCCGAAATTCAAGATATCCGCGTGGTCGAGGAAGACGGGAAAATGACCATAGAGGTCGAGGGCGAAGAGCCGATGATTTATACCACCTTTCATCTCTCGGATCCCGACCGTCTGGTGATCGATATGGCGGGCGTCGGCCTGGGGCGTTTCAACGAGGAGATCCTCGTGGAAACGGGGCCCGTTCGCGCCATTCGTCCGACGCAGGGCGGGGGCGATAATGTCGCCCGACTCGAATTTCTTTTGGACGATTCCGTAGAAACCAACGTCAAAACGGAGGGATTGCGCCTCGTTGTCGAAGTGACCGAATCGGAGCAAATGAAAAGTAAGTTTACCGCTTTTGAGGAAGGCATCGGCAGCAGCCGACAAGAGATTGTGTCCCCGCCGACCGCCGTCGGGCTGGTCGCTCAACCCGTGGCCGGACTTGCAGCGGTTCCTGCCGCCCTTGCGACAACGGAAGGGTCTGCCGAGGCGACCCTCCCCGCCACGGATTCAGAGCAGAAGAAGGCAATGAATCCCCCCCCGGCCGGCGAGTTGTCACCGGAGTCCATGGAAAAGGGCGGAACACCGCCCTTGCCGATAGGAACAACAAAACCCGAAAGTGATTCGAAAAACATCGATCCTCCTCCACTCGTTCCCCTGTCTCCATCCGCCGCCGCACCAGATACCCTATCCGCCAAGCCGGCGAACGAAAATACCGAAGAGGAGGATGCCCTCGCCGAAGGGAAACTGCAGAAAGAAGTGCAGGAAAATGAAGACCTATCGCGAGAGATCAATAAGGCTGCGGAAAAACCGAGAGCTTCCGAGGAAGCGCCTTTGGCCCAAGGCATGAAGCCTCTTCCCAAGGCAACACGCGTCAAATCGATTCAATGGATTCGCGATAAAGATTTACAGCTCATTGTCACCTCGGACGGCGCCTTGTCGCCGAGCGTGTTTTTTGTAGACAGCCAGCGCTTGGTGATCGATTTGCCCGGCGTCGAGGCGGAAAACCGTCAGCCAAATCTTCAATCCGACGATGTCTATATCAAACAGGTGCGCATTGGACAGCACGAGAAAAAACTCCGCCTTGTGATCGATTTAAACGCACCGATCCACTATGACTGGGAGCTCGACAAAAACCAGCTTAAGGTCACACTTAGTGGCCTTGCGGAGGACCCGGCTCTTCCCCCATTCGCCGAAATGTCCGGCCCTGCAAAAGGAGCGGTGACGGGCGGTTCGATGACTGCGGACAAAGCGGCGCAAGCCCCTTCGCCTGCCGTCCCTAAAGCCAGTAAGCTTCCCGCGCTCCCGCCTTCGCTTCCCGCCGGGTCTACCGAGAAACCGGCTTCCCCTGCGGAAGTAGAGGAAACGGCTTCGGATACGGCGAAAAAGGACAACTTCCTCAAGCGCATCCGCCAAAATGAGGCAAGCTCAAAATTAAGTGCCGCCACCGCGCAAAAAATTCTAGATCGGGAGGCGGCGGCGAATATCTTGCCGCAAGGCTATGTGGGCAAGAAGATTTCCCTAGATTTTCAGGATGCCGACACAACCAATATTATCCGACTGATCGCGGAAGTGAGCGGCCTGAATTTTGTGGTGGCCGATGACGTGACCGGGAAAGTCACCATGAAGCTCAACGATGTACCCTGGGACCAAGCGCTCGATATTATTTTAGAGATGCACAACCTTGGCAAGGTACGAGAAGGCAATATCATCCGAGTGGCGACCCTCGCCAATCTCTCGAAACAACGCGATGAAGAGGCCCGCGCCAAAGAAACGAAAATAAAAGCGGAGGATCTTCTAACGCGCGTCATCTACGTCAATTACGCCAAGGCGGACGACATGCAGAGCCTGTTGACGAAACTGCTCTCCTCTCGTGGGGAAATCGTGGTCGACAAGCGGACCAATGCCTTGATCGTCAAAGATATCAAGGATAACCTGAACGAGGTAGAGCGCCTCTCGAAAAAGATGGACACGAAGACGCCTCAGGTTTTAATCGAAGCCCGAATCGCCGAGGTGAAGCCGGTTTTCTTAAGAAGCCTCGGGATCAAGTGGGGGGCCGGCTATAATGCGACCACGGGCGGGAATCTCGTCGGCATAGGGAATTCTGCAAACACCTCTCCCGTCAATGCCGGGGTGCCCGATTTTGCCGTCAATCTTCCCGCCAGCACCAGTTTGGGCGGCATCGGCTTTACCTTCGGCCGCTTTACCCAAAATCCTTTTACGCTCGACCTGCGTTTATCCGCCGGAGAAACGCAGGCTTTAACGCGGGTGGTTTCCACGCCGAAAATCATGGTGCTCGACAATCATGAAGCCTTGATCGAACAGGGCGAATCGGTCCCTTTTTCGACCGTTTCACAGGAAGGGACGCAGGTGCAATTCATCGATGCCAACCTCACCTTGAAAGTGACGCCCCATATTTCACCGGACGGCGGGATCTTGCTCGACGTGCATCTATCGAAAAACGAGGCCGGTCCCGTTTCACCCGGCGCACCGGGCCCGCCCATTTTCAAAAAGGAGGTCACGACGAACGTCTTGCTGATGAATGGCGAGACCATGGTCATCGGCGGAATCTACGAAACCAAGAAAACGGAGTCGGAAAGCGGCATCCCTTGGCTAAAGGAATTGCCCTTGGTCGGCTGGCTATTTAAAAACAAAGAAACCCGGGAAGACACCTCGGAACTCCTTGTCTTTTTAACGCCCAAAGTGATGGATTAGTCTTGGCCAAAAATATCGTCTTGCTCGGTTTTATGGGGACGGGAAAAAGCATTGTGGGGAGACGCTTGGCGGTGGAATTGAAATACCGATTTATCGATACGGATCATTTTATCGAAAAAAGGACGCAAAGACGCATTCCCGATATCTTCGCGGAAGATGGGGAAACTGTTTTTAGGGACTTAGAGGCCCAGGCCGTTTTGGAGGTGGCGGCTTGGAGCGGTTATGTCATCGCCACCGGCGGCGGCGTGCCTTTAAACAAAGCCAACGTCGAAGCCTTGCAAGGGAACGGGATTTTGGTGACCTTAACCGCACGTCCGGATGCGATATTAAGACGCGTCCAGCGGCGGGCCGGACAACGGCCTCTGCTGAACAACCCTGATCCTCTGGGCGAAATAGTAAAGCTTTTGTCGCAGCGTGAGTCGGCTTACCGTTGCGCGGACATTCAAGTCGACACCTCCGACATCCCCGTAGAAAAAAGCGTGAACCTTATTATCGATCAAATTAAGCCCCGCCTCGGCGCGTCTTAAGCGGTGGTGCACATGGATCGTATACATCTAGAACTCGGTGAAAATAGTTATGATGTCCTTGTGGGAATTGGCGCAATCGATGGCTTGGGCGCGGCGATTCAAAAGTTGGGCATCGGAGGTCGAATCGCAGTGGTAACGCATCCCAACATCAATCGACTCTATGGTGGCCAATTGGGGAAAAGCTTGCGAAAAGTGGGTTACCGTCCACTGACCATCGAGATTCCCTCGGGTGAGCGTTATAAAACCCTTCGGCAGATCGGGCGGATCTACGACCAACTTATCGACAATCGCTTCGAGCGGCGAGACCTTCTCCTAGCGCTCGGCGGCGGTGTCATTGGCGACCTGTGCGGCTTCGCGGCGGCCACCTATTTGCGCGGCATCGACTTTGTTCAATGCCCCACAACGGTGGTGGCTCAAGTCGATGCCAGCATTGGGGGCAAGACCGGGGTGGATCATCCCCTCGGCAAAAATCTCATCGGCGCCTTTCATCAGCCCCGCTTGGTGTGTTCCGATCCGTCGGTGCTCCATACCCTTTCGAAACGAGAATATCGGGCCGGACTGGCCGAAGTGCTCAAATATGGCGTCATCGCGGATGCGGAATTTTTCGGCTACTTGGAAAAAAACAGCGCAAAAATCCTGGCCCTCGATCCCGACGCCCTCTTGCATTGCATCACCCGCGCCTCGGCCATTAAAGCCGAGATCGTCTCAAAAGACGAGCGGGAATCCGGTCTCCGCAAAATTTTGAATTACGGTCACACCTTCGGCCATGCCGTCGAGACCCTCGGCGGCTATCGGCGTTATCGGCACGGCGAGGGCGTGGCCATCGGCATGGCCTGCGCGAGCCGTTTGGCGCATCGCCTGGGCATCATCGGGTTGCACGACGTCGCGCGTCAAATCGCGCTGATCAAGGCCTTCGGTCTGCCGACGGATTTGCCGAGTTTTAAAGCCGCGGATATACTGAAGGTGATGGCCCGCGATAAGAAGGTGGTGGGCGGCGAGATCTATTTTATTCTTCCCGAAAAAATCGGGTCGGTCCAAATCCGACCCCTGAGCCGAGAGGACCTGAAGGGTTTTTTGGGGTCCCGGAACACATTCAATTAGGAGTCTTTGATGAGAAAAGCGCTGATCCTCATTTCTCTCGCACTTTTTATATCCGCCTGTGGCAGCGACCTCGCGCCGACCGATGCCACGGTCACGGGGCCGGAAGACGCATCGACGACGCTTGCATTTTCTTCGTCATCATCTTCGATATTTTATCGGCCGCTGGATTTTGTGGTCCGGAATGAAAACGGCGTGGCGCTTCCCGACGTTGAGATCGAGTTTTTCCCCACCGGTTTCGCCGATTTAACCGATATTGAAGGCAATCTGCTTAGCAATCCATCTCGCTTCAAAACCAAGACAGACGATCGGGGGATCGGCAGGGTGTCCTTGGTCTTCACTGTTCCGGGGTGTTCGGGGACAACAAGTGTCGTGGTCACAGGCGGCGTCTTGGCAACGGTTGGATCCGCCTCGAAAAGTTTTACATCGACGGCGACAAGGACTTGTGCTGCACCCACCAGCTAAGGCGAAGGGGAAACCTCTTGCGTGGTTTTGCATGCCTAACATAAATGAAAGGACTCCGATGAGATTGGGACCCTCCTGTGCTTATTCTTAAGCAGCGCGTGTTCGACAGACACCGTCACCGACGATGGCGCCGGAACGACGAGCAGCTCAACGACCTCCAGTACAGTCGGTTCGATCACGCTCACGGCCACCCCAAACCCAGTCAGCGCCCTCGGAACGGTCGCCATCACCGCGACGATACTCGACAGCGCGGGGGCCAATGTTATTGATGGCACCGCCGTGAGCTTTGCGATAACAACCAACGCCGCTTTAGGATCGGTTTCATCGACGGCAACCAGCGTTTCGGGTAAGGCGACCGGCACCTTCACGGCGGGCGGCACCGCCGGCACGGCGGTGGTCACGGTGACGGCCGGGGGGGCGAGTGCGACGATTTCTCTCGCGATCCTTGGGGTCGATGTCGGAAGCATCCAATTTACTTCGGCGACGCCGAGTGTCATTGGCGTCAAAGGATCCGGTCAAGCGCAGACCTCGATTATTTCCTTTTCGGTAAAAGATAAAAACGGCCAGCCTGCTAGCGACGGCACCAATGTTACCTTTTCGCTCAACGGACCGAACGGCGGGGAGTCCATCACCCCAACCTCCGGTTCCACCACCAATGGCGTGGTTTCAACCACGCTTCAGAGCGGTTCCGTCGCCGGCCCGGTTCGCATCACGGCCACAACCGTTGTCACGACCGTCTCCATTTCTTCCTTGTCGACGGCCGTTTCAATCGGTGGGGGGATCCCTTCATTGACCCATTTTACCCTTGCGAGGAGTATCACCAACTTGGCGGGTCTATCTTATGTCAATCTCCAATCGACAATCAGCGCCTTCCTTGCGGACCGTTTTGGGAACTATAATATTTTGGCAGGTACGTCCATTTCGTTTTATACGGAGGCCGGAGCAATCGATGCGAGCAATGTGACCGATGCCTTGGGCGTAACGACCTCTGTGTATAGAACGCAAGATCCGCCGCCCTTGGACTATGCTTCAGCAGGTCCTTTTGTGGCTTCGAGTCCCTCGATTACGGGTGACCCCGCCGATGGCCATGCGATGATCATCGCGGTGACGAGGGGTGAAGAATGTTTTGTCGATAACAACGGAAACGGCGTTTTCGACGGCACGCCCACCGATACCTTCCCGGCCGCTTGCGATCTGAGCGAGCCTTTTATCGATGCGAATGATAACAGCGCTTATGATGCAGGATCAGAATTTTATATCGATGCGAATAGCAATGGAAGTTTCGATCCTGCGAACGGAACCTGGGATGGCAATCTCATGATTTGGAAATCCATTCGGCTTGCGATTACGGGGGGGCCCTCACAAGTTGCCATCAGTCCTTCCACTTTTACGATTGCGGATGTTTCCTCAGGACCGGGTGCTGGAACCCAGTCCTTTACGGCTTGCGTCGCGGATGTGAATGCCAATGCCTTAATGGGGGGCAGCACGGTCGATGTGATGCTTACAGGCGCTGGGACGCTTTCTGGAGGTGGGGGTTTTATCATTCCCGATACATTGAGTGGCCCCTATTGCCGAGGGTTTAGCCTTTCAGATGCCACAGCAGGTGATGCGGTTGCAGCGGAAACCGCGACGATTGAATTTAAGGTCACATGGAAAGTCCCCGGCAAAGGGGATTTGGTGACGAGCGCCTTCGCGTCAGGGACAGTCGATTAATCTTCTATTTGCAGGTCTTGGCGGAGTGACGGCTTGGCCTTCGATGCGACCCTAAGACTTGGAAGATGGCCTTTTCATAACATCGATGCACAGTTCAAGTCGTATGACTACATTTTCGAGACTGGGTCCTCCTTTCAATTCATAGCACAATCTTAGTCTGTGTCCTTACCTACTCAGTTAAACATATGACTGTATCTGATTCATTCGCTTTTTCCCAGCTATTGTCCGTTTCTTAGCTATTCGATGTTTCCCTCCCTAAAAATAGGTTCACAAACCGGTTTAAAAATAGCGAAAATATCTTCCTCTTCAGAGACATTTATGACCGATTTTTCAGTATAAAAAACCAGTTTTCATCCAATGTGATAGAGAAAGACCGGCACAGCGAGAAACCCGGCGGTTTAAATTATTCATTGTATAAGAGAAGGCTCGCCATGGGTGTCTTCCCCTGCCCATTCGGCCCCCGGCTTCTCCTCAAAAATCCTCCGAATCACCTCCTCCACCTCGACCTTCTCGACGGATAAATCTTCAATCGGAAGTGTGCCCAGCAAGCGGTGCGTGGTGGCGGCGACCTCTTTTTGTTTCACCTTCAAGATGGCGTGATGTGCATCCCACTCCACAACACCTTTTAGCCACGGCGGCGGTGTCGCCGACTGGGCCTCCACGAAACGAATTTTGACCACTTTGTGATCGATATAGCGTTTAGAGAGGTCATCGAGCAGGCCGTCGTAAACGATTTGCCCGTGGTTGATGACCAAGACCCGTTTACAAAGCTGTTCGACATCCTGCATGTAGTGGCTGGTGAGCAGCACGGTGGTTTTTTTGAGGCGGTTGTATTCCTGAATAAAGCTGCGGATCTTTTCCTGCGAAATCACGTCGAGCCCAATCGTCGGCTCGTCCAGAAAGAGCACCCGGGGTTGATGCAGTAGCGCCGCGACCAGCTCGCACTTCATGCGCTGCCCTAGGCTCAACTGGCGCACCGGCACATCCAGTAAGTCTTTCAAATCGAGGAGGCTGACCATCTCGTCGATATTCCGTTTGAAGACTTTCGGATCGACCCCGTAGATGTCTCGATTCAGCAGGAAGGATTCCGCGGGAGGGAGATCCCACCAAAGTTGGTTTTTCTGCCCCATCACAATTGCAAACTGCCGCTGGTATTCCCGATCCCGCTCCCAGGGCGTATAGCCCAAAACCTTGACCTCTCCCGTGGTCGGATAAAGAATACCCGAGAGCATCTTTAAGAGCGTCGTTTTTCCCGCCCCGTTCGGTCCGAGAAAGCCGACCAGCTCGCCCTCTTCCAAAGAAAACGAGACGGATTTGACCGCCTCCTTATAAAAAGATTCGCGCCAAATCAGGCCCTTAATCGATCCCATCAGGCCCGTTTCCTTACGCTGGGTCTTGAAGGATTTGCTCAGTTGTTTGACTTCGATTGCAGGCATAATTAATTCCGTGTTAACTGCTTGCCGAACTGTAGTAGTGCAGGCTCCAGTTCCACATTGATAAGGCGAAGCCCAATAAAACAACCGCGACCCCAATGGACAGTCCGATTAAATGGCCCTCGGCCCGCCCGGCCAAAATCGAAGCGGGCGTGGTCGCGATCAAACTACTCGGGACAATAAAGGTAAAAAAGGCCTTGCCCAGGCCGTGATAGATTTCACGTGGGTAACGCGCCGTATTCATAAAATAGTAGACCACGGTGTTGAGCTCTTGGGATTTTACCAGCCAGAAGACCATACTATTGACCATGAGGCTGAAGGCATAATATATCACCAGTGAGTTAAAGAGCATCAAGAGATAAAGAGGCACGCTGATCCAGCTGGCGGCATCCAGATGGGCGAAGCCGTAGCCGACGAGAAAAAGGCCCATCAGCCCTTCGCCAAGGCTCTCCGTCAAGGAGACGTGGCGAAAGGCCAGGTGAACAAAGGTGGCCATGGGCGCGGTGAGCATCACGTCGAAATTGCCCGTGCGCACATACTCGCCCAATTGCAAAAAACCTTGCCGGAAAGTGAGATAGGCCAGCTCCCGCACCACGCCGACCGAGCCGACGAGGATAAGGGTTTGATGAAAGGTCCAGCCGCCGATGGTTTCTACGTTGCCGTAAACGATGGCGAAAAAGACCACATTGACTCCCATGAAGACGATGTCCATGCCCACGGCGATGGCGAAGTTGGCGCGGTAGATCATCTCGTTTTTCAAATTGTGCATCAGGAACGAACGATAGAGCCGTAGATAGCGCGCCCATCGTCCCGAAAGGCTGGTGGCGTAGGCCTCAGTGACCAGCGGCTTCATAGCGCTTAATCCCTCGCTGCAATCCAAATCGCAAAATAATGTAGAGCACAATCACCCAGAGTCCCGCCGTGACAAAGCCCGCCATGGGCGCGGTTTCTTTTTCTAAAAAGATCTGAATCGGGAAAAAGACCAAGAAGCGAAAGGGCAAGACATTGGACACCGCCTGAAATTGCGCCGGAAACAGATCCAGCGGCAAAAGTGCCCCGGCGAAAAAAAACATGCCGTACTGCAACATATATTTAAAGGAGTTGACCTTCACCAGCCAAAAGGCGAGGATGCCAATGGCGAAATCGAACTCGAAAGCCAAGAGGCCGGCCAATACAAGGGCGAGGGCGAAGCGCAATAGGGTGAGGCCTTGGCTCGGCAGAGAGACGTGGGCGATCAAAACAAAGGAAAGGATGAGGCATACGACCGTTACCATTAAGCCTTCAAAAAGTTTTCCCGAAAGGTTGATGGTAAACCAATAGTTCAAATAGTCCAGCGGCTTGACCAAGAAGTTCGAGAATGTCCCCTCGCGGATTTCATCCACAATGGTCCAACTGATGTAGGAGAGCACCATGCTGTTAATCATCAACTGCAGGATGTAATAAGTGATGAGGTCGGAGAGCGAATAAGTTCCGAGGTGTTGACCACTCCGATAAATCGCGTTCCAAAGGTAGAGCAGCACCGAGATATGGAGCAGGTTTCCAAGAATGGAGATCAGGGTCGGCCCCCGGTATTGCAGGGCGTTTTGCCAATTGACGCGAAAGATGGTCCAGTATTTTTGCATCCCGGAAGTATAATCGAAACGAAGGGCGAGATCTACGGCTAGGACGATTTTCGGCGCTAATAAACATTGAGCGGGGCGTAGACGAAGGGCTGGCCGCAGACCTCCTTTAGCCAGTCCTGCATCTGGTTTTCCGGGAGGGGGGCGCGGTTGAGGCGGACTTCTATTTGATAGCCTTCCGGGGAAGCGATGACGCCGACGATGGCCGCGGCGCTTTCCCCTTCGGCCAAAAGGGTGTCAGTTTCGAACTCGCAGAGATTAATCAGCGCCCGGCCCCGCGCGGGCGCGAAGGCCTGCACGATATCGGGCAGGTCATGGGTGCAGGCATGGATGTACCCCCGATACAAGGTCTGCGCGGTGGGCTGCAGTTGATGAAAGGCCTCCAAGGCCTCCGGGGAAAAACCCGAAAGATAGGTTTTGACCAAGGCGGGTGATTGTCCAAGCTTTGCAATCAATTGCGCCGCAGGGACAATCAGGGCATAGCGGTCGGGATCGACAAATTCAAATTGGCAAGGCCCGAAGGCATCGGGCCAGGACAGGGAGACCGCCGTGCGCGTCCCTTCGGTACGAAGGGTAAGCCGTTCCTTTGTGCATTCGACCTCGAGCGGCAGGTCGAGGACCTCGACGGCGGTCGAGAAAAAAGCGGCCCGTTCGTTCAACCAAGCGCCGCGAAGGGCTTCGTCTCGACGCTCTCCCGGCGTAATAATCTCCCTCGGCAATACCCGGACACGGATGAAGCCGTGCGTGTCTCGGAAGCCCACCCAAAACAAGGCCTCCGGCTCATGGTGTTTGATGGCTTGTAAGTCGGGGATGCACCAGGGGTGGGAGAGAGAGACGTAGCCTTCCATGCCCTCGTGCTGACGAAACAGCTCATGATGCTTCGCCGCAAAAAGATAAAAATCGCCCCGCCATTCCGGCTGAACCTGCACCAAGGTCATCTCTTCAATCGGCCATTGGGACAAGCGCTCGATTTCATCCAAACGGTTAACAATGAATTCTTCGATATAACAGGCCACCACCTCATCCGGGTTGCGGACTTTCAGGCCCAAGCCCCATAAGCGGCGTTGGAGGATCTTGATCGCGTCGAAGGCGAGCGGTTTTTCAGATTCCCAGCGGCGTTCTCTCATCCGATTCTCTTACAGGTCATCATTCGACGGGTCATCGCGAGTGCCATGGTGACCTTGCCCCTCGAGTGATCTTCCCGGCTGCCCGTATTGATGTCGAACGCGGATTGGCCTTAAACGAGGCTACGGTGTCCATCATTTTAGGACGTTTAAAATAGGAGCGAAACCTAATGGGAAGATTTATTAAGCGGCATATAATAGCCTACAACGAATTCTTATCGAGGCCGGGCCTGGGTATTTCCCGTCGCGGCTTGTCCATCAGCCGGTGAGCCAGTTGACGGCGGAAATGAGTTTTTCCACATTAAACGGTTTAGCGATCCAGCCGGATGCGCCCAGGGTCTTGGCTTTTTTTAATGTTGCTGGGCTGTCTTCCGTGGTTAAAATCAGCATCGGCAATCGGCTGTTTTTTGCGCTTTGCTTGACGCGATCGATCATTTCGAGTCCGTCCATTCGAGGCATGTGGATATCTAACAGAACCAAAGCGATCTCGGGATGCTCCATGATGACGGAAACGCCTTCCTGACCATCGCAGGCCTCGATGATATCAAAGCCGGCTTGGTTTAAGGCAAAGCCGACTTGTTGCCGGACCGTGACTGAATCGTCAACCACTAAGATCAGTTTTCCCACGATCTCGTGTCCTTTCTTTATGCTCGGAGTTCAAAATCGGCATAGCCGCTCATGGATGACTTTTTAGAACGACATGTCTATTCTATCACCAAAAGTATTGTAATGCTTTCACAAAAAAAACGATAGGCGATATTGCTGTCGCCACAGGATTGGCTCTTGTGGTAGGGTTAATATGTTCGACCGGGGGCGTATTGATAATATAAAGGAGAGATCGATGGAAGAAGAGCGTCGGCGAGCAAAAAGATATCCTGTATGCACCGAGGCCAGAATTACGATGCAGGGGAATGCATCCAAGATTGTAGTCTCCGTCCAAGATATATCGACCGTGGGGATGAAATGTCGGGTGGATCGCTCCTTTAACGCGGGGGATCGCATCGAAATCGATCTGAAAGTGATGCTGTCGGCCAAAGAGACGATGGACGAGACGATTACGGGCCAGATTGTGTGGACCGTCAAAACCGAAGATGACACGGATTATTTCTTGGGGATCGAATTTCATGGGCTGGAGAAGCAGAGCCCGAAATTATATGACAGCATCCATGGGCTCGGCGATTTTTTATTCCCGGCATAAACGGCCATTTTTTCGGATTAGAAAACAATCGAAACGCAAACGCCTTCGATAGGAAGACGATCCCGGTCGAGGGCCGCGGGACACGTTTTCGAAAAAGACCCTCCGATTAAAACTTGACTTCAAATGTGCCCGCCCTGTTAGATAGGCCTATCCGTGATCGTCACGGGGATTCAATCGAATAGGAGGTCTAACATGCATTCCTACCCGACCCTTGCCAATGCATTCCAAAGCACCCTAGACTTGGCCCAGCCGCCTGTGGCGATGGCCTTCTGCGACACCCCGCCCGTTGGGATTCCGGCTTTCGAAGGCAATGTTCCCGCCGGTTGTTCTTTTTGGCAAGCGGGCGCGAGCTCGCTTTTTGTGACCTCGACGGCGGATCACGCGCTCTGCGGCATCGGCGTTCATACGCACAATATGGCGGAACCTTCCGAAGATCACAGTGGCGAGCTAAAAGCCGCAATTGAGGCCATGATCGGCCTGGACTATGTGCGCGAAGAGGAAATCGCCCAAATCCCCGTCTTAAATCGGAAAGCCAAGCACATCGTCTATGGCCCGCTTGGAGAGATGGCAATCAAACCCGATGTCGTCCTGCTATTTGCCCATGCCCAGCAGAGCTTGATTCTCAGCGAGGCCGTGCAGCGCGTCGATGGCAACATGCCTCCGGCCATGGGCCGACCGGCCTGCGCGGTCGTTCCCCAAGTGATGAATCGAGGACAGGCCGCGATGAGCTTGGGCTGTTGCGGCGCACGGGCTTATATGGATATGTTGTCCGATGCCGTGGCCATGTGGGCCCTTCCCGGTGCGAAGATAGAGCGCTATCTCGAAGAGATCACCATCCTTGCGAAGGCAAACCACAGGCTTAGTGTTTTCCATCAGCGTCGCAAGGCCGACGTGGCGAGCGGTGAAAAACCGAGTGTGGCCACCTCGCTTAGCCGCGCCTTTTCCTAAAGCCATACTCCAATGCAAACCGAGTCCGCCAGCGAAATCGACACCGTCTTCGATTACCACCAGCAGACAAAACACCATTTCAACCGTTATGCGCGCTCGCTGGGCTACATGGATTGGGCCAACCAACCGAATCCCTTCCGTCAGTTTGTCGGTGCCCCCCCCATCGCCTTGGCCCACGGCGATCCGACTCGGGGCCCACTTTATCGCGAAATCTTCCAGGACACTATCTCCCCCGAGCCCCTCAATTTCGAATCGATCAGTCAGCTTTTTTACTACAGCATGGCCCTCTCTGCCCGGAAGCAGGTCCCCGGCGGAAATGGCTGGTCGCTCCGCGTGAACCCGTCGAGCGGGAATCTGCATCCCACCGAAGGCTACCTGATTATTGGGGAGGCGGCCGCGCCGGAGATTGGGCGCGGGGTCTATCACTATCTGCCGTATCAGCACGCCTTGGAATTACGTCGGTCTTTTGAGCGCGCGCTTTGCGACGCGGTCCAAGCGCAGATCGGTCCGGGGCGATTTTTGATGGCCTTAAGTTCAATCTATTGGCGGGAGAGTTGGAAATACGGCGAGCGGGCCTTTCGCTATTGCCATCACGATGTCGGCCATGCCATCGGGGCGATTGCGATGGCGGCCCTTGCGCTGGGCTGGCGCGCCCAAGTGATCGATAGCCTGAGTGATGAAGCGCTATCCGCCTTGATGGCTTGCGATCGGCAAGAAGGCATCGAGGCGGAACATGCCGATGGCCTAATTCTGATCGACAGCCAACCCGATCGATCCCAAAGTCGGCCTGTCGCACTTGCATTGGATGAAGCCACACTGAGCGCGATTCAAAACAGCCCCTGCTTCGGAAAAGAAAACCCACTCAGCGCAAGGCATCAGCCCTGGCCCATTATCGACGGCGTCTCCGAAGCGTCCCGAAAAAAAAGGGTGACTGCGCCTTTTGATGGGGAGGAAATTGAAGCACCGAGGTCTACCGAAGCCCTGCTTCCCCTCTGCGATCAACGGGCCTTCCAAATCATCCGGCAGCGGCGCAGCGCGGTGGCGATGGACGGCACAACCGCGCTCGAAAAGGTGATCTTCTACGGCATGATGCAGCGCCTTCAGCCGGGGCATGCGCCCGATTTTTTTTCCGTCTTGCCTTGGCCGCCGCAGATCGCCTTATTTCTTTTTGTCCACCGCGTTCGGGACCTATCCGCCGGGCTTTATGTCTTGCTTCGCGATCCTTCTCACGAAGGCGAATTGCGCAAGGCGGTCAAGCCGATTTTTATGTGGGAGAAACCCAAGGACTGCCCGCCGGATTTACAGCTCTACTTGCTTGTACCGCAGGATCTCAAGGCCATGGCAAAGCAGGTCAGTTGCGGGCAAGATATCGCCGCCGACGGGGCCTTTTCCTTCGGCATGCTCGCCCGCTTCACGGGGCCGATTTGCGAATACGGCGCGCATTTTTACCCGCGCCTGTTTTGGGAGGCGGGCCTCATTGGCCAGTTGTGCTATCTCGAAGCGGAGGCGGCGGGCATCCGCTCCACGGGCATCGGTTGTTTTTTCGACGACGTCATGCACGACATTCTGGGGATTCAGGATCAGTCCTGGCAAAGTCTCTATCACTTTACGGTCGGAGGCCCGAAGGAAGACAGCCGCTTACAAAATGTTTCGGCCTACGGCCATTTACAACAATCTTCAAATCCCGATTCATGAAAACATTAGAGGCGCTTCCATTCGACAATCGCTTCCATCGCCTGGGTAAGACCTTCTATTCCGAGGTGCAGCCTCAGGGCCTCACCGCACCCTTTTTCGTGAGCGCCAGCGAAGCGGCGGCCTCTTTAATCGATCTCGACCCCCAGGAATTCAGGCGCCCCGAATTTACGGCTCTCTTCTCTGGAAATGCGACTCTGCCGGGCTTCCAGCCCTTGGCCATGGTCTATGCGGGCCATCAGTTTGGATTCTACAACCCGCAACTCGGCGATGGCCGGGCGCTCTTGTTGGGTGAAGTCCCCACAAAGTCCGGGCGACGGGATCTGGTGCTCAAAGGCGCGGGCCCAACCCCTTATTCGCGAAGGGGCGATGGGCGCTGCGTGCTGCGGTCCTGCATTCGCGAATTTCTCTGTAGCGAGGCCATGGCGGGCTTGGGGATTCCCACGACACGGGCCTTGTGCGTGATCGGCGGGGAAGACCCGGTCTTCCGGGATCGTATCGAAAAGGGTGCCACTTTGGTTCGGCTCGCGCGGAGCCATGTCCGCTTCGGCAGCTTCGAATATTTTCATTACACCGAAAACGATGCCGCCGTAAAACAACTTGCCGACGCGGTGATCGCCGAACACGATCCCAGCCTTTCGGAGGCGAAGGACAAATATCTGCAATTTTTTTCGGCGGTGATAAAGCGGACGGCATCGATGATCGCCCATTGGCAGGCCGCCGGTTTTTGCCACGGCGTGATGAATACCGACAACATGTCGATTGTGGGCGAGACTTTCGATTATGGCCCCTTTGCCTTTTTAGACGACTACGATCCCACGTATGTCTGCAACCGTTCGGATGAAAAGGGCCGCTATGCCTTTGGCCAACAGCCCGAAATCGGCTACACCAATTTATCGGCCCTGGGCCTGGCCTTGTCCGCCTTTATTACAGAAGCCGAAATCCGCGAGGCCCTTGCAGCCTACGCTCCGGCCTATACCCAAGCCTATGCCGCACTGATGCGAAAAAAGTTAGGCTTGTCTCATGCGCAAGAAAGCGATCAGGCCTTGTGCGACGCATTACTGGCTTTGATGGATTTTAACGGGGTCGATTATACGATTTTGTTCAGAAGGCTTTCGGACTACGAGATAGACACAAAAGCCCCGCCCGTCTTGCGCGCGCTCTTCCTCGATGGGGAAAGTTTTGAAAGCTGGTTGGCGAAATACAATCGGCGGCTCAAGGCCCAAGGGCTTTCCGATGCCGAACGGCAAGCGGGGATGAAGGCGGCGAATCCCCTCTACATCCTCCGCAATCATCTCGCGCAGGCCGCCATCGAAAAAGCCGAGCAAGAAAAGGATTTTTCGGAAGTGGATAAACTCCTCAAGCTCCTCACCCGCCCCTTTGACGAACAGCCCGGCATGGCGGCCTACGCCGAGGCCCCGCCTTCCTGGGCCAAGTCGCTCCAGCTGAGTTGTTCTTCTTAAGCGCTCGGTTCGTCAGCCTTAAGGCAGATAAAATTCCACCAGCGGGATCGCCTGTCCTTGGGTGTTTCCCCCGCCTATAATCGCCACCCCGTTTTTCCAAGGCAGGGCCAGGTGTCCGAAGCGCGGAAAGGCCAAGCTGCTGGAGCTCACCCGCGTAAAGACTTGGGTCACCGGATTGAAGATCTCCGCGGCGTGATGCGGCCCCAAAAAATCGAGGCCCCCCGCAATCAGGATGGTATTATCGGGGAGGAGTGTGGCCGAATGTTCCGCGCGGAAAAAAACCATCTGGGATTCTACCTCGGTAAAGAGGCCGGTGACCGGGTCATAGATTTCCGCCGACCTCAGAACCTGCCCGGTTTCGTCGATTCCTCCCGTGACCAAGACCTTCCCATCAGGCAAACAAACCATCGCATGCCGGAACCGCCGTTTCTTCATCGCGCCGGCGTTGAGGAACTTGCTTAGGGTGACATCGTAGCGTTCGGCGGAGGCCAAGGGTTGATTGTCCGTTCCAATGCCTCCGGTCACGAGAAAGCGGTCGTCGTTGGGGTTGGTGGGGCAATCCCTGAGTGCAATCATTTTGTGGAGACTCCGGGCCGTCATGAGCGTCTCCGCCAAAGCGCTGAAGCTCTTTCCCAGGGCGTCGTAGACTTCAACGGAGTTGAGGGCGGTCCGGCTGAAGCCATCGAAGTTTTCTCCGCCGACGATGAGGACATCTCCGTTGTTCAATCGGCCTGCGGTGTGAAGACGGCGCGGAAAAATTAGTTTTCCGACGGGGCTCAGGGTGGCCGGAGGGACGGTGGAATCGTAGAATGTGGCGACATCTTGGGCGACGCGGCCCAGGGCCTCGACATCCGATCCCCCCGCGATGAGGACGGTATGGTCCGAAAGTTTCGTCAGGCTGTGGTCCGAGATCCCGCTGCTGTGCGTAAATTGGTAGTTGAGCCGAAGGTTTTCATTGGCGACGGGCGCTTGCGAGAATTCGACGACAACTTGTCCCGTTGTTGGATTAAAGAGTCCTGAAACGATCCCTGTTCCACTGGGATTGCCGCCGCTGTCGTAGGTCACGGTGAGGGTGTTGGCCAAGACCTTGAGACTCCCCGGCGAAAGGGGTGCCGGGAAGACGACATTTACAACATTGCCGATGATCGTGCCTCTCTCCGCGCCATTGATGAATAATTTCCCGGCGCCATCGTCAATGGCGGTGAATCCGCCGGCGATAATGCGAAGCGTCCCTGCTGTCGGTGCGGCGGCAAAGGTAAGCGACGCCTGTCCGTTGACATAATTGACCGTCCCTGTGGTGATGCCGGGGCCGGCGATCGCACCCTTTCCATCGTCCAGGACACGCAGGGTATCGGACGAAACGCTCAGACCCGATATCGGCGGCGCCGTCTGAACGGAGAAATTGAAAGTGGTCTGGGTGCCATTGCCCAGCGGCCCGGCCAGGTTGGTGACGGTTACCTGTGTGTTGGTCGTAATGTTGAGATCGGCATCAAGGGTGACTTGATCGTCGGTATCGATGGACTCGGTGGGGACTACGGCATCTCCGACTTCGTTGAGGCCGCCCGCGACCCAGATCCGATTGCCCAGAACCAATGCGCGATGGTCGATGCGGGCATTGAGCAGGCGGGTCAAGGGCCGGAAGCCGGTTTGGCCCACGAGAAAGAGATCGTTGCTGCGCAGGGAAAGGTCGGCAAACAAGGTGATCCCGGCCAGTTCGTCAAAGTGCCAAAGGCCGTGGACGGTGTTTTGAAAGTTTTCGGCAAAGGGGGTATCCGCGACCAAGGGGATGAGGGGCGGATTAAAATCGGCGGTGTAGCGCACATTGTCGGTGACGCGGACCTCGTCGAGCATCGCCGTTAATAAGCCGGTACCGTCCCGCCCGCCCACGTTGAAACGCTTGGTGTTCGTATTCAGGTCTCCGGCGATGGCGGCGGCGGCCAGGATTTTTCCATCCACGGCCAAAAAGCCACGCGCGTTTGCCCTGTCGATGACGGCGGCTAAGTGGTGCCATGTCTGAAGGCTGAGCGGAACCCCGCCGGTTTGAGATGCGCCCGGACCGAACCATTGGAAGACGACCGTCCCGTCCGTTTGAAGGATAAGGTCGAAGACGGATTCCTTGCCCATGATCAAGGCCGCCGCGGCGGGGACATGGTCGATCCAGACCCAGGCCTCGGCGGTGAGGTTGGCCGCGCCGCCGACGGTCATCGGCAGCAAGGTGGTCGCGAAGTGGGATCCGTCGAGCAGGAGCTTGTTGCCGCTATCGGTAAAAGGTCCGGGGGCGCCCGCAAAGATGACGACCTCGTCGGGTGTGCTGGCCGCGCCCGCTTGTCCGTCACCGGGGATGTCCGTGGACAGATCGGTGCTGACGATCTCGCCCACAACCAATTCCACGCGATACAAGCCGTCCACGTCCGCGACAAACGTCGGCTTGGGAAGGGTCGAGCCCCCGAGTGCCGCGCCGCTTCCCAGGGGTCGTTGGGTGAAGCGCCATCGAAAGCTTAAGTCCGCCCCGCTGGTGCTCGCACCATTTTCTGGAGTATCGGGATCGAAACTCTCGCTGCCATCCAGAATGACGGTGGCGCCGCGTGCAACGTTTTGGTCGGGTCCCGCCTTGGCGATGGGGGGATTGTTTCCTTTGACGAGATCGCCGGGCGAGGGTTCGCCGTTGATACAGCCCGACACGAGCAGTTCGAAGGCCCAGAGCAAAACGAAGACCGATCCGAGACGGCGCCAAAGCGGGCGCGTGTCCGATGGCTGCCATTTTATTGAGGGAAAGATTTCCATTGCAAACTCCTATGGCGTAAATAAAGAAGAAGCTGCCGATTCGCCCTCGAGGCGATCGGCCAATTGTTTAAAGTTAAAGTGATGAAGCGACATCCCGCCCGCCCGCATGGCCCGGACCGTCCAACGGACCGAAGAGCCCGATTTAAAGGCCTCTAATTGTTTCTCGCCGGTTTCGGGGATTTCGGGAAGATCGATTGCGAGGATATCTCCTGGGACGAAGGCTTCCCAGAGTCGGTCGCCCTGTGCCGAGCGGAGCTGTATCCAGTAAAAGTCAACGGTTTCTCCCTCCGGCGGATTCCAGCTCAAGTGCGGGCGGAGCCCGACGCCCAGGGCCCCGGATGCGGGCTGCGAGAGCCGGGGCGGAGGGACGATGCGGACATCTTGGATCGCCGGAATCTGGGAGAGCCCTTGGATGAGGGTCTTGCTTTCTTCCCCGGCCGTATTCCGGGCGCTGGCAAGGATAAAATAGGACTGGGCCGCGGGATCCAAGGCCGGCCGGGGCAGTTGGTAAGGGTTCGTCGGGCTTCCCGAAAGGATGCGGGTGTCGGCGCCGATAACGCTTCGCCCCGAGTCGCTTGCACTGCCTAAAAAGAGGGTCGTGATGTCGGACAATTTGAATTGGGGGGGCAGCAAAAATTGTCCTCGGGGTCCACTCGGCCCTATTCCCGCGCCGGAGGCCGAACGCATGTCGAGATCGTTTTGGAGGCCAAAGGTATTCCTCGTATCGATCGAAGGGACGGAGGCGATTCCGCTTAATTGACCCGATGGAGCAACCTGAAAGCTGACGAGACCGATTCGCCTTGCCGCGCTGTCGAAGGCGATTCGATACTCCCCGCCGCCAGTCGGCCGCTCGATTCGAACGAGGTAATCGCCGAGGCCGGAAAGCCTGCAGTTGGGTGCGATGCTGGGCAGGTCATCGTGGTCGCCGAATCGCTCACCCCCTAAAACGGGCAGGGTATTTCCCGGGCAGTCGGTCTCTGCATCGGCGGGTAAGCCGCCGAAGAGGGTCGCCGAAATCCCATCGATCGGGAAGCCGGTGGTATCGACCACAGCCCCCAGGGCCTTTTTTGGCGGCGGCGGCGCATTGGGTTCAACGACCAGGTCTAAGAGACGGACCGAGCTGGCGGCGAGAGAAATCAGCTGGCGGCGGAGCAGTCTGGTACTCGCCCCATTTCCTAGAGTATCGCCGTGATTGTCCGTGGCGACGATTGTGATTTTGTCCGTGGCCTTCGGCGTACCGACGAGGCTGAAGTAGACGAATCCGCCCGAAGACGTCGTTTTTTGAAGCCGGGTATCGATGAAGCCGCCGCTGTCGAGATAGTAAAGATTTGGCAAGGGGCTCCCGTCTTCAGCCAGAATGGAAAGCGTGACGTTTGCGAGGGGCGCGAGCAGGGGATCGCCGTTTGGATCCAGGACCCCGGTGGCGTGCACGACGCGGCCGACCAACTCCCCGTTACTGCTGGTCAAGTCGAGGTCGTTGTTTTCTGTCCCGGCGCGAAGGATACCCACCAATTGCGCTTGAGGGACCACGGCGAGGGGATAGTTGAGCATCCGGGACCGCGCGCCGGTTAAAATGCTTTGGACGGTCGGGCGGAAGGTGTTTCCGCCGAAGACCCTCGGTAAATAGTCTCCGTTTTTAAGGAGATGGTTTTGAACCTGGTAGTTTCCGGCGATGATCGGGCCGATACCGGCGGTCGTGAAGAGAGAGAGCGCGTCTCCGGGAAAAACGATCTGGGCGCCGTTTAGGGCGACGTTGATTCCGCTCGTCCCATTTTTTTGTTCTTCTTCCCGGTAGTTCAAATGGTAGGAGACCACCCGGCCGGAAAGAGAGAGCGTGTTTTGAAGCAAGGGCAAAACCGGCAGGGTGATGGAAAGCGTCCCTTCGCTGGGGAGGCGCACGGGGCGCGTTCCAATGCCGACCCCCAGGTTTTCCGCCTCGATCATCATATCGAAATCCGGGGCGAGGTGGAGGAAAACAAATCGCCCGTCGTTGGCGCTTGCGCTCAGTGTGGGATCGGGGAGGCCGGCGGTATTGAAATAGAGCGGTTTGCCCGCGTCCTGGCCATCGAAATACCGGCCTATCACTTGGACCCCCCCTTTCGGTTTTCCGTTTTCGTCCACGACCTTCCCGAGCAGGGCGACTTGACCGAAGGCCTGCCGTCCGAGTTCGGGGCGCAGGGCGGCCCAGTCGTCCAGATTTTTTGTGTGCACAAAGGTCAGCGGAACATCGCCCGTCGATTGTTCTTCTTTTCGGATCAATCGCTGCGTAGAAGTGCGAAGGGGCGGCAGGAGGCTGAAGCCGCCCCGGTCGTCCATTGCAAGGACATAGACGCGATCATTTTCTCGCGTTCCAAAGATCTTGCCGGCCAGGGCGCCATCCGATTGGGCGGGATTGCGGCCTGCGATGGGAATTGCAATATTCGCGGCGTTGACTTGATAAAGCGAAGTATTCTGGTAGAGGAAGGGCGCGGTATTTTCCTGGACGGCCCTGCAGCCTCGGCAGGCAAAGACGTGTACATCTTGCGGGCCGCTTACATTTTTGAAGGTCGCCACGCCTTCGCCGTTGGTGCTCGCGGTTTCCCGGTTGCCCAGCATGACCGTGACCCCAGGAGCGGGGGTGCGGCTTGAGCGGTCGAAAACCACGACCCGCAAAGTGCCCTCTATCGGCCCGCCGCCTGTCCCGCCTTCGAGAGCGGCCAGCGCGGGGATCTCGTTTCGCTGGATGTCCTCGCTGCAGGCTCCGCAAAGAACGAGGAGAAATCCCATCGCGATGCCGAGATATCCTGCGGTCGATTTTCGATTTATTTTTGGTTTGTTTCGGTTCATTTTATATTCATTTGGTCTGCGACCCTACAAAAATGGAGCGGGCGCTAGAACTAAAAAAGCAAGCGGGCGCCGATTGCGGACGACCATCGCGTAAAATCGCTTAAGGAGCTATTTTGCGCGACGACCAAGGCTTGTTCGATATCGGGGGGCGTTCCGCCCAGGTTCGAACTGTTGCGCATCCCCGAGACGCTCATGAAGACTTGAAGGCCGCGCAGAACCGTTTTTTTCAGTCCCATGTTGAGGGCATGAAATTGATTGAATCTGTGCTTGTCGAAAGCACTGTCTCGATGTAAAAAATGTTGTAAGTTCATCGTATAACCGAAATTCCAATTCAATCCCATCGGGAGGAGATAGGTGTAGTTGAAGCCGCTGGAAAGGCCGGCATAGGCATGATCGTCCCCGATTTCTTCGCTGTTGAAGTTCGAAAAGACGAGCCCCGTAAGCCGAAGTTCGCCGCCCCAGAGCGCGATGTTGGATAGGCCCAGGGAGATTGAAGGCTGGTAGCCGTTGAACCTCGGATCGGAGAGGGTCTGCGAATAGCGAAAATTGATCCCGCCCTCCAGCGTTCGCTTGGACGCTGCCGGGAGATAGCCATCCAAGGAAAGGCTGTGGCTCCGACCAGACAGCGTGCCATCCAACAAGCTGAAGTCAAAGGCGTAGCTGATGGCCAGACCCCTTTGATAGTCCCGTTTCGCGAGATAGACGGAGCTGCCTTCACTAAAAAAGGCCTCTTGGCTTCTGTGAAAGACGCGCATTTTCGGCGAGAGGCGAAGACCGGTTCGCCAGCCGTCTCCGAGATCGATAAATCGCTGGTAGTCCACGGTGGTGTCTGTAGTAAAATCGTCTATCTCCTGGGCACTATAGGTGATATTGCTGTCGTAGATGACCTCTTGGCTTAAGGTCAGGGAGCCGAAGAGGGTATGGAGCTGGTCCCGGATATCTTGCGCCAAGGCGGCATCTTCCGTGTCTTTCTCGTTTAAGCGCATTAAGATCGCTTGGAAGGTCTCGGCGGTTTCGTTGGGGCGTTCCAGTTCAGAATAAAGTAAAGCAAGATTTAGGTTTAGGCTTGGGTTGCCCGGGTCGATTGCGATCCCTTTTTTCAAGGTCTCGACCGCTTTCCAGCGCTCGCCCTTGGTGGAAAGGCGGTCGGCCAGGAGTCGATAGGCCAGGGGTTCTTCCGAGTTCGTTTCGATGGCGGCCTCGAATTCGGATTGCGCCATATCATCGGCATTTTCTTTGAGCAGGTCAATCCCTTTTAAAAGGTGAATGCGCGATTGCGCCAGAAACCGAAAAGGGGTGTTTTCGGTCGCGGCCAGCTTTTTGTACAAGGCAAGGGCCTCTTGCTGGCGGTTGTCCTGTTCGTAGAGCCTGCCGAGGGCAAAATACGCGGGGTATTCGCTCGGGTTGACTGCAATCGCTTGTTCGAATTCCATCAATGCGGCAGTGCGTTCCTGCTGACGCGCCAAGTCGATCCCGGTTAAAAAGTGGATGCGTCCTTTGGCCTGGTCGGCATAGGGGGCTTGTCCGATCAAGACGACTTGTCGATACAGGGCGATGGCGTCCTGATTGAGATTGGCCTGTTCGCGGAGGGTGGCTAAGGCCATGTAGGCATCCGATTCGCCTGGGCTTAAGGCAATGGCCCGCTCGAAGGCCTCCGCGGCCAAGTCTTTTTTGTCGTTTTTAAAGTAGATAAAGCCCAAGTTGAAGAAATTATTTCCATTGTCTGGCTGCAATTCCGTCGTTTTTTTAAAGGCGGCTTCGGCTTCGTCGAGTTTTTCGTTTCGAGAGGCAATACGCCCTTCCGCCGTCAGCGCAAGGACCTGAGCCCCGATCCCCGTGGCCTCGTCGGACGCGAGGTCTCGGGCTTTTTCGTAGGCCGCTTGGGCCTCTTCCATGCGGCCTAGCTGTTCGAGTATGCCGCCTAAGCGCAGCTGCGCGCGTTGGTGCCGCGGATTTTCTTGAATCGCCTTCCGAAAGGCTCCTTCCGCTTTTTCGATTTCTTGTCGGCTTAAATAGATGCTGCCCATATTAAAATAGATCGCGTCTTTTTCTTCCGAAAAGGGCAGCGCGGCCTCGAACATCGCCAGGGCTTCGTCGATTTTGCCTTCTTGGGTAAGTAGCGTGGCTTCAAGTAGCTGGAGGTTGCCCCGCGCCCGGAGCCCAACCTGCGATCCGGGATCGATTTCCGCCGCACGCCGATAGGCGTCCACCGCTTTTTTTAAATCGCGCCGCCTCCTGTAGAGATCGCCGAGGTTGCTGAATGCGGCTTGATGCCTGGAATTCAATCGCAGGGTATCGAGAAAGGCCCCTTCGGCCTCGGCATCCCGATTGACTCGTAAATAGAGCAGGCCAAGATTGAAATGCAGAAAGGCATCTTCGGGGTCGATTTCGATGGCCTGGATGAAGCGCTCGATTGCGCCTTCGTAGTTTCCCTGACGCGCCTTGATCAATCCTTCGATTTTTAAGATCTGGTGCCGACTCGCCTCCGCGGCGGTCCCGTTCGGATCCACTTCGATGACTTTTTTGTATTCGGCCAGGGCCTCTTCGAGGCGCTGCGTCGCTTCATAGAGGATGGCAAGTTCCAAGTGGGCCCGCAAGTCTTTTGGATTGATTTTGATGACTGCCTTGAATGCGTCTTCGGCCTCGACAAAACGGTTCAAGCGTGACAATGCGAGTCCGAGAAAATAGAAGGGGTCGGGTTCGTCGGGGAAGGTCTTCGTTAAGGGCTGAAAGATTTTGAGTGCCGCTTCCCAATCTTGAGCTTGTATATGCTGGACGCCTTCATTAAAGCGCGCCCCGGCATCTTCGGTCTTCGATTCTTGTCCGAAGCTCGGTTTCGCCAGCGGGAAGAAGAGTGGAAGGAAGACCCACGCTAAGATTAACGATAAGACTCGCACAGTAATGAGCGATCGCTTTCCTTTTAGCATGGCGCTTTCCCAAATCGATTCAATGTGGGGTTCTGCATCTGCTGGCTTTCTATTGCCTGCGGCGCTTTTTTTCGGCCGCCGCCCTTGCTGCTTTAGAATAGGATTCGCATGCCGATATTCATTTGCCAGCCGTCGAGTTCCAATTCCAGATTTTTTCTGAAGTTGCCGTCGATATAAGTCACCGTATCGCCACTGTCCGGAAAGGCGGATTGCCCCGAGGCGGCCTCGATGCCATCTTGCCCTCTGAAGGTGTGTTCGTAGGATTTATAGATGACGGAGATGGCCTTGCCGGTGCGGTAATTGGCATTGAGGTGAAGCGAAAGCCAAGGATTGAAAAAGTAATCGCCCCCGAGACCCCATTCGAAGATATAGCCCCCTTTGCCGACGGCGCGCGAGCGAATATTTCTTAAGGATTTTCCATTGAGGGCGTCAAACTCGTAACTGAAGTCTTCCCGAAAGGTCGCCCGGACTTGGTCGAAGAGGCCGATCTCCAAGTAAAACCGATTTCGGTCTTCCGACTCGAAGAGGTTGTATCGGGTACGGAGTGCATATTCGTTGAACGACAGACGTATTGTTCTATCCACCTGAAAAGGAGTCAGGCCGAAATCTTGAAAATTGGCTTCTCCCGATTCGATGGCGCGTGAGTTCCCTTCCCAATAGGAGGTATAGGCGACCAATGAAAGGCGGGGGCGGACGGTCCATTCGACCTCAACGCCAACCGAGGGTCCACCGCGAATGGCGGGGCTGCTCCCCAGGGTGGGGGGAATAAAGGTGGTGTCTTGTAGTTTCTTGTCGTTTAAGGAGCGTAGGGAGGCCGCGTTGTAGCCCGAAAAAAAACTGACGCTCCATTCCTGCTCCGCCCATAGGGCTGAGGCGCTGCAGAAGCTTAATAAGAGAGAAAGCAGGCAGAGCATTGCGCCGCGATTTCTCAATCCCTTTATTCTTTCTTTTTGTTTTGAAGGTGTGCGGTTCATTTCTCAGTCTAATTTAAAAGCTATATTTCAATTCCCAAAAGATGCGGTTGTGCTGCTCGAAGGTGCTGATAAATTTAAAGGTGCGGTCGCTGGCCGGTGCCGCAAGGTCGGGCAAGAAGTTCTCCCGGTTTCCAAAAAAAAGGTCGGCGCCTAGGGCGAGCAACATTCGTTCCGTCAAAGGATAGGAGAGTTTGGGTTTTACAAGGACTTCCGCATTATTAATAAGATACAAGATAAAGATCTGGGTGGTGATTTTGGTGTTTTCGAGGGCCTTTTGCCCGAAGAATGAAATGAAGGTGTCGTATTGATCTTGAAACAAGATTTGGTCGTACCCGAATAGAATCCATTGGGAAATCGCAAGGGAGTAGTCGATGTTCCAAAGACGGGAGTCGATGCCCAAACCCCAGCGAATGTGATCGCGTTTGAGGGCCCCGTTGAAATCGAGCAGGCTGTCTCCGTCTCTGTCGGCCAGCCGGGAGCCGAAGTATTTCCCTTCGATGTAAGACAGCTCTCCCGTGAGGATGTAAGTCCCGAGATTGAATCCCGCGGAAACCCCGAAGATATGAATGCGGTTGAATTCCGGATGAAAGATGGGGCCGCAGTCTGGATCGGTGATGGTTTGGTCGATATCGAGCGAGGTGGGGATGCATTTGTCGGGCGGGTTAATAAAACGAAACCCGGTATATTCTCGAAAAGGGGTGGGGAAGGGGTCCCAGAGGTAAAGGTAACTGAAGGCCAGATCGATGCCTTGGATCGTTCGCAAGAGTCGGGCGCCGACCTCCGAATTCTCGAAGGTGGCAGCGGGTTCCTCTTGTTCCGGAAGTCGCTGGAATAGTTCCCACTCCGAGCCGGGCGGGGCGGGTTTGTGGGGTTCGAAAATAGGAATCCAGAGGAATTCGAGGGTATAGGGTTTGAAATAATAGTCGAGTTTAAGCGTCCAGAGGGGAATCCGAAAGTCGATGAGGTCGGGGAGAACAAACTCTCTGAAGTCGAGGGGGTTGATTTCGTCCACGATCCGGAATCCGAGCAGTTTTTCCCAGACCACGATTTGTTTTCCAATGCGAAGATCGAAATGGGTGGCGTAGTAATCGACATAGACTTCGAGCAGGTCGGCGTAGTCTCGGTAGTCTTCCTCTTGGCGCCGCGAGACGAAGGGTAGCGGGAGATTGGGGTCGTTAGGCGGATTGATCGTGTCGTAGGAGGAATAAAGATAGGCGGCGTCATACCAGGCCCAACCCGATACGAAAAATTGACTCCGTTGATTGAATTTGTAGGTACTCTCCAAAAAAAGAGTATTCCGGATTTTCGTAAAGGTCGCCGGGTCTTGAAAGCGAAAGGCGGTTTCATTCTTCAAATATCCGCCAACAAGTAAATCGTCTGGGAGTTCAAAGCCCTTCGCCCTTGCTGGGAGTAGGAAAAAAATGAGTAAGGAGCCCAAGAAGAGATCGGCAAATCGTATAGAAATGTGCTTGTGTCTGGGTTGAGGAGGTGGGTCTTTTTTTTGAAGGTTGAGGGCTTTAATCCGGAGGACAAGCGATAAGATAAGAGCGAAATGACGCTTAAAGAAAAACTGGAGGGAGGCAAGAGTGGCCTCCCTCCAGCGAGATATATAAACAGGCAACATAGATCATTTCACTATACCACTGGAATCAAAAACTATTAGCTGATCTCAAAAGTTTTGATTAGGGGTCACCAGGTTCCCCACATCAAATTCAACCGTCGTGTCAAATCCGTTTGGACCGGTCGCGCGTTGCTTGATATGGGTGTTAAAGGTCGGGTTTGAACTGAAATCGGTTGACGGTACGAATGACGGATCCGGGGTCATGACGATTTCGTTGGCGACTAAGCCGAAGAGCGGATCGGTAATGCTCTGTCTCAGATTCATTCCGCGGCCCACAATATCCCCGGCACTGCGATCAATGATGTTCAGGTTATCTATTGTTGTAACGGAGCTGTTTCCCGGGACCTGGATGGACTGCCGCATGGTCAATTGGCCAATGGAGGACTGTGCCCCAAGTGCAGCACCGCCCAATCCGCCTTGCTCTGCAAAGAACCCATTGCCGCGGGTCCAGGTTTCTTGTTGCCAGGTGCCGCCGGCGTCGTCGCCTTTATCGCGGATAATCATGTGGGTAAAGGTTTGCCCGTTAATTGGAACGAACTCAAAGAAGAAGAACTTGTCGCCCGATTGTTGGATCTGACCTCCGACTCCGCCTACCGATCCTCCGCCCGCTGGAGTGCCGCAGGTCGCGATGGTGGTGCAGGTGCCATTGTCAAACTTCGTTTGGGCATTAGCAGTACCCGCGATAAGTATTCCGAGAATGAGTGACCATCCGAATAGTTTATATTGAACTTTTTTCATCGCCTTTGTCTCCTATAAATGATACGAGAAATACTGGGACGCTTATCTACCGAAACCGCCACCTCCCAATGAAAACAGTCCTAATGCAGAATCAGAGACCCGCGTTTCAAAGAGGCCCTCACTCGTGTAAGGCCATTGAATTATGCCACTGTCAGTCGTCATCGTCTTTGCTTTGGACGATCGGTCCGGGAAAA
>Ga0326597_10001011_pt1 | contig 46972 bp, 37 predicted proteins | sample RVTome_12_FD_203789 | JGI IMG/M metagenome (GOLD analysis project Ga0326597, IMG submission 203789) | Soil microbial communities from uranium-contaminated site in the Upper Colorado River Basin, Wyoming, United States - RVT100D185 | ecosystem: Environmental > Terrestrial > Soil > Contaminated >...
GCACCGCCGCAGCGTCACTCACCCTTCACCCAGCAGGTGAACAGCGACGACCCCGAAAATCGCGCCAACCGACCGGCGCCACGGGCTTTGCGGCGGTGACACAAAATCAGAGCCGACGATCAGGGGGTGGCCACCATTCACGCCACCCGTTCCGTGCCCCGCCGTGGGCTCTGTGACCATCCCCGCACCCCGCGGGTGAAGAGCTCCGCCTCCGCAACGGGTCCTCAGCCCCGCCGCAAAGAAGCCCCTTGGCGAGCCCAACGCGCGAGGGTGCCGACCGTCGTGGGGGCGACGCCTCGGTTTGAGCACCACGGGAGGGGGCCGTACACTTCGCCGGTGCGTATCAGCGAGATCTTCCGCTCCCTGCAAGGGGAGTCTACCTTCGCCGGCCTGCCGTGCACCTTCGTGCGCACCACCGGCTGCAACCTCCGCTGCCGCTACTGCGATACCGCGTACGCCTTCTCCGGCGGGAGCGAAATGTCGGTGGCAGACATCACGGCCCAGGTCGCCACCCTGGGCACGCGGCTCGTCGAGGTGACCGGCGGCGAGCCGCTCCTGCAAGACGAGACGGTGGCGCTGATGACGACGCTCCTGGCCCACGGCCACACGGTCCTCCTGGAGACCGGCGGCTCCCTGCCGATCGACGCCGTGCCGGCCGGCGTGCACGTCATCCTCGACATCAAGACCCCGTCCTCCGGCGAGGCCGAGGCCAATCTCTGGGGGAATCTCGATCGCCTCGACGCGCACGGCGAGGTCAAGCTGGTGGTGGGCGACCGTCGGGACTTCGACTGGGGCATCGACCTCGTCCGCCGCCACCGCCTGAGCGAGCGCTGGCCCGTGCTCATCTCACCGGTCCACGGTACCCTCGCGGCCGACGAGGTGGCGGCGTGGATCCTGGAGAGCGGTCTGCCCCTGCGCCTCCAGCTGCAACTTCACAAATACGTCTGGGACCCAGCCCGTACCGGGGTTTAGAAGCCTTAAGCGGTCCGCGGTCAGCTTGTGGACCAACGACCCTGTGAGTATTCCACTGAAGCAGGCCGCTGAAAGCGGATTGCTGACCGCCATCCAAGGAGTCTCGATGTCCCCGATGAGCCGTGGCGTGATCGCCGCCGTATCCCTGTCCCTCACCCTGCTCCCCGCCTGCAAGCCGGCGCGCGAGGCGCCCACAGACGCCGACGAGGGCGCGGCGAATGCCGCCACCACCTCGACCACCATCCCGGCCCCCGCCTTCTCCCTCCCCGACCTGCAGGGCAAGCGGGTGGATCTCGCCCAATTCAAGGGCAAGGTGCTGGTGATCGACTTCTGGGCCACCTGGTGCCCGCCGTGCCGAGAGGCCATCCCCGAACTGATCGCGATGAAAAAGAAGTACGGGCCGCGAGGTTTCGACATCGTCGGCATCTCGATGGACGAGAACCCGGCACGGGTGGTCCCGCCGTTCATCGAGCACTACGGCATCAACTATCCAGTGGTGATGGCCGACGCCCAGGTATCGAGCGACTTCGGCGGCATCTTCGGTCTGCCCACCACCTTCATCGTCGACCGCGACGGCAACATCGCCCAGCGCTACATCGGCTACGTCGACTTGAAGGTGATCGAGAGAGAAATCGAAGGACTGCTGTAGCCGGCGCCGGTCGCGGATGTCGAAGGCCGAGCAGCCCGCGTTTTTCCCGCGCGCCTCCCGTAACGGCACGCATGCCGTGCCCCTACCCGGGGGAGCCCGCCGCGACCGCTCCCAGGTGGTCGGTGAGAAAACGCACCGCCGCGGCCATGTCCTCCGGCAGAGGGCTGGTGAAGCGCAGGGCGACGCCGCTCACCGGGTGGCAAAAGCCGAGCACCGCGGCGTGCAACATCTGGCGCGCGAACCGGTGGACCTGGGTCCCCACCCGCAGCCGTCCCACGCCACGGCCGTAGAGGGCATCGCCCAGCACCGGATGGCGGATGTGGGCGAGGTGGACCCGCACCTGGTGGGTGCGGCCGGTGTCCAGTTGCGCCGCCACCAGGGTCGCCTCCGCGCCGAACCAGCGCACCGGCGCGAGATGGGTGCGCGCGGCGCGGGGGTGATCGCTGCGCGCCGAGATGCGCTTGCGATCCTGGCGATCGCGACCGATCGCCACGTCGACCACCAGCGGCGCCCCGAGGGCCCCCTTGGCGAGGGCGAGGTAGCGCCGTTCGATGTCGTGCACGGCCCACGCCGCGGTCAGGCCGGCATGGGCGCGATCGTTCTTCGCCACCACCATCAGGCCGCTGGTCTCCTTATCCAGGCGGTGGACGAGGCCGGGCCGCGTCGCCCCACCGACGCCTGCCAGGTCCGGACAATGGGCCAGGAGGGCGTTGACCAGGGTGCCCTGCGGGTGGCCCGGCGCCGGGTGGACGACCATGCCGGCCGCCTTGTCCAGGACCAGCAGGTCGTCGTCCTCGTAGACGACGGCCAGCGGCAGGTCCTCCGCCGGGTGGTGGGCCGGCGCCGGCGGCGGCAGGATCACCTGCACCCGGCGGCCCGCCACGACCCGGGCCGCCGCCCGCACCGGCCGGCCGTCCACCGCCACGGCCCCGGCGCTGCACAGGCGGCCGATCTGGCTGCGAGTCAAACCAAGGGCGGCGTCCGCCAGCCACCGGTCGACGCGCTGCGGCGCCGCCCCATCCGGCACGCGTAGCTCGACCATCTTCCCCGTCACCCCCGCCGGTGATGCAAAGAATTGCGCAGCCATGGTGTCATGGGACCCGGTACCGAAGAGGAGTCATATCGCCGCTGGATTGCTGCATCCCCGTGTCTTCGTTATGGTTTTCCCGCGAGCCGGATCATATTTTTACCCCGAGCCGATGCTGATTGCCCTCCTCTGTAAGCGAACCGCCCTCCTCCTGTCGACCCTGGCCTTGATCGCCACGCCGAGTCTCTCCGGCTGCGCGGGCCTCGCGCGACCGGGCGCGATGGTGCCCGCCCAGGGCGCCGCACGCCCGGCCGGCGCCACCTCGGCCGCCGAGCTCTTCCTGATCGGTGATTACCAGAGCCGCCACGGCGACGACGACGCCGTCGATACCTTTAAGGAGGCACTGCGGATCGATCCGTCCTCCCCGGATCTGCTCACGGCGCTGGCCACCGCCTATCGGCGCCAGGGCCAACTGGAGCTGGCCAAGGTGGCGGCACGAGACGCCCTCGAGCATGCCCCCGACCAGCCGGAGGCCCTCGGCCTGCTATACGAGCTCCACGCCCACAGTCGGGAGTACGACCAGGCCCTGCCGTACCTGGTACGCCTCTACGAGCTCGACCGAGAGGACACCCAGCGCCTCGCCCAGCTCGCCCAGCTCTACCTGGAGACCGGCAAGATCAACGAGGCGATCACGCTGCTGGAGGGATATCTAAAGGACCACCCGGCATCGGTCATCGCCCACTTCCACCTCGGCCGTGCCTACGGCGCCGCCGAGCAGTTTGACAAGGCCGCGGAGCATTTCCGCCGCTGCACCGAGGAGCGCCCCGACGTGGAGCGCGGCTTCGTCAACCTGGGCGCGGCCCTGGAGCAGACCGGCGACCTGGATGGCGCGATCGACGCCTACCAGCACGCCCTCGACCTGAACCCGTACAACACCGCCCTGGAGAAGCGGGTCGCCCAGCTCCTGGTCACCGCGAAGAAGAGCGAGGAGGCGATCGCCGCCTACGAACGGCTGATCGCGGAGAATCCGCAGGACCTTCACTCGCAGCTCCGCCTCGCCCTGCTCCTGTTCGAGCAGGAGGACTTCGAACGCGCCCTGGACCGCCTGCAACGCATCCACCAGCGCTGGCCGGACAATCCGCGGGCGACGTTCTTCCTGGGGCTCGCCTACGAGCAGACCGAACGGTTCGCCGAGGCCGCCCCTCTGTTCCGCGAGCTCTACGAGGCCGAGCCGACCAACCTGGAGGTTGCGCACCACCTGATCAACACCCTTGAGCAGCTCGGGGACGCGACTTCGCTGATGGCCCTCTTCGCCCAGGGGCAGTTCGCCGCCGAGCCGATGTCCGCCGACCTGTTCGCCTACCTCGGAACCGCGCTGGTACGGATGGAGAAGCACGCCGAGGGCGAGGAGGTGTTCACCGCCGGGATCAAGCGCTACCCGGACGACGCCCGCCTCTACTTTCAGCTCGGGGCCGTGTTCGAAAAAATGAAGCGCTACCCCGAAGCGTTCGACGCGCTGGAGCACTCCATCCGCCTCGATCCCGAGCAGGCCCACGCCCTCAACTACCTGGGCTACATGTATGCAGAGCAGAACATCCACCTCGACGAGAGCCTCGACCTCCTCACCCGTGCGGTGAAGATCCGCCCGGACGACGGCTACGTGGTCGACTCCCTGGGCTGGGTCCACTACAAGCGCGGCGAGCTGGATGAGGCGCGCGCCAGTCTGGAGAAGGCGGTCGAGCTGGTGCCGGACGACGCGATCATCCGCGACCACCTGGGGGACGTGTACTGGGCCCTCGGGCGCAACGAGGACGCCTTCGGGCAATGGAACCGCGCCCTGGAGCTCGATGGCAATACCGTCCCGGGCCTGGCAGAAAAGGTCGCCCAGCGCCACGAGCAGCACGGCCAGGCGCCGACCCACCCCTAGCCCGCACTGCTCACCATGAATCTGCTCCGACCGCACACACGCTCGCGACGATCCCTGGTGAGCGACGCGGGCTAGCCAGCGACTCCAAATGGCGGACCAGCGGTCCGCGACCCGCGCCGGGACCGGCCCTCGCCCGGCGGCGCATCGCCCGACCGACCCGCCTCCGCTCCCGTTCGCCTCGCGATCCTCCCGGCCAACCATGCGGCCCCTGCTCTTCGCCGGTCTCGCGGCATTCGCCCTCGGTGGATGCGCCCACCGCCCCGCCGTGGTGAGCCCGGTGGAATGCGCTTCGGCCCGGACCGAGGCGGGACGGCTGCATGACCTCTGGCAAGACCAACACCTCACCGGCACCGCCCAGGTCACCGCGCGCGACGGCCTGCTCCGCAGCCGTGCAAACCTCACCATCGCCATGGCTCCGCCCGACCGCCTGCGCCTGGAAGTCAGCGACGACTTCGGCCAGAGCCGGCTCCTCGCCGTGGTGAGCGGGACGAGCGTCGCCTTCTGGACCCCCGGCGACGGCTGGGTCACCGGCGTCCCGGCCGCGGCGGCCTTGCCATTGCCCCCTGCGGTCTGGCCCCACCTGCCGCGCCTCCTTCTCGGCATGACGTGCCGTGACCCGGCCTGCTCGCGGCCACGCACGCGGGCCGACGACGACACCCTTCTGTTAACCTGTGGCCATGAACCGGCCCGATGGCAATGGCACCCAAGGAGCCGGCGAGTCGTGGGCGCGCTCTTGCCGCCACTGCGGGTTTCCTACCTGGACTCGGAAAGGGTAAACGGGCTACACCCTCCCGACCTCGATGTGGTCCTGGGAGAGGGTCGATCCCTCGCCCTGCGCTGGCAGCAGTTTCGCTTCGACCGCGACCTCCCGTCCGACCTCTTTCAGCCGCCACACCCGAAGACCGCGCCGACCACGGCCCCATCCGCGGAACGCCCATGACGACCCTGACCGTCCAGGCTCCAGCCAAGATCAACCTCTCCCTGCGGATCCACAGCCGTCGCCGCGATGGCCTGCATCGCCTGCGCACGGTCATGGCGATGGTTGACCTGTGCGACACCCTGCGCTTCGAGCCGGCGCGCACCCCGGGGCTGTTCTTCACCTGCAACGACGCCAACCTGCCGACCGGCGTGGACAACCTGGTGGTGAAGGCCTTCGTGCGCCTGCGCGCCGCCATCGGCGATGGGGTGGGGCTGCGCATCCATCTGGAAAAGCACCTCCCGGTGGCCGCCGGCCTAGGCGGGGGCAGCAGCGATGCTGCCGCCGCCCTCGCCGGCCTGCGCCACTACTTCGCCCTGCCGATCTCCGACGCGGAGCTCATCGACCACGGTCGCGCCATCGGTGCCGACGTCCCGTTTTTCCTGACGGGCCCCTTGTGCCGCGGCGAGGGGACCGGGGATACCCTCACTTCGCTGGACTCGGCGGAGGCGATCCCGCTCGTGGTGGTCTTTCCGGACATCGCCATCTCCACCCGCTGGGCGTACGAGAACTACCCGGACGAGCCCGGATCGTCCTGTACGTACAACAAGGAGCTTCTCCACGCCCTGTATGAGCACGATCTGACAGCCCTCGGCGCCCACCTCGACAACGACCTGGAGTCGGTGGCGATCCCGGTTTACCCGCGCATCCGCGAGGTGAAGGAGCGGCTCATGTCCCTCGGCGCCACCGGGGCATTGATGTCCGGCAGCGGCTCCGCGGTGTTCGGCGTGTTCACCCATACCCAGCCCGCCCAGCAGGCGGAGGAGGCCCTCCTGGCGGAGAAAGGTTGGGGAGCCGTGTTCCTCACCCGTACCCTTACCGCATCTCCCCTGCACCTGCTGAAATGAGGCCACGACCCTACCGCCTTAGGTGCGCACCGTAAGCAAAAATTTTCCGCTTGCGTGCTCCATGCGATCTGCCTAAATCCATTGTGAAATTCTCGAGGCATCCGATAAACATCCCGAATTGACCTCCGCCGGACAGACGACCGGGAGACAACGGTGATACGTTGCACCGCGCCGCACCCTGCCGGGTGCGTGGCGCACCGCAGATGCCTTCGACCGGATTCCCGCCATCTTGCGCAGGGGTCCGCTCCGGAGCCCGAGCACACCGGGTCCGGAACACGAGTGACGGGTCCATGGCGACCGCTCTCCGCGACTACCGCCCGGTAGTCACTCCATCCTCGTCCCGCTGCCACACGCGGCGTCTGCCCGGGGCGGACGTCGGTTCTCTTCCCCCGTCGCCCGGGCACGCGAGCCGGTCTTGCGTAGGCCAGGAAGACCCCCACTCAGGAGCAACACGACCATGTCCAACACCCGCGGCACCGTCGCCGAGACCGATCTCGGCGACCGACCTCCGTCGTGCCCGATCGCCGATCCCAACGACGAGCCCCCGTCGCCCGGCACCGCCGTGCTTACGGCACGCGCGCCGCGCCAGCCCGGCCACCCGGCCCATCCGCCCGAGTCCGACTGGCGCTGGCAGATGCGCAACCGCGTGCGCACCGTGGACGAGCTCCTGCGCCGCTTCCCGGCCCTGGGCTGCTCCGAAGAGATCTGCCAGGCCGCCCAGACGTTTCCCATCTCCATCACCCCGTATTACGCCTCCTTGATCGAGGCGGCCGATGCCAGCGACCCGATCTTCCGCATGGCGGTGCCGCAGCTCGACGAGCTGGTCAACCCCGCCCATCTGAGCGACGACCCCCTCGCGGAAGACGAGGACATGCCGGTCCCCGGCCTGGTCCACCGCTACCGGGACCGGGCCTTGGTGATCGCCACCACCACGTGCTCGGTGTATTGCCGCCACTGCACCCGCAAGCGCACCACGGGGCAGAAGGAATCGACCCTCACCGCCGAGCAGCTCAGGCAGATCACCGCCTATCTCACGGCGCACCCGGAGATTCGCGACGTGATCGTCTCCGGCGGCGACCCGTTCACCATGGCAACCGCCACCATCGAGCGGGTGCTGCGGGCGATCCGCGCCGTGGAGTCGGTGGACATCATCCGCGTCGGCACCCGCACCCCGGTCGTCCTGCCGCAGCGCATCACCAACGAGCTGGTGACCATGCTGCGCCGCTACCACCCGCTGTTCATCAACACTCATTTCAACCACCCGGTGGAGCTCACCCCGGCGGCGGCCGCCGCCTGTCAGCGCCTGGTGGATGGCGGCATCCCGGTGGGCAACCAGAGCGTCCTGCTGCGCGGCGTCAACGACGACCCGCGGCTCCTGGAGACCCTCTTCCGCGGCCTGGTGCGCAACCGGGTGCGACCCTACTACCTCTTCCAGTGCGATCTGGTGAAGGGGGTGGAGCACTTCCGCACCCCGATCTCCCGCGGCATCGAGGTCATGGAGTACCTGCGCGGCCGCGTGAGCGGCCTGGCGATCCCCACCTTCGTGGTCGATGCCCCCCACGGCGGCGGCAAGATCCCCGTGCTGCCCAACTACATCGTCTCCATGAGCCCCACCCACACGGTGCTGCGCAACTTCGAGGGCGTCCTGGTATCGTACCCAGAGCCGACCACCCTCGGCGAACCGACCCAGGCCCCACGCCACGAATCGGCCCCCGGGGTGTGGGAGCTGGCGTCCGGGGAGTACCATGCCATCCAGCCGTCGCGCTCCCTGCGCCATCGGCGGCGCGACCGCCGTCCTCCCCTCACCCTCGCGATGGCACCCCCCAAGACCGGGAAATGATCCGCATCCGTCAGGTCCACAGCACGGCCCTGTGGTCGGATCGGGACGCGGTCGCGCAGGTGCAGGAGATCTTCCGCGACCACTTCGCCGAGGTGGCCGATTACGCGGAGAAGATCCCCGACCAGCTCGACCACCCCTTCAAGTACGGCTACCAGGCGGTGCTGCTGGTGAGCGAGAACGCCGCTGGCAAGGTCACCGGCTTCTCCCACTTCTTCCACCTGCCCGAGGTCAACAGCGGGCTCCTCGATTTCCTCGCCGTGCGCCGCGGCATCCGCGGCGCCGGCCTGGGCGGCGCCCTGTACGAGGCGACCCGCGAGTACCTCCAGGACCACCACGCGCGCGCCCTCTACATGGAGGTCCTGCCCGACGACCCGTCGATCGTCACCAACCCCGCCATGCTGGAAGAGAACTGGCGGCGCCTCGCCTTCTACGAACGCTACGGGGCACGGCCGGTCGCCAACACCGAGTACGAGACGCCGATCGACGAGTCAGCCGCGCCCTACCTGGTCTTCGATGGGCTGGGCCGGCCCGAGCCCCTGGGCCGCGCCGAGGCGCGCGCCGCGGTGCGCCTGATCCTGCGCCGCAAGTACGCCGCCCTGGTCTCCCCGGACTACATCGAGCGGGTGGTCGAGTCGTTCATCGACGATCCCGTCCTCCTGCGGCCGCCGCGCTACGTGAAGAGGGCCGTCGGCCCCAAGCCGGTACGAGGCGGCCGCCTGGAGAAGGGGTTCGCCCTGGTCGCCTCGGAGCGCCACGCGATCCACCACGTGCGCAGCCACGGCTACGTGGAGCGGCCGGCCCGGGTCGGCGCCCTGCTGGAGACCCTGACCCCCCTCAACCTCTTCCGTCAGACTCCGCCCAAGTCGTTTGGCGAGCGGTATATACGCGCGGTCCACGACCCGGACTTCGTGTCCTACCTGCAGCGGGTGTGCAAGAAGCTTTCGGCCAAGCGGCCGGTCTACCCCTACGTCTTCCCCATCCGCCGGCCGGAGCGCAAACCGAATGACCTGTCGGTGTGTGCCGGCTACTACTGCATCGATACCTTCACCCCCCTGGACAAGAACGCCTACGACGCGGCGCGCGCCGCGGTGGACGTGGCTCTCACCGCCGCCAGCCTGGTGCGCGGCGGCACGCGCACCGCCTACGCCCTGTGCCGCCCCCCGGGCCACCACGCGGAGCGGCGCGTCTTCGGTGGCTTCTGCTACTTCAACAACGCCGCCATCGCGGCCCACTTCCTCTCGCGGGAGGGGCGGGTGGCGGTGCTGGACATCGACTTCCACCACGGCAACGGCACCCAGGATATCTTCTACCGCCGCGCCGACGTCCTCACCCTCTCCCTCCACGGCCATCCGCACTTTGCCTACCCGTACTTCTCCGGGTTTGGCGACGAGCTGGGCGAGGGGGATGGCAAGGGGTTCAATCGCAACTACCCCCTGCCGGACGAGACCGATGAGCTCCTCTACATCGCCACCCTCGATCGCGCGATCAAGCGCCTGCGTACCTTCAGCCCCACCTACCTGGTCGTCTCCCTCGGCCTCGACACCATGAAGGGCGATCCCACGGGATCCTTCTCCCTGCGTGCCCAGTCGATGTACGAGATCGGCCGCCGGCTCGGCGGCCTCTCCTGGCCCACCCTCGTCGTCCAGGAGGGGGGATACAACCTGCTCAACATCCGCCGCGGCGCCGCCGCCTTCTTCAACGGCCTGGCCGATGGCCGGACCGTCCATTGATGAAAGCGACATGCGGAACGGCTCTCTTCACCACCGAGGCACAGAGAGCACAGAGGGTCGGCCCTACGTGTAGGGCGGGTTTCAACCCGCCAACCAATCCATCATCTGTTTTCTGTTGCCGCTCACAGTGAGCGCAACCTTCGCAAGGCCCCTCCCATGAACCTCACCATCGGCCTGGTCTACGATCTGCGCACCGACTACCGCGCGGAGGGGTATAGCGAGGAGGAGGTGGCCGAGTTCGACTCCGAGGCCACCATCCACGAGCTGGAGCGGGCCCTGCGCAGCCTCGGCCATCGGGTGGAGCGCATCGGCCACGGCCGCGCCCTGTGCCAGCGCCTGGTGGCCGGCGCGCGCTGGGACCTGGTGTTCAACATCGCCGAGGGAGTGAGCGGCCGCAGCCGCGAGGCCCAGGTCCCGGCCGTGCTGGAGATGTACGGCGTCCCCTACGTCGGCTCCGATCCCCTGGCGTGCGCCGCCACCCTGGACAAGGCGGTGGCCAAGCAGCTCGTGGCCGCGGCCGGGGTGGCCACGCCGCGCTTTCGCGTGGTGGCGACGCTGGCGGAGGCGGTGGCCGGCGACCTGCGCTTCCCCCTGTTCGCCAAACCGATCGCCGAGGGGACCGGCAAGGGGGTGGACGCCAGGTCGCGCATCGACTCGCCGGCCGCCCTGGCCACCGTGTGCGCCGACCTCCTGGGGCGCTTCCACCAGCCGGTGCTGGTGGAGGAGTACCTGCCGGGCCGCGAGGTCACCGTCGGCATCCTCGGCAGCGGCGCCCAGGCCGAAATCCTCGGCACCCTCGAGGTGAGCATCCACGCCGGCGCCCCGGCCACGGACTACTCCTACGAGGTGAAGGAGCTGAGCGAGGAGCTCGTCGACTACCGCCCCATGGAGCGCGGCCCCCTGCGCGACGAGGTCGAGGCCCTCGCCCTGGCCGCCTACCGCGCCCTGCAATGCCGCGACATGGGCCGGGTCGACATCCGCCTCGACCGCGCCGGCCGCCCCGCCTTCATCGAGATCAACCCCCTGCCCGGCCTCCACCCCAGCCACTCGGACCTGCCGATGATCGCCACCGCCGAGGGGCTGCCTTACCCGGCCCTGATCGGCGCCATCGTCGACAGCGCGGTCGCCCGCCTCGGCCTGGCGGTGCCCCGCTGAGGGCCACGGAATCCACGGAACGACACGGAAGGGTTGAACTGCATTAGCCGCAGATGACGCAGATTGGCGCAGATTTTTTGGATGGGCCTCGCGCAAAGACGCCGAGGCGCCAAGACGAGGTGCTTCCGGAAACTCCGGGGAACCACGCGACGGGAGCTGTAGGAGCGGGCTTGCCCGCGAACCGACGCCGACGCCCACCCAAGCCATGCGCGAGCAAGCTCGCTCCTACAGGTGGCCGCCACAGCCGTTCCCGAAATCCCGGGTGAGCAGAAAATGACCTCCGTCCTCATTCTCTACAACGAACCGCGGCCCGCAGGCAGCGGCTGGCACGAGGCCGATGCCGGGGTGATGGCCGAGGTGGAGGCGGTGGCCGCGGCCCTCACCGCGGCCGGTATCCCGCACCGTCGGGCCGGGGTCAGGCGGCTCGCCGACCTCCCGGAGCAAATCGCCGGCGGCGATGAGCGGGTGGTGTTCAACCTGGTGGAGGCCCTGGACGGGCCGGCGAGCGACGCCTGCTTTGTCCCGGCCGTGTGCCGCGCCCTGGGCCGCGAGCCCACGGGCAACGACGCCGCGGCCCTCACCCTGTGTCTCGACAAGGGGCAAGCCAAGGCCGCGCTGGCCGCAGCCGGTGTGCCCACGCCAACTGCCGTCGTGGTCCCGCTCCACGGCGCACCCGGCCCGACGCCGCCGGGAACGGTGGTGGTCAAGCCGGTGCAGGCCGACGCCAGCGAGGGGATCGACGAGGCCGCGGTGGTGGACGGCCACGACCCGTCGGCGGTGGCGGCGGCCGTGGCGCGGGTCCACCGTGACTTCCACCAGCCGGCCCTGGTGGAGGCGTACATCGCCGGCCGCGAGCTCAACGTCTCGCTGATCGAGCGCGACGGCCGGCTGGAGATCCTCCCCCTGGCGGAGATCGACTTCTCCGCCTTCCCCGCGGGCAAGCCCAAGATCGTCGGCTACGCCGCCAAGTGGCGGCCCGACTCCTTCGAGTTTCACCACACCCCGCGCATCATCCCCGCACCCCTGCCCGCGGCGGTGGTCGCGGCGGTGCGTGGCCACGCGGAGGCCGCCTGGCACGCCACCGGCTGCCAAGACTACGCGCGGGTCGACCTGCGCCTCGACGCGCACGACCGACCCTACGTCCTGGAGATCAACCCCAACCCGGATATCGCCCCGGACGCCGGCTTCGCCGCCGCGCTGGCCGCTGCCAGCCTCCCCTACGCGGAGTTCGTGCGCGCGATGGTGGCCAACGCCGCGGGCCGCTGGCGATCGCGCCACCCGCGACCGGCCGCCGCACCGGCGACCGGCCCCGAGACGGCTGGCGTGACCGTGCGCTGGTCGCTGCCCGCCGACCGCGAGGCGATCCTCGCGGCGGCCGCCGCCACCCTCGCCTTCCGCGCCGACGAGCTGGCCATCGCCCGGGAGGTCCTGGACGACGCCCTGCGCGACGGCCCGGCGGGCGACTACCAGTCGTACACCGCCGAGCACGGCGGCCACGCGGCCGGGTGGATCTGCTTCGGCCCCACCCCGTGCACCGTGGGCACCTTCGACATCTACTGGATCGCCGTCGACCCCGCCTCCCAGGGCCACGGCATCGGCACCCTCCTCATGGCCCGGGCCGAGAGCGAGATCCGCACCGCCGGCGGCCGCCTGGCCGTGGCCGAGACCTCGGGCCGCCCCTCCTACGCCCCGACCCGCCGCTTTTACGCCGGCCTCGGCTACCACGAGGCCGCGGTCATCCCCGACTTCTACGCCCCGGCCGACGACCAGGTGATCTTCACGAAAGAGCTCCGATAGCCGCTTGTCCGCGACGGGCTCCCAGCGATCGGCTCCCGATCCTCCACGACCCGACGCGGCCCCGGGCCGAAGCGATCCTGGACCCGGCACCGCGTTCGGGATGAGAGGTGTGGGCAGCCAACGCGGCCGGTGACGGGTGCCTTGACCTCTCCAGCTGCCGACGGCGATGCTCGCTCCCCTTCGTCGTGCGATTCAGTCGACGGTCACGGAGAAGAAGAGACCACGAGCGTCGAGATCGAGGCGACTGAACGAGTAATCAACGGGTTCCTGAGGCGGATCAACCGGGACGCCGGACTGGACGGGTCGACCGCAGCGAAGGCTCCAGTGACGGCTGCGGAGGTCTGGGCCGAAAACAACGTTGTTCCCGCGCCCACCGGCCTGGCGGAGGGCAAAGCCTGGACAGCACTCATTGCAACGGGCCGTGTTAAGGTCCCGGATCGCGCCCAGCCACCGGCCGCGGTCGCGGCCGGACTGCCGCCACAGGCCAACTCGGCGTCCCTCACCAATCCGAACCGACTCTGGCTGACCTACGAGACGCGCTTCAACTGGGCGACGTTTGCCAAGACCGACCAGCGGGTCGACCTGCGCCTCTATGCCATGCCGGCGAGTTGTGTGGTGCTCCTGCTCGCCCCGCCCGACGACCTCCCCGACGACACCCTCGAGGCGCTCGCGAAGGTCTTCTTTCCCAAGATGCAGACCGCCGAGCTACGGGCTTTCGGCGAGCTTCCCTGGAACGGCGATGCCGTCATTCCCCAGCCGCCACAGCCCTCTGGTGGCCGCGCGGCCGCGGGTGCCCAGGCTGCCGCCGCGCTGCCGTACTTCGCCGTCCTGCCCTACAACCGCCGTGACAATACCGACGAATCCACAGCGATCGGGACCCGCCCGCTCGACGGCGTGAGATTGACCCCGCTGGAGGCCACCCTGCCGATGTGGAACACGGCCTCGCGGAGCAGTCTGGCGAGCATCGACGGCGTCGAGACACGGAATTCCAGGGCCGTACCCGTGCCGGGGAATGGAGGACTCTGGCCGGGCTTCTGCGACGCGAAGTCGACCCGCTTCCCGACGCCGGACCCGGCGGGAGGGATGGCCCTGGATCTGGCCGCATACGGCGCAGACTTCCACAACAAGATCTTCTCCGTGAAGAGCGGCGTCAACTACATCGGAACCCAGAAACAGGCGTCGAAGGCCGTACTCGAACACAACAGCATCCTGGCGGTGCAGCGCAGCGCCTACATACGCCTGGTGGAACGCACCTTCGGCCGCAATCCGTACGACGATCCGCACCTCTTGATCCTCACCGAGGTGATGACGGTGATGCGCCGGCACTCCCTGTGGGAGCCATGGTTCCGATGGCAGCGGGGCGAGCCGACGTGGGCCGATCGGGCAAAGTTCGGCGAGACGGGCCCTCCCCAGCCGGCCTTCGGCGATGGCTACCAGATCCGTTCGCTGCGCGGGATAAAACACGACAAGAAGTATTTTCCGCCGACGAGCATCCCGTTCGTGAAAATCGCCGCCAGGCGCATCGATGCCGCGAGCACCTGCCGAATCTCCCATGGAGATGAGATGAAGGCGCCCACGGGCCCAGACTCCGCGTTACAGGCGGGCATGCCGCGCAGCGAGGCCCTCCTGGAACAGCTCGACGCACCGGGTTGGAGCGACTTCTGGCGCATCCACTACGCCGAGCCCCTCGCGCGGGCCAAGGCGACGTTGCTACTCCGCTACGGCCTCCAGGGATTCGGCGGGAACGCGCAGAACTTTCTCCTGGAGATGGACAACGGTGTGCCAAACGGGCGGGTCATCGTGCGGGACATGGGCGACTACGCCCTGCACGACTTCGTGCTCTGGGCGCTCTTCGGCCCCGGCGGCGCCCCTCCCGATCCCCGTGGCCTCGCAACCGGGAACCAAGAAGCCATCGTGCAGCAGTGGCAGCAAGCCTTCAAAGACACGCCTCTCCTCGCGTTCGAGTGCAACATCCTGCACCGGATTAAGAACGAAAAGTGCGGCCAGTCGGAGTTTCCCACCTGGACCGGGTACCACCGCCACACTGATACAGCGATGGCAACACTGAACATGTTCTGCGATTGCTGCGTGAAGGGGGCAAATTTCGTTGGCCACATCTCGCCGCTGTTCTGCTACGCCATGCCCGTCAGCCCGAATGCGCAGGTGTACTTCTATGCGAACCTGAGTATGCGTCAATGGGCGAAGTTCCATTACATCCAGACGCAATGGGGCATCGCCCATGCGCGCGCGTGGATTAGCGAAATCGAGCGCGAGACGGGCCACGACTTCCGAATCGACTGGCGACCCGTCACCCTCGCCGAGGCACAGCGGGTGGCGAACGAGAAAGCTCGCTTTTCTCGCCCCCTCGAGCCGGACGAGTTTCTCCGTGTCCCGGGAGCACAGGACGATACCCTCTTCCGAGCAGGCGACCAGGTGGCCGCTTCGATGCCATCCGGCTGCCTCTTTCCGATCTCTACGAGCATTTCAAGAGGTGGGAGATGCACGTCGGCTGGCAGGTCGAGAACTACCTCGGTACGGTCGAAGGGCAAGCCGCGATCCGCCGCCTCGTCGGCCGATAGAGCGAGGAGCGAGCATGTCCGATCAAGACATCGACGACGCGAACGTCGGCAAAGGGACGTATCTCGTGCGCGCGGGCGACTCCATCGCCAGCATCGCGCACAAGTTCGGCCTCTTCGCGGACACGGTCTGGGACCATCCCGACAACGCCGACCTCAAATCGGCACGCGGCAACCCCGATCTCCTCCTCGCAGGCGATCGGGTCACCATCCCCGAGAAGCAGCTACAAGAGGAGAGCTGCGCGGCCGGAGCCAGGCATCGGTTCCGGCGCAAGGGAATCCCGAGGATCCTCCGGATCCGCCTCGTCGACTGCGACGAGAGCCCGCTGAGCAACACGAAGGTCACCGTGGCGGTCGACGGCGCCGCGCCGGCGAGTGTCGTCGCGGACGGCGACGGCTGGGTCGAGCACGGCATCGAGCCCAACGCGAAGATCGCCATCGTGCGACTCGAGGACGGGAGTGAGTTCGAGTTCAAGCTCGGCAGCCTGAGCCCCGTGAACACCACCCCCGGCGTCCAGCAACGGCTCCACAACCTCGGCTACTTCAACGGCAGGCTCGATGGCAAGCCGTCGGAAGAGCTCCGCCACGCCCTCATGGACTTCCAGGCGGGCCGGGAGCTGGAGCCGACCGGCGAAGCCGACGGGCCGACGCGCGATGAGCTGGAGAAGCTGACGAGTTGCTGAGCCTGGGCCTCGCAAGAGGTCCGGCACGAGACAGCGCGGAGATGCCTCCGACGCGGAACGACGGCGCGCGGTTAGCGCCCTCCCCCGGCGGGGGAGGGCCGAGGTGGGGGAGGCGTGAATCAGCCGACGGCTATCCCCTACGTCGCGGCACGCGCCATGGGCCCTCCCCCAACCCCCTCCCGGAGGGAGGGGAGCTGACAGCCGATCGCTGACAGCGGACGGCTATCCCCTCACAACCCCCGCAACCACTCGGGCCGGAACGGCGCTCGATCGGGATCGCCCAGCGCCGCGTCGAGCTGGGCCAGGAGACGACCCTTGTCCTTGGGCAAGGTTCCCGCCAGGGCCAGGTAGTTGCTCGCGTGGTTGGAGCGGAAGATGGTGCCGGTCAACTCCAGGCCAGCGATGAAGGTGCGCAGCTCGGCGGCCAGCTCCAGCGGCTCCAGCTCCTGGTACTCGCCGCGCGCCACCGCGTCGAACAGCGGCGTGCCGGGGACCGGGATCATGGCGAGGGTCGAGAGGTAGCGCGGCTGGATGGCGTTCACCACCTCCGCCGAGGCGACGGCGTGCGCCGCGGACAAGTCCCGACCCCCGGCGCCCAGCAAGATCATCGTCGAGAGCTTCACACCGGCAGCGGTCGCCTTGTTCGCCACCTGCACCATCTCCTCCCCGTCCACCCCCTTGTCGAGGTCGGCGAGGACCTGGTCGTGGCCGGACTCGATGCCGAGGTAGTAGAGGGTGAGCCCCAGCTCCCGGAGCCGCACCATCGCCTCCACCGTACGCACCTGCAGGGCCTGGGGAGAGGCGTAACAGCTCACCCGCTGCAGGCCGGGAAACGCACCGCGCAGCTCGACGAGAATCGCCTCCAGATAGGCGGCCCGCGCCACCAGGGCGTCCCCGTCCGCGAGGAAGACCCGCCGCACGCCGGGATCGCGCGCTGCGGCCCAGGCGATCTCGCCCTTCAGGTCATCGAGTTTGCGCGCCCGGAAGCTACGGTCGCGGTACATTCCGCAGAAGGTGCAGCGGTTGTGCGAGCAACCGATGGTCGCCTGGAGGATCAGGCTGTGGGCCTCGGAGGGCGGACGGTAGACGGTACCGACGTAGTCGATCATCGGGAGGATGGTAGGCGCCGACGCAGGATTGGCAAACGCCCATCACAACCCACGATCGTCCGCCGGTCTTCGTGCCCACGACCTCGATGGTGACAACTCGCGCGCCACCCGCCACCGTTACCGACATGCGCATCGTCCTCGTCCTTCCCCCCGCGATCGAGCCGGTGAGAACGCCGCTGCTCGCGTTCGCGTATCTGGTCGCGGCGCTTCGTGCCCGGGGCCACGAGGCGTGGGTCGTCGATGCGGCGGCACCGGCGGGACCCGAGGCGGATCGATTGTGCGAGGCGGTGAGCCGTCTCGATCCCGCCCTGGTGGGCATCCATGTGAAGACCCTGGAGGTCCAGGCCACCTATCGCGCCGCGCGGCAGCTCGGAGACCTCGGGGTGGAGCTTGTGGCAGGGGGGCCCCACGCCAGCGCCTGCCCGGACGAGGCGCTCGACCACGGCTTCGACTTTGTGCTGCGCGGGGAGGCCGAGAGGTCGCTCCCCGAGCTGGCCGACGCCCTGGAGGGGAGAGGCGAGCTGGGGCAAATCCACGGCCTGTCGTTCGTCGAGCGTGGCCTGCATCGCCATCTGCCGGACCGGGCACCCGCGAGTGATCTCGACACCCTCCCCGATCCCCTGTCGGCCCTCGACGCCTTCGACCCGGCGGCCTACGGCGCCGCGGGGGTCGCGGTGCCCGCCGGGCTCCTGGCGAGCCGCGGCTGCCCGGCGGCGTGCACGTTCTGCGCGAACAACGTCACCGGCCGCCGGTTCCGCTGTCACTCGCCGGCGCGCGTCGCCTCCGAGGTGCGGCGTCTCGTCCGCGACTGCCAGCGGCCTGCCTTCTCGTTCTTCGACGACTCGTTCGCCGTCGGCCGGGCACGGATCGAAAGGCTGTGTCGCGCCCTCGACGCGGTAGGAGGCGCGCACTGGACGTGCACCGCCCACCCGGCCCACCTCGATCGCGATGTCCTCGCGGTGATGCAGCGCGCCGGCTGCGGCGGCGTCGACATCGGCCTCGAGAGCGGCGACGCCGGCATGTTGGCGGCCATCGGCAAGGGGATCACCACCGGGCGGGTCCTCCAGGTCCTGGAGTGGGCGGGCGAGCTCGGCATGCACACGGTGGTCAACCTGATGGTCGGCTGGCCCGACGAGACCGAGGCGCAGCTCGAGACCACCCTCGCCTTCATCGAGCAGGCGGCACCGCTGGCGGGCGCCTTCAACGCGCGCGGGGTGCTGGTACCGCACCCGGCCACCGAGCTGTACGCGCGCTACCATGAGCGGTTCGACTTCACCGACTGGTGGCTACGCCACGCCCCGATCGCGTACGAGCCCTTTCCCCAGGCCTGGAACCCCGCGGAAGTGCAGCGCGCCTACGCATCGGATGCGGCGCTCGAACGAAATTTCTTCGACCACTCGCCGCGCCGGCTCGCCCTCATGGCGGAGGTCCTGGAGCGCAAGGCTGACCACACCTTCCGACGCATTGCCGAATGGACCAACGGGTCGTCGCCGGCCGTGCCCGTGCCCGCCGCGGGCGCGAGATGACCCCCCTGAGCATCGCGCCCCTATGTGAAACGAGTGGGATGCTCGCCGATCCCCGCACGCTTGTTGCGCGTGCCCACGACGAAGGCTACCTCTTCTTCCACGACCTGGTGCCGCGCTCGGTGGTCGATACGCTACGCGACGTCGCGCTCGGTCTGGCAGACGATTTGGGGTGGCTCGCGCAGGATGGCCCGTGCGCCGCTGGCCTGGCGACGCCAGGCCTGGCCCTCGGTGCCTACGACGATCCGCGCTGGGTGCGCTTTCTCACGAGGGTCCTGCCGCATCCGGCCTTCGCCGCGCTGCGCGACGAACCGGCCCTGCGGCGTGTGGTCGAGGCATTGCTCGGCGGGCCCGCGGACAACTCGGCCGGCGACGTGTGTCGCGTCGTGTCCGGCGACGACCCGCCGCACACCACGCCGCCTCACCAGGAGCGCCATTACGTCCGGGGCGAGGGGTGGCTGTGGACGGCGTGGCTACCGCTCGGCGACTGCCCCCTGTCCCTCGGACCCCTCGCCATCCTGCCCCGCTCCCACCGCCAAGGGCTCCTGCCCCACGAGGACGGCCACACGCCCCACCCCAGCGTGCCGGTCCGCGACGATGCGTTGTGGCTGGCGTCCGATCTGGTGCCGGGCGATGTGATCTTCTTCTCCGGTCTCACCGTCCACCGCGCGCTCCCGCACCAAAACGGCCGCCGCCTGCGCCTCTCCGCAGACTTCCGCTTCCAGCGCGGTGACGGACGAGTCCCGATCGTCCGTGCGCAGACAGAGACGTCCCCCTAACACCGTCAGCCGGCCCCGCGGCGTGTGCAACGCCCCCGGCGGTCCACAGGCCTGACCATGATGGTGGTCGCCGCGACATCATCGCCAGCCCCGGGGTCAGCCGTCGCTTCCCCCATAGATGCCGGCGACGCAGATCGCCGGCGCCAGCACGCCCCCAATCACCACGGTATGTGCCACGGCCGCGGGGGCGGCCACCACCCCGGCGATCGCTCCCTGGGCAACCAGCGGAGCCCCGGCAATCCGTGCGACGGCGCCGCCGGCAACCCCACTCACGATACCGGCCCCGGCCAGATGGGCGCCGGCGCCCACGAGGTGCACACCGGCGGCGACCATGTGCGGCCCCGCGACCACGCCGTGCACACCGATCCCCATGGCCGCCAGGAGATGCGCATCGACGATGGCGACCGCACGTCCGGCCAGCACCGCGCTACCGGCGGCGATCGCCGCGCTCCCACCCACCACGGCGGCATGGCCCACACCCATGGCGATCCATGGCGCGGCCACCGCCCGCGCCACCGCCGGCTGCGCCTCTCCACGCTGGACCGGCCTAACCACGGTAAGGAAGAGGAGCAAGACCAGCACGAGCTTCCTCATGGTTGGGCATTGGGGCCGACGGCAGGGCAACGGGGAGCGTGACATGGGCGGGACTCCAGCAGGGACAACTGCGACGAAACGATGGTGATCGGGCCGATCGGCGTTATCAAGACGGCCCTGCGTGGCGGTCGTAGTGGACCAGGGCAAAGCCGCCTCCTGTACCGCCTCGACGTCCAGCGGCAGGTCCTCGTGGCCGGGGCCAAGGCGGCGACGCCCAGGGGGCGGCTCGGACCGGCGGCTGCGAATCGTAACGGCGACGCGGCCCCGTTGCCGCTTTCCTGGCCCCGAGCCGCTCTGCCCGTTCGGTTGGTGCACGCTGCGCGGCCTGGTCTCGCTCGCGGAGGAGCCTGCGGAGCAGGGTTAAGATGCGCTGGTCCTTCTCCCGGGCGGTCTCCTCCTTGACCTGAATCAACGTCGCGAGATCGAGAACGAGCGCCGCCATGCCGGTGCGCCGCGCCGCTCGTTGGTTGGCGCACCCTACGACCGGTCCGTCGGGTGCGGCCGAGCGCAGCGCGGTGCGCCGCGATGTGTCGCGATATCCAGGCCCTTGGTGATCTCCACGCCGGCGTGGTATCTCCGGGCGCCCGCCCCCCGGCCCCCTCCCGGCGGGAGGGGGAGACGCGCTCCATCCGCCTCGCCATGCCCACCCTCGCCACCTACCTCCCCGGCCCCGAGACGCTGCCCAGCGACCAGGTCCTGGAGCGCTTCCTCGCGTGGGTGGCGGAGATCGGCCTCACCCTCTACCCGGCCCAGGAGGAGGCGCTCCTGGAGCTGTTCGCCGGCCACCACCTGGTGCTCTCCACCCCCACGGGATCGGGCAAGTCCCTGGTGGCCACGGCGCTCCACTTCAAGGCGATGTGCGAGGGGCAGCGATCCATCTACACCGCGCCGATCAAGGCCCTGGTGAACGAGAAGTTCTTCGCCCTGTGCCACGACTTCGGGGCAGAAAACGTGGGGATGCAGACCGGCGATGCGTCGATCAACGCCGACGCGCCGATCGTCTGCTGCACCGCCGAGGTCCTGGCGAACATGGCCCTGCGCCGCGGCGACGCGCTCGCCGCGCCCTACGTGGTGATGGACGAGTTCCATTACTACGGCGACCGGGAGCGCGGCATCGCCTGGCAGATCCCCCTCCTCTGCCTGCCTGCCACCACCTTTCTCCTCATGTCCGCCACCCTCGGCAACACCGTGCCCATCGCGGAGCGACTCGCCGAGCGCAGCGGCCGGGAGGTGGCCTCGGTCACGGGACTGGAGCGGCCCGTGCCCCTGGAGTTCGAGTACCGGGAGACGCCGATCCACGAGACGGCGGAGGCCCTCACCGCGGCCGGCCGCGCGCCGGTCTACATCGTCCACTTCACCCAGCGCGAGTGTGCCGAGGCCGCCCAGGGGCTGTGCTCGGCCCAGGTGACGGACAAGGAGGGCAAGCGCGCCATCGCCGAGGCAATCGCCGCGTTCCGCTTCGACACCCCCTACGGCAAGGAGCTGTCCCGCTTCCTGCGCCACGCCATCGGCGTGCACCACGCGGGCCTACTGCCCAAGTACCGGCGCCTGGTGGAGCAGCTCGCCCAGCAGGGGCTGCTCAAGGTGATCTGCGGCACCGACACCCTCGGCGTCGGGGTGAACATCCCGATCCGCACGGTGCTGTTCTCGCGGCTGTCCAAGTACGACGGCGAGCGGGTGGCGATCCTGTCGGTGCGCAACTTCCTCCAGATCGCCGGCCGCGCCGGCCGCAAGGGGTTCGACGACCGCGGCTGGGTGGTCGCCCAGGCGCCGGAGCACGTGATCGAGAACCAGCGCATCGCCGCCAAGGCCATCGGCGGCAAGAAGCGGCCGGCGAAGAAGGCGGCCCCCAAGGGGTTCGTCACCTGGAACCGGGAGACCTTCGCGCGGCTCACCACCAGCCCGCCGGAGCCCCTGGTCTCCCAGTTCCAGGTCTCCCACGGCCTGATCCTCGACTGCCTCCAGCACGGCATCGAGCGCGGGGCACGCGCCGGCGGGTACTGCGCGATCAGCGATCTGATCCGCCTCAGCCACGAGTCCGACGGCGCCAAGCGCTACCACCGCCGTCAGGCCGCCATCCTGTTCCGCGCCCTGCGCGGGGCCGGGCTGGTCATCATCGAGCGGCGCGGCGGCGGCAGCCGCCTGCGCCTGGCCGAGCACCTGCAGCAGGACTTCTCCCTGCACCACACCCTCGCCCTCTACCTGGTGGACGCCCTGGCGCAGCTCGACCACGACGCCCCCACCTACGCCATCGACCTCCTCTCCCTGGTGGAGGCGATCCTGGAGAACCCCGACCCGGTGCTCTACGCCCAGGTGCGCCGCGCCAAGGGGGAGCTGATCGCCCGGCTCAAGGCCGAGGGCATGGACTACGACGAGCGCATGGCGCGCCTGGACGAGGTCACCTACCCCAAGCCCAATGCGGAGTTCATCTACGCCACCTTCAACCGTTTCGCCGCAGCCCACCCGTGGGTGAAGGGCGAGAACATCCGCCCCAAGGCGGTCGGGCGAGAGATCTACGAGGGGCTCTACACCTTCCCCCTCTACGTGCGCGAGCTGGGCCTGGCGCGGGTCGAGGGGGTGCTCCTGCGCTACCTCGCCCAGCTCTACAGCGCCCTGCGCCACACGGTGCCGGAGGTCTACCGGGACGAGGCGGTGGACGAGATCATCGCCTTCTTCGGTGCCCTCCTGGAGACGGTCGACGCCTCGCTCCTGGAGGAGTGGGAGGGGCTGCGCCACCCGGAGCGGAAGTTGCGACCCGAGCCGGCCGCCCCGGAGCCGAGCCCGGCCCTGGACCCGGCCCGCCACCCCCGCGCCTTCGCCGCCCGGGTCCGCTCCGAGCTGCACCACCTGGCCGGCGCCCTGGCCGAGCGCGACTACGACGCGGCCGCCCGCTGCCTCTGCCCCGACCCGGCCGACCCGTGGGACCCCCACCGTATCGAGGCCGCCCTCGCCCCCTACTACGCCGACTACCCCGAGATCGTCTTCACCCCGATCGCCCGCCGCCCCGACCGCACCCTGATCAAGGAGACCGGCCCCCGCCAGTGGCGCGCCACCCAGGTCCTGCTGGACCCCGACGGCGACGACCTCTGGTGCATCGAGGGCGAGATCGACCTCCCGCCGGGCAAGCTCCCCGACGGCCCCCTCATCCGCCTGCGCCGGATCGGGACGTAGGGTTCTCGCGCAGAGCCGCCAAGGCGCAGAGGGGGAACGGGCACAGACTTACTTCATTTCGCGAGACGACAAACACGTCGGAAGATCTCTTCGGCTCGCTTGCGATACGGAGCGCATTTCAGCTTTAACTCGATCGCTCGCTCGATGGCAGACTCGCTAGGAACCTCTCGCTGCTCGTAAAGGAAAGCTGCTGTCGCGCCTAACTCTAAAGTACGCCAATGCTCGTCCATGAGGTCAGACGCTAGCGTTACCGATTCCGGCCGGAGCCCATGACTCCCTTGACGGTAGATTTTCCCGTTCGGGGTTAACCCGTACTTGTAGGCAACTTCATAGGGACCGTCGCCCCACTTATCGACCTTTTCTTCGATGAAGCCAGCTTCAACTGCACGTTCTACTTGAGACGCGAGGTCGTCGCTAAATGGTCCGAAGTGACGATACCTGAACTGTGCATCTTCAAAAAGCGGCTCACCGTTACACTTGAGAAGGTACACCATTTTCTGAAGCCGAACGCGGCCCTCCATCTTCTCGACAGAGTCAAGCAATGACAGAGCGCCCAATAGAGTATTCCAAGGGTTTTCTGCGTAGACCATGGTTAGGCTCCTTTTTCCGCCAGGGCTTCCGCCCGAACGCGGATTTCGTCTGGGACAAAAAGCCGCGAATGGTAGTGCGGTCCCTCCAATGCTTTCAGCAGATCTTTCCTCGACGTGTCACATGGAAAGTGTTCGAGCGGGTACAGCTTGTCTGGTCCGACGATCCAAATGACGTCGGGATCGCCTTCTTCTCTTCTGAAGTTATGTCTTTTGTAGGCCGTTCGTTGCGGATCGTCCCATGACACTTCATATCGTGGATCAAAGCCATTTTTCCTCGCCAAGTCATCGATCGCTGCCTGCAAGCTCTCCACCTTCTTCTGCTCGTAATCGGCCGGGAGTGGAACCCTCAGCGGCTTCGGCAGCCTACGGCTCATCAAGCTCTGGGCGAGACGCGCCAACACACTGTCACTGTGCGATTGCCAGTCACAGACCGCGGACCAAATAGCGTATTCGCCGATTTGCGAATATTCGTCAAGAGGCATCTTCTCGCCACTTTCAAAGAGGCCCCAGAGAGGACTGCCAGTTGCTAAGACATCGTCACGACCGTCATCAACGAGATCGCGTATCCTGCTGAACAACCCAATCATCAAGCAGGCAGCAGCGCGCACAGCGTGATGGTAGTAGATGGATCGATACAGGTTGTCTAAAGCAACGAGGTATTGAACGACCGCATCCAACGCTCGACAGTCTACGCAAAGCTTGCTTTCCTGAGCGAGGAGCATGTCCCGGATCCGGGGATAGTCAAACCCGTGACCCTGAAGGCCAGCCATGAGAGCATCTCGCATAGCGTAATCGAGACGATCTGCATCCAACTGGCTGGACACGAGCCGGTAAGTCCATTTGTCATCTCCCGCACGACGGGCAGGATCGATGTATGCGGCGACCTCTTCGGGGAGGTCGGAATCTACCTCCGCTAAAGCTGCGTTTATGGACGACCCATTGTCTCGAATATAGCGGGTCGTGATGTACTCATGGTGAAAAGAGGACGGCCCCTTACCAAGTACCTCCTCGAGGGTGTGAGAAAAGGGGCCGTGCCCGCAGTCGTGCAACAGGGCCGCACAGACCACTCGACACCGCTCGGCTTCGTCTGGCAATTCGCCGCTGTTCCGGATGGCAGCGTCGTACATCTGTGCGGCGACATGTGCGACGCCCATGCTGTGCGTGTATCGGCTGTGCTCCATGCCTTGGAACACGTAGTTGGCAAGGCCATTCTGCCGAATGTGCCGAAGCCGCTGGAATTCCGGCGTATCAATAAGCCGGACCACCAGTTCTCCAATCCCGTCGCCGTCCAGTGCGGGCATGTCCGCCCGCGGGTACCGAATGACCCCGTGAACTGGATCGCGATAGAGCTTCGGGCGGAAATTCATCCTCGTGGCACAGTAACGAACATTTGTCTGGATTAAAAGCCCCCCTCAGGACAACAATCGCGTTGACTCGTAGACGGTCGCGTCGATCGCATCGCTCATGTGCTCCGATCCCGGGCCGGCGTCCTCGGGCGTCAGGTCTCGCAGGCTCCCCCGCTTGGAGAAGGGGTACGGCGCCGCGAGATAGGATCGGATCGCGTCACTGATGAGATCCCCGACCGTCCTTTCCGACAGGTTCGTCCGAGCCTTCAAGGCCCGGTACGCCTCCGGGTCCAGATTGCGAATCCATCGGATCATGTTCCACATGTACCCCTTGCCTTGCTTCCGGTCACGCAAGGGAGACGTCACACCGGGGAAAGCACGTCGTGGGGCAGTCCCGCGATCGCCGCGAAGTCGCGGTCGAAGGTGACGAGGTGGCCGCCGGTCTCCAGGGTGGTTGCCGCGATCCAGAGGTCGTCGGCGGGGATCGGCGTGCCGTTCCGCCGCAGGACGGCGAAGATCTCGCCGTAGCGCCGCGCCACCTCGACGGTGACCGGGGCCACCGTGACAAACGGCTCCTCCAGGAAGGCATCCAGGGTGCGGGCGTTGTGCGCATACCGCGTGCCGAGGCGAAAGCCGCCCTCCAGCTCGCCGAGGACGATGGCCGGCACGTGGACCACCTCGGCCCGGGCGATCCAGTCGACCACGTCGCCGTGGCCCGCCAGGAGATGCGTGTAGGCGGAGGTGTCGAGGACGATCCGCGCGGGACGCAGGCCGAGCCGGGCTACTCCCACATCGCCGCGTCGATGGCCCGCTGGGCACGGTGGAGGGAGAGGAACTCGTCGAGCTCCTCGGCGCTCCAGGTGTTGTAACGCGCGAGGTGTTGGCGCCGCTCGTCGATCCCCACTACTTCCTGCAGCAGACGCAAGATGGTGGTGTTCAGACTCTCTCCACGAGCCTGACTCAACGCCCGCAGGCGCCGGGTCAGCTCGGGTGACGGATTGCGCAGGGTAATCTGTTTCACGGCGGCCATGACATCACAACTCTATAATTTTGATGTCATGCGGTCAACGCGCGCAAACCCGGCGGCCTCTGCGGCCGCATGTGTCGCGGAGCGGTCGCTAGCCGCAGGGCACAATCGCGTTCCTCCGCCACCCGACGCGCGTCCATTAGCGGTCCCTGACCTCTGAATCGCGCGCGAAGCGCTTCTCTGCCTTTGCCGAGTCACGACGGGAAGCAGCGGCCGAAGGCGACCAGGAGGCGGGGGTTGCCGCGCAGGCGGATGCGCAGCAGGAGGAGGGCGGGGAGGAGCGCCTTCTCCTTATGGACGAAGCCGAGCCAGGTGGTGCTGTCGGCCGTGACGCGCAGATTGGGTTCGCCAATGTGGCCTGCCTCCACTGTGAGCTGCTTGCCACGGATGGTGATGGTGGCCTGTGCCCGCTCGGCGCCGGTGAAGGTGAAGTGGTAGATCGCGTCGAGACCCTTGGCATGGCCGGGATTGAAGACCAGGGGAAGGCTGCGCAGGAAGGCCGCAATGGAGCGCGGGCGCAGGGCGCCGTCGACCCGCTTGGCGGTCTTGGCCGGAAAGCGCTTGGCGACGTGGGCCTCGGCGTCCGAGCCGGGGAGGACGTAGACCGTCTCCTCCCGGTCCACCAGGGGCTGGACCACCGCGGCGCGGTATGCCTTGCGATCGGCGCGGTAGGGGGCGATCACGTCATCGCCGGCCGGGCATACCGCCATGCAGTAGGCCGCCTTGTAGTTCGCGCCAAAAGAGAGGGACTGCCACATGGAGGCGGACTCGGCGTCGCTCACGCGCCGCCGGTAATCGAGCGCGTTGCGGCTGGTGGCTACCTGCTCGATCCAGTCGGTGAAGCCGCCCATGAACTCGCGGTAGTTGTGCGTGTAGCAGGCGGCGAAGTTGAAGCGGCCGTCACTGCCGATCGCCCCCACCGGGCAGGCACTCACGCATAGCTTGCACTCCAGGCAGGGGTTGAAGTCGATGGGTCGATCCTCCTCGTCGATGGCGACGTCGGTAATGACCGTCCCGAGGAGGATGAAGTTGCCGAAGCACGGGTGGATGAGGTTGCGGTGGATCCCCATGCGCCCGAGGCCCGCGGCCTCGGCCACGAGCTTATGGGAGACGACCCAGACTCGGTCCGGGAAGCAGTCCATCTCCATGGGGAAGCCCATGGCCGGGTTGATCGCCCGCACGCCGCGCGCCTCCAAGCCTGCGACGATATGGCGGGCGACCTCGTTGACCCGATCGCCGGTGTGGTGGAACTCCAGGTTGGCCACCGAGCGGGCCGGGCTGCGGATCGGCTCGCGATTCATCCGGCACACCAACGCCACGAGGCTCTTCGCCCACGGCGCGAAGGCGAGGATCGCTTCGCGTTCGGCGGCCAACTCGGGCCGGTCGATTGCCACGACGCCGGCATCGTCGGCGCCCGCGACGCGGGCGAGGTGGCGGAGGTCGTCCGCCGTGAGCGGCTCCAGAGTGATTGGAAACGTGGCTGCGTCGGGCTCGGAGACAGTCGATGGCATGGCACGGCTCCTAATGTTGTATACACAACTTCGCATCCAAAAAAACTCACTGCTGCACCGGGCCCTGGCTCCACACCCGCGCGGCGAGGCGGCGCAGGTCGTCAGCGCCGTCCGCGCCGAGGAGCTCCCGGACGCGGGCCTGCGCCTCCTGCCAGCGAGGTTGGGCGTCACGCAGGAGGGCCTCCCCGGCCGGAGCGATGCTCACCAGCAGCCCCGGTCCGGCCTCCCCGGGGGAGACGTCGACCCACCCCTGGCGCCGCATCCGCTCCACGTTGCGGCTCAATGTGGACTTCTCCATGTGGAGCAGCCGGGCGATCTCCCGCGGCGCCACGGCGCCTCCGTTGGCCACCACCACCAGGATGTTCATCTGACCGGCGGTGATCCCCAGGGGCCGCAGGGCCTGGTCGTAGACTCCGCTGACCACGCGGTTCAGCAGCCGCACTCGCACCGCCAGACACTCGCCGGCGATGTATGCGGCGATGGTCCTGGTACCAGATTTCTGCTTCGCGGCCATGTGTTGTATATACAACCAGCTAGCCATCCCGTCAATCGGTGGTACCTGGATCGATGACGGCCTACCACGGGGTCGGCTGGTCCACCACCGCCCTGCGGGACCCGCCAAGGCAGATTGGCGTCTGTGCGCGAGGCGGTTCGCGCGTTCATCCCGCGGCCCGTCTATGGAACCGTGCGAATACCCACCTCGAGTGTTGGCGCATCGCGGGTTCGTCGAAGCACCTGCAATGAAGCGGGGCGACGACGTATCCTGGATCCGCGCGATATCACCGGTCGCCTCGTCCCGGGGGCGGCGAGGCGACCGGGTGCATCGGTCTACTCCGGCAGGCAAACGTATCCGTTGAACTTCATATCGATCGAGTCCTGGCAGTTGGCGGTGCCGTCGATCAACAGCTCGCCCTGCTCGACATTCTCAAACACGCCCCGTCCCGTGCCCGACACGACCTCCGAGATCTCCTGGAAGGGAAAGATGCAGGGCTCAGTAGGGACCATGAAATAACCGTTCGTGTGCAGGGTGGCCTGCGAGTGAATGGTCTCGAACTGGCCGATGTACGGATTCCAGCTCTTGACGCTGTCGTCGCAGACGATGGTGTGGACGAGATCTGTTACTCCGGACAGTACCGTGCCAACACCGTGCACGGCGCACTTCATCTTGTCTTTATCGAAGACGACGTGGGCGACGCCCAGGGTCTCGCTCTCACCGGTGAGCTCATTCATGATAAGACTGTTGTTGGAGATTTTCCCGCTGAGCGGTATCGCGCGCATTCCGCTGGGGCAATCTTGCGCGAATCCCTGGGTGGCACTCCCCGCGAAGATCGCGGCGGCAAACAAAATGGAAAGCGGCTTCGACATGTCCTTCTCCTCCAGGTAGAAACGACGTTCAAATGGGCGATGAGGCCCAGCGATCGATCCGCGTAATGACGGAGGTCCGCCGATCGAGTCGCCCAGGGCGCACCTGAACAGGATGCGAACGGCTTCACTGCGATGGAGCATGCCCCACCACTCCGCGAGTGTGCTCCCTGACCTCTCCTCTTCCCGAAGGCGACCGCGGGCGATGGCAGACTCACCACCGCGGCGACGCCGCCCCTGACGAGGTGGCATTATCCACGCGCGGGCCTGCGCCACAAGGCCGATCGTGGCGCGGCTTGTCTAAACGCAATGGTCCCGGAACCATGGGTGGAAGGCCGCTCGCGACGACGTGTGCCACACGGGGCCGACCAAGCCAAATAGGACGACCGGATGATCTTTCGCCAGCTCTTCGAGGCCGCCTCCTCGACCTACACCTACCTGCTCGCCTGCCCGGAGACCGGCGCCGCGGTGCTCATCGATCCGGTGGCGGAGATGGTGGGCCGCGACCTGCGGGTGATCGATGCGCTGGGGCTGCGGCTCACCTATACCCTCGAGACCCACGTGCATGCGGACCACATCACCGGCGCCGCCGCCCTGCGGGCGGCGACCGGTTGCCAGACCGCGGGGCCCGCGATGGACGAGATACCCTGCCGCGACGTGGGGCTGCGCGACGGGGAGGCGCTGCGCGTGGGTACGATCGAGATCCACCCCTTGTTCACGCCGGGGCATACCGCGACCCACCATTCCTATGTGGTCGACACCGGCAGCCACAGGATGGTGTTCACCGGCGACGGTCTGCTCATCGACGGGTGCGGCCGCACGGACTTCCAGTCCGGCGATGCCGCCACCCTGTACCACAGCATCCACGACAAGCTGTTCAGCCTGCCGGACGAGACCCTGGTCTATCCCGGCCACGACTACGCCGGACGCCAGGTCTCCACCATCGGCCAGGAGAAGCGCCGTAACCCGCGCCTCGCCGGCAAGAGCGAGGCGGAGTTCGTGGCGATCATGGCGGGCCTCAACCTCGCCTCCCCGCAGAAGATCGACGTCACCGTGCCGGTCAACCGGCGCTGCGGGGAGGACTCCGCACAGCGCCCGGGGGCGTAACGCCCGTTGCCGCGAGCGGCTCGCCACGCCGCGCCGGCATCCAGAACGCCGGCCGCGGCCCGAGGTGTCGGTCGGGGGTCATGCGGGTTCCGATACCGGACCCCGCATGACCCCGGAAACCAGGCGCCTTAGTTCTTCTGGCCGCAAACCGACTCGCCGGCCGCGGAGACGATGGCGTCCTTCTCCTCCTCGGTGATCAACCCGGCGGCCACGAAGTCCCCGGAGGCGTGGGCTACACAGGAGACATAGGCGCCGTGGTTCTTCCACTTGGCCCCACCCGGCGGATCGCACGGACAGAGCTGGTCGATGGCGCAGCCGTTCTCATCCACAACCTCGCCAATGGGCGTGGCCGCGCAGGCGTCATCTGAATCGAGGATGTCGTCGTTATCGTCATCGGTATCACATACGTCGCCAGCACCGTCATCGTCGGTGTCGGCCTGGTCGGAGTTCATGGCTAACGGGCAGTTGTCGTCGGCGTCGATGACTCCGTCGTTGTCGTCATCATTGTCACAGGCGTCGCCGATGCCATCACCATCGTTGTCGGACTGATTCGAATTCGCGATCACCGGGCAGTTGTCGGTGCTCTCGCAGAAACCATCTCCGTCCGCGTCGTTCCCGACATCGAAGGGACAGGCATCACAGGCATCGGGCAGAGCATCGCCATCGGTATTTATTTCGTCATCACCACCGGGACACACGTCCACGTCACCGCACACTCCATCGCCGTCCCCATCATTCTGTGCATCGTACGGACAGGGATCGCAGTCGTCGGGGACCAGGTCATTGTCACTATCGATAGTGTCGTCGCCGCCCGGACAGATGTCCTGATCATCCGGTACGCCGTCGCCATCCATGTCGGGCGGTGCGGCGGCAACGTCACCGTCACGTACCGGCCAAGCGAATCCAGTGGCGCTGTCAAAATGCGCATCTTGGTACCCCGCCGAGTTCGTGTCCCAGTGGAATACCCAATGGGCCGTAGGGTCGGATGGGAACGGCGTATTCGACCAGTGGAAACGGTTTGCTTCCGTCTGAATGTCGATAAACAGCCCGGAATTGGTAAGGGATGGGAAGGAGTTTCCCAACTCGGTATAGAAGAGGTGCCCCATCTCGCTGTCGGTGCAGCCCGTATCGAAGCCGCAAGGCCCGGATCCGTCGCTGTTCAGGGCGGAGGGCAAGCGCCAGTCACTCCACGTCACATTACGCACCGTGTCAAAATAGGAAAAACTCGCCACTGCGGCATCCGCATCGGACCAGGTCATGAGCCCGCCCAACAGACTCGGGTCCTGTAGCCAGGTGACGTCGAGGTGATCGTCGTAGATGAGGCCGCCACCTCGGTCGTGGAGAGCGGCCTGGACGGAGTTGGCGGACCCACCGGCGAGCAATACAACAACGAGCGTAGCCACCAGCTTCTTGTTCACGGGTTCTTCTCCTCTTTCGTAGTGGTTGAACAACGGACGGGCGTCCGCAGGCCTCGCAACGTCTGTGGCCCTCTCCCTCACCGCCGACTGGGCGACCGTCTGCGTACCGTCCGAGGGGGCAGCCGATGCATTGAACACCCTATTCCATGACTACTTTGGTTGTCTATGGCCATCCCCAAGGACGGGTCGAGCCGTCGGTCACTGCGGGATCCGCGACGTTCTCCTTGGCGGTACACGAACCGACCATCTGCCTGGAAGGTAGATCCTCTCCAAGTCGCAATGCGGGCGGGAGTGCGAAGCGCGCCGCGTCGGTGTCGGCCGCAGCGTCTGTCACGAGGCGATCCCTGCTGATCGTCGCAGGCGCTCCCCGTACCCCGCCAGGCGAGGAATGCCGGCGCGAGAGGAGCCCCGGTCAGGGTGAGGCCGATCCAGGCCACAGCCCACGCCTCCCGACCGGTTCGCTCGGGAGCGAGGCAGGTGCGCGGCTTGATTTGTCGTTGCCGTGGGCCGGCTTCGCAGATCATTTGCGGCGGGTTGGATTCAGTTGGCCGGCAAGAACTTCTCAGGCCGCTCTGCTCGCTGGACCGGAGCGATCCCGACCCAAGCAATGTGGATGCCACGCCAATGCACGGACGCGAGTCTGCTGTAACTATCTGGAATTTATTGCGTTCGCCTTCATCGCTGGTGAGTGATTTTGTAGTGGTGCACCGGGATGGGTCTCAAAGGTGAACAGACAACTCGTTATGCATTGCGAGCTCCAATCATTTGAATGAATCGATCGAGAGTCAGTGCGTGGCCGCCAGGCCATGACCGCGGCTGTCCGGTGTCGTCGATCGCATCGCGGGACAGGTCAGAGGCCGCGGGTCACCTTGGCCCGCCGTGGGCATCACCGTTCGGTGACCGGCACATTCGACCGGCGGCACGGTCCTCGTGTCCGACGCACCCGCGATTGGCGAACCCGCGGCCGTCGTCCATCATGGCGCGCCCTGGCGTGAGGTGTGACGACCACGGGAGCCCATCGATCGCGGTTTCGACTAGACCATGCTCAAGGCCGTCGTGCTCCTCCTGCATGTGGTGGTCGGGCCGGTGGCCGCGGCCCACGCCCTGATGTACAAGCGCGACTCGCGGGCGGCCTCTGCCTGGGTGGTGCTGTGTCTCCTGTTCCCCGTGGTGGGCCCGATCCTCTACTACGCCTTCGGCATCAACCGGGTGCGGACCAAGGCGCGGCAGCTCCACGGCCGGCCGACCTACTGGTTCCGTTTCCCGCACGAGGATGCGGACACCCTGGCGGTCGCGGTCGCAGCCATGCCCGGCGGAGGCACGGTGGCGGATGCCATCGCGCGCGTCTCGCAGGCGGTCTCCGGTCGACCGCTGACCGAGGGCAATCGGGTGCGCCCGCTGTTCAACGGCGAGGAGGCGTACCCGGAGATGCTCGCGGCGATCGACTCGTCGACCCGCTCTGTCTACCTGATGACCTACATCCTGGAGGACGACCGCACCGGACGCCGCTTCCTCGACGCCCTGGAGGCGGCGCAGCGGCGCGGGGTGGTGGTGCGGCTGTTGCTCGACGGCTTCGGGGACTGGTACTCCCTGCCGCGCTCCAGCCGCCGGGCGCGCCGGCGCGGCCTGCGCGTCAAGCGCTTCCTGCCGCCGCGCCTGGTTCCTCCGGCCCTGCACGTGAACCTGCGGAACCATCGCAAGGTGCTGGTGGTGGACGGGGAGGTCGGTTTCACCGGCGGCATGAACCTCGGCGATCGCCATCGGGTGACCGAGCGCGGATGCCAGGATGTCCACTTCGCGGTCACCGGCCCGGTGGTGCGCGAGCTGGAGCGGCTGTTCGCCGACAACTGGCGCTTCGCGGCCGGGGAGGAGATCGAGCTCGGCGAGGATGCCCCGGCCGCCCACGGCGACGCGCGCTGTGGAGTCATCTCGACCGGCCCCGACGACGACCTCGACAAGCTGGTGATCATGCTCGTTGGTGCCATCGCCGCCGCGCGCCACACCATCGACTGGGTGACGCCCTACTTCCTGCCGCCGCGCGAGGTGATCGCCGCCCTCCAGGCCGCCGCGCTCAAGGGGGTGCGGGTGCGCATCGTCCTGCCGGCGCGGAGCAACCTGCCATTCGTCCACTGGGCGACCCGCAACATGCTCTGGGAGCTGCTACAGCGCGGGGTGGCGGTCTACTACCAGCCGCCGCCGTTCGCCCACACCAAGCTGTTCCTGGTCGACGGCGAGTACCTGCAGGTCGGCTCGGCGAACGTCGACCCGCGGAGCCTGCGCCTGAACTTCGAGATGGCCCTGGAGGTCTTTGACCGGACGCTCGCGGAGTCGCTCACGCGGCACGTGGAGCGGCTCATCGAGGCGTCCCGTCCGGTGTCGCTCGAGGAGGTCGACAGCCGCTCCGTGCCGGTGCGGTTACGCGACGCCTTCTTCTGGCTGTTCTCGCCATTTCTGTGATGGGCGGGGCGTCTGCTGGCTCCGCGCACCCCACCCTGCATGGGGCAGCCAGGTTGAACGCCGGGATGGGGGAGTGGTCGCCCCCTGTGGGCCGGACGAGGCGCCGTCTTGGGGTCGGGGCACGGCATGCCGTGCCCCTACGGCATGTTGTCCGAGGCCGTCCGCAATAAACATCGCCGGCCGCCAGCCCCCGGCACCGCCCCTAGCCCCTAGCCCCCAATCCCGAGCCCCTCATTCCGGACACCTTCTATGGCCGCCCGGCGGCCAACCTTCCCCTCACTCCCCACCCCCCTGTTCGATCCTGGACCCGTGCCGCCGCGCGGCATGAGGAGTAGGACGGAGTGCGGCCTATCCCCTCACTCCAGCCGGTCGAGCATCGCCTCGTCGAACGGGATGAGGGGCTCGCCGGCACGGACGCGCGTCACCAGGTCGGGGTTGGCGATGAACGGGCGGCCCATGGCGGTGAGATCGCAACGGGCGGCGGCAAGCGCCGCCGCGGCCCCCTCCGGAGTGAAGGCGCCGCAGGCGATCAGGGTGCCCCGGTAGTGGCGGCGCAGGAAGTCGGCGACCCGGCCGCCGAGGTAATCGAACTCCCAGGTGTCGTCGGCGATCCCGGCGTGAACGTAGGCCAAGGCCCGCTCGTCCAGGGCCGGCAGCAGGTACTGAAAGACCTCCGTGTCACGGGGGTCGGGGCGCAGGTGGTGGTAGGCGGCGGGGGACAGGCGAATCCCGACGCGGTCCGCACCGGCCGCCTCGCATAGCGCATCCACCACCTCCAGGGCGAAGCGCGCCATGCGCGGTGGATCACCACCATAGGCGTCGTCGCGGTGGTTGGTGCGGTAGTGGAGGAACTGATCGATCAGGTAACCGTTGGCGCCGTGGACCTCCACCCCGTCGAAGCCCGCGTCCATGGCATTGGCCGCCGCCGTGGCAAAGGCCTCGATGAGGGGCGGGATCTCGTCGGCGTCGAGGGCGCGCGGCGTGCCGTACTCCAGGTCGGTGTGGGCGATGGGCCCGGCCAGGGGCACGGCCGAGGGGGCGATGGGGAGAGCGCCACCGAGGTAGGTCGGGTGGGAGACGCGACCCACGTGCCAGAGCTGGCAGAAGATCCGGCCGCCGGCATCCTTCACCGCGGAGGTCACCGCGCGCCACCCCGCGACCTGCTCGGCGGTAAACACGCCGGGGGTGTTCGGGTAGCCCTGGGCGTCGGGCCGGACGATGGCCCCCTCGCTGATGATCAGCCCGGCATCGGCGCGGCGCCCGTAGTAGGCGGCCATCGCCTCCGTGGGCACCAGCCCGGGCCCGGCCATGCACCGGGTCATGGGGGCCATGACGATGCGGTTGGGGAGAGTGAGATCCTCGCCGAGGGGCAACGGGGTGAAGAGCGAGGTGACGGCCGGCGGCGACAACGGGTGTGAGGCCATGGGACCAGGGTGGGCTCCTGCGGGGTCGGAAGGGAGGGCGCCCCGTAGCGGCGGGGTGATGGCAGTATGGCACATTGCACCGCTGCAACCATCCGTTTGACGGTGAGCCGGCCCCGCGGCCGAAATGAGCGGACCGTTGCGTGGCCCATCGTTGATCCTCGCATCACCCCCACAGCTCTGCTAAGAACCGCCCAGAGGCTCAGGAGAAAGAGATGCCGCGCGCTTCCGTTTGGTCCTGGCGCCGACCCGTAGGGCCGGTTTCAACCGGCCGATGCCATCTTCACGTCGTTTTCGCGTCCGGCGGGCTGAAGCCCGCCCTACGCACGGCCCGTTCAGTTCCGCCGATCGAGGTCGCCGCGGCGATCGGCGCGCCGGCAGGGGTCGCACCGTGAGCGCGCCCGACGCCACCGCCCGGGTCGCAACGGTCCGGGAGGCGATCGCCGCCGCCTGTGGCCGGTGCGGCCGGCGACCCGACCAGGTGACCCTGGTCGGCGTGTCCAAGATCCACCCGGCGGCGGCGGTGCAGTCGGTGGTGGATGCCGGCGTCACCATCCTCGGCGAGAGCCGGGTACAGGAGGCGACCGAGAAGGTGCCGCACCTCACCGGCGTCACCGAGCTGCACATGGTCGGACGGCTGCAGCGCAACAAGGCCAAGGCGGCGGTGGCGCTGTTCGACGTGATCCAGTCGGTCGATCGTCCCTCCCTCGCAGAGGCCCTCCACGCCGCGGCCGAGGCCGCGGGCAAGGTGCAGCGCGTCTTCGTGCAGGTGAACATCGGCGACGAGGCGCAGAAGGGTGGCGTCGCCCCCGAGGCGCTGGCCGCGCTCCTCGCGACGATGTCCGCGCTACCCCATCTGCGGGTCGAGGGTCTCATGTGCGTGCCGCCCTACGACCTCGATCCCGAGGCGGCCCGCCCCTACTTCCGCACCCTCGCCGAGCTCGCCGCCGCCCACCGTCCCGCCGGGGCCCCACCCCTCGCCCTGTCCATGGGCATGAGCAGCGACTTCGAGGTCGCCATCGAGGAGGGCGCCACCCACGTCCGCGTCGGCACCGCCCTGTTCGGCGCACGGTGACGGCGACCCCAGACAGGGAGGCATAGAGTTTACGTATCCGCAGATGTCACAGATGGGCGCAGATGACATGAGCCGAACCGTAGGCGAGAAACGATGTCCTCAGTTACCTGCGGTGGCTGCCGCCCATGGAAGCGAAGCTCAGCCGCAGGGACGCATCCATCTGCCTCCCTGCGCTCCGCTCGGTGGTCACCCGTGGCAGCGCAGTATCTGCGACATCTGCGTCATCTGTGGATGAAGATAGTGTCGTTATCGGGGGGGCGAGGAACCATCATGGCCGCAGCGCGGTGGGAGCACTACGAGCACCAGGCGGACATCGGCGTGCGGGGGTTCGGCGCCTCACCGGAAGGGGCCTTCGAGCAGGCGGCCGTCGCTCTCGTCGCGGTGATCGTGGACCCGGCGACGGTGGCGGACCACGAGGCCATCTCCCTCACCTGCACCGCCCCGGACCGCGAGCTCCTCCTCGCCGACTGGCTCAACGCGGTGATCTTCGCCATGGCGACGCGCCGCATGCTCTTCCACCGCTTCGCCGTGCAGATCGACGGCGAGCAGCTCTCGGCGACCGCCTGGGGCGAGCCGATCGACATCGCCCGCCACCGGCCGGCGGTGGAGGTGAAGGGGGCGACGTATACGGACCTGGCCGTGCGCCGCGGTGAGGAAGACGGGTGGGTCGCGCAATGTGTGGTGGACGTGTAGGGGGCTAGCCTGCCTCCCGCGGCCCATCTCGTCCGCGGTAGGAGCCGAATCCCTTCGGCGACCCCGGCCCGAGAGGGCCGGCCGCGCCTGCGGCGCGGGATCGCCGGTGCAACCGGCTCCTACCTCGGGTTGGATAATCGCCGCCCGGCCCGGTCCAGCGGTAGGAGCCGAATCCTTTCGGCGACCCCGGCCCGAGAGGGCCGGCCGCGCCAGCGGCGCGGATCGCCGGTGCAACCGGCTCCTACCTCGGGTTGGATAATCGCCGCCCGGCCCGGTCCAGCGGTAGGAGCCGAATCCTTTCGGCGACCCCGGCCCGAGAGGGCCGGCCGCGCCTGCGGCGCGGGATCGCCGGTGCAACCGGCTCCTACCTCAGGTTGGGAAATCGCGGCGTGCCCCCGGAACCTCGGTAGGGGCACGGCATGCCCCACCAGGACATCGAATCCGACGACCGCCCCTCCGACCCTGAGGGCCGCCCATCCCTTGTATCCTCAAGGTGGCGGACCACCTCCCGCCGGCAGACCCACCCCCATGGATACCCGCGATCTGATCCGCGAGCGGCCTTTCCAGTGGCGGCTACCGCCGCGCGGGGCCATGCGCGTCCCGGGAATCTTGTACGCCAGCCGCGCGCTGCTCGATGGGATGGACGACAAGGTCCTGGAGCAAGTGGCCAACGTCGCCTCCCTGCCCGGTATCCAGCGCGCCGCCTTTGCCATGCCCGACGCCCACTGGGGGTACGGCTTCCCGATCGGCGGCGTCGCGGCCTTCGACCCGGTGGAGGGCGGGGTGATCTCCGCGGGCGGGGTCGGCTTCGACATCTCCTGCGGGGTGCGCACCCTGCTCACCGGCCTGCCGGTGGCGACGATCCAGGCGCGCCGCGAGGCCCTTGCCGAGGGCCTCTACCGCGCCATCCCGGCGGGGGTGGGGAGCCGCGGCAACCTCCACCTCGATCGCAAGGAGATGGACGCCATGCTCAGGGGTGGGGCCCGCTGGGCCGTGGAGCGAGGCCACGGCGACGCCGCCGACCTGGCGCGGATCGAGGAGGGCGGCTGCCTCGCCGGCGCCCTCCCCAAGGAGGTCTCCGACCACGCCAAAGAGCGCCAGCGCGAGGAGATGGGCACCCTCGGCTCGGGCAACCACTACCTGGAGGTCCAGGCGGTGGATCAGCTCTTCGACCCGGACACCGCCGCCGCCTTCGGCCTGCGCGCGGGCGAGGCGGTGATCTCCATCCATTGCGGCTCGCGCGGCCTGGGCCACCAGATCGGCACCGAGTTCCTCAAGCGCATGGTGGTCGCCGCACCCCGCCACCACCTCCACCTCCCGGACCGGGAGCTGGCGTGCGCCCCCATCGACTCCGACCTGGGCCGCGCCTACCTCGGGGCCATGCGCGCCGGGGTGAATTGCGCCCTGGCCAACCGCCAGATTCTCACCCACCTCACCCGCCGGGCCTTCCGCAAGCTCTTCCCGGAGGCCCGCCTCACCCTGCTCTACGACGTCTCGCACAACACCTGCAAGGTGGAGGAGCACGAGATCGACGGCCGGCCGCGGCGCCTCTTCGTCCACCGCAAGGGCGCGACCCGCGCCTTCGGCCCGGGCCACCCGGACCTGCCAGCCGAGTTGCGCGCCACGGGCCAGCCGGTGCTCATCGGCGGCACCATGGGCACCGCCTCCCACGTCCTGGTGGGGACCGCCACCGGCATGGAGATCGCCTTCGGCTCCGCCTGCCACGGCGCCGGCCGCGCCATGAGTCGGACCCAGGCGCGCAAGCGCTGGCGCGGCCAGGAGGTGGTGGAGCGGCTCGCCGCCCGCGGGGTGGTGATCCGCTCCCCCTCGTTCCGCGGCGTCGCCGAGGAGGCGCCGGGCGCCTACAAGGATGTCGACGCCGTGGTCGAGGCCACCGAGGCCGCCGGCCTCGCCCGCCGCGTCGCGCGTCTCACCCCGCTAGTGTGCGTGAAGGGGTAGTGGGCAATCGATCCGCCCCGCAGGGGCGTCCTTGGAGATCCCCTCCCTCCGGGGGGGCCAGGGGGCGAGCGGTGGGAGATCGCGGCACGCCCCCGGAACCCCGGTAGGAGCCGAATCCCTTCGGCGACGAGAGGCCCTTCGGGCCTGCCGCGGCCACCGGCCGCGGGTCGCCGGTGCAACCGGCTCCTACCTCGGATGAGGTGGGCCAGCAGATTCGCGTAGTGGCACGCGCGCAGCAGATTCATGGTGAGAACTGCGGGGTAGGGCCGGTTTCAACCGGCCGATGCCGTGGGGTCAAAGAATGGCGGCGTTCGGCGGGTTGAAACCCGCCCTGATATGGAGGGGGACGCCACGCGCCCCCCTCGCCACCCGGCACAGGTCCGGGTGGCTTCACCCCCCGTGGATGGCGGGCTTCTCGCCCGCCGTCAGACCCTATGGAGCGTCCCGCTCCATAGGGTCTACATAGTCCGGCCGCCCCGACCCCCTGCCTGCCCGCAGGCAACCCTGCGCCCTACGTCACGCCGCCTCGAACCCCTGGCTGGTGAACCGCAGGGTGCGGCCGTTCTCGGTGACGGTGCGGACCACATGGTCGGGGACGCCGGCGGGGATCTCCGCTGCGATCTCCAGGCTAACCGTGAGCCGTGAGCCGACCAGGCCGGCGAGGTGGGCGATCACCTCGTCGGCGATGCGGCTCGCATCGCGGCCCACCCGGGTGGGGTCGAGCTGTACGGTGCCGTGGAACCGGCGGGGAGGCGGGATCGCCGCCGGGGCGGCCGTGCCGGTGGGTCCGGTCGCGCCGGCGGGCGTCGCATCGGACCCGCCCGCAGGGGTGCCCCCGCCCATCGACGCCGCAGCCTCCGCGCCCGTCGGGGCGGCGGCCGCCGCGGCGTCCATCTGCCTCCGGGCCACGTCCGGCTTCACCAGCAGCCCCGCGCCCTCGGCGGAAAGCGACACGACCTGACCCCCGCGCAGCCCCGGGTAGCGTCCCGTCCCCTCGTCGTGGCCCTCGGCGTAGGCGAAGGTCTCCGCCTGCCAGGTGAGTAGCGCCACGCCGTCGCGGATCGCCTGAATCAGCACTTCCGGCCCCGCCAGTCGCGGCAGGTAGAGATAGCGCGCGAAGTCCTCCACGAGCTGCGTCACCGCGACGTGATCGCCGCGCCACAGCGGCACTTCGTCGAGGTGCTTGCGCAGGATCGTGGAGCCGAGCGAGGTCACCAAGAGCTCGTCGCTGCGGAGCCGCTTGCTCGCCCGCGCCGCGAGCGCATCTCCACTCGACAGACGGATCGCCTCCCAGGTGATCGGCGCCTGCGGGTTCGCCTGCTCCGGGACCAGCAGCCACTGGTAGGTCTCGGGCAGGCGCGCGGCCACCGTACCATCGGCCGCCTGCCGCTGGGTCTCGGCCTGGCGCACCTGGTGCGGGTCGAGATTGAGCGCGTCCTTCTCGGCCAGGATCGACTGCCACGCCAGGAACTTCCGCACCGCCTCGTCCAGGTCCTGCAGGCGCACCTTGTCGGCCGCGAGGAAGACCAGCGTATTGCGGTACAGCCGCGGCGTGTTGCCGCGCGACTCGAGGATCACCTGCGCCGCCGTCTCCGCCACGTTGCCGGGCTCCTTCGTGTAGGGATGCTCGGCGGGCAGCACCACCAGCCGCGCGTCGAGGTCGTCGGGCACGTCGGCACCCGTGCGCGGCAGCGGATGGATGCGGGCGAAGTCGCCCATCTTCCGCAGCTCGGCCCGCAGCCGCTGGTCGAGCTCCTCGGCCACCTTGTCGGGATCGCGCTTCAACTGCTCGGCGCGGTCCTCGGCGAGCTTGGTGACCGTGGGCTGCGTCGCGTACCAGAAGCGCGGGCCGTCCTGATAAAGATACGTCGCCGCCGCCGCCAGGCGCCGCAGCGCGTCGCCGAACACGGCCGGCGCCTCGCCCGGCATCACGCAACCGAGCTTCACGCGGCGGTCCTCGAGCCCGCGGTGGGCGGCCGCAGCGGTGGGCGCCGACCCCAGATAGATGGTGCGCGCCACCCGCCGGGTCGCGTGCAGCTTGCCCAGGTTGGGCTGTTCGGCATCGATCCTGAGCGGCAGCGAGGCGGGGCCGTCCACGTCCTTCTCGATGATCGGCGCCCAGTTGTCCGAGAGGTAGCGCGTCAGCTCGGACTGCACGCGCGCGTCGTCGATCGGGAGCGTCGAGGGGAGTATCAGCGGGTTCCGGTCGCCCTTCTCCCACAGGCTGTGGATCACCGCCGCCATCAGGCGCAGCACGCCGCGCGTGCGCTGGAACTTGAGCAGCGTGGACCAGTCGGTGTAGAGCCGGTCGAAGATCTCGGGGTGGATCGGGTACGCGGCCTGGATGCGCCGCTCGTAATCGCCGCCCCGGCACTCGGGCGGGAACTCGGCGCCCTGCGCGTGATAGAGGTCCGCGAAGGCCCGCGCGGTCACGTCGCGCTGCTTGAAGGCGTCCGGCCCGGCGAGCGGCTCGAACAGCCTCCGGCGCACGATCTCGAAGCCCTCCTCGGCGGTCGCCGGCCGCCACGACGACTCCACCCGCCCGACCACGTTGCGCAGCCGGTCGAGCGCCTCGCGCCCGCGGATGCCGCCCACCTCCGCGTCGTCGGCCGCCGTATGGGGAGAAGCGTGCGGCGAGCCCTGGGTATCCGACGCGGGCAGCGAGATCACCAGCAGGCAGTTGCCGGCGAGCTTGGCCGACTCGGTGAGCGCCTGGGCAAAGGTGAACTGCGTCTCGAAGCCGCCCGCCGGCAGGTCGCTTTGATCGTGGAGCTGGCGCGCGTAGGCCACCCACTCGTCGATCAGGACGAGGCACGGCCCGTACTCCTTGAACAGCTCGCGCAGCACGTCACCCGGGTTGGTGGCCTTCTCGTCATCGCCCTTGATCCGCGCGAAGGCCGCCTTGCCGCCGAGCTGCCAGGCCAGCTCGCCCCACAGCGTGCGCACTACCGTGCCGTCGGGCTTGGTGACCGGATTACCCGGCGAGATCTTGTTGCCCACCAGCACGACGCGCTTCGCCTTCGCCAGCGACTTCACGCCCGCCTCGGCCAGCACCGCGTCCACGCCCGCCAGGTCCCCGGGCTTCGCGCCCGAGAACAGGTGGTAGAGCGCCAGCATCGAGTGCGTCTTGCCACCGCCGAAGTTGGTCTGGAGCTGCACCACCGGGTCGCCGCCCTGGCCCGCGAGGCGCAGCACGCCGCCCACGAGCAGGCGCTTCAGGCTCTCGGTGAGATAGGTGCGGCGGAAGAACTCCTGAGGCTCCTTGTACTCGTCCGAGCCCTCGCCCAGGTGCACCTGCCAGAGGTCGGCGGCGAACTCGGCCTGCTGGTAACGCCCGCTGGCCACGTCGGCGTGGGGCGTCACGATCTCGCGCCACGGCTTGAGCGTGCCGGTCGCCGCCTCGATCAGCGAGCCGCCGGCCTTGCGCTTCTCGCCGCGCACCTGCTCGTCGAAGATCAGCCGCCGCAGCTCCTGCTTCATCTTGCCGACGTCGTCCGCTTGCGGGGCCGAGATGGCGGTGAGCAGCCGCGCCATCGAGTCGAGCGCGCGGTCGGCGTCGTCGCTCGAGAACGGCTCCTGGTGCGCCCACTTGTTGCGGCAGTCGCGCAGCTCCTGCACCAGCGAGCGCTCGGCGCGGCCGAGGGTCTTGCCGAAGACGGCGTTCCACGCCTCCCACATCAGCTTCAAGAGCGCCGCCACGTCCCACTCGGCGACCGGCTTCTTGCCGACGGTTCGGTCGTCACCGAAGTAGCGGCGCGCCTCCTCGTCGGCCTTGGCCTGGTGCTGGCTCTTGAGCTCGCGCGCGACGAAGGGCGCGAGTCCGATGCGGAGCAGCTCCATCGCCTTGCCGACCCGTTCCTGGTTACTGATGGCCATCAGTGGTCTCCCTGCGGTTGGCGCATCTCTGTGGACACGCGGTCGATCCCCGCGATCAAGACCTGGAAGCTGCGTGAGTTGTTCTCTCGCGGCAGCACCCGCGCCAGGCTTCGCGCGCCGGAGACCTTCTGGAACTCCGGCACCAGTTCGCCGAGTGCGGCAGCGGGCTGGACAACGCTGTCGGGATCGCGGAAGCGCGCCTTTGCGGCGATGCCGCGCAGAGACTCATCGCGATACACCTCCGCAAGCGCAGCCGGCGCACCGAAGTACCAGGCCTCCATCTCCTGGCAGGCGACGCGCACGAGCGTGTCCTCTCGGCCGCCGTCTCGGCAGAGCGAGACGAGTCCCTCCTTCAACACCCGGCAGTCCGCGCCGTCGTTGTCCCGGATGACGCAGAAGCGCACGCCCGGTTCGCGCCAGGCCCTGAGCTTGCGCGGGATGCTCTTCTCCAGGTCCTGTTTCCCCTCATGTGGCACGCAGAGGAACGGCAGGTCCGGGAACAGTCGGGAGAGCAGCCCGTCCAACAGGACCTTCATCGAGTACTCCTCGAGCAGGAAGATGACGCGACTCATCGCGGCCCGGCCCCCTCGAAGAGTCCCTGCTTCCAGAGTGCGCCCGGCAGATCGCCCTGCTGAACCAGGTTGCGCAACAGCTCGCTGTCCTTCGCCCGGCGGATCGTCGTGAAGCCCTGCTCCTTGACCAACCAGTAGATCTCGTCGAGCCGGGCCCCGTTGAGGAAGTCCGGCGAGTGTGTCGAGGCGAAGACCTGGCCCCCCCGCCGCGCGTAGTCGCGGAACTCCTCGACCAGCTCGTGCAGCAGCTCCGGGTAGAGCTGATTCTCGGGCTCCTCGATGGCGAGCAGGGGGTGTGGCCGTGGGTCGTAGAGCAGCACGAGGTAGGCGAACATCTTGATCGTGCCGTCCGAGACGTAGCGGGCGATGAACGGGTCCTTGAAGCTGCCGTCCTGGAAGCGCAGGACGAGGCGCCCGTCCTCGGTCGGCTTCGCCTCGACCCGGCTCACGCCGGGCACGCGCTCGCTCATCACTCGCAGCACCTGGTCGAAGCGGTCCCGGTGGCGCTCGTAGAGGAATTGCGCCACCTGTGCGACGTTGTCGCCGCGCGTCGAGAGATGCTCGGCGTAGCCGGCCTCGGCGCTCGGCCGGGCGTCGCTGATGTGGAAATCGGAGATGTGCCAGTTCTCGATCAGGCCGCGAAACTCGGCTGCGACACGAAACTGCTTGAATTGGCCGAGGCCCTTGATGGCCAGATCGCTGGGATCGTCTAGCGCAAGATCAGTTCTTTCTTCTTTGATGTCCCCCCAGCCCTCATCAGTGACCTCGTGGGCGATCGCCGAGCCGCGACCGCGCGAGAAGTCGACGAAGTACATCGGCTGACCGAACTGTCCATAGCCGTAATTCAGCCTCTCACGTTCCACGACTGGTCCGCTATCGCCCGCAGCCACCTCGAGCTGGTAAGTTGCCAGCTCGCCACCCCTCCAAGGGAATCTGATCGTAATACCAATCGGCCCCTTCTCCCCGCGGCTGACCAGCTCGCCGAATCCGCCCCGGCGCGCGACCGCCTGGGCGACGTTCTGCGTGAGCGCCTCCTTGAGAAAGCTGAAGACGTCGAAGAGCGTGCTCTTGCCGGATCCGTTGGCCCCGACGACCACGGTGAGCCGCGGCAGCTCGGTGAGCCTGGCTTCCCGGAACAGGCGGTAGTTGCGGATCTCGATCGATTCGATCTGCATCCCTTACTCCTCCGTCTCCTCGAACAGCATCGCCTGCTCGGTCTTCGGCTTGGCCCCCTCGCGGGCGAGGCGGGCGATCTGGGGGGAGCTCTGCGCGCGCCCCGCGCGCAGCAGCTCCATCGCCTTGCCGACCCGTTCCTGGTTGCTGATGGCCATGGGCCTCGCCTCCGATCGCTGTTCAGCCTTCGCCCGGCGTCACGAGCATCCATTCGTAGGCCGGCTGCGCGTGGATCCCGGGCGCGTCCACCCGCGGTATGGAATCGCGGTCGAGCACGAGGAGCCGGCGCACGGCGCGCGGGTGCTCCTTGGCCGCCGCAGCGAGGGCGCGGAGCTCGCGCGCCAGAGTCGCCTCGTCGGACGGGTCCGCGCACACCTGGACAAGCTCCTCGCCGCCCGCAAGGTAGCGCGCCAGGAAGTCCACCTCGAGGCCGTCGCCGGTCTTCACGTAGCCCACCTCGGCGCCGCGCCGCTCCAGCTCGTTCAGCACGGCCGTTTCGAGCGCGTGGCCGAGGTTGGCGCGGCCGCTCGCGTCGAACGCCTTGATGAGGCCCGGATCGGCGGGATAGACCTTGCGCGGGTTCGAGTTGCGCCGGCGCTCCGACTCGGTCGCGAGCGCCACCGCGGAGAGCAGGAAGCCATCGGTGAGGTGGCCGAGCATGGCGTGGACGGCGTCCTTGGCCACGCCGTGCCCCTGCGCCTTGAGGTCGAGGTGCAACCGGTGGGCGCTGAAGCTCCCGGCCGGGTTGCGCAGGCATTGACGCACCATCCAGCGCAGCGCCTCGACCTGCGACACCTTGTAGCGCTCGACCACGTCGCGGAACAGCACCGTGTCCACGTAGCCCTGCAGCAGCTCGACCCGCACGGCGGCGGCTAGCCCCTGGGCCTCCGGAAACCCGCCCTCGGCCAGGAACTCGCGGAAGCGCTTCTCGACGAGGGAGCGTTCGACCGGCGCCGGGGGCCAGGCGCCTGGCGCAGGCTCCTCGCCACGGTGGCGCAGGAACTCCCGGAAGCTGAAGGGCCGGATCACGGTGGCCATACCGCGCCCGCGCAGCGAGGTGTGAACCTCTCGCGACAGCATCCGCGCCGAGGAGCCGGACACCACGAGCTCGATTTTCTCGGTATCCAGCACGCGGCGGCAGAAGCGCTCCCAGCCGGGGACGAGCTGGATCTCGTCGAGGAACCAGTGGACCGTCTCGCGCGAGCGCAGCGCGGGGTAGAGGCGATAGTACTCCTCGAGCAGGAACCCGAGCTGATCCACCTCGATGCCGGCCAACCGGTCGTCATCGAAGCCGATGTAGAGGGCACGTTCGGGCGGGAGGGCCGAGCGCCGTTCGTCGAGGAGTTGGCGCAGGAACGTCGTCTTGCCCGCGCGGCGCATGCCGATCACCGAGTGAACCTTGCCGGGCACCGGCGGGAGACGGGCGTCGCGGCGGGTCCGTGCGAGCGGCTGGACCGGCGCCAGGGCGGCGCGCATCTTGTCGGCAAGCACGGGGTGGAGCGGCATGGCGGTAACGTCTCGCAAATGTCTCCTTCTGTAAAGGACACATCATTTCCAATCCGGCATCCACAGAAGGAGACAGTCACAACTCACTGAGGTAGTGGCATCTGCACCGCTTCATTGCCCCCCTCGCGGGCCAGCCGCGCGATCTCCGGCCAGCTTTGCACGAGGCCATTGTAGGCGAGGGCCTCGGGCGCGCGCTTCTTGCGCTCGCACAGGGTGTAGAGGCGGTAGGCCAGCTCGCGGGCGACCTCGGCTGGGAGCGCAGGCGTCTCGCCTGCTATCCGCAGCAATTCGGCGGCGGCGCCCTCGCCGCCGGCCTCGAGGACGCGGATCAGGCGGTGGGTGAAGAACCAAATGCACTGGCGGGAGGAAGCAGGCGGGACGCCTGCGCTCCCAGCAAGCTCCTCCGGACGGAGCAGGCGCACCTTGCCGCGCTTCGATTCGAGGATGCCGGCCTCGACCATACCGGCGACGCTGGTGTTCTTGGACTTGCTGAGCTGCTCGGCCACGCCGTACTCGCCCTCGG
>Ga0326597_10001012_pt1 | contig 46950 bp, 36 predicted proteins | sample RVTome_12_FD_203789 | JGI IMG/M metagenome (GOLD analysis project Ga0326597, IMG submission 203789) | Soil microbial communities from uranium-contaminated site in the Upper Colorado River Basin, Wyoming, United States - RVT100D185 | ecosystem: Environmental > Terrestrial > Soil > Contaminated >...
ACGCGGGCGTGTGCCATGGGCGAAGGTTTTGCAACTGCTGGTGATCAACCGGCTGTGCGAGCCGGGCAGCGAATTCGCCGTGCACCGTCGCTGGTTCCGGCGTAGCGCGATGGACGAACTGCTGGCCGCCGACTTCGCGGTGGCCCAGAAGGATCGACTGTACCGCTGCCTCGATCGCCTCCTGCCGCACGCTGGTGATGTTACGCTACACCGAACCGGAGATTGAGCAGCAGATGCTTCTGGACAGGTTACGTCTGACGCTGCCGTCCCAACCACCGCCAAGAATCCGAAACGGAACAGCCGTCTTGCCCACGCCGCATCCGAACCTATGACACCGCCGCCGACCTGCGTTTGTAGTGCAGACCTTGGGGGTCAAAACCCACTTCCCGGCCGCGCCAAGGCGGTTCAACGATCCGAAGTACGAAGGTTGGGTTAGGAACGTGTAACAGAACCCCAAGCGCAAGCATCGGGTCATTCCCAACACCACGAAGTGCCGCTCTTGGAAAGGAAACCACGCGACGTGAATCACGGTCCGCCGCCGCGTCCGCTGGGTCGAGGTCGGAGCTTACGCGAAAACCAATCCAGCAACGGCCCGCGAGAGGACCCTTCATCGGGATCGGTTGTTCCGGTGTTGACTTTGGCATCGGGTTGCCTTGCGTCCTGTCCGGCCTTGGCTTGCGACTGCTGCCGCTGCTGGAGGACCGCGGAAAGATAGAGCATACTCAACGTCGTTGTCCGCCCGGCGATGGTCATCGCCTGCTGGAAGTCGCCGGCGGCCGCGGCGAAGTCGGCGAGGGCGAGATAGCCGTCGCCGCGAATGGTCAGCGCGTCTGCGTTGTTGGGTTCCAGTCGGAGCACATCGCTCGCATCGGCGACGGCCTCCGCGTATTTCCCCGTTGCCGAGCGCGCTATCGCCCGCCCCAGTCGCCCAACGACCGAACCCGATCCTAATGCTCCGGAATTCAGCACTTCCTCAAAATAGGGCAAGGCCTCGGTCGGGCGTCCGATCTGCAACAACGCCAATCCCCGCAAAGCGGTCGCCCATTCGGAGCCGCCATCCAGTGCCGCTGCCTGCCTGATGTCTTCCAGGCTGCGATCCACCTTATCGAGCAGCAACAGTGCCAGACCGCGCCACAGGAAACCATGTGGGGCGCCGGCCCGCAACGCCAACAGATAGTCCGCGTTGCTGACCATCTGGGTGTAGCGACCCAGCCGGCTGTAAACCAAGGTCTGGAATTGGCGTGCCTCGAAGTCGTCTGGTTTCACTCCCAGGTAGGTGTCCAATAGCATTAGAGCGTCCTCCAGGTCTCCTGCCTTCCAGCGGGCGACGGCTTCGTTGAGATGCGCCGCCGCGTCGTCGCCGGAGGACGCTTCAGGCGGCCAGTCGGCCGGCGCAACCGACTTGTACAGTTCGCTTGCCGCGCGTCGAGCGACGGCCGCCGGCGTGCCCACGGCCGAAAGCGTGCCTTCCTCGGCGCCCGCGGCCTTGAGAAGCGAACCGGCCTGCTCCGATACCATGGGCATGGCTTTCTCGGCCACCCGCAGCGGTCCTCGAAGCTCCAACGGCAACCGGCTGATCAGGTCCTGGGTGAGGTCCAAAACCAACTCCTCCGACTCCTTGGCCTGTACGGCGACCTCCGTCTGTTTCTTGGCGGTCTTCTGCTCTTTGTACAGCGCCCATCCCAAGGTCAAGGCGATGACCGCCGCGGCGGCGGCCAGCGAAGTCAATTGGTGGCGGCCTACGAACTTCAGCGTTCGCGCCGCAATTCCCGAGCGCTTGGCCACAATCGGTCGGCTGGCCAGGTAGTGGCGCAGATCATCGCGCATTTCCGCCGCCGTCTGATACCGTCGCTCTCGATTCCGCTCGATCGCTTTCAGGCAAATCGTTTCCAAGTCGAGCGGGATCGCCTCATTGAGCGATCGCAGCGGCTCCGGGTCGGAGCTGAGGATCATGCCGATGACCCGCTCGCGCGTCTCGCCGGGATACGGAGGCCGCAGGGTCAACCATTCGTACATCGTCGCTCCGAGGGAATAGATGTCTGCCCGGTGGTCCACGTCATCCGGGTTGCCGGTGATCTGTTCGGGCGACATGTACAGCGGCGAACCGATCACCTCTCCGGTGATGGTGACGCCCGGTTGTTCCGCCAAACGCGCGAGCCCGAAATCGGAAATCTGCATCCGCCCATCGGCGCCGAGAAGCAGGTTGTGCGGTTTGATGTCCCGATGGATCACGCCCCGCTGGTGGGCATAATCCAAGGCGTCGGCCACCTCGGCCAAATGCCAAGCGATATGATGGAAATCCTCGGCGGAAATATGGGCGGCTGAATCGGACGCCGGCAAGACCGCGGGCGACGCTCCTGAAGGCCCGGCTGGGCGCTCCGTATTTTGCGGCGCTCCGCTTCCTGGAGTCAGGGCGATGGTCTCCGCAAGATTCACCGTCGTAGCGTCTGTTGCTTGATTGTTACGCAGGCGGGCGATAATCGCGTTCAGGCCATTGCCCTCGATGAACTCCATGGCGTAGTAATACATGCCCTCGGCTTCGCCCTGCGCGAAAATGGGAACGATGTGCGTATGGTGCAGCTTCGCGGCGGCTTGCGCTTCTCGTTGAAATCGCACCACTGCTTTGGGGGTGGCGCTTACGTGCCTGGCCAGCACTTTCAGCGCCACAGTCCTTTGCAACGAGCGCTGCCACGCCTCGTAGACGGTGCCCATTCCCCCGCGGCCAACCTCGCGGCGAAGCTCGAAATCACCTAAAGTGACCGGATGTTGGGCGTCGGGCGACGGTGCAGGTTCATAGGAGCCGTCCGCTTCGATCGCGGGAATCGGGTTGGTCGGTTTGGCCTGCAACGTTGAAGCTTCCCTCGGCGGGGCGGGAGTTTATCCGTCTAGGTCGCGCCGTTTGGTCGGTGCCGCAGGCCGCCGCGCAGTTATCCTATGATACTAGACGCTCAACGTGACGCCCTGGTTTGCAAAATCTCCACCATTCATCATACACGCAAATGACAGCCAGCCCCCCCTAATTGGAGCAACGCATTCCCCTAGACCGTCCATAACCACATTGTTTATATTAGATTACGATCTTTAAGCAAAGCGTGCGGAGCGTTTCAATCCCAACGCCTAGCCCATCCGCCAGGTTAGACATCGGTGGCGGCGATCCCGCGTCGTCTGCAATTGGAATCCCATGCCGCGATTATAACCCATACCCACTGCCGGAGTTGCGTTCATTCATGTCGATGAATTCGCTCGCTCTTCGCCGATATTCGGAAACCTTCCGGCGGCGTGGAGCCTGCCCAGCTCCAAATAGCTTTGGACGACGTGGTCAATCGCTTGTAAGTCCCGATCGGTTACCTCGCGGGCGATTTTTCCCGGCACGCCCATCACGACCGAGCCATCGGGCACGACCGTTTTCGGCGAAAGCACCGCTCCGGCGGCGATGATACAGCGGTGGCCGATCTCGCAATCATCGAGCAGGATCGCACCCATACCGATGAGGGTCCGCGACCCGATGCGCCGACAGTGGACGATCGCCCGGTGCCCGATACCCACGTCGTCGGCGATGTCCAAGGGCGTCCCCCGCGGGGTGTGGAGGACGGCGCCGTCCTGCACGTTCACGCGGGCGCCGATGCGAATCGGGGCGATGTCCCCGCGGATCATCACATGGTGCATCACCGTCGATTGATCGCCGATGAACACGTCGCCGCCGACGTAGGAGGTCGGCGCGATGTAGACGTCTCGTCCGAGGACCGGGCGCACGAGTTCGCTCATTAGAAGGTCATGGTAGACGAAGAGGAGCGATCCGGCGATACCCGGGAGTTCGGGCCAACTGCCGGGTTTCCCAGGGGAGAGAATTGCTCAAACGGTAACTTCAGCCCGCCCGCGGCTCATCCGATAGGGTCTGTGAAGCGGTTGGTTGGGTGTATGCCTAACACGGATCATTGGCGCCGATGGTTCGTACCGTACCTGTTTTTGTTGGTTCCAGACCCGATAACTTAACCAAGGAGAATTCCCCATGACGACTGCGACACAACGCGGCACAGCCTATGAATCCCAGGCCTCGATCGGCACGACGGTCCCGTTCGAAAGCATCCAAGAGCCGGGTTGCTATATCTGCAACTGGAGCGGGCACCTTCTTCGCGTTCCGGAAGACGGCGTCGCCCCCGGCCGTTCGCCATTGGTGAACATCATCGGCACCGAGCCGCTGTTCGTGACCAAGCTCAGCGAGAACCCCTTTATCACTGTTACCAAGGCAAAGATGATTGCGTCGAACCTGGATTGCAGCGTGAACTTCTAGTCACGGCGACGCAGGACGATTCTCGCTAGATGTTTCGGCGGCGGAGTGCATGGGGTGCGCTCCGCCGCCGTTTTTTTGCGTCACCATGGTTGCGAACTTCGGCGCATTTCGTGTGGAAACCAGCAAATCTTTTGCAATACGATGCGGCGCTGAGGCGCAACCCGTCCGATCTACAAGTCTCGCGCCCGGCGTAGGTTAGCGCTGGGAAGCGTACAACGGCGACTGGTCCTATCAACGTTGTAAGGCCCCGTCGCGGGGCGCCGCGACGCGGTGAAGACAAACCGCAGAATCTGCCGACATTCAACCGTACCGCGTCGGGAGGACGCGGAATGCGGATTGTTTGGCTCAGGATGGGCAGCGTGGCGCAGTCGGCGAGTTTGACAGAACGTGTAGCCGGAAAGTGGCAGCTCCCGCTGTTCTTTCTCGGACTCGTGATGCTCGGCAGTTCGTTGTACTTCTCCCGTCCCGATCCTACGCGGGTCCCGCTTTCCCAGGCCATCGAGCAACTAGACGAACTGATTTCCAGCGGAGTGAACGATGCGGCCTTGCAGCTAGGCGAGTTCCTGCTGCTTCGCAAGGATTGCAAGGAAGCACATTGCGCGCCCGTCCATTTGCGATGTGCTCGAGCCGCCTTTGCGCAAGCGGCCCGGAAGCCGCCGCTGTCCGCGTCCACGGGCCGCGTGGTGACGGAACATTACCGAGCCGCGGTCGAAGGCGGGGAGACTCTGACGGCGAAAGACATGGAGTACATGGGTCGATCGTTGGAGGAGCAGGGACAGTTCACCGGGGCGGTCGAGTATTACGATCGTGCGTTGGGGGAGGGCCTATCCGAGCCGCTGGAAATGCAGCGGCACATCATTGCCTTGCGGCGAGACCGACTGGGCGCGTCGCCGCAACAGCTCCAGGAGTTGGTGGCTGGGGTCCTTCGCGATGTCGGTGACGAACGGCTGGACATACGCCTATGGGCCGTTGAGGAGCAGCTTGGATTGCTCGAAGAGCAGGGCCTACTGGCGGACGGTGAGAAGCTGCTTGCGGACCATGCGGGGGGGTTTCGAGATTCCGATCTGCGCCATCGGTTCGAATTTCTGGATGCCTGGTGGATGTACAAGACGGGCAGGTTCGACGAGGCGGAGGCGCATTTGCGGGCGCTGCGCAACCAGGTTGATCGAACGGACGGCGTCAATGCCATGGCTGGTTGGCTACTGGGGCGGGTGGTGCTCAGCGACGACGGTCCGCAACGCCCTCTGGAGGCGGTGTCGTTCTTTGGAGATGTACTTCGCAATCATCCGCGCGGTCGGTATGCGACGGCGAGTCGGGTGGGGATGGCCGAGGCACTGGCCCTACTGGAACGGCATGAAGAGGCGACGGCTGAGTATAAACGAGCGCTCGAGGAATTGGGACCGCTCGGGTCGGACCGCCTGGTGAATCGCGCGGCGCTGGCGGCATCGCTGGGCGTAATGGCCGACACGCAGCGGAAGATCGGGCACTTCGGACCCGCGGTAGCGTACGCGCGACTGGCGGTCGGCTTGGTCGACCGCGAGAACGTCGAGCACGCGACGCTGGCCTTGCAGCAATTCGCGCAAACGGCGTCCTGGTTTGCCGAGCAGCTTCAAAGCGAGGCGACGGCCCAAGATAATCAACCCCTTGCGGCCGCTGACTCGCGGCAGACCGAGGCCAATGCTCTCTTCGTAGAGGCAGCGGCGGCGCACCTCGAGCTGGCAAGGCTAAACACGCTCAACGAACGCCGTGCGTCAGAGTCGAGTTGGCAGGCCGCGGAGCTATACGCCAAAGCGGGCGAGACGTCGCGCGCGGTCCAGCTCTACCAGGAATTTGTGATGGAGCGTCCGGGCGATCCGTTGGTGCCGCGGGCGTGGTTGCGGACCGGGCAACTGCGACAAGGGGCCGGACAGTTGCGAGCGGCCATCGCCGCGTATCAGGAATGCTATCGCCGGTTTCCCCGAACCTTGGACGGGGCCCGAGCGTTGGTGCCGTTGGCGCAGAGTTTTATCGGGCTGGGCGCGGACAACCTGGAACTGGCTGAAAAAACGCTCCGCACGGTGTTGGAGGAATCGGAGGTTTTCACGCCGGAAGCGCCGGAGTTCGCCGACGCATTGTTCCTGCTCGGGGAGGTGCTTGGACGAAGGGGCGAGTACGAAGGGGCGATCGCGACGTTGGAGGAGGCGCTGAATCGTTACCCCGGCGACGGCCGTGTGCGGCGAGGGAGATTCTTGATCGCCGATTCGTATCGACAAAGCGCTCTGGCTCTTCGGCGCGAGGTTTCCGAGGCGCAGTTCGACGGTGAGATCGAGCAGATCCGCAACGAGTCGGCGGTGCGCCTTACCGTCGCACGCAACCTGTATCGGCGGGTGATCGCGGAGTACGAAGCGCAGGACTCGGAAGGCCTGGACCTCGTGGAGCGAATGGTTCTGCGGCATGCCTACCTTTACGAAGCCGATTGCTATTTTGAGACCCATGACTTCCACGCGGCGCTGAAGCTCTATGAAGAGGCCGCGGGCAACTACAAGGACCTTCCCAGCGGGCTGGCGGCATACGTTCAGATCATCAATTGTCACGTGTTCCTCGGTCAATCGGAGGAGGCGCGGGCGGCGTTCGCCCGGGCGTTGGTGCTGGTGAACAGCATACCCCAAGAGGCGTTCGAGGAGTCGGTTTCGGCGGAAACGCGCGGCGATTGGAAGGGCTATTTCGAGTGGTTGGGTGAATCGGGGTTGTTCTAATGAACGTCGCGACGGTGGTAGCGAACGAAGCGGTCGAAAAGCCGGACGAGATACTGGGATTGTTGCGCGAGCAGTCCGCGTTGTATGCGCGGCTTGAATCTTTCGCAGCGCGACAGCGCTTGTTGGTACGCGAGGAGGACACCGCTCCTTTGCTTTCTCTGTTAGCGGACCGGCAGCGACTCTCGGCCGAGCTGACTCACTTGGCGACTCGGCTTTCGTGCGCGCGCCGAGGATGGGCCACGTTCCGCGAGCGGTTTTCGACTTCGCAGCGAACGGAGGCGGACGCCCTTGTTTCCGACGCCGCGCAGCGACTCCGGCGGGTGATCGAAAGCGACGAAACGGACGCGAGGATCCTCTCCGTGCGAAAGCATAGCGTCGCCGCGGACCTCCACGCCGCGCATCGGGTGGGGCAGGCGATTGGTGCGTACCGCCCGCCGGGGGGCGCGACGTCGGGTCCGGACCGTTTGGACGAGGCTTCATGATGGTGCGAACCCCGACGCTCGCCGCGGAACCGGACCTGGTCACGATCCTGCGCACGTACAACGACGTGACCGAGCGCTTGAAGCGCTCGCATGAGACGCTGCTGGCGGAAGTCGCCAGGCTGCACGACGAACTGCACGAAAAGAACCGGGAGTTGCAGCGGCGAGAGCGGCTCGCGGCGCTGGGAGAAATGGCGGCGGGAGTGGCCCATGAAATCCGCAATCCGCTGGGTGGGATCGGGCTGTATGCGTCATTGCTGGAACGCGATCTCATCGACCGACCGGGCGAGCGGGACGTTGCTCGGCGGATCGGCACGGGGGTGCAGAATTTGGAGAACATCGTCCGCGATATTCTCTCCTTTGCGGGCGATGGGGAGCCACGGATTGGGCAAGTTTCCTTGGCCCATGTCATGGACGGCGCGCTGTCGCAGGTCGCGCCACGGGTACACGCCGGAGGAGTTGATATCCGGGTGGATGGGCGACTGGGCGGAATGGAGTTGTGGTGTGATGCGGCACAGGTGGAGCGAGCGCTGTTGAATCTGATCTACAACGCCTTGGACGCCGCGGGAAACGGAGGCCGAATCTGGATCCGATTGGGCGAACGCGGGGAGCACGCCGATCTGGTTTCCATCGTCATCGAAGATGACGGACCGGGGATCGACCCGAGTTGTCTTCAAAGGGTGTTCAATCCGTTCTTCACCACGAAGGACCACGGGACGGGTTTGGGGTTGGCGATCGTTCATCGGATCGCCGAAGCCCACGGCGGATGCGTTCGGGCGGGGAATCGGGTCGGCGGCGGAGGGAGGTTTGTGCTTTCCCTGCCGGGGAGTTTTCAATCGGATGGTGCGGACCGTCGGGAGGACTTGGTAAGGGCGCAACTAATTGCAGGAGGCAACGAGTAAACGATGGCACACATTGCGGTCGTGGATGATAAGGAAATTTTACGGGATTCGCTGTCGGCGGCGCTGAGTCGCGAAGACCACAGCGTCATGACCTTTGCCGATCCCGTCGAGGCGATCACGGCGGTCAGGGGCGGGGCGTTCGATGTAATTTTGCTCGACCTGAAGATGCCGCGGATGGACGGTTTGACGTTCATTCGTGAGATTCGCGGGGCCGGATGCGACACGCCCATCATCGTGATGACCGCGTTCGCGACGGTGGCGACGGCGGTGGAAGCGATGCGGCTCGGGGCGTTCGACTACGTGCAAAAGCCGTTCGAGGCCGAAACCATCGCGGTGCTGATCGAACGTGCGATCGAACACTCGCGTTTAAGGAATGAGAACGAGGCCTTGCGGACATCGGTGGACGATCTTCGCAAGCGACGGACCTTGGTGGGGACGGGGCGGACCATGACGGCGTTGCGGCACGAGTTGGATCGGGTGGCCGCCAGTCACGCGACGGTGCTGATCACCGGCGAGTCGGGAACGGGCAAGGAGCTTGTTGCCTCTTACATCCATCACGCTTCGCCGCGAGCGGGTCGGCCGATGCTGTGCCTGAATTGTGCGGCGCTCTCCGCGAACCTGCTGGAAAGCGAGCTGTTCGGGCATGAGCGCGGGGCGTTCACCGGCGCGGACCGCACGCGCAAGGGGCGTTTCGAACTGGCCGACGGCGGCACGTTGCTGCTTGATGAAATATCGGAGATGGCTCCGCCGTTGCAGGCGAAATTGCTTCGCGTGTTGCAGGAGGGAGAGTTCGAGCGCGTGGGCAGCAGCACGACGCGACGCGCGGACGTTCGCGTCATCGCCACGACAAACCGCAATCTCGACGAGTGGGTTTCGCGGAAGCGTTTCCGCGCCGACCTCTATTATCGACTCAACGTACTACCGGCCTCGGTACCGTCGTTGCGTGATCGGGCGGAAGACGTCCCGGAATTGGTCGAGTACTTCCTGCGGCAGGCGACGACGCACGAAGGTTCGGCGCTGCGCACGGTGACGCCGGGTGCGATGCGGCTGCTCAGCGGGTATGCCTGGCCGGGGAACGTTCGCGAGCTGGAAAACCTCTGTCGCCGGGCCGCGACGCTCTGTTCCAGCGATACGATCGACGCCGATCTGATTGAGCCGTGGCTGCGGGCGAATCCCGGCGCGGCGGGAGAGCCGGGCGTGGGGACGCTGCGCGAAGGCCGGATGTTGGAGGACATGGAACGGCAGCTCATCGAGAGGATGCTGGCGCGGTACAGCGGCCACCGGGTCAAGACGGCCAAGGCGTTGGGCATGGGCGTCCGGACCCTGGGCATGAAACTGAAACAATGGCGCGACGAGGGACACGAACATGGACGGTTGCTGGTCGGGGCCGGGGCGGAAGTGTGACGCGCAAGAAATGCCGGTCGCGCAGGCGATGCAGCGGGCGGTTGATCGTGGATCACGTTTGCCAGTGGCGCGACGCATGGTTTGTGGTGATGGCACGAGGTGTGCTCTCGGAAACGGGGAACGGAGGAGATTGTGTTTCTATCGAATGTGACCGACAGCGGGCCGACGCCGGCGCTGGTGAAGACGCTGGCCTTCAACGAGGCGCGGCTGAAGATGATCGCCGAAAACGTCGCCAACCTGCAAACGCCCGGTTATCGCGCCAAGCAGCTCGATCCGAAGGCGTTCCAACATGCCCTGGGGGAGGCGTTGGCTAGTCGCGGCGATGACCCACGCAAACCATTGGTGGTGAACAGCGGCCGGGAGGTTTCCACGAGCGATCGCGGTGATCTCCGCGTCACGCCGACGGAGAAACCGGTGGAGAACGTGCTGTTTCACGACGGGACGAACTTTTCCATCGAACAGGGAATGGCGGACTTGGCGAAGACGAGCCTTACGCATGAACTGGCCACGGCGCTGCTTCGCGATCGAATGGCCAGTCTGCGGAAGGCGGTCCGTGGCACTCTTTAGTATTCGGTGACCGGCTGGAAAGCCGGTCCCACACGCTGGAAAGGAACAATGATGTTCTCAATACTAGACATCAGCACATCGGCATTGGTCGCCCAACGGACCAACCTGGATGTGATCGCCGGCAACATCGCCATGAAGGACGTGACCCGAGACGAGGCCGGCAATCCCAGCCCGTACCGCCGTCGCGTGGCGCTGTTTGCGCCGGGCGATCCGTCGCGCGGCGGCAAAGCGCCGGGAGTCCATGTGGGCAGGATCGTCGAGGACCCGTCGGCCTTGGGATTACGATGGGATCCGGGCCACGTCGACGCGATCAAAGTGGGGAAGGAAAAGGGTTATGTGCGCGTTTCCAACGTGGACTATCACACCGAGATGGTGAACGCGATGGTGGCGGCGCGGGCGTATGAGGCGAACGTGACGGTGGCGGAGGCGGCCAAGAAACTGGCCGCGACCACGCTGACGTTGATCGCGTGAAGGTCGGCGTGGAGAGCGGTTAGTCGATGGCGGATCCGATTCAGTTCGGGGTGACGGCGCCGCTGGTGCAACCCGTGGCGGGCGGTGCGGCGGCGGGGCCTGCTGCGCCGGCGGCAGGCAAGGACTTTAAGTCCATCCTTATGGACAGCCTCAATGAGGTGAATCGGTTGCAAGGCGAGGCAGACCAGCAAGTGCAACGGTTGCTCACCGGGGAGACCCAGAACGTCGCCGAAGTTCTGGCGGCGGTGAACAAGGCCGGGATCGCCTTCGATTTGCTGATGCAGATTCGTAACAAGTTGACCGACGCGTATCAAGAAATTCAACAGATGAGGGTGTAAGTATGAAGGCACGAAGGCACGGAGCCACGAAGGGCGATGAGGGCTGCATCTGAATAAACCATGGAGCGACCCCGACAACTTCTCAACAACATTGGCGCACGCTTGAGCGTCTTGACCGTTTCACAGCGCTTGGCGATCGGGCTGTGCGCCGCGCTCATAACCACGTCGCTGCTCTGGCTGCTACAGTGGTCAACGACGCCGGACCTGATGCCGCTCGTCGCTCATGAATTTACTTACCAGGAACTGGATGCCGCGGAGGCGGCGTTGAAGGGGAACGGAATCCCCTACAACATCGTCGGCACGCGTTTGCTCGTTCGGGAGGCCGACCGCCATAACGCCCTGCGACTCCTGCACTCCGCGCAGGCCCTTCCCGAGGGGAGCCTGTATGACATGGACGCGGTGGTGAACGACCAAAATCCCTTCCAGGCGCCCGAGCAGCGCGAGTACGCCCAGAACTACGCGAAGGGCAATGAGCTGGCCAAGATCATCGCCACGGCGCCGTTCGTGAGGAAGGCGTCGGTCATCATCAATCCGAAAACGAAGCGACGGCTCGGCGGGGCGACGGACGTGCCCACGGCGTCGGTGGCGATCACGCTGGCGTCGCGGGAGGAGATGTCCGACGCGATGGTGGACGGGTTCGCCAAGTTGGTGAGCGGGGCGGTGGCGGGTCTCAAGCCGCACAACGTATACATCACCGATTCGCGGACCGGGCGTTCGTTCAACATTCCCCATCCCGACGACGCGGGCAGTTTCGACGTACTGAGCTTGGAGAAGAAACGAGAAGCGCACCTTCAGTCGAAGATCCTGAGCAAGCTGGCGGACATTCCGGGGGTACAGGTGGCCGTCACCGTCGATCTGGATACGAGCAAGCGGATAACACAGAAGCTCAAGCACGATCAGCCCCAACCCAAGTCCGAGACCACCCAGTCAAGCGAACAGTCGTCGGGGGGCTCGTCCACCGAGCCGGGCGTCCAGGCCAACCTGGGCCAGGCGGTGACGGAGGCGGGCGGCGGACAGTCGAATTCGACCGAGGAGACTTCCGTCGAGAATTTCGAAGCCAAGCTGACCCAGTCAGAAACGATCGAGCAAATCCCCTTCGCCCCCAAGAGCGTGACGGCGGCGGTGGGTATCCCGCGCAGCTTCGTCGTGGGGGTTTTCAAGGCGCGGCACCCGGAGAAGGCGGAGCCCAAGGAGGACGACGCCGAGTTCGTAAAGCTGCGGGACGAGCAGGTGACCCGCGTGAAAAGCAGCGTCGAGCGGATCATCATGGCCAAGAATCCGACCGATGTGGCCGTGGACGTTTACCCGGATGTGGAATGGGGGGCCGACGGCGGATCATGGGGTCGGGCGCCGGCCGCCGCGGCGTTGGCGGAAGCGGGTACGCAACCGTTGGATGCCATTGACTTGGCACGGACCTACGGTCCGCAGGCGGGCTTGGGCGTGCTGGCGCTGATGAGCTTGGTCATGATGATGCGCATCGTGCGTAAGGCGGCGCCGGCGGCGGGCGGCGGGCAATCGGCAAAGCCCGAAAGCGAGGTTACCGGCCCCGAGCCGATCTTGACGGTCCCCTACGGGCCGGTCGGTCAGGCGGCGGCGTCGGAAACGTTTCTCACCGGGCGGGAGGTGGATGATGAGACCCTGCGCTATCAGGAATTGGGCACCGAGGTGTCGAAGCTGGTGGAGGCCGACCCGGAAGGTGCGGCCCAGTTAATCCGACGTTGGGTGGCGGACGTGGATTAGGGTCTGTCGGAACCCGTTCTCCCGTGAGGCGGGTGGAGGGGCCGGCATGAGCGGCCCTCCGGTAAATCCCTTTTATGGCCAAACAGAAATCAGATGCATCAATCGGGACCGAGTCGGCCCCGCTCAAAGGCGTGACCAAAGCGGCCATCCTTCTTCTGAACATGGACAAGGAAGTCGCCGCTGCCGTGCTGCGCTTTCTGGACGAAGAAATCGTCGAGGACATCACCCGCGAAATCGCGCAGCTCGATATTGTCGGCCAGGACGAGCGCGGCAAGGTCATCGAAGAATTCTACAACATCGCGTTGGCGCGCACTTATGCGAAACAGGGCGGACTTGCTTACGCAAAGCTGCTGCTGCAAAGGGCCCTGCCGATGGAGCAAGCGTCGCATGTGATGAAGCTGATCGAGCACCAGGTGAATCGGCGACCGTTCGCGTTCCTGGCAAAGACGGACGCGGAAAACCTATTGACGTTCATTCAGGATGAGCACCCCCAAACGATCGCCTTGATCCTGTCGCATCTTACATCGTCGAAGGCGAGCCAAATTCTGGCCGATCTGCCGGTGAACAAACAAATCGAAGTGGTCAGCCGCATTGCCAACATGGACAACACCAACCCGGAGGTGATTCGCGAGGTCGAACAGGGATTGGAGTTGCGCCTGTCGGGCATCGTTTCGCAAACCTTCCAAAAGGTCGGGGGCGTGGAGTCGGTGGCGGAGATGCTAAACCTGGCGGACCGGTCCACGGAGAAGGGAATCCTTGAAGCGCTGGAGGCCCAGGACCCCGAGTTGGTGGAGCAAATACGACGCCTGATGTTTGTTTTCGAAGACATCTTGCTGGTCAACGACAAGGGAATCCAGGCGGTGCTGAAAGACATCGAAAACGAAGAGCTTGCCTTGTCGCTCAAGACGGCCAGCGAGGACCTGCGCGAAAAAATCTTCAAGAACATGTCCGAGCGTGCGTCGCAACTCATCAAGGAGGACATGGAGTTCATGGGACCGGTGCGGGTCAGCGACGTGGAGGCCGCCCAGCAGAAAATCGTCGATGTGGTGCGCCGCCTGGAAGGCGCGGGCGAAGTCATCATCTCCGGTCGCGGCGGGGAGAAGGAGATGATCGTATGAGAATGTCGATTGTCGATTGTCGTATGTCGAATGGGGTTTTGCCATTACTCATCCCGGCAATCGCAAATCGACAATCGCAAATCGACAATTGGCGGGGGAGAAGTCACTAATGTCCACGGTTATCAAGTTCGGCGAGGCCGGGAGGGTTTTGAAACGTTTGACCACGGTCGATCTTGCGGACCATCTGGCCCAAGCCCGCGCGGAGATGGACGCGGCGCAACGGCGTGCGGCGCACATCGTGATGCAGGCCAAGCATGAAGCGGAACGCGAGGGCGTTTTGAGCCGGCAAATCGGCAGCGAAACAGGCTACCGAGAAGGGTTGGCCGCTGGAACGGCGGCAGGGTACCAGGCCGCCCACGATGAAGCCCTGGAACGCTTCGCCCGCGAGCAGGGTCAGATCGTGGCGGACATGCAGCGGGCAATCGCGGAAATCGATGCAGTCAAGGAAGATATGCGAATCAGGGCCAACCGCGACGTGCTTGAATTTGCGATGCTGATCGCACGGAAGTTGACGTTCGCCATCGGCTCGCTTCGCCGCGAGGCGGTTACGGCGAACCTGGAACGAGCGCTGAGTTTGGTCGGATTGAAAACGGCGTTGAGCATCTCGGTCCACCCGGCCGACCTTTCGTCGATGGAAACTTTCGCGCCTGGATTGGCGGAGCGGATCAACGCCTCCGTTGCTATGCGGGTCGCCGCGGATGAGTCGATCGCCCCCGGCGGTTGCGTGGTGCGGACGGACCACGCGGAGGTGGATGCCACGCTCGACACACAGGTGGATGAAATCGTGACGTTGCTTCTTGGCGAGGGCCAGCAGAATGGTTGACATGTTTTGCGAAGCCCGCGTTCTCATGGAGCAGGCCCAGACCTGCCGCGTCACCGGTCGGGTGATCGAAGTGACCGGACTGACCGTGGTGGCCGAGGGACTGGCCATGCCGGTGGGGTCGCTGTGTCGCATTGAGCGTCGGGCCGGCGAGCCGATCGCGGCACAAATCGTCGGCGCACTTGGAGATCGGGCGATCTTGATGACCCTTCACGAGCCGTTGGGCGTGGCCGTGCGCGATCGAGTCACAAGCCGCGCCGGTCTGCAATATGTGGCCGTGGGGCGGCGGATGTTGGGGTGCGTGTTGGATGGGCTGGGGCGGCCGATCGACGGCCCCACGGACTTCGTCGTGGAGGGGCACTACCCGGTATTTTGCGACGCGCCGCGCCCACTGACACGCGAGCCGATCACACGGGCCATGCCCACCGGCGTCCGCGCCATCGACGCCCTGCACACCGTGGGCGGCGGTCAACGGTTGGGCATTTTCGCCGGGACGGGCGTGGGCAAAAGCGTCCTGATGGGCATGATCGCACGGTATACCGCCGCGGATGTCACCGTCGTGGCACTCGTCGGCGAACGCGGACGCGAAGTCGGCGATTTTCTGCGCAAAGACCTTGGCGAGGAAGGTCGCCGGCGTTGCGTGTTGGTCGTGAGTACGTCGGACGAGTCGCCGGTGCTGCGGGTGCGGGCGGGGTTCACGGCCACGGCGGTGGCGGAGTATTTCCGCGATTTAGGCAAAGACGTTCTGTTGCTGATGGATTCGACGACGCGGATGGCGATGGCCCAACGGCAGATCGGTTTGGCAGCCGGTGAACCGCCCACGACCAAGGGTTATCCGCCCAGCGTCTTTAGCCTCTTGCCCAAGCTCTTGGAACGGAGTGGGCGAACGAGTCGCGGAAGTATCACGGGCTTATACACGGTGTTGGTGGAGGGAGACGACCTTGCCGAGCCGATCGCGGATGCGATCCGGGGCGTGCTCGACGGCCATGTGTGGCTGTCGCGGGACCTGGCCAATCGCGGGCACTACCCCGCGGTTGCGGTGTTGGAGAGCATCAGCCGAGTGATGGTGGACGTTGTAGACGAGGAGCATCAGGCGGCCGCTTCGACGGTGCGTCGCGTGCTGGCGGTGTGGCACGATATCGAGGACCTGGTGAACGTCGGCGCCTATGCCGCGGGTGCGAACGTGGAATTCGACGTCGCCGTGGGCATGAAGCCGGCGATCGATGAATTCCTGCGGCAAACGATGACCGAGCGGGCCGACTATCGAGCGACGCGCGATCGGCTGACGGAGTTGGCGGGGCGGATTCAGGCCCTTCGCGGGCGGCTTGCGTCCCAAAGAGGACAAAGTGCGATGAAGCTGGCATCGTAGCGAACGAACCATGGCACGGCGATTCGAATTTCGATTGGAGGTGGTTCGCAAACTGCGTGAGCAGGCGCGGGACGTGCAGCGCCGCGCGGTCGGAGACGCGGTAAGCGCGGTTTGCGGAGTGGAGCAGCGGCTCGATCAGCTGACCGCCCAACTTCGGGATACGTTCGAGATCACGCGCGGCGCGCAGCGGACGCAGGAGTTGGATGTGGCGTCGATTCGCGGGCACCAGTTTTATCGAAATTGGCTGCATCGACGGATCATGGAGTCCAACCTGGAGCTAGGGGACCGGCGGGCGACGCTCGACGCGGAGCGGGCCAAGCTCGGCGAGGCGTCGGCGCGGCTCAAGGCCATCGAAAAGCTTCGCGATAGACGCTTCACGCGACACTTGGTCCAGGTTCATCGCGAAGAACAAGCGACGATGGATGAGGCGGCAGTGGGCGGCTTTGCGCGTCGGCGGCAATTCGTAGGTGGGGGCGAAGGCGAATGATGACCGGCAGCCGGAGCATCTTCAGACGGGCGTACGACGGCGCGGCCCTCTTCGCACTGCTCAACATGGTGGCGCTCGTGTGCGTCGTGGGCTACCTGGCCGCTACCGGCGCAGTGGACGGCGAGAAAGTCCGCAGGGCCGCCATCGCGCTTCGAGGGGAAACGGCGCCGATTCCGGAGCCGCCGGCCGGCGATGGAAACGCCCTACTCGCGGTCGCCAAGCCGGACATGGCGACCGGAATCGAGTCGGAGGTCGATCTGGAGATCGCCCATCGCGAGTCGGAACGGATCAAGACCGAGCTGGACCAGCGGCTGGCCCTGAACAACAGCATACTGCTGAAGGTACGGACGGAGCGTGAGGCGTATCGGAGAGAGCGTGACGCCGCCGCCAAACAGGAACAGGCTTTCGCCGACGTACAACGCGAGGACGGTTTCAGAAAGCAGGTGGCGATCATGGAGGCGCTCTCCCCAAAAGTTGCCATTCAGCATTTGTTGGCGATTTCCGACCCGACCGAAGCGGCCGGGATTCTGATGACGATGGAAACGGGGAAGGCCAAGAAGATTGTGGAGGCGGCCAAACGCGGCGAGGACCTGAACCGGATGAAGTTGATCCTCCAACGCGTCCGCGAAACGGCGCCAAGCCAATTGGCGGGGCTGGATCACGAGGAAGAGTAGAGATGGCGGTAACAACGCAAGCCCAAGGGACGACAGTTTCGCCGACGAAGACGGACCCCCAGCCCGTGCGCCGGCAGGGCGAAGGCGAAACTGCCGGCGTAGCCACCCTGGCGTTTGAATCGTTGCTCGATTCGTCGCGAACGCTGATCCGCTTCGAAACGCACCGGGCGGAGAAGATCTCGCCCGCGCAGATGTTCGAGGCGCCCGTTGCGGAGGGCGGTGATCCCCGAGCGGCATCGCTCGAAGAGCAGCAGCGTTCGAATCGCCTTGAGGCTCGACGAGGGAATGAGAATTCTCCGTCCGACGTTGCGGCCCGCCGCTCCACGTTCGCGCGACCACAGAATGCGCAAGCGCAGGCTTCTACGACGAATCCAACAACGGATGTCCCACGGGCGATCGAAAAAGCGGCGGCGGCCCGATTACGAGTTTCGTCTTCGGATGCCCGGCCCGCGTCACCCTCACTAACTCAATCCAACCTCGACGCCGAGCGGTCGGCGATTTCGCAGACGAGGACCGCTGGATCGAGCCGCGGGAACTACTCTGCTCCGGAGCCGCAAGGGACGCCGAGACCGGCCCTGGCCGGGGCGACGACGGTTGGGTTGGCGACGGCATCCACGCCCAACGTCGCGCAGCAGGTGGGAGAGCTTTTGATTGCGAACCGCGGCGGTATGGAGTCGGGCCACGGCGTATCTTCAGCTTCCGCCGTCAGTGATGGGCGGTCGACCGCGACCTCGCCAAAGTTGCTTGCAACCAAGGCTGAACACACGCCCCAGTCCCAGGGATCCGCGCAGCCATCCGAAGATACGGCGACCAAGGAGGCGACATCCTTCGAACGGCTCGTTCGCTCGATTCGCTTGCAAACCGGGACGCGCAACTCCTCGGCGCGGTTGCAGCTGCACCCGCCGGAGTTGGGACGCTTGCGGGTCGATGTGCGACTGGCGGGCGACCAGATCGAAATCGACGTGCGTACCGAGACGGATGCGGCTCGGGATGCCGTGTCGCGCCGGGTGGACGAGCTCAAAGCAGCGTTGGAGCAGCACGGAATCCAGGTGAACCGCTTCGCGGTGACGGCCCACGCGGCCCCGGAGCAGTACGCGGGAACGGCGACGTACGACGGTTCGTCCGTCCCGCCCGACGCCCAGCGGAATCCGTCGCGGGCAAGCGGGCGACGGCGATCGGGGGGGGAGAGAACGGACGACGGCGGTTCGAGCGCAGCGATGCGCGCCGCGTCGACCACGGCGACCGCCGCGGAGGCGCGGTTGGATATTCGGGTTTGATCGGGCCGCGCCGCGGCCGGAATTTGCGGCGCCCGTTCGGTGATCCAAGGAGAAACGGTATGGAATCCATCAGCGCTACGTCCCTCTTGTCGCCTTCGACCGCCCCGAAAGCGTCGAACTCATTCGACGAGTTGGGCAGTCAGGACTTTCTCAAGCTGCTCATCACGCAGCTTACGAATCAAGATCCCATGGAACCGACCGGCAACGAGGAGCTGTTGCGCCAGATTTCCTCCATCCGCGAGATCGAGCTGTCGACGACGCTGACGGATTCGCTTCGTGTGCTGACGGGCCAGCAGCATGTCACCTCGGCCTCCTCGATGATCGGACAGTATGTGACGGGGTTAACCGGACCCGACGGCGAGGCGAGCGGCGGTCTGGTCGTCGGCGTGCGCTTCGCGGGGGGCGGTCGCCCGGTATTGCTGTTGTCAAACGGGGTCGAAATGCCCCTCGATCAGGTCGGCCTGATTCAGCCGCCGCTTCAGGTCGCCGAGGCCTTGATCGGGCGGAGCGTGATCGGAATCGATCAACGCAATCCTAAGGAACCGCAGATCGCGGAGGGTGTGGTCACTGGTGCGCGGCTCGATGAAAAGGGTGAGGCCTTCCTCGAGTTGGATACCGGCGGCGAGATGCGGCTGCGCGACTTGGTGAGCGTCATGGCCGGCGAAACCCAATAGGGAGCAACAAAGCGATGTCACTAACTGGGGCCATGCTGGCCGGGTTTACCGGCATTCAGGCGAATAGCGTCGGGGTGGACGTGGTCGGAGACAACCTCGCCAACCTCAACACCACGGCCTTCAAGGGTCAACGGACATTGTTTGAAACGTTGTTATATCGTACGATCTCTGAAGGCGAAGGCCCCAGCGACACCAGCGGCGGGACTCTGCCGCGGCAAATCGGGACCGGAACGACCGTTTCCACCATCCAACGAAACTTCCGCCAAGGCGGATTCGAGAGCACCGGCTTTTCGAGTGATCTGGCGGTTGAAGGGGACGGTTTTTTCATTCTCGACACGGGCGGAGGCCGGCAGGTCTACACTCGTGACGGAGCGTTTCATCTCGACGCGACACAGACGATGGTGTCGAACAACGGCCACGCCCTTCAGGTGTTCGGCGTCGATGAATCCGGAGCCATCGTGCCCGGCGCATTGCAAAGCCTGGTGATCCCCCTGGGGACCGCGAGTCAGGCGATTCCTACATCGCGAGTGGTGATGGATGGTCGGCTGGACCCGGCCACGAACATCGCCTCGGCCGGCGCGGTGGTGAGTTCGCAGCCGTTGGTTACGGCGTCGGGTGCGGCCGCTTCGGTGACCACGGCGTTGACCGATCTCGTCAACGCCAACGGAATCCCGCTCTTCGCCACAGGCGATGAATTGGCGATCAACGGGTCGAAAGGTGGTATTTCGATTACGGAATCATCGTTCATAGTGGGAACGACGGGCAGTTCGGTGGGTGACTTGGCCGCACACCTTGAGGCGGTCCTGGGAATAAACACCGACCCGGCGACGGGCGGGACGCCGGGCGTAACCGTCGCCGCCGGGACGTTGCTCATCACCTCCAACATCGGCGAAATCAACGCTATTCAGCTCGACGAAAGCTCGATTATCAACCAGACGGGGCTGATCACCGCGCCGTTCGAGTTCGCCACCACGACGCCGGCCTTGGGCGGGGGAATAACCACCAGCTTCGGGGTCTACGATTCGCTCGGAAACCAGGTCGACGTTCGGTTGCGCGCCGTGCTGGAGTCCAAGTCCGAGACGGGAACAACCTGGCGGTACTATGCCGAATCGACCGGTGACAGCGATTTGTCACCCGTCCTGGGCACGGGGGCGATTACCTTTGACCCCAACGGGCAGTTCGTCGGGGCGACGGGAACGGATTTGACCATCGACCGAGCGGGCGAGGGGTCGGCGTCGCCGCTGGCGTTCACCTTGGACCTAAGCGGGCTGAACGGCCTGGCGAGCGCGGACGGTTCGTCGGAGCTCATCATGGCCAGTCAGGACGGCGCCCCGGCCGGCATCCTGACGAATTACAGCATCGATCGCGACGGCGTCGTGACCGGCGTTTATTCGAATCAGCAGGAGGTGGTCCTCGGCCAAGTCGCCCTGGCGACGTTTATCAATGACGAAGGGCTGGTCGCGCAGAGCGAGAACAACTTCCTGCCGGGCCCCGATTCCGGCGATCCCACGGTCATCGCTCCGCGAACGGGAACCGCCGGGGCGGTGATCGCCGGGGCCCTCGAGCAGGGAAATGTGGAAATCGCACGGGAGTTCATCGGGTTGATTACCTATTCGACGGGCATCGCCGCGGCGAGCCGCGTCGTGCGAACGGCGGACGACCTGTTGCAGGAGCTCTTATTGTTGGCGAGGTAACGCGTTCCGAACCCCAAGCGCCAGCGCGGGGTCTTGGACGGCTAGGGCGCTTCGGCCCGTCGCTTGTGCTCCGGGTTCGGATCATGACTGCGGATGCTTAGATGATAACCGTAACCCGACTGGACGAGCGTGTGGTGGTGATCAACGCGGAGCTGATCAAGATGATCGAGGCCACCCCGGACACGATCATCACCCTGATTAACGGCGACACGCTGATCGTCCGAGAAAACGTGGACGAGGTGGTTCGGCGGGCGATCGATTACGCCAGGCAGATTCGCGGCTTTCAGGTGGTGTAGCTTCGCTGTCGATATCCGCTCGTGCGGAAGCACGGCGGCGGGGCGGCCTAAGAAGGATCGAAGGCGATGGACCTAGGGACGATGATCGGGCTGCTGGCCGGAGCGGCGATGCTGCTCGGGTCGATCCTCATGCTCTCGGATATCCGCCCCTTCATCGACTACCCGTCGATGGTGATGGTGGGCGGGGGCTGCCTGTGTGCGGCCCTGGTGAGCTTTCCGATTCGAAACGTCCTCGCCGTCGTCAAGGTCATTCGAAAGTGCTTCTTCACCAAGCAGCGCGACCCACGCGAGGTGATCGCACAAATGGTGGGTTACGCCGATCTTGCGCGGCGCGATGGAATCCTGGCGTTGGAGAATCTTACCGCGCAGATCGACGATCCGTTTTTGGTGTCGGGGCTGCAAATGGCCGTTGACGGGACCGACCCGCACGTCATCGAGGGCATCTTGATGTGCGACCTGGAGGCGGTTGAGGCCCGCCACGCGGAGGGGAGGTCGCTGTTCGACAATATCGGGAAGTTCGCCCCCGCTTTTGGGATGATCGGGACGCTCGTGGGATTGGTCATCATGCTCAAGAACATGAACGAACCCAAGACCATCGGTCCGGCCCTGGCCGTCGCCCTCCTCACCACCCTCTACGGAGCGGTGATCGCCAATCTTTTCGCGCTCCCAATGGCCGAAAAACTGGGGCGTCGCAGTCGAGAAGAGATGTTCGTTAAGTTGATCGTGATTCAAGGCGTCATGGCCATTCAGCAGGGAGACAACCCCAGGGTTGTGGAGCAGAAACTCAAGACTTTTCTTCCCAATAAGCTGAGGCAGATGTACGCCGTGCGGAAGCGCGCCGCCTAGGAAGGACGCATGGCGCTGTTGCGAAAAAGCCCGGTGGCCGATGCAGCCCCGGCGTGGGCGGTGACCTACGGCGATATGATGTCGCTACTGCTATGCCTGTTTATTGCATTGGTGTCCATGAGCGAGATCAAACGGGACCGGTTCCAGCAGGCCGCGGCGTCCATGCAACGCGCCTTTGGCGGCTACGAAGGCGATGTCGCGGAGCTGCCCGTCGAAGCCCAGACGCTGAACACGCTTGTCGCCAAACTGGCCGAACTGGAGGTGCCCCGGCACACCGACAAAAAGGGCGACTCGCCCGACGAGGGAATTCACGGCAAAAAGTTTCGTGTCACCAATGTGCGCGAGGGACTACGTATCGTGGTCGGCGGGAGGATTTCGTTCGATCGGTTCAGCGCGAGCCTCAAGCCCGAGGCCCGGGAACTCGTGGCCCGGACGGCGGAACGCATTCGCGGATACAACACCAAGATCGTGGTTCGTGGCCACGCCACGCGCGAGCCGCTGCCCGACGGTTCGCCGTTCCGGGATCCCCGCGACCTTTCCTACGCCCGGGCCAAGGCCGTCGCCCGGGAGCTGGAAGAAAACGGCGTCCGGCGAGTGCGGATTATGGTCGTCGCGGCGAGTGACAGCGAACCGTTGACCAGACAGGCCTACACGGAAGAGAGGCGCGCCGTCAACCGGCGCGTCGAGATCTTGGTCACGGAGGATCTAGTGGACGATTACGCCGGGTCCACCCTGGCGGATGAACGGAAGGAGTCCGCGGATGGCGGCTAATGAAGTGGAAGAGAGTTCGGGGGAGGCGTCCCGCAAGACCAAGGGGCGGGGGCTGTCGATCGTCACGGTCGTCATCCTGATGGGCGTCGAAGGGGCGGGCATATTCCTCGCCACCAGGATGTTCGCGGGCGGGGTGCCGTCGTCCTCGACGGCCGCCGAGGAGGAATCACACGCGGCCCCTGCGGAAGGGCACGGAGCAAGCGCCGAGCACGGCGCCGCGACCTCCGCGGGGGGCGTGGCCGCGCAGACCGAGATCGAACTGACCGAGTGCCGGCCCAACAACAAAATGACCGGAAAGCTGATTACCTTGAAGCTTCGCGTATCAGCGTTGGTAGCGTCGGCGGAGGCGGAGCGCGCCAAAACGCTGGTCGAGGCCAACAAAGCCCGCATCAACGATCGCGTCAACTTCGTGGTTCGCAGTGCTGCGCCGCAGGATCTCAACGAACCAGGACTGGAAACCATCAAACGACGCATCAAGCATGAACTGGCCAAGGTGCTCGACGACGAGCGCCTTCTCCAGGAAGTACTCATCCCGGAGATGCTGCAATCCGGGTCGGGGCTTTAAGTGTCGGGCCCGTCGCGGATTCACCGATAATATCGGCTGCCTCATAGCGCCGCGTAGGTCTAATGGATTGGACTGATGGCCGAATCCCCTAAAAAACCTCCCCCCAAGCCGCTCGCGGACGGCGCCGCGTTCGACCAGGCCGATATCGACGCCCTGATGAGCGATGCCGCGGCGGCGGAAGATTCGGTCAATCCTCCGCCCGCGTCCGTGGTGCCACCGCTTGACACGAAAGAAATCACCGAGGCGGATATCGACGCGTTGAGGACTGCGGCCGGCGAAGGCGAGGCGGGGTCCGCCGCCATCGACGAGGAATGGGCCGCGCCTCATGCGCCTCCCGCCGTCGCCACCCAGCGCTTTGAGCTCCCCGACTTCGGATCGCCGGCATCGAGCGGCGTGGACGTCAAGCGGATCACCATGCTCAACGACGTCAAGCTCAGGGTGAAGATCGAGCTGGGGCGAACGCGCATGCTGGTCGAGGACGTGCTCAAACTCGGCGAAGGCAGCGTGGTGGAGTTGGACAAGCTCGCCGGTGATCCCGTGGACGTGTACGCCAACGATCGACTCATCGCCCGCGGCGAGGTCCTGGTTCTGAACGAGAGTTTTTGCGTACGGATCAATGAAGTTCTTTCCCGCGATCCCCATCGGGTGAGTGCATGAAATCCCCGCCGACCATCGGTTCCGTCATCACCATGCTCACCGCCGCGGTTTGCCTTGCCCAGAATCCGGCGGTTCAGGACGATGCCGCTTCGGCGAGTCCCGCCCCGAACCAAAGCGTGTCGATCGAGACCGCTACCGATCGACCGTCGGACGGTGCGGTGAATGTTGCCGAGCGAACCGTCGCCGGATCACGCCTCGGGCGCCGTAAACCGGCCCTCGGTGATCTCGCGGAAGGAGACCGATCGACGCCCTGGTATCGCACCGGAATCGGGGCGCTGGCGGTCGTGTTGGCATTGATCGGCGGGGCGTTTTGGATCGTGCGGCGATGGATGCCGTCCGCCCGGCCCGCCGATGCCGGCGCCATGAAGATCGTGGGGCGGACGGGTTTGACCCCCAAACATTCACTCGTCCTGGTCCGGGTGGGCCGGCGGTACCTCATGGTCGGCGTATCGGCCGATCGCCTGGACACGTTGTGCGAGATCAGCGATCCGGAGGAGGTCGCCCAACTCGCCGCGCGAATCGGCATCGACCGATCCGCAAAAGGGGGATCCTTTGATGCCCTACTCGCGGGCGAGGCCTCGGACTACAAGGACCTCCAGCCATCGACCAAGGATGCGACGGCGTCGGTGCGAACTCGTCGCCTGGAAACCCCCGGTTCGCTGACGAACTTGCTCGGCAGACTACGATCACTGCCGCCGAACTGATGCGGCTGCAAAGGGCCGAACGGCCGCGAGACGCGCCGTCCGTACCTTGATCGGCTGGAGCGCCGGTCGAACAGACAACCGCACGCGATGGAATCGCGTGTCGTGACGGAGCATGGATGCTCTCCCATGGGTCGACGTCTTATCATCGCCGGTCTCCTCGCACTTTCCCTTGCGGGCAGGGCGAACGCGCAGACGCCGCCCGCCCCGCGTCCCTTCGACAACGCCGCCAATCTTCCGGACCTCACCAAGCTCGTGCCGCCCGCGACCGACGCCAAGGGAGTCAGCGCCACTCTGCAAATCCTCGTCCTCCTTACCGTCCTGACCCTCATCCCATCGATCCTGGTGATGACCACGGCTTTCCCGCGCATCATCATCGTGCTTGCCCTCCTGCGGCAGGCCGTGGGAGCGCCGCAATTGCCGCCCGGCCAGGTGCTCTTGGGGTTATCCTTGTTCGTCACGATTTTGGTCATGACGCCGACTTGGCGCAAAGTCCACGCCGAGGCCGTTGCCCCTTACCTGGACAGTCAAATGGGACAAGCCCAGGCCATGGACATCACCGCCGCCCACTTGAAGGAATTCATGTATCGGCAGATCGATCAAGCGGGCAATGACGAAGACGTCTATCTGTTTCTGGAATATGCCCAAGACCGGGAAATCGCCGCAGAGGAAAAGATTGACGTCGCCAAGACGCCGCTCATGGTCATGATCCCCGCCTTCATGCTCAGCGAACTGAAGACCGCCTTCGTCATGGGGTTCCGGATTTACTTGCCGTTTCTGGTGATTGACATGGTGATTGCCACCATCCTGCTTTCAATGGGGATGATGATGCTTCCGCCGGTGCTGATTTCCTTGCCTTTTAAGCTCCTCCTGTTCGTATTGGCGGATGGATGGCACCTGGTGGTCGAGACGATCCTGGAAAGTTTTGTGTAGAGAGTGTGAATTGGAACTCAGCGAGGCATTGGAACTGGGCCGCAATGCGTTTTGGATGACGCTGACCATCGCAGCACCGATCCTGCTGATCGGCCTCGCCGTCGGATTGGTCATTTCCCTCTTTCAGGCGGTCACTCAATTGCAGGAACAAGCGCTGAGTTTCGTGCCCAAGATCGCGGCCATGGTGGTCGCGGCGTCGATCTTTACCCCCTGGATTGCGGAGCAAATGGTGGAATACACGCGGGACCTGCTCGGCTCGCTCCCCTGGTGAGTGACGCGGGCCTTATAAAGGTGATGAAGAAGCGTGCCGGTGCCTTTGATTGACATTCTGGTCGCGTTGCCCGTCTTCGCCCTCGTTCTCTTCCGCGTGTCGGGCTTCGTGCTCGCCGCGCCGATGTACGGAAGCAAGGTCGTCCCCGCGCGCATCCGCGTGGCGCTCGCCCTGACGGCGGCGGCGATGATTTTTCCGATGGTCAGAGCACAGGCGCCCGGAGATCTGTCGTTGTCCCTGGCCCTCGTCGGTGGAATGGGTGAGCTCATGATCGGCCTGACCATCGGCCTGGCGGTCTCCATTCTCTTGATGAGCGCGGAGGTGGCCGGCGAAATCGTGAGTCAGCAGGCGGGAATCTCCTTAAGCGAGGTCATTAACCCCCTGCTCGACGAGCAGAGCTCGATCATAGGACAAATATACGTCATTGTGTTGACGCTGTTGTTCCTGCTCGCGGGTGGGCATCGAGAGGCCTTGGCGGCTTTGCTTGATACATTCGACGTGATTCCCCTATTGTCCTACAAGCCCGGCGAGTCCATCGTGGTGCTGTTCGCGGAGATGCTCTCCTCCGCCTTTATTGTGGGCATTCGGCTCGCCGCTCCGGTCCTCATTGCCCTCTTTCTATCCGGCACGGCGCTGGGATTCCTATCCCGTACGATGCCCCAATTGAATATCCTTTCGGTCGGTTTCACCTTGCGCGCCCTGATGACGCTGTCCGTCGCCGCCATTGCGTTGGGAGCATGTCAGGGATTGCTATTAGATGCCGTTTGGGATGGATTGGACGTGATTCGCGCTAGCTTCGGGCTTGCGCCGGGCCATTGGAGCAATGGACGCTGATGGCTGCGCACGCCGAGGACAGGACGGAGGCCCCGACCCCGCGGCGGCGCACCGAGGCGCGCACCAAGGGCCAAGTCGCACGCAGTCATGATTTGACCGCCGCCGCAGTGTTAGTGGTCGCTTTCGTCGCCCTGAAGGTCTTCGGGCCGAATCTTTGGGGAACTCTCCTCGCCGTAATGAGCACTTCCCTTTCCCCCCAGTCGCCGGTCCGCCTGGATGAATTGCCCGCGTTTGTCGGCGCCGTCTGCCTCGCCGTCGGAAAGCTGCTGGCCCCGCTGTTCGCGCTACTCTTTCTCGCCGGCATCGTCGTGCTCTATGCCCAAGTCGGGTGGCTCTTTACCTGGCAGCCGCTGGTCCCAAGCTTGGCGAAGATCAATCCCCTAAGCGGTCTGGCCCGGCTTTTTTCCGTCCGTTCGCTCATGACCGCCATGACCAGCTTCGCCAAGCTCATCCTCGTGGCGGTCGTCGCTTATGTCACCATCGCCCACGGCGCCGCCGCGATCCTGCACTCCGTCGCCTTCGGGTTCCACGACGTCGTACGCCTGGGATGTGCATTGACCTTCGAGTTGGGTATGAAGCTCTCCATCGCATTGTTGATCTTGGCGCTGCTTGATTTCGCCTGGCAAAGGTTTCGTCACGAGCGCGACTTGCGCATGACCAAGGAGGAGGTCAAGGACGAGCTGCGCAGCATGGAAGGCGATCCCCACATTAAACGTCGCCGCCGCCAGCTTCAGTTGCAGCTCGCCATGCAGCGACTTCACAAAGACGTTCCCAAGGCCGACGTTGTGGTGACCAATCCTACGCACCTGGCCGTGGCGATTGCCTACGATTCAGGAACCATGATGGCCCCGAAAGTGGTGGCCAAGGGCGCCGATGAAATCGCCCTGCGCATTCGCCAGATCGCGGCGGAGTTCGGCATTCCCATCGTCGAGCGAAAGCCCCTGGCCCGGGCGCTGTATGACGCGGTCCAAGTCGGGCAATACATCCCCGAGAGCTTCTATCGCGCGATCGCCGAAATCCTCGCCTACATCTACGAACTGACGGGGCGTTCCAAGGCCGCGGCGCGGGGCGAACTGGTGGGGGCGGCATGAACGGTGAAGCGGAATTCGTGATGCCGCGGAGGGAAGGGTGAAATGCCCGTAGCAGATCTGACCAAGCTGCGCTACGCTTCCAGCGTCATCAAGCATCGCGGGCTGCTGCTGCCCATCAGCGCCCTGGCCCTGATCCTCGTGATTCTAATCCCCCTGCCCACCCCGATCATGGACTTGTTGCTCCTCATCAACATCACCCTTTCGGGCGTGGTGTTGCTCACCGTGATGTACATCCGCGGGCCATTGGACTTCTCCTCGTTCCCGTCGCTGCTTCTGGGAACAACGCTGTTTCGGCTGGTCTTGAACATCGCCACCACGCGTTTGATTCTCACCAACGGCGACGCCGGACACGTCGTGGCGACCTTCGGGGGGTTCGTCGCCGGTGGGTCTCTAATCGTCGCGATCATCATTTTTGCGATTATCGTCGTCGTACAATTCGTGGTCATCACCAAAGGGGCGACGCGAATCGCCGAAGTCGCGGCGCGGTTCACGTTGGACGGGATGCCCGGAAAGCAGATGGCCGTCGACGCCGACCTCAACGCCGGCACGATCACCGACGAGGACGCCAAACGCCGCCGATCGGACATTACCCGTGAGGCCGACTTCTACGGGGCCATGGACGGAGCCAGTAAATTCGTCCGCGGCGACGCCGTCGCCGGAATCATCATCACGTTCGTCAACATCCTCGGCGGCATCTACGTCGGACTCGTCCAACTCGGCCTGCCCATCGGAGAGACCTTCCGACGGTTTACGATTTTGACAATCGGTGACGGGCTTGTGTCACAGCTTCCTGCGTTCATCGTCTCCATTTCGGCGGCGATGATCGTCACGCGCTCAGCCGCAAAGAAGAACCTCGGCGAAGAGTTGTTGGGACAATTGACCAGCCAGCCGATCGCGTTGGCGTTGACGGCGGCGTTTTTGGCCGTGCTGGCCATGACGCCGCTTCCGAAGCCGCCGCTGGTGCTGCTGGCGATTTCGACGCTGGCAACGGCGTATCTTCTGAGCAAACGCGACCAGGCCGTTCTCGCTCAGGAGACCGCCGCCAAGTCCAAACCTGCCGCGGCGGAGCGAGTTGAAAAGCATCTTTCGCCTGACCCCATGGAGTTGAACGTGGGTTACGGTTTGATCCGGCTTGTAGACCGCAAACAAGGCGGCGACTTGCTGGATCGCATCACCAACATGCGCCGACAAGTGGCTCAGGAGTTAGGCATCGTGGTCCCGCCCATTCGCATCCGCGACGACATCCAGCTTCAGCCCAACATGTTTCAGGTCAAGCTGAAGGGCTTGCAGATCGGAACCGGTGAGGTGCTGCCCGGTCATCTGCTGGCGATCGACGCCGGCGCTGTAACCGAGCGAGTTTCCGGGATCGAAACAAAGGAACCGGCCTTTGGGCTTCCCGCGATGTGGATCGGCGATGAGCAACGCCACGAGGCCGAGCATCGCAATTACACCGTCGTCGAACCGACCAGCGTCATCAGCACCTACTTGGTCGAGCTTGTCCGGCGTCACGCCGACGAATTACTCACCCGCCAGGAAGTGAACCGCCTGCTCGACCACCTCAAGGAAAGCGCGTCGAAGCTGGTGGAGGAAGTCATCCCCAACGTCCTCAAGCCCGGCGACGTGCAAAGGGTGCTCCAGGGACTATTGCGCGAGAGGGTGCCCATCCGCGACCTGGAGTCGATTTTGGAAGCGGTGGCAGACGTTGCCGGAAGAACGAAGGACCCGGAAATCCTCACCGAATACGCTCGCAACACCCTCGCCCGCACGCTCTGTCATCAACACAAGGCCGACGACGGGCGGATTCATTGCATCACTTTGGATCCCGGTCTCGAACAATTGATCGGCAAGGGTCTGGAGCGCTCCGATCACGGGACGGTGCTCACGCTGCCTCCGCAGCTTCAGACCAAAATCGTTGCCGCGATTCGCTCGCAGGTGGAAAAGGCCGCAACGGCGACCCGCGGGCGACCCCCGGTACTGTTGACCCCGCCGCAAATCCGTCTCTGGCTGCGCAAGATGCTCGAAGTCCAGCTCCCCTCGGTGGCGGTCTTGTCCTACAACGAAATCGTTCGCGGATTCGAGGTCGAATCCCATGGAATGGTGGTGCTGACCGATGAAACTTAGAACCTTCCAAGGCCGCTCGATGGCCGAGGCGCTTGAACAGGTCAAGCGGCAGTACGGACGCGGGGCGGTGATCCTTAGCACCCGTACCGTCAACAGGGGCAGCTTTCTCGGATTCGGAGGCAAAACCTGCGTGGAGATTACCGCCGCCCGCGCCATGTCGGATTTGCCGCCTCCGCTTCGGAGGGGTAGCGTCCTACGCCGATCGGGTTCCGGCGGACGCGCAAGCGGAGTTGCCCCGCCGATGCCCCCAACGTCAATGGCCCCGGATGCCGCTCCGGATACGCACGCCTTGGCATCGGAAGTTGGGGCGCTGAAGTCCCTCGTCGGCGATTTGGTCCGCGAAACTCGCCGCTCGCGGCCGTCCCTAGTGCCCGGTGAACTCTATGAACACTATCAAAACTTAGTGGAAAACCGCGTGGCTTCGGAGGTCGCCGGTCAACTGATCGCTGAACTCCGGCGGCGGCTTACCCCCCGGCAGTTGCAAGATCCCGCCGCGGTCCGTGGTCAACTTTCCGAATCCCTCGCCGCGATGCTTCCCGCGGCCGGACCCATTCGCGTTCGAGATAATGGAGAACCTTTGGTCGTCGCCCTGGTTGGTCCTACCGGAGTGGGCAAGACCACCACGCTGGCCAAGCTGGCCGCGAACCTTTGTCTGCGCGAAGGGCGAAAGGTCGGACTGGTTACCCTCGACACCTACCGAATCGCCGCCGTCGAGCAACTCAAGACCTACGCCCAGATCATCGACGTGCCCCTCGAAATCGCCGCCTCACCCCAGCAATTGAAGAAAGTGGTCCGTGAGATGGCCGACCGCGAAATCATCCTGATGGATACCGCCGGCCGGGGCCAACGCGACACGACGAAAATCAACGACTTGAAAGCCTTTTTTGCCGAGGTCAAGCCCAGCGAAGTTCATCTCGTGCTGTCCGCCACCTGCGGCGAGGGCGTACTCACGCAGACGATTCAACGATTCAGCGACCTGGGCGTCGATCGCGTGATCTTCACCAAGTTGGACGAGGCCGTCGGCTTCGGGGTGATCCTGAATTGCTTGCAGAGGGTCAATGCCCGAATGTCTTACGTCACCACCGGACAGGATGTGCCCTGCGACATCGAAGTGGGTGAAGGGCGCGCGATCGCGGGTCTGATTCTCGGAAAACCGGAAATTCAAACCGAATGGCCTTCGGTTGGAGCTTGGTCACCCGTCACCGACCCCGCGTGACGATCAAGATCATCTATGCCAAACGACTCTCCAGACCAGGCCGCACGATTACGCGAGATGGCCCGCAGAAACCGCCGGTCCGCTTTGACCCTCGCGGTCATGAGCGGCAAAGGGGGCGTCGGCAAGACCAATGTGGCCGTAAACCTGGCCATCTGTTTGGCGGAGCGTGGATTACGTACCGCACTGATGGATCTGGACATGGGACTGGCCAACGCCGATCTGTTGATGAACCTCCGCCCCTGTTACAACCTGGCCCACTTGGTCGCTGGGGTTCGAACCATCGAGGAGATTACCGTCCCCGGACCGGGGGGTATTCGCTTTATTCCCGGCGCATCGGGCACCCAGAACCTCGCCAACCTTTCCGAGTTCGAACGCCAGAATCTGATTTCGCAATTGCACAAACTGGATGCCAGTGCTGATATCATCGTTTTCGATTTGGGCGCCGGTATTTCCCGAAACGTGACCAGCTTCGCCAATGCTGCGGACCGCGCGTGGGTGGTCACGACTCCTGAGCCTACGGCGCTGACCGACGCGTATGCCACCGTCAAGGCTCTGCACCGCGAGCAATGCCGCGCAAAAACTGCCTTGGTGGTTAACATGGCCAACAGTCGCGCGGAGGCACAAGCCGCCTACCGGCGGGTCGCCGCGGTGGCCCGAAAATTTTTGAATTTCTCCATTGCGGACGGTGGATATTTGCTGCAAGATACCGCCGTGGAGCTGGCTGTTCAGGCGCGGTGCCCCTTTGTTATTCGCTTTCCGGGGTCGAACGCCAGCGCCTGCATCGCCGCGATGGCGAGCGAAGTAGCCCGATTCTGTGCGGCGCCGCCGCGGCAGGGCGGGTTCTTCAAACGCGTGGCCGGACTTTTCGTCTGATGCGGCCCACGAACGTAAGTTGGTAGTGCTCAATCCGGCGACGACATGGATGTCGGTCGCGGACTCGCGGGGCGGGTGATTGCCACGGAGGGATCCGTCGCAAGTCCTCTGTCAGTCATCCCCGGCGATCCCCGTTGCGGTGGTTCTTTGCGACACGGATGTTGCGCAAATGGCGGCACGGTACGCGGGCGCTAGCCTCGGACTGCTCGCTTTTTCCATCGTCGTCACCGCCGGGCTCATCGCCCGAAACCCGGTGACCGTGACCCTTTCGCGCAGCATCTTCGCCCTCTTCTTATTTTGCTTTATCGGACTCGTTCTCGGCCGAATCGCCCAAGTGGTTGTCGCCGAGCACGAGCAAAAACGGGAATCGGAGATTCGTAAACGGTTCCACGAGATGCAGACGCCAGCCGCCGGCGACGGAACGGAGAACAAGTCCTCCGACCAAGCGGGCGGGTCGATAGTTTCCTAGGGTCTGCCCCTGTCAGACCGGGCGCCGCGCGTCGGGCGGGGTCGAGTGGGTCTTCTCGTGGAGCGAAACGCAGGGACGCGTATGGAGCAGATGGCATGCGAGAAACCAGATCACCTTCCGAACTTCGCCAGGTTTGGGTGAAGTTCAAAGAATCAGGCGACCAATCATTACGCAACACGCTGATGGAGGAGTTCCTTCCCATTGTCAAGTACAACGCGGAGAGAATCGGGGCCAAGTTGCCCGACGAGGTGGAAAACGACGATCTCATCTCCGCCGGCATCTTCGGGCTGATGGATGCGATCAACGCTTTCGACTTGAACCGCGGGGTCAAGTTTGAAACCTATTGCGCCCCGCGTATCCGCGGCGCCATCCTTGATGAATTGCGGAGCATGGATTGGGTCCCGCGGCTGGTCCGCAGCCGGGCGAGCAAGCTGGACCGCGTCACCCGGGAACTCGAATCGACCCTGGGGCGGACCCCCTCGGAAATGGAAATCTCCCATCGTCTCAACCTCCCCAGCGGCGAATTTGAAAAGCTCCTCCGGGACGCGACGGCGGTCACCCAGGTTTCGCTCTCCCGCAAATACTCGGAGTCCGACTCCAACAAGGAGGTGCTGGAAATCGACGTGATTGAAGATAAGCGGGGACGGGACCCGGTCATGGAAATCCAAAAGAAAGACCTGAAGGTTTTCATCACCCGCGGGCTGACCCGGGCCGAGAGGCTGATCCTCATTCTCTACTACTACGAAGAGATGACCATGAAGGAGATCGGGGCCACCCTCGATCTGTCCGAGAGCCGCGTTTCGCAAATGCACTCATCGATCCTCAAGCGGCTCAAGGACCAACTCGACGCCCGCAAGAAGGAGTTGATCCACTGAGTTTCCACTCCCGTTCTTCATCACAGCGGCGGACGGCGCCGCGGGACTGACGGGGAACAGTGCCACATGTTGACGCTTTCGATGTTCCACGTGGAACACGATTTGCGCTCGCGGCGCGCACCGCCGGCGGTCTCGCTTCGACGCCGGCGACGCGAGGACACGGGCTGCCTGATCTCCACCCCAATAACGTGACGGGCGCTCGGTGGGAGGCGGCGAGGCGACCGATCTCGTCCGATGGCGGCGAGCAGCGTGGGGGCGGTCGAAGCGCTCGAAATTCGTCGATCACGCTGCCTAAAACGGCCCTTTGGGGCTTGTGCCATCGAAGGGCGCTCGTTATTATGGCGCATTGCTGTGCCGTACTGGGGAGCGGGAGGGCGAGGCGAAAAAGGGACAATTCAAAAGAAACTTCCCCTCTTTAGCGGAACGTTGGCGGAATAACCGCCAAGCGATGGTCGCGGCGTTTTAGGATCGCTCCTCCACGCTTGGTTTTCCGCAGGCGTTTGTGCGGGGGAGCGAACCGTGGTCTTGAGTAAGTCGCTGCACGCTTCGATCGCCGCGATACTTAATGGTATTGGCAATAAGCAACTTCAATGGGCCGCTCGCTCCGCCGCAACGAGGGTAAATCGGGTGCCGGGCACCGTCTATTGTGGAGGGACATGTTTCGATGAGAGCGCTTTGGTTAGCCCTAACGGTAATCCTGGGAGCTCTACCGGTTGCAACCGCGAGCGACCTGGCTCGTCGTTCAGCACGGGTTGGACCATCGGGTGTAAGGGGCACAGACCTTCGCGTGTCGCCCGCGCCCGCCGGTGTCTCCCCGGTGGCGGCCGGCGGGGTTGACGTGGAGCTGGGGGGATCCAACGAAGTTACGATCGCGGTCAATCCCCTTAACTCCCAGAACCTGGCGATGTCGTCGTTGTTTCAATACAGGAATTCTTCCGACGGTGGGGTGGCCTGGACCCCGGTTCGAAACAACGTCGTACCGCCTCCATATGGTCCGTGCGGCGACCCGACCCTCGCCTTCGACGGCGCCGGGCGATTGTTCTACGGCTATCTAGGGTGCCATACCAGCGGCGGCGCCGACATATTCATTGCCGAGTTGCATCCCAACACAGGTGTTTTCGTCGCTAATCTGGTTAAGGTGTCTGTAACCGGCGACACCGGCGTCTTCAACGACAAACCGTGGGTGGCGGCCGATCCAACGGTGGGCGGCCCCTTCGCCGGTTACCTTTACATGGTCTGGACCGAGTTTGCGGCCAACCAGCGCATACTATTCTCCCGCTCCGTCAATCACGGCCCCACCTGGTCGCCCCCGCAAGTCCTGTCCAATGTGTTTGTAGACGGGTTCCCCTGGCCTGCGCACATGGCGGTAGCTTCCAACGGCGACGTCTTCGTCGGCTACCACTCACAGACCGGCTTTTTGTGTAATCCCGACGGTACGAGTGGAAGCATCGTCATATTGCGTTCCACCGATGGAGGCGCGACGTTTCCGCAGAAGACCTTTGCTTTCATGCCCGGCGATGCCGACATCACCTTCAACGTTCAGGACTGCGGTGACGGAGTGATTCCGAACACCGATTTCTGGATGCAGGGAAGTGGGCAACCGTGGATTCTACCTGATCCGCTGTCGCCTGGAACGATCTACGTCGTGGCCAACGACGACCCCGACAACGTGCATGCATCCGGCGACGAGGGAAATGTCTACATCGTTCGCAGCGATGACTCCGGAATGACTTGGAGCGCCCCGTTACGCGTGGACCACGGCCCGGGTACGACACTCCAAGTTTACCCCACCGCGGCGATCGACAGCTCCACCGGATGCATCGCGGTCATGTGGTATGATGCGCGAGCGGAGGCTGTGAACACGGCCGGCAATTACTTACTTGATGTCTACTACACCATCAGCCACGACGGCGGCGCAAGCTTCGACACCGACATTCAAATCAACGACGTTGCGTTCGACCCAGACCGCGATGCGCCGATTCGCTTTCCGGGTCCGCCGGCGACGCGGCGCATCGGCGAATACATCGGCGTTGCCCTTGGCGGAGGCATGGGTAGCGCCGATTTCTATGGCATCTGGACCGGCAATGCCACCTCCGGGCAGCAGGCGATCACGGACTCGGAGGTTTCTGCATGCGTCTCCGGGGAAGAATCTCCGCTGAACGTCATCTGGAACGCCGATCCGCTCAGCTCCGATCGAACGAGTCGCTCGCTGCGGTTTAGGGTGGAGCCGCCCGCGACCGCCGACGCGACGGTGGGGAATGCGGCGATTCGGGTCACCATGGTCGACCTGCAACATCCGGTTCCGGCCAACCTGGCGACCAAGCCGCCCAAGGACTTCACCACCTTCGACACGAGATTGAACGGGGTGTGCTCCGGCGGCTCTCTACCGGGGCACCACTGCGACGGCGACGGCGACTGTCCGGGCGGCGGCACGTGTTCCAGTTTGGCCGCGTGTACCGCCGCGGGAAATACGGCCATGTGGTCAGCGGGTGAGGACACCACTCCCGACGCCGCGGGAGGCTTCCAGGGCGGCTGCGCCCGCTGGGTCGGTCGGCCCGGCACGTTCATGGAATCGCAAGGCCCGCCGGCGAGCGGACCCTTCCGTGCGGCGCGGTTGCAATGCACCCCGTTCTACTTCGATTGGGTGACGGAAACCGCGGGTGGAACCATCGCCGTGGTGGGCGCGGAAATCGTCCCCAGTTCGGAGTATAGCGTTCAGGCGTTCGGGGCCTCGTGCAAGGGTGCGGAAGATGATGATTGCTCGGATGTATCCCCAGCGGTGACGATGCTGACCCGCCGTTCCGGCGATGCGGCGTCGCCGTTCGTTCCACCTGAGCTTTCGGGTCAGCCCAACTCGCTGGACGTTACGGCGCTGGTCACCAAGTTCAAGGGGGCGACCACGGCCTCGCTGGTCAAAGCGGTCACGCAGCTTCAACCCAACCTGCCGGAGCTGAATGCGGACGTTGGCGCCTTGGACATTGTGGCCGCCGTGGATGCGGTGAAGGAGTTGGCCTATGCGATCAGCGGTCCGTGCCCCTGCCCGTCGCAGGCGACGTGCAACGCATTGGCGTGTGCGACGCCGGGGACGTGCACCGGCTCGGCCCTTGCCGGGCTTGGAACCGGGGCCATGTGCGTGAAGACATGCACCGGCGGCGCCAATGGGGGCGAGCCGTGCATCAACAACACGCATTGCGACAGCGGAACCTGCGGCGCCGGCTTCTGCCGTGACCGCTGCGGGAGGTGCAGGCCGTAGGCTGTAGACCGTAGGCCGTAGGCGATAGGCACGGAGGCATTAGGCACGAAGGCGCGAAGCCGCAAAGCGAAGCAACCGGTCGCGAGGATGGACCCCTCGCTCCGCCCAGGGAGACGACCGCTGGGCTAGGAATGACATCCCTGAGACGTTTTCGCCCCACATAGGGGCTGTGTCCAAGGCCCCTGGGCGCCTCTCTTTCTTGTTGATTATTCGGAGGAACCCTGGTACAGTTCGTATGCATTGGGGTGCACGAGGGGTTCCGGGGGGTTCTTCTCAGTCAGGCATCAGCACCGGCGTTCCACGGTCAGGCGGGTCGTCCGGAGCCCAACCAGAACTCCGATTCTCGTGGTTGTCGAGGAGAGCGTCCATGCATGGGGGGAGAATGGGATCGGCATTCGTCGTTTTCCGGCCGCCCGTGGAAAGCGGGCAGGGACGCTGGGGGATGATGCGGCGAATTATGGCCTGGCTCCCGTTGTTGGTTGGGTCGTTGATGGGCTTGCCGAAAGCGGCCAATGCCCAGCAAACGGACGGTGCCGGGTTAAGGATCGAACGGTCGCGGACGACCGGTCTGGCGACTTTTGTTACGTCCGGGGACGGCGGCGGAATAGCGGTTCCTGGGGCGGTGGCCGGCGGGGTCGTTACGCCCGTGGATTTTCTGCGAGCGTACGGCGTCCTGTTCGGCGTTGTTGAGGTGGGCGCGGAACTCGTCGAAACGAGGGCGTCGCGCGACGAACTCGCCCAAACGCACACGTCCTACCAGCAGGTTCACCAAGGGGTGCCCGTCTTTGGGGGCGTGTTGCGAGTGCATCAGAACGACGCCGGGGATTTTCTGGCTGCAAACGGGCACTTTTTTCCGATTTCCAGTGCCCTGACCGTTGTGCCGGGATTGGCGGCGGATGACGCGGTCACTGTAGCGCTGGGGCGAATTGGGGCGGGCGACCCGTGGCGCGAAACGGCCGAGTTGGTGATCGTCGATCCGGGGTGGTACGGCGACCCGCCCGCGGGCGCGCATTTGGCCTACTACATCATCATGACGGATCTTGAGGCGGGGGTTCGTGAAGGGTTCTTCGTGGACGCGCAGACGGGAAAAATCCTCGACCAATGGAACTTACTTCACACGGCGCGAAACCGCGTGGTGAAAGACGGCAGCCAATCCGGTTCGCCAATTGTGCGGGTGGAGAATGGTCCGCCGACGGGCGATTTCGAGGCCGATGCGGCCTTTGACTATGCGGGCGATCTTTATGATTTCCTGTTTCGGGGCTACGGAAGGGATAGTCTAAACGATGCGGGCGTGACCCTCTCGGCTACGGTTCATCTACAAGATCCGCAATGCCCCAACGCTTACGGCGGGGCCAACACTTTCTTTTGCACGGGCGTGGTCACCGACGACATCGTGGCCCACGAATTCACCCACGGTCTGACGGAATTCACCGCCAATCTCATTTATCAAAACCAGTCGGGACAACTCAACGAGTCGTTCTCCGACGTGTTCGGCGAAGTCGTCGATCTATTGAACGGAGACGCGGCGTTTCCCGGTGATCCCGGTGGAACGCCCTGGCCGGTGCATCCATCCGGTCCGGGGACGGACTCGCCCAACAACGAGCGGACGAGTTGTGTTTCGGCGGCATTCATGACCGTCAACTCTCCGGCGAATATCGCCGGGGATTACGCCGCGCAACCTGCCTCGTTTGGCCCCGCCCTGAACCTCTCGGGGACTTCCGGAAACGTGGCGATAGCCAGTCCCGCCCTGGCGTGTAACGCGGAGGGTCCGTTTACCAACGCGGCGGCGCTGGCGGGCAAGGTCGTGCTCGTAGACCGTGGGACTTGCCCCTTCACGGAGAAGGTCCTGAAGGCGCAAGCCGCTGGGGCCCTAGCGGTTGTGGTGGCGAACAATGCTCCCGGAGGTCCGCCGCCGATGGGCGGGTCGGCATCAGGCGTCACTATCCCCTCCGTGGGCATCAGTCAAGGCGATGGGATCACGCTGAAAATCGCCGTGCAAGCGGGGTCGGTCAATGTCACGTTGCGCGAGAACGCGGATCGGGAAGTTCGGTGGTTAGTGGGCGAAGATGCGGGGGCCTTCGGCGGGGCGATCCGTGACATGTGGATGCCCTCGTGCATGGGCGACCCGGACACGGCCAACCACCCCTACCAGACTTGTAACGCCGAGGACAACGGCGGGGTGCATAGCGGAAGCGGGGTGCCCAACCACGCCTTCATGATGGTCTCGGATGGTCAAACATTCAACGGTCAAACGGTTTCGGGTATCGGTTTGTTCAAAGCGGCGGCCGTCTGGCACCGGGCCCTCACCGTTTATCTGACTTCGACGTCGGACTTCGGAGACGCCTATACGGCGCTGAACCAGTCGGCGGCGGACCTGGTGGGTGAAATGATTGCGGACCCCCGAGACGGCTCGGATTTCGCTCTTTTCACGACAGCGGATGCGGCGGAGGTGGAGAAGGCCTTGCGTGCCGTGGAAATGAACACGGTCGGCTCGTGCGGGGCCAATGAAATCCTGGACCCAACCTCGGCGGAAGAATGTTCGCCCCAGTTCGCCGTTTATTCCGACGCCTTCGAATCCGGCGTCAACGGGTGGACGGTGTCGAACACCGGGCCGTCCGGACCCCCGACGCCGTACAACTGGGTCCAAAAATCGGGCGGACTGCCTTTGAATCAGACGGGCACGGTTTGGTTCGCGGCGGACGTCAACATCGGCAACTGCACCACGATTGACGAATCGGCGGTTCACTCGCTGTTCAGCCCGCCCATCGCCCTTCCCGGCGGCTTGATCGGGCCGACGCTGCAGTTTACGCATTACATGGAGACAGAAGCGGGCTATGACGGCGGGAACGTCAAGATCCGCGTCGACGGGGGCGGGTGGCAATTGTTGCCCGCGGCGGCGTTTCTTTACAATCGTTACAACACAACTCTGATGGCCGCTCCCAACAACACGAACCCGATGGCCGGCCAGGCGGCGTGGTCGGGCGGCACGCCGGAGAGCAACAACTGGGGTACGTCGTTGATCGACCTGAGCGGTTTCGTGAGCGGCGGCGAGACCATCGAGATCCGCTTCGATTTCGGCAAAGACGGCTGCGCCGGCGTCACGGGCTGGCACCTCGACGACTTCCGGGTGTACGAATGCTCGAAAGGCCCGCTTTCTCCCATCATCCCAGAAGCGGAGGGGCGAAAGACGCGGAGCCTCTCGTTTTCCGTTCTTCCCTGGCCCCCCGCGGCGGGTACCGAGAATGAGATCGCCATTCGGGTGACGATGATCGACTTGCAGCATCCGATTCCGGCGAACGTGTCGGGGAATCCGCCCAAGGATTTCACCACCTTTGACACCAAAGTGAACGGGATTTGCGCCGGGGGCAACCACGCGGGGCACCACTGCGACGGAGACGCCGATTGCAGGTTGTGCGTGGGGGGGAGTAATGTGAACCGGGTGTGTACGAGCACCGCGGATTGCCCCAGCGGGATTTGTCTTGCGGGAGGGACGTGCTCCAATCTGGCGGCGTGCACGGCGGCGGGTGAGTCCAATGGTTGCGCCCGCTGGGTGGGCAAGCCCGCGGTTTTTCTGGAATCACAGGAGAATCCGGGCGTTGGTAAGTTCATGGGAGCACGGTTGCAGTGCGCGCCGTATTACCACCGTTTTTCCGCCGAAGGCTTGATCCACGTTACGGGCGGCGAAATCGTGCCCAGCTCGGAGTACAGTGTTTCCGCTTACGCGGCTTCGTGCAAGGGTTTGGAAGACGATTGCGGCGATGTGTCCCCGCCGGTGACCATCCTCACCCGTCGCAGCGGCGACGTGGCCGCTTCCTTCAACCCGCCGTCAACCTCCACTCAGCCCGATGCCATCGACGTCACGCAGTTGGTCGGCAAATTCAAAAGCGTCGCCGGCTCCCCGACCAAACCCATCAGCCAGCTTCAACCGAACCTGCCGGAGTGGAACGCGGACGTGAGCGCCTTGGACATCGTGGCCGTAGTGGACGGAGTCAGGGAGTTGGCGTATGCGTACAGCGGGCCGTGTGTCTGTCCGTCGGAGGTAAGGTGTGGAGGCTCGGCTTGTGTAACGCCGTACACTTGCGTGACGGAGCTGGGCCCGGGGGCCACCTGCGTCAAAACCTGCAACGACGGCGGCAACGCCGGTGACCCGTGCATCGACGACTCGCACTGTCCGGGCGGCACCTGCGGGAGCGGTTTCTGTCGCGACCGATGTGGGCGGTGCACGCCTTAGGTTCCCCCTCGGCTTAGCGGCACGCCTGTTCAGTCGAGATTTAGAACAATACGCAAGGGGACTAACGCCTCCTGGCCAAGCGTCGAAGAGGGAAGGCGGAAACTAGCCCGCCGGTTCGGCTCCGCGCCTCTACAAAAATAACGCAAAATTTTCCTTGTAGTTATGGGGACCAATGGTTAGTATGAGGGCACCGTCGGTATTGAGCCGGGTGGGGGGCTGTTTTCCTATCGTCACAGTTGATCCCTTCCGGATCGATGAGATTTTTTTGATTTGTACATGGCGCGCCGTGTGGCGCATCGTGGGTGGATATTGGCGAATTCCAAAATGGGTGGAGACGAATCCGGCCGGTACTTTTTTTTGGTCATGGGAGAAGAGGGATGAAAACGCAGACGTTTCGTCTATGGGTTGGTGTAGTGGGCATGGGAATCCTGGCTTTGGGGCTAAGCCTCCGACTGGAGGGCGCGCCGCCGAGTCCTTCGGCCGCAAGGGTGGCGACCGACGCAAGCAGGGAGGCAATACGCGAAACCAAGATCACCAAAGCAGAGGCGCTGGTCATCGACGGCGTTCGCGAGCCGGCCCCGGCGAATCATTCCACGAAAGTGCGGTTGGGAGCGATCCCCAACACGGGCCTGCGCGTGGTCAGTACGATCACCGTGGACTACCGAGACGATCGGGGCACGCGTGAGCGGGCGGCCGGGAAGTTGTTCGGTCCGCTGCCGTCCCGCAGCCAGGGCGGCGTAGCGGCGGCGTGTCCGTCGGGCTTTTGTTCCTTCGACATCGAATGTGACGACGGTAATAAGTGCAGGACCGATCGCTGCGATATCCCGGCAGGCCAAGGGCCATGCGTGGGCATCTGCGTACACACCACGGTTCCCGACGGCGACCCCGGCGAATGCGACGACGACTTGTTCTGCAATGGAGTAGCGCACTGCCAAGGCGGCGTTTGCGAGAGCGGTCAGGCGGTGGTGTGCTGTAGCACGGCCCCCAACCAGACCCAGTGCGTGGAGACTTTTGGACGTTGCTCCGATGAGGCCGCCGTGCCGGGTGCCGGCTGCCGCAGCAACGACGACTGCCCGGGCGGAGCTTGCGACCACTGCCAACCCACTTGTACGGGGGACCCCGACTGCAACGACGGCGTCAAGTGCAACGGAACCGAAACGTGCGTCGGCGGGCTGTGCGTTCCGGGAGTGAACCCATGCGGGGCCGGGGCCGATTGCTTCGAGGGGAAATGTCCGCAGGTGGGTCAGGAAACCCGCGTAAACTGCAATCTTGACTCCGATTGCACCCCCAACACCTGCGATCTGACCGTCGGGCCGGTGTGCTTTACGGGGCGTTGTTGCACCGCGGATACCGGAGATCCAGACGACCAAATGGAATGCGATAGGAGACAACTTGCATCCGGTTCGCCATCTTGCGTATCGGCGGGCGGGCTGTGGTACCCCGGCGACACCGGCCGCGATACGAACGCAACCGACGGCAACTTTTGCGGCGGTTATGATCGCCGCAATCCGAATCAGGACGGATGGGGATGCCCCAAGTATTCACGAGGGACTTTGCAGGCAACTGCGGCCGGAGTGCCGGTGTACCCGATCACGGTGGGGCCGATTTCGGAATCTTCCGTAGACGTGCCGCTGCCCGGCGGTCCCGGGACAGCCCCGTTGAACCAAATGGGGGACGACTACACGCTGTCGAACAGCGGGTACATGGGTCTGGACGTGATGCGCTGGGCCGGCGGGGCGCTGAACGGCAACCGCCTCACCATGGATTTTTATGACAACCCCAACCTCGACTGCACGGCCGTGGACGATCCGTTGGATTGCTGCACCGGCGCTGGAACGGGAACTTGCACCCCGAACTTCGTCGAGGACATTGTTCTGAACGGGCTTCCCATTGGGTCGCTGGGCATCCAAGTGGTGATCTTCAACCCGGCGTTGGTGATTCCGTCATCGGGGTATGTGGTGATGCGGGTGGCGGAGGATTTTGAACCGGGGTCGAAGTTCGTCTGGTTCTCCACGAACAATGCAAACCCGGTGGGTGCGAACGACGCGGACCGGATTTGGCTGAACGGCGCTCCGGCAACGGGCGCGTCCAACTTCCTCGGGGCGGGCGCCGGCATCATGGCCTTCGAACTGGTGGGCGACAAAGAGGCCGGTCCCATCGGTGCGTGCTGCGACGCGGACAACGGGGAATGCGAAGACGGCGTGGCCTCGTGGGTCTGCCAGGGTCGGGGGGGCTTTTTTAGCGGGGTCAGTTCGCAGTGCGCCAGTTGCAGCGAGGGGCCGACCATTGGGTCGACCTGTCGGCGGTGTGTGGATGGAGGGGCGCTTTGCACCAGCGACGCAAGCTGTCCCAGCGGAAGCTGCGAGCCTAGCAACGCGGGATGCGATACCGGGGGGGCAACGTGCGTGGCTACGCCGGAGTGCGCTAGCGGCGCCTGCTGTAGTGGGGCCGGTGACTGTTTGGTGAAAACGAAGGCCGACTGCCTGGACGACCCCGGGACGTTCCAGGGTTTCGGCACCACCTGCGACGTGGACAGCTACTTGTCGGGCGGCGATGAGGGCGAGCAACACTGCTGTCGCAAGCCGACGGGGCAACGGTGCATGGGCGGTCCGGACAATTACCAACCATGCACTCAAAACAGCGATTGCGGGCAGTGCACGAGCCTGTGCACCGCCGGGAGGGAAGGCGCGAGTTGCACGGCCGCCGCCCAATGTACGGTAACGGGCGTGTGTGGGGGGACTACCTGCACGAAGGGGCAGGTTGGACAAAACTGCAACACGGACGCGGAGTGCGACGTGGCGGGCGTATGCGGCGCGAACGCCGGGGCCTCGTGTGCCGGCGACGCCGATTGCAACGCTCCGGCCCAGAGCGGCGTTTGTACGGCCGCCCTATGCGTGGGCGGTTTGCGTAATGGGGGTCCGTGCGTGACGACCCTTGATTGCCAGGGGACGACGTGCGACGGTCGGTGCGTCGACCGTTATACCGGGGCCGATGACTGCGAGGATGCTTTCATCCACGTGGTGACGGTGCCCGGGCAAGGCGATCCGCCCAAGGTGATCACCATTTCGGGCACCAACGCCGTGGCCACCGGCACTTTCGCGCATCCCGATTCGTGCAACGCTCCGAGCACCGATCCGAACGCCGATCCGGGTTGGTACGAGGCGTTCTCAACCGACAAATGCGCCCTGGTGCGCGTCGACCGGTGTTGCAGCGATCCCATTCGGCAGCCGGAATATCCGGTGGTCATCACGGACTGCCACGAAGGCTGCGGAACGACGCTTATTTATGCGGTCAACCCCTACGTGGAAGGACTGCCGCCGTTTTTCCGGGGGAAGCCGTATTGCGACGACGACAACCTGTGGTTCACGCTGGGTCTGTTGCCGGGAGGGACCTATTGGGTGCCGATATTGGCGACTTTGGCGGGCGCGCACGGGGATTATCAGATACACATCACGGTGGAGGCGTGCCCCGCGGCGGCGTGTTGTCACTTGGCGTGCAGCGACCGCCATTGCAGCGGTTCCCAGGCGGTGTGTACCGGGAACGGCCAGGGAACGTGCCCGGCCGGTCAAACATGCGACACGACGGCGTGCACGGGCACCGGGCAGGGATCGTGCCCGGCCGGTCAAACATGCGACGTCACGTGCGCTGAGCTGAATCAATACGAATGCGACGCGGTCCAGGGCTTTTACAACGGTAAGCCGCAGCTCCCCAACAACGTTTCGTTGTGTTCGGGTACCACTTGCACGACCGGTTCGTGCTGCACGGGACCCGGCCTTTGCAACGATTCGTCTCAAAACTTGGGCCAGCCGATGACGCGAGCGGTGTGCGAAGCGGCGCCGTTTAACGGCACCTACATCGGCCACCCCAGGTGCTTCGGCGGCACCTGCTCCGCCAACGGGGACTCGTGCAACGACCCGGCGCTTTCGCAATGCGGCGGAGTGGGCGTATGCGAGGCGCTTCCGGGTGATAGTTTGGACCAACCCAATCCCTGCCCCATCTGCGAGATCCAGGGGGCGGACAACTGCCAGGCGTTCGACAACGCCTTCCAGTACGCGCCGGCGGATCGGACCTATGGCACGGGCGAGCTTGCCGCGGACGATTTTGTTCTGGGGGCCGCCGGAAGCATCGAGACGGTCTGTGTCTGGGGTTACTACGTGGAAAACGATCCAGTGACGCCGGGATTGGACTGCGCCGAGACCTTCGCATCACCGTCGCCCGGGCAGTCGCCGACGCTGGACGATTTCCGGGTCAATATTTATGAAGACAGCAACGGCGTGCCCGGGTCGCTGGTGCATTCGTCGGCCTGCACCGCGGATCGAGCGGAGATAAGCGGGGCGGTTACCCTTTCGACCTACGAACCGCCGATCGCCACCTACGGATTCCAGCTTAAGTTGAATACCCCGAGCCCCCTCCTGACCGCCGGTACGTGTTATTGGCTGGAGGTGTCCAACGACACGGGTACCAATCCGGCGAACTGCTATTGGGTCTGGACGCAGTTGGATCCTACGTCCAGCGTGGGGAACAAGTATTCGGCCGCCGGCAGCGTAGCCAACGGGTATCCGGCGGGCTCCGAAAAACAGGCGGATCAGGCCTTTTGCTTGAATACGAACTTCCTGGCGGGCGGATGTGGAGATCGGGTGCGGGCTTGCTGCACCTGCGCCGAACAGCCGGACTGCTCGGAGTTGACGTTGGAGGAATGCACCAACGGCACGTCACACTGGCAGGCTACGGAACTCTCATGCGGCGGCGGCTTCACTTGTCCGACGAAACCGCCCGCCAACGACTCCTGCCTCACGCCTCAGGTGGTGACGGCGGGGAGCTACGGGTTCCAGGACTTCTGCGCGGGCACGGACGGGTACAACCCCGTGACCACCGATTTTGGAACGTCCGCCATGCTGAACGACATCTGGTTCAACTACACGGTCCCGAGCAATCCGGCTTTACCGAGCACCCAGAAGTGCGATGTGGTGGCGGACATCTGCCCGTCGGGATTGTCGTTCGACTCGATGGTCGCCATTTACCACGACGAGGATAATCCCACGGTTTGTCCGTGCCCGCAGGACGCGGCCACGAGTAACGCGACCTTCGTCCAGGCAAATGACGAGAACTGCACGGAAAACGCGGTGGGCGGCCCGGCGTTTGTGGTGGCCAAGGACGCCAGGCCGGGCGACTGCTATACGATCCGTATCGGTGGGTTCCCCGGTCCCAATGATGAAGGGATCGGGCAATTGGACGTCAGTTGTGGTCCGCTGTTTTGCGGCGACAACCTGAAGGACAGCACCGAGGAGTGCGACGGCACGGACGACGACGCGTGTCCCGGGGGATGCCGAGCCTTTGGAGACCCCTTGGGCGCGTGCACCTGCGGCCAATCAGCGGTCTGCGGGGACAATACGATCAGCGGTCGCGAGGAGTGCGATACAGGCTCGATGGCCCCCGTGGTGTGTGTTTTGCCGTCAACATGCGCTGCCGACTGCACGTGCACGCCGTTCTGTGGCAATGACAACATCGAAACGGGGGAGGACTGCGACACCACAAAGGATGCCGCGTGTCCAGGTATTTGCAACAACGCTCAATGCCTATGCCCGCCGAAAGTATGCGGGGATGGGATTATTGACGTTGCGGCCGGCGAGGAGTGCGAGATAAACGACGATTGCGGGGATAACGCTCCGTGCCGCGCGGCAGGCGACCCTCAAGGCGGGTGCACGTGCGCCTGCAATCCGAGCACGCCCCCGCCGACCGTGGTTTGGAATCCCGATGAGAATTCTACCGATCGGACCACGCGCTCGTTGCGATTCAAGTTGGAGCCGCCCGCGACCGCCGACGCGACGGTGGGGAATGCGGCGATTCGGGTCACCATGGTCGACCTGCAACATCCGGATCCGGCCAACCTGGCGACCAAGCCGCCCA
>Ga0326597_10001013_pt1 | contig 46949 bp, 38 predicted proteins | sample RVTome_12_FD_203789 | JGI IMG/M metagenome (GOLD analysis project Ga0326597, IMG submission 203789) | Soil microbial communities from uranium-contaminated site in the Upper Colorado River Basin, Wyoming, United States - RVT100D185 | ecosystem: Environmental > Terrestrial > Soil > Contaminated >...
GCGCTGGTGGCCGACGCGCTGAACGAGCGCGCTCGGGCGGTGCGCGGGGCCATGGTCCTCGTGCTGGGCGTCACCTACAAGCCCGACGTCAACGACATCCGCGAATCCCCTTCCCTCGAGATCATCCAGGCGCTGGCCCGGAAAGGCGCCCAGGTTTCCTACGCCGACCCCTTCGTCCCGCAGCTCGCGCTCGACGACCTGAAGCTCGTAGCGGTGGAGCCTTCGGCCGACACGGTGGCGGCCGCCGACTGCGTGCTGATTCTGACCAATCACTCGGACTTCGACTACGCAATGGTCGCCGACCGCGCCACGCTGGTCGTCGACACACGCAATGCCATGAAGGACTACCGACGTTCCCGACCCTGGATCGTGACGCTCTAAGAGGTCTCTATGCCCATCACTCTCGTCACAGGCGGCGCCGGTTTCCTCGGCTCCCACCTCGTCGATCGGCTTCTGGCCGATGGAGCCAGCGTGAGGGTCCTCGACAACCTGTCCACGGGCTCGCTCGACAATCTTCGGGCGGCCGCCCGCTGGCGGTCCAGTGACGCCGCGTCCGCGCTCTCCGCCGGGAACCGGCTCGAGGTCATTCTCGGCGACATCCGTGACCGCGAGCTCGTGCGTCGCGCCATGCGCCGGGTCCAGGGTGTCTTCCATCTGGCCGCGCTGCCGCCGCGTGACGCCTCTCCGGCAGATCCAACCGAGTTCCACACGGTCAACGTCCAGGGCACCCTCAACGTCCTTGAGGCGGCCCTGGCGGAAGGGGCGGGTCGCGTGATACTCGCCTCCTGCGCATCCGTCTATGGCTCTCCATCCCCCGGCCGGATGATGGAGGACGGGCCGGTCCAGCCCGCCTCGCTCTTCGCGGCGTCAAAGCTGGCCGGCGAGATGTACTGCCGCGTGTTCCATACCAAGCACCGGCTCGAGACGGTCGCCCTTCGCTACTTCACGGTCTACGGCCCGAGACAGACCCGGGTGGACGACAGCCTGACCGTCGCAGCGTTCATCGACGCGTTGCGCCGGCGCCGACCTGTCGTGGACGCCGATGCGGCGACGGCTCTCGACTTCACCTACGTGGACGATGCCGTGGATGCCACGGTCGCGGCCGCGACGGCGGCAGCGGCGGCCGGCCAAACGATCAACGTCGGCTCGGGGCAGACTGCGTCAGTCCAGGAGGTCCTGTCCATCCTGAGCAGGCTCCTGGGCCTGCCACCCGTTGCCGGGGCCTGGCCCGAGCCCGCCGCCGTCCCGGAATCGCTGCAGCCCCAGGCCAGCCGCGCCGCCGAGCTCCTGGGCTACGTGCCGCGCGTGCCTGTTGCCTCCGGACTCTCGCGCGTAGTCCAGTTCCTGGCCGAATCCCGGCAGTCCAACGATCCGGCCCTCGCCGAGATCGGTGCAGATGAATAACGTACTGACGTTCGACGTCGAGGAGTACTTCCACGCGGAGGCCTTCGCGGGTGTGGTCCGACCGGAGGACTGGCCGGCGTTCGGCAGCCGCGTGGTCGACGCCACCGAACGTCTCCTCGACGTCCTGGACTACGCCGACGTGCGGGCGACGTTCTTCGTCCTGGGCTGGGTGGCGGAGCGCCAGCCGGGCCTGGTCCAGGAGATCCATTCCCGCGGGCACGAGCTGGCTTGCCACGGGTACGGCCACCAGATGATCTCGCGACTGACCCCGCAGGAATTCGCCGAGGATGTGAAGCGGGCGAAGAAGGTGATCGAGGACATTGCGGGAACCCGGGTGATCGGATACCGGGCGCCGACGTTCTCCGTCACGCGCCAGACTTTGTGGAGCCTCGAGGTGCTGATGGAGGCCGGCTTCCGGTACGACTCGAGCATCTTCCCCATCGTCCACGACCGGTACGGCATCCCGGACGCCCCCCGCTTCGCCCACCGGATCCCCCTCTTCGTCAAACGGATTCCCATCATCGGCAGTGGCACAGCCATCGCCGAGCTGCCTCTCTCGACGCTCTCCGTGTTCGGGCAGCGGCTGCCCGTGGCGGGCGGCGGCTACTTCCGCCTACTCCCCTACGGGCTCACGCGTCTCGCCATCCGACGCCTCAACAAGGTCGAGCACCAGCCGGCCGTGGTCTACCTCCACCCGTGGGAGCTCGATCGGCACCAGCCCCGCCTGCCCGTCGGGCGGCTCACCCGGCTCCGCCACTCCATCAACATCGACAAGACCGAGGACAAGCTGTGCCGGCTCCTCGCCGACTTCCGTTTCGCCCCAGCCGCGCAGGTCCTCGGCGAGACCGGCGTCCTCGTCAGCGGAGAGGCGTCGTGAAGCTCGCCGCCGTGGTGGGGGCGCGCCCGAACTTCGCCAAGGTCGCCCCGATCCTTGCCGAGCTGCGCCAGCGCAACGGCATCACCACCCGGCTGATCCACACGGGTCAGCACTACGACGCGGAGATGTCGGGCGGCTTCTTCGCCGACCTGGGGCTGCCCGAGCCCGACGTGAATCTGGGAGTCCGGGCTGTCAGCGCGGTGGCGCAGATCGCCGAGATCATGGCCCGGCTCGAGCCGATACTGGTCGCCGAACGGCCCGACACGGTGATCGTAGTTGGAGATGTCAACTCCACACTTGCAGGCGCGCTGACCGCGGTGAAGCTGGGACTTCGCGTCGCGCACGTGGAAGCCGGTCTCCGGAGCTTCGACCGGAGCATGCCCGAGGAGCTCAACCGCGTGCTCACCGACCAGATCTCCGATCTCCTCTTCACGACGGAGCCGGCGGCCAACGAGAACCTCGCCCGCGAGGGCATTCCCGCCGATCGCGTCCACTTCGCGGGCAACGTGATGATCGACACGCTCTTCCGTTGTCGCGAGCGGGCCCAGCGGTCCGCCATCCTGACCGCGCTCGGGCTCTCGGCGGGCCAGTACGCGGTGCTCACGCTGCACCGGCCGAGCAACGTGGACGACAACCGGGCCCTGGGACGCATGCTTGCCGCCATCGAGCGGATCCAGGCGGACCTGCCCGTGGTCTTCCCAGTCCACCCACGCACCCGCCAGCGCCTCGAGGCCCTCAACGGGCAGATGCCGGACATGCCCGGCCTCCGCCTGGTTTCGCCGATGGGCTATCTCGACTTCGTTCAGCTGATGGCCAACGCGCGCTGCGTACTCACCGACTCGGGAGGCATCCAGGAGGAGACGACGGCCCTCGGTATCCCCTGCCTCACCCTCCGGACCAATACTGAGCGGCCAGTCACCATCCAACGGGGTACCAACAGGCTGGTGGGAGTAGAAGCCGAGGCGATCTACGCCGGCTGGCAGGACGTGAGTCGGGGCCGCTGGTCCGCCGGCGAGCTGCCGGAACTCTGGGACGGCAAGGCGGCGGAGCGGATCGTCGCCGTCCTGCTGGGTGAGCGGTAGGGGCTAGCCGTGGACATCAGACCGCTCACCACCGAGACCGTCGAGTGGGACGCCTTCGTCCGCTCCACCGTCCACGGGAGCCCGTTCCACCTGCTGGCGTGGAAGCGCGTGGTCGAGACCGCGTTCGGCCATCGACCCCACTACCTCATGGCGGCAGGTTCGGACCGCGTGGAAGGCGTGCTGCCGCTGTTCGAGGTTCCCTGCCTTTTCGGTGGGCGCGGGCTCGTCTCGGTACCCTACGGTGTGTACGGCGGCGTTTGCGCGACATCCCCCGAGGCGCGCGCGGCGCTGCTGGAGGCCGCCACCAGGCTGGCGCGGGATCGCCGGGCCGCCTACGTGGAACTGCGCCACAGGAGCGGCCAGCGGGTGGACCTTCCGACCAAGTCGCTGTACGTGACGTTTGCCCGTCCGATCTCAGCCGACTCCGAGGAGAACATGGCTGCCATCCCCCGCAAGCAGCGGCGGATGATCCGCCAGGGCGTCAAGTTCGGCCTCCGGCCGGAGTTCGGGCTCCAGCACCTGGACGCGTTTTACGAGGTCTACGCCGAGAGCGTCCGACGGCTGGGCTCCCCGGTCTTCCCCCGCACCCTTTTCCGCGCCATCGCTCAGGAGTTCAAGCAGGACTGCGAGCTGCTGACCATCTGGCGCGAGGGACAGCTTCTGGCCGGCGTGCTCACCCTCCTCTATGAGGACCAGGCGCTCCCTTATTACGGCGGCGCGCTCGCGGAGGGCTCCCAGTTCGCCGTCAATGACCTCATGTACTGGGAGCTCATGTGTCGCGTTTCCGCGGCGGGCTACAAGATCTTCGACTTCGGCAGGAGCCGCGAGGGCACCGGCCCATATCACTTCAAGCGGCACTGGGGATTCGAGCCTGAGGCCCTGCCCTACCAGTACATCCTGCAACGGGGATCCATCCCAAACCTGAGCCCGTCCAACCCAAAAATGCGCCTTGCGATCGCGGCCTGGAAGCGCCTCCCGCTCGCCCTGACCAAGACGCTCGGACCCCGACTCACGAGGTACCTGCCGTGATCTCGCGCAACGCCGACGACCGATGAGAATCCTGGTGCTTGGCCCGTGGGTGTCCTCGGCACGGTACCCGGTGGAAGCGGAGCGGCTCCTCCGCTTCGCCCGGCACCTTGTCCACAGTCATCGGCTCACGCTCGCCTTTGCCACAGACGTTCCCGACCACTCGGGGACAATCCTGGCGCTGCGTGCCGAATTTCAGGACATAGAGTTCGCCGTGGTGCCGCGCCGCCTCCGGCGGCTGTGGAGCGCGCTCCGCGTGTTCGCCCAGGCGTCGGTTGATCTCACGTACTTCGACTCCGCGGCGCTTCGCACCCGCCTCCGCGACCGCGAGCGGACCTCCCCCTTCGACGTGGTCTACGCCGCGTCGGCCGGCATGATCCAGCACGCGCTCGACCTGGAGCGCCCAGGGCCGCTGGTGATCGACTTCGGGGACCTCGACTCGGTGTGGTGGGAGCGGCGCGCTGCGGGAAGCCCCCGGCTCAAGGCGAAACTCTATCGCGCCGAGGCCGCCAAGGTGCGCGAGTTGGAACAGGCCGCCGCCCGGCGGGCCACGGTCTCCATCGTGTCGAGCGCCCAGGCCGCCGAGCGGATTGCCTCCTTCGCGCCCGGGGTCCCTGTCGTCGTGGTCCCGAACGGTGTGGATCCGGAGCGCTATCCGGAGGGCTCGCATCGGGCGACCGAGCCGGTCATCGCATTCACCGGCTCCCTCGAGGGCCCCGCCGGACTCGACGCCGCCACGGAGTTCTGCCGCGTGGTCATGCCCGCAGTCCGCGCTCAGGTGGCCGGCGCTCGAGTCGTGATCCCCGGCCGGTACCTGCCCCGGTCGGCGCGACGCTTGGCCCGGCTGCCCGGCGTCGAGATCGTCGACAACGGTGGATACCTTCGGACCCTCCTCCGCCACGCCGCCGTCGCCGTCTCGCCCTCAGGCGACTCCAACGGGGCGCACCACGGGGCGCTCGAGGCCATGGCGGCGGGCGTGCCGCTCGTGGCGAGCCGAGAGAGCCTGAACGGGCTATGGGCGAAGTTCGATCAAGAGGTGTACGTCAAGGACAACCCCGCCGCCCTGGCCCGCCGCCTCGTCGAGCTGCTCAACAGCGAGTCCATGCGGGCGGAGGTGGGAAGCCGCGGCCGGGCTTTCGTCCGTGCGCACCATTCATGGGAAGCCGCGGCCGTCCACGTCGCCCAAGTTGTCGACGGCGTCCTCAACATCACGCCCCGCGCCCCCCGGCGGGCGGCGTTCCTCGAGGCGCCGGCGAAGCCATGAAGATCCGTCGCATCACCGATCGCGCGGACTTCGAGGCGCTGGCTCCCATCTGGGACGCTGTCGCGGCGGAGAGCGGACAGACCTCGCCCTTCCACAGCCATGACTGGTTCGTCTGCTGCTGGAAGGCCGCCCTTCCGGACCGCCAGCCGGAGGCGCTCGTGGTCGAGGACGCAGCCGGGCCGATGGGCCTCGTGCCCCTTGTCAGGTGGAAGGGCGACCTCCACGGCGTCCCTGCCAGATTCGTGGGACTCCTTCACGTACCCGATACTCCCTTCGTGGACTGGCTCTCCGTTGGGCCTCCTGAGCCCGTCATCGAAGCCGTCATGAAGGACCTCGCGCGACGCGAGGATTGGGATGTGCTCGCGCTCAGCGGGCTGCCAGCCACCTCGGTCACCGTCAAGGCGCTGGAAACGTGGCTCCCCGGCCGCTTCCGCTGGCACCAGACCGGCGTTCTCCGCTCGCCATCCCTGGTGGTTTCTGGCACGTGGGAGGAATTCTGGGCCGGCAAGAGCCAGCGATTCAAGAAGACTATCCGCAATGTCGCCAACCGCCTGGCCAAGGCGGGGACTGTTGCCGTCGAGGAGCACCACAAGGTCCAGCCCGACGGGCCGGTTTTCGCCGAGCTCCTCGACGTCTCGCGCCTGAGCTGGAAGGCGCCTCGCCAGGTCGCCATCGCCACCATGCCGCGCATGCCGGAGTTTTTCGGCGAGCTCACCGGGCGCGCCAGCGCGCGCGGGTGGCTCCGCCTCTGGATCCTCCGCCTGGACGGCCGCGCGCTGGCGACCGAGTATCAGCTCGAGTACGGCGGGCGGGTCCATGCGCTGAGGGCGGAATTCGACGGGTCCCTCCCCGAGGATCTCTCTCCCGGCACCCATCTCAACGCCGAGATCGCACGCGCCCTGTTCGCGCGGCCCGGAGTGCACGAGTACGACATGGGCCCGGGGGAGAACGAGTATAAATCGCGCTGGACCCCGGACGCCCACGAAACCGTCGGGCTGCGCATCTACCGGCCCGGGACGTACGGCGCGGCGCTGTACGCTCTCGAGGCGCGCGCGGTGCCGGCGATCCGGAAGCTTCGGGGCGAGGGAAAGCCGGCGTGAGCTCCATCGGCGGACTCGTCTATCGCGATCCGACGCGCCCGGTCGAACCGAGCCGCCTCTCCCTTCGACCCCTCGCCGATCCCGGTGCCAGTCATGGGACCCGGATCGCCTTCCCGGGCGTTCTCCTCGGGAGCGAAGGGGAGCAGGCGGCATGCGCACAGTGGGACGGCACGGCGGCCGCGGTGGATCTCGACCTGACCAACCTGGACGAGATCCGCGGCATCTCGGAGGTCGAGCCGACGATCCGCGTCCTCGAGGACGGCTATCGCCGCGACGGCGCCCGGTTTCTTGCGGCTCTCCGCGGGGGCTTCGCGCTGGCGCTCTGGTGGCCGCGCTCCCGTCGCCTCGTGCTGGCTGCCGACCGCTTCGGCATCCGGCGCCTCTACTACGCAGCGACGCCAGGGGCAATCGCCTTCGGGACCCGAGTCACTGTGCCGCTGGCGCTGCAGGAGACGACAGCGGCGGTGGATCCGGAGGCGGTCTACGCCTACCTCAATTTCGGCGCGATTCCCGCCCCGCAGACGATCTACCGCGCCATCCGGCGGCTGCCCCCGGGCCATCTCCTCGAATGGGAGGACGGCCGGCTCCGTGTGGAGCCCTACTGGGACATGCGGTACACGGAGCGGGCGATCTCACGCACCGCCGCATCGGCGTCCCTCCGCCGGCACACCGAAGAGGCGGTCGGCGAGGCTCTCAGCGGCGCCCACACGAAGCACACGGGAGCCTTCCTGAGCGGCGGCACCGACAGCAGCACTGTGGTGGGGCTCATGACGCGCCTCACGGGCGAGCGCGTCAACGCCTTCTCGATTGGCTTCCACGAGACTCGGTACGACGAGCTCCAGTATGCCGAGCTGGCCGCCCGGCACTTCGACGCCGCCCACTACACCCGCGTGGTCACGGCCGATGACGCCTTCAGCTGCCTGCCCGAGGTGGTCGAAGCCTACGACGAGCCCTTCGGCAACAACTCGGCGCTGCCCACCTTCCTGTGCGCGCTCCAGGCGCGCGAGACAGGAATGCGGCTGCTCCTGGCCGGGGACGGCGGCGATGAGATCTTCGGCGGCAACGAGCGCTACAGGCGCGAACAGGTTCTGGCCCGCTACCGGCTGATCCCTGGAGCGATCCGGCGTGGCATGATCGAGCCCATTCTGGGCGCGGTGAAGCCAGGCCGCATGGACCTGTTGGGCAAGGCCCAGCGCTATGTCGGACGGGCGTCGCAGCCGAATCCCGACCGGTTCTATGCCAGTGAGTTCTTCATCGCCCGCGAGCGCCAACGGCTCCTCCACCCGGACTTTCTCGCGGCGGTCACCCCGGACGCTCCGTTCCGGATCGCCCGCCGCCATTTCGACGCCGTCGCCGCCCGGAGCGAGCTCAACCGCCTGCTCTACGTCGATCTCAAGATCACGATCGGCGATAACGACCTGTTCAAAGTGACGCGGATGGCTGAGGCGGCCGGCATCGGCGTGCGCTTCCCGATGCTCGACCCGCGGCTGGTGGAGTTCACGGGCACCCTCCCCGCGTGGCACAAGGTTCGGGGAACGGAGAAGCGCTACCTCTTCAAGCGCGCGTTCTCGACCCTGCTCCCCGCCGCGACCCTGGCCAAGGCCAAGCACGGCTTTGGATTGCCCATCAGCGACTGGCTCCGCACCCCCGGGCCGTTTCGCGACCTGGCGCGGGACACGCTCAAGTCCCGCCGGAGCCGGGAGCGCGGGTACTTCGCGCCCGGAGTGATGGACGAGCTCTTCAGGCTCCACGAGGATGACCGCACTCCGTTTTACGGCGATCTGCTGTGGTCGTTCCTCATGCTCGAGCTCTGGCACCTGCACCATGGAGACGGCGCATGAGCCTCAGGGATCGGGCCATCCGCGCGATCTCGAGCACCCTCTACCACAGCCACCTCCTGGGTCCGGTCGCGACGGCCGCCACCTACGCGAGGCCCAGCCGTGGCTTCCCGATCCTGACGTTCCATCGGGTCAACGACGACCTCGACCCGTTCTTGCCGGCTGTGCCCACGGCCGTATTCGCGGCGCGCATTGCCCACATCGCACGGCACTACCGGGTGCTGGCGGTGGAGGATCTCGTGGAGCGCGTGCGCCAGGGCACGGCGCCCCGCAACGCCCTGGCGCTGACCTTCGACGACGGCTATCGCGACAACCTGACCCACGCGGCCCCGATCCTGGCCCAACACGGGTTGCCGGCGACCATCTTCCTGGCGACCGGTTACATCGGGACGCCGGATGTGCCTTGGTTCGATCGCGTAGCTCTCGCCTTCAAGCTCTCCCGGAACGGGGAGGTCACGCTGCCCGGCTGTCAGTCTCTACAGCTCAAGACTGAAGGAGACCGGCTCGCCGGCCTCGAGCTCGCGTTGGGTTGGCTCAAGGCCCTGCCCGACGAGGAGCGACGCCGTGCGGTCGAGCGGCTCGTGGCCGATCTCCGGCCCCGGAGGCTCGGGCAGCCGAAACGGGTCATGCTCACATGGGAGGAAGTGGACGCCCTCCGCGGGCTCGGCTTCTCCATCGGGGCTCATACGGTCACCCATCCCATCCTGTCGCGCGTGGCGCCGGAGCGTGCCCGCGAGGAGATCCAGGGATCCAAGGACGCTATCGAGCGGATCCTGGGCGTGCCCGTGCGCGCCTTCGCCTATCCGAACGGCGGCCCCGAAGACTATAGTTCGACGACGGTCCGGCTCGTGCAGGAGGGCGGCTTTACCTGCGCGGTGAGTACCCGCCGGGGTCTCAACGGCCCTGGCGTGCCCGCATTCGAGCTCCGGCGTGGAGGCCCCTGGGAGGATCACCTGCCCACCTTTGCCCTCAAGCTGGTCCACTACCGGCTGACGGGCACCTGAGGAGAACGATCGCACATGTGCGGAATCGTCGGATACGTGGGGAAGCGTGATGCGGTCGGCGTCCTGCTGGACGGGCTCCGGCGGCTGGAGTACCGAGGCTATGATTCGGCCGGCCTCGCCGTTCAGGTCGAAGACCGGCTCGAGGTCCGCCGGGCCACCGGGAAGATCGGGCAGCTCTCGGATCTCGTCGAGCGCGAGCCGGTACGGGGCTCGACTGGGCTTGGCCATACCCGCTGGGCCACGCACGGGCGCCCGTCCGACGCCAATGCCCATCCCCACTCGGACTGCACGGGGCGCCTGGTCGTCGTCCACAACGGCATCCTCGAGAACTACCTCGAGCTCCGCACCGAGCTCGAGGCCGACGGGCACCACTTCCGCTCCGAGACCGACACCGAGGTTATGGCCCACCTGGTCGAGCGCTACCACGTGGGCGGCGCCGATCTGGCGTCGGCGGTGAAGGCCGCGCTGCGCAGCGTCCGCGGCGCCTACGCCTTCTGCATGCTCGCGGCGCACGAGCCCGGCCGCCTCGTCGCGGCCAAGCTCGGGGGCGGCAGCGTTGTCGTCGGCCAGGGGAACGGGGAGATGTTGATCGCCTCAGACATCCCGGCGGTCCTTCCCTACACGCGCTCGGTCACCATTCTCGAGGATGGCGAGGTGGCGGTGGTCACCTGCGATCGGCTGACGCTCTCTACGCTCGAGGGCCGGCCGGTGGAGCGACGGCCCAGCGTCATCACCTGGGACGCGGCCATGGCCGAGAAGGGCGGCTACCCGCACTTCATGCTGAAGGAGATCCACGAGCAGCCCGAGGCGGTGGCCAACACCTTCCGCGGGCGCGCGCTTCCGGAGCAGGGCGCGGTGGTCCTGCCAGAGGCCAACCTGGATCCGGGCCTGGTGAGCAGGCTGAAGCGCGTGGTGTTCGTCTCCTGCGGCACCTCGTACCACGCCTCCTTGGTCGGGCGCTTCATGGTCGAGCGCCTGGCCGGGCTCGGGGCCGAGGCGGACATGGCCTCCGAATTCCGCTACCGGGACGCCATCCTGGGGCCGGACACGCTGGTCGTGGCCATGTCCCAGTCGGGAGAGACCGCAGACACGCTGGGCGCCGCCAGGGCCGCGCAGGAGCGCGGAGCGCCGCTGCTCGCCATCACCAACGTGGTGGGCTCGGCTCTCGCGCGCCAGGCCCAGGGCGTCATCTACACCCACGCCGGGCCCGAGATCGGCGTGGCCTCTACCAAGACGTTCACCGCCACCATCACCGCGTGCTACCTGCTCGGGCTGGCGCTCGGGCTCGGGCGTGGCTTCCTCGCGCCACGCGACGGTCAGAAGCGGCTCGCCGATCTGCTGGAGGTCCCGGGGCTGATGCGCGAGGCGCTGGCCGCGGACGGGCCCGTCCGCGCGCTCGCCGGCGACCTGGCGGCCTGCCAGGGTTTTCTCTACCTCGGCCGCGGGGTCCAGTATCCCATCGCGCTCGAGGGCGCGCTCAAGCTCAAGGAGATCTCCTACATCCACGCCGAGGGCTATCCCGCCGGCGAGATGAAGCATGGCCCCATCGCGCTCATCGACGAGCGCATGCCGGTGGTCGCGCTCACTCCGCGGGACGGCTCCTACGACCGGATGGCGGCCAATGTGGAAGAGGCCAAGGCCCGGGGCGGCCGCGTCATCGCCATCTGCCATCGCGGGGATAACGAGATGATCCGCCGCGCGGACCACGCCCTCGTCGTGCCCGCGGCAGCCGATCTCCTGGCGCCGCTGGTCACGGTCATCCCGCTCCAGCTCCTGGCCTACCACATCGCCGTGCTGCGGGGATGCGACGTCGACCGCCCGCGCAACCTGGCCAAGAGCGTCACGGTCGAGTAGGCCGCCCCCGATGAGCGGACTTCGCGACGTCGTATTCCTGCTGGTATGGGTCGGACTCATCCCCGTGAGCTTTGTCCGTCCGTGGATAGGGATCCTGGCGTGGTACTGGATCGCCTTCATGGTGCCTCACGGGCTGACATGGGGATTCTCCCGAACGCTCCCCGTCGCGATGGGGATCGGCGGCGCCACCCTCCTGGGCTGGCTTTTCACCAAGGAGCGGAAGCCCATTCCCGGCACGTGGACCGTCGTCGGCCTCGTGCTCCTGACCGCCCATTTCACGCTGACCACCGTCACCGCCTTCAACCGCGAGTTGGCCATGGGTAAGTGGGAGTGGGTGATCAAGGTGCTCCTCATGACTTTCGTGACCATGACCCTGTTCCAGGACCGCGCGAGACTGCGCTGGCTCTACATGGTCACGGCGCTCAGCCTGGGCTTCTACGGTCTCAAGGGCGGCATCTGGGTATTCCGAACCGGCGGCGGCGAGCGCGTGTTCGGCCCGGACATGAGCTTCTTCACCGACAACAACACCGTCGGACTCGCGCTCTGCATGATCCTCCCGATGCTCCTGTATCTCTCACGCGAAGAGTCCAGGCGCTGGCTGAAGAAGGGGTTGCAGGTAATGTTCTTCTTCACCATCGTCGCCATCATCTTCACGTACTCGCGCGGGGCCTTCCTCGGACTCTCGATCATCCTCGGGGTCCTGATCTGGCGCTCCCCTTGGCGGGTCCGGTTCGCAACGACCGTCCTCGTCTGCTCGCTCGTCGCCATTCCCCTCCTGCCGCAGAACCTGTGGGAAAGGATCGAGTCCATCGGTGAGCAGCAGTCCGAGGAGACCCGTGACACCTCGGTCCGGGGACGGCTCGAGGCCTGGGGCACCGCCTGGAACATCGCCTTGGACCACCCCTTCACGGGTGGCGGTTTTCGCGCCATGTGGAACCCATTCGTATGGCGGAGTTACTTCGATCCGAACATAGGGGGCCGCAGGAGCACGGACGCCCACAGCCTCTACTTCGAAGTGCTCGGAGAGCATGGCTTCCTGGGCCTCGGTCTCTATCTCCTGGTTCTCGGAACCGCACTCGTCAGCCTGCGGCGAATCCGGAAGCGGTGGCGGGGACATCCGGAGTATGGCTACCTCGCCCACTATGCCGAGATGACCCAGCTCTGCCTCTATCCATTCATGATAGCCGGGGGCTTCATCACGGTCGCCTACTTCGACCTCTACTTCTACTTCATCGCGTCCAGCGTCACGCTCGGGGCGCTGTCCGACAAGGCGGAGAAAGCGGTGGCGCCGGTGCCTGTCCGCGCCGGCCGGCCGGTGCGCGCGATGCGGTCTGCCCCAGCGCTGCCGGCTGGCGCGGCACGCCGTGCCCTGCCCCCGACGAGGAGGCGCCATGCGTGAGACCATCGTCAACATCACCCGGCACTGGGAGCTGATCTCGAGCTTCGCCCTGCGCGACATCAAGGCGCGCTACAAGCAAAGCGCGCTCGGCGTCACCTGGTCCCTGCTCCAGCCGCTGTCCATGATGATCGTCTTCACCCTGGTCTTCTCCCTCTTTGCCAAGGTGCCGAGCGACGGGATCCCCTATCCAGTCTTCGCCTACAGCGCCCTGATCTTCTGGACATTCTTTTCGAACGCCATCAGCGGCGGGACCGTCGCGATGGTGTCGAACGCCACGTTGATCCGGAAGATCTATTTCCCGCGCGAGACTCTCCTGATCGCGGTCGTCCTGGCGGGGCTCCTCGATCTCGGCGTGGCCTCGCTGCTCTTCGTCGGGATGCTCTTCTACTACAAGGTGTCGCTCACGCTGGCTGCCTTGTGGGTCGTCCCGCTGCTCCTCGTGCAGATCACGCTGACGTTCGGCGTGATCAGCCTGACCTCGGCCGCTCATGTGAACTTTCGTGACATGGGTCACGCCCTGCCGCTTGTCGTCCAGCTCTGGATGTTCGCCACGCCCGTCGCCTACCCGATCAGCGTGATTCCGGGGTGGCTCCATCCCTTCTACATGCTCAATCCCATGGCCGCCATCATCGACGGCTACCGTCGCGCGCTCATCCTCGGCACCGCCCCCGATCTGCCGGCCCTGGGCGTGAGCGTCGCCATCACCGTCATCATCACCGCTATCGCGCTCTCGGTGTTCAAGCACGCCGCGCGCACCTTCGCGGATGTGATCTGAAGGGATCCGCACCCTCATGTCCGACACGACCATCGAGCTCTCCGGCGTCTCAAAGCGATACCGCCTCCGTCACGGCTGGTACGTCACCTCGCTCAAGGACGAGGTGGGGCGTCTCACGGCGCGCCTTCTCGGCCGCGACGTCCAGCCGCGCGAAGAGTTCTGGGCTCTTCGCGACGTCAGCTTCTCGCTCAAGCGCGGCGAGGTCCTGGGATTGATCGGGATGAACGGCGCCGGGAAGAGCACCCTGCTGAAGATCCTGTCTCGGGTCACGGTGCCTACCACCGGCTCCTTCGTGACCCACGGCCGGCTCGGCTCGCTCATCGAAATCGGGGCCGGATTTCACCCGGACCTGAGCGGTCGGGAGAACATCTTCCTGAACGGCTCCATCATGAGCATGAGCCGCCGCGAGATTCAGCGCAAGTTCGACCAGATCGTGGCCTTCGCCGAGGTCGGGCGATTCATCGATACCCCCATCAAGTTCTATTCCTCCGGCATGCAGATGCGGCTGGGCTTCGCGGTGGCCGCTCACACGGACCCCGACATTCTCCTCATCGATGAGATCCTGGCGGTCGGCGACGCCTCCTTCCAGGCCAAGTGCCTGAACAAGCTGGCCGAGCTCAAGGAACAGGACAAGACCATCGTCCTCGTCTCCCACAACCTGACCAATATCACCGAGCACGCCAAGACTGTGCTCTGGGTTGACCACGGCACGGTCCGTATGTTCGGCGAGTCGGATGCCGTTGTGGACGCGTACCTCGAACACGTCAGCGCCGACATGAAGGCCGACGACAGCCAGCACGAGGCGCGTGACAGCGGAGGTGACCGGCCGATCTCCATTCTCGACGTCGCCCTGACCGGCGCCGACGAGCGGCCCCAGGGCCTCTTCGATCGCGAGGACAGTGCGCACATCGATCTGACGTATGTGGCCTCGCGCCCGGTCCCCGGGGTGGTGTTCGGCGTGTCGATCCACGACGTGCACGGCTTCGATCTCGGCGGCATCGTCACCGACCCGGATTCGGTCAAGGTGACGGCGCCGGCTGATCACGGTGTGCTCCGCCTGACCTTGAGCCCCCTGCTCTTCAACAAGGGCGTGTACTCGATCGACGTCTACGTCATCGATCCCGCGACGCGACGTCACTACGACCTCCGCCGGCGCGCGCTCCGGCTTGTCGTCGACGGCCATCGCTCGGCCTCGCGCGAGACGACGGGATACGTCCACTACCCCCATCAGTGGGAGCGGCTGAAGTGAGGCTGGCCTAGCCATGTGCGGGATCGCCGGGATCGCCGATCTGACGGGCCGCCCCGTGGACAGCGCCCTCCTGCGCGCCATGACCGCGGTCCAGGCCCACCGGGGACCCGACGGTGAGGACATCGTGTGCCGCGGCGGCGTGGGACTCGGCCACCGGCGCCTCGCCATTATCGATCTGGCCACCGGCGACCAACCCATGGCCAATGACGACGGCTCGGTGCACATCGCTTTCAATGGCGAGATCTACAATTTCCCCGAGCTGCGTCGCGATCTCGAAGCGCGCGGCGCGCGCTTCCGCACTGCCTCGGACACGGAAGTGATCCTGCGGGCCTACGAGGCCGATGGCCCCGACTGCGTGCGGAGCCTGCGCGGCATGTTCGCCTTCGCCATCCTCGACGAGCGCGCCCGCCGTCTGGTGCTCGCCCGGGACCGGGCCGGGATCAAGCCGCTGGTCTATGCCTGGGACGGGCGGCGGCTCCTCTTCGCGTCAGAGATCAAGGGCATCCTGGAGGATCCGGCCGTTACCCGCGACCTCGACCTGGATGCGCTCGGCCAGTACTTGACCTTCCACTATGTGCCTGCGCCCCGGACCATCTTCAGGTCCATCCGGAAGCTTCCTCCGGCCAGCACGCTCGTCCTGTCGCTCGACGGCGGCGAGCCCCTGGTATCCCGCTACTGGAGCCTCCGCTTCGCCCCCGATGCCCGCGTGACGGAGCGGGAGTGGATCGAGCGCCTGCGCGAGGAGCTGACCGACGCGGTGCGATGCCACATGATCAGCGATGTCCCAATCGGTGCGTTTCTCAGCGGCGGTGTGGACTCGAGCACCGTGGTCGCCCTGATGGCGCAGGTGTCGAGCGCCCCGGTCCGCACCTTCTCCATCGGCTTCGACGAGGCGGACTTCGACGAGCTCGGCTTCGCCCGGCAGGTGGCGGCGCGCTACGGGACCGACCATTACGAGCTGGTGGTGAAGCCCAATGCCCTCGAGGTCCTGCCGAAGCTCGCCTGGCACTTCGACGAGCCCTTCGCCGACTCCTCGGCCATCCCGACCTACTACGTCTCCAAGATCACCCGCGAGCACGTGACCGTGGCGCTCTCCGGCGACGGAGGCGACGAGAACTTCGCCGGCTACCATCGCTACGCGCGGGCGCTCGAGCTGCATGAGCGCTTCGACCTGGGCCCCGCACGGCTGGCACGCCCGCTGCTCAGGCTTGCCAGCGGGCTCTTGCCCGTGGGAGCGCCGGGACAGGCCTGGACGGGCATGCTCGGGGCCGGCCCGCTCGAGCGGTACTTCCGGATGGTGACCTACCAGCGGCGCGACACGCTCCGGCGGCTCCTGTCGGATGAGCTCAACGGGCTGGCCCGTTCCGGCTCCAATCCCGCGGTGTTCTCGAGGCTTGCCTCCGAGAGCGGCGCGCCGGACTACGTCTCAACGCTTCAGCAGATCGACATGGCGACCTATCTGCCGGACGACATCCTCGCCAAGGTCGACCGGACGAGCATGGCCGTCTCGCTCGAGTCCCGGGTGCCACTCCTCGACCACCGGCTCATGGAGTTCGTCGCCACCATGCCCTCCAGCTTCAAGCTGCGGAATGGCGGCGGGAAGTATCTGCTCAAGCGAGCGATGGCACAGGATCTCCCCGACGGGATCCTGACGCGGAAGAAGATGGGCTTCGGCGTCCCGCTGGGCGACTGGTTCCGGCGTGAGCTCCGCGACATGACGCGAGACGTGCTCCTGGGGCGGCAGGCGCGCCAGCGTGGGATCTTCCGCGTCTCCGAGGTCGAGTCACTGCTGGCCACCCACGACGCGGGGCGTCGCGATTGCTCGGCCCGGCTCTGGGCCCTCATCTGCTTCGAGCTCTGGATGCGCCAGTGGGTGAATGGCGCCGCGACGCCGAAAGGAGCCCGCTAGCCATGTGCGGGATCGCCGGCTTCGCGTTCACCGATCCCCGTCACCCGGTTGATCGCGAGCTCTTGAGCCGCATGACGGATGTCCTGCGCCACCGCGGACCGGACGCCGACGGCTCTCACGTCGGGCCGGGCGTGGGACTGGGACACAGGCGGCTGAGCATTATCGACCTCGCCACGGGCGACCAGCCGATCTACAACGAGACCCGGTCGGTCGCGGTCGTCTTCAACGGCGAGATCTATAACTTCCCCTACCTTGCGCGTGAGCTCGAGGCGCGCGGACACACCTTCGCGACCCGGTCGGACACGGAGACCATCGTCCACGCGTACGAGGAGTTCGGCCTCGAGTTCGTGAAGCGGCTGCGCGGCATGTTCGCCTTCGCACTCTGGGACGAATCCCACCGCCGTCTGGTCCTTGGGCGGGACCGCGCGGGGAAGAAGCCGCTCTACTACCACGCCGACGGGGAGCGCCTGGTCTTCGCCTCCGAGATCAAGGCCCTCCTGCAAGATTCGAGCATCAAGCGGCGCGTCTCTCCGGAGGGATTGAGCGACTATCTCACCTTCGGCGTCATCCCGGCGCCCGGCACCGTCTTCCAGGACATCCAGCAGATCCTGCCGGGGCACCTCTTGGTCTGGGAGCGCGGACACGCGCGCCTGCACGAGTACTGGGACGTGGTCTTCGACGGGACCGGGCCCGCGACGCCCGGTGCGGCGTCGGAGGCCTTCTCGACCCTCTTCGACGAGGCTGTCGGCATGCGGATGGTCGCCGACGTGCCGCTCGGCGCCTTTCTCAGCGGCGGGGTGGACTCCTCCGCGGTCGTCGCATCCATGGCCCGGCAATCCACCCGGCCCGTGGTCACGACCTGCGTCGGATTCACCGAGCGCACCCACAGCGAGCTCGAGCACGCGCGGGTCGTGGCGAGGGCGCTCGGCACCGAGCACCACGAGGTCCTGGTCAGGCCCGACGCGATCAGCGATCTGCCGCGACTCGTCCGGCACCTGGACCAGCCTTTCGCCGATTCCTCGGCGCTGCCCACCTATTACGTCTCCCGTGCCGCCCGCGAGCGGGTCACCGTGGCCCTGTCCGGCGACGGCGGCGACGAGCTCTTCGCCGGCTATCAGCGCCGCTACGGCATCCACCGGCTGGAGCAGCGGCTGCGGCGGCTCATCCCCGGCCCGGTCCGTCGCGGGGTCCTGGCCCCGCTGGCGCGCCTCTATCCGCGATCGGATCTCATCCCGCGCCCGCTCCGTCTCAAGCTCGTGCTCTCGAACCTCGGCCAGTCATTCGAGCGCGCCTATTTCAACGATATGTCGCTGTTCCTCGACGAGGAGAAGCAGGCGCTGTGCACCCCCGAGTTCCACGCTCAGGCCCGGCACCACGATCCCATCGCCGGCTTCGCCCGGCATTTCGACAAGGTCCGCGGCGCTGATCCGCTCTCGCGCATCCTCTACGTGGACTTCAAGACCTGGCTTGCGAACGATATCCTGGTCAAGGTGGATCGGATGAGCATGGCCTGCTCGCTCGAAGTGCGCTCGCCGCTCCTCGATCACAAGATCGTCGAGTTCGCCGCGAGCCTGCCGCCACAGCTCAAGTTCCGCGGCTCCGTGTCAAAATATCTGCTCAAGCGTCACGTGGCCGAGCGCCTGCCCGCCGCGGCCGTTCACCGCCCCAAGCAGGGGTTCGAGTTGCCGCTCGCGGCATGGCTCCGAGGGGAGCTGCGGGAGATGGCGCGTGACCTGCTTTTCTCCACCCAGGCGGCCGGCCGCGGGTATGTGCGGCCCGAGGCGGTCAAACGGATCTGGGATGCCCACCAGAGCGGCTACCGCAACCGGTCTTCGCAGCTCTGGGCGCTGATGGTGCTCGAGCTGTGGCACCGGCAGTGCATGGATACGCCGTGACGGGCTTCGAGCGACAGTGGCAGATCCGGTTCGAGAAGTTCGCCACTCGGCACCAGCCCGAGCATCTTGTCTCAGGGTGGTCCGCAGCGGGCCTCCGTCGCCGTGCGGCCGCCTTCGAGGCGCTCCTCGACCGGGGCCTCCTCGATGGCGGGGCCCGCGCGCTCGAGCTGGGCTGCGGGGCCGGGACCTATGTCCGTATGCTCGCCAAGCGCGGACACTCGGTGGTGGGATTCGACTATTCGCTGCCGAGCCTTCGCCGCGCGGTGGCGGCGGACGTACCGCGGGTGGGGCGGTATGTCTCCGGCGATGCCTCCTGCCTCCCGTTTCAGGACCGGAGCTTCCAGGCCGTCGCCTGCATCGGCGTACTCCAGGCCCTGGAGGGACCCGACACCGCGCTCGCTGAAATCGCCCGCGTCCTCGAGGCTTCCGGGGTAGCGGTGATCGAAACTCTCAACCCGTGGAGTCTCCTGGCCGCGCTTCGCCGACTCTCCGCCTTCGTCCGGCGTCAGCCGACCCGCCTTCGCTATGGCTCGCCGGGGGAGGTCGAGCGGACGATGGCTTCCCTGGGTCTCCGGCCCGTACGGCGGCTCAGCATCCTGCTTCCCCCACGTTCCCTGCCCGGCCTCGAGCGCGCGCTCGGACAGCCCTGGGTTGTTCGAGCGCTCGAGACCGTGCCGGGCATCCGGGCGCTGGCTCCGCAGGCCTACTGGATCGTAGGAGTGAAAGCAAGATGATTGGCGCCCCGCTGGTTGCCGCTGCCCTGAGCCTGGTCTTTTCAGGGATTTCCCTGCTCCGGCCGCCCCGCCGGCTGCGGCAGGTCGCGTTCGCCGGTGGAATGGCCGCCTTCGCGCTCCAGTCGCTGCTCGTCTACGTGCTCCTGTTCTACTCGCCGAGTCCCGAGAGCCATCAGATCTGGATGGCTGCGCTCCAGTCGGTGGCTCTCCTCGTACCGATTCCCTGGTGCCTGTTCGCGTTCCTGGCAGGCCGCCACGCCGATGCCCCCATCCCGCGCGGCTGGCGGTTCTCCCTGTCGCTGGGGAGCGCCGGCCTGGCGGTCACAGCCGCAGCCAACGTGCTCTGGCCCTTTTTCCTCGTGCCAAACGCCGCGGGCCCCTTCCGCTTCGCCCAGCTCTCCTTGCCCGGTCAGGGCGGGATCGCCATCGAGCTGCTCGCCACGATCGCGGTGCTGTACGGTCTCGAACCTTCGCTTCGCAACTCACAGGGCTCCGTCCGATGGCAGCTGAAGTACCTGGCCCTGGGCCTGGGGGGCATCTTCGCCGTCAGGTTTTACCTGCTCAGCCAGGCCCTGCTCTTTCACGTGCTCGATCGGCAGAGCCTCCTCATCGAAACGCTCGCCCTGATCATCGGCGAGCTTTTCGTCGCAATCGGGCTCCTCCGCTCGGGTGCCCTCCGCACCGACCTGACGGTCTCCCGGCACTTCGTGTACCGATCCACCGTGGTGGGTCTGTGCGGCCTCTACCTTTTCCTTGCCGGCACAGCCGGATGGCTTCTGAACGCGATCGGGGTCCCTGAGGCGGCGCTACTGGGCACCTTGGTCGTCTTCGTTGCCGTGATGGGCCTGGCGGCCCTTGCGCTGTCGGAGAGCCTGCGCTGGCGATTCAAGCGCTACATCAGCACCCATTTCTACGCAGACAAGTACGACTATCGCCAGCAGTGGCGGACGTTCACGGCCAACTTGACGGCGCGGGTCACACTCGACGGCCTCGCGACCCAGCTGTTGCGGAGCGTCACCCAGACCATAGGCGCGCGGAAGGCCGCGCTGTACTTGGCAGACGAGACGGACGGCGCCCTTCGGTTCCATTCCGTCCTCAATGCCGGACCGCTCCCGAAGACGCTCGAGGCGACACCCGAGGATTTCCTGACCGGCCAGAAGGCTTCCGAGGCGCGGCACGTCACGGCTCTCGGGAACGGTCGGGCGGAGGTGCTGCTCGCGGCTGGGCTCGTCGTTGCCGTCCCCCTGCCCACCCAGGGACGCCTCGTGGGAGTATTGCTGGTCGGGGCCGAGCAGACCGGCGCGCCCTACAGCCAGGAGGACCTGGATCTGCTCACCACGCTCGGTGAGCAGGCCGCCAGCGCCACCGCAACCGTTCAGCTTTCCGAGCGCCTCGCCCAGGCCCGCGCATTCGAGGCCTTCAATCGACTCTCGTCCTTCATCATCCACGACCTCAAGAACTCGGTCTCGGCGCTCTCCATGCTGACCCAGAACGCGCCGAAGCACTTCGACGATCCCAAGTTCCGGGTCGGCGCGCTCGGGACCCTCACGCGCACGGTCGAGCGCATGCAGAAGCTCGTCCGCAGGCTGTCAACTCGCCAGCCAGCGACCGAGCTCGAATTCGAGAGCCTGCCCCTGGACGAGCTGGCGCGCGACACGGTCGAGTCCATGTCGATGGGACCCGCGATTCACCTGAGACTGGCCCTCGACTCCGTGCCCTGCGTCCGGGGCGATAGCGATGCCATCCAGCGTGTCATACAGAACTTGATCACGAACGCCGTCGAGGCGACGGACGGCGCGGGCGCGGTGACGGTTCGCGTCTGCCGTCAGGACGGCATGGTCGCCTGCGCCGTCACCGACACGGGCTGCGGCATGACCGATGAGTTCGTCCGGACCTCGCTCTTCGTGCCGTTTCAGACCACGAAGAAGGGCGGCTGGGGCATCGGCCTCTACCAGGCGCGCGAGATCATGACGGCGCATGCCGGCCGCATCGAGGTCTCGAGTCGGGAGGGGCACGGCACCACCGTGACCCTGCTCTTCCCGGAGGAGAAACCGTGAACGGCGTTGTGACCGAAGAGAAAGTCGTGGCCGGCGTCGCCCTTCGCGTCACGAGCCCCCTGTCCTGGCTCGCCCTCGGGATCGCCGCGGCGGCAGCGCTGGGACTCTATGCGCCCGTGGTGGTCGGCATGGCCGCTGAGTGGAGCGAGTTCCCGAGCCTCTCCCATGGCTTCGCGGTGCCATTCATCTCCGCCTACCTCCTGTGGCACCGGCGCCGCCTGCTCGCGGAGGCGCCCGTCGAGGGTTCGATCGCCGGCCTGCCCCTCATCATCCTCGCGCTGGGGATGCTCGTCATCGGATCGCTGGGCGGCGAGTCGTTCGTCGCGAGGCTGTCGCTGCCCCTTGCGCTGCTCGGAACCGTCCTTTTTCTCGGCGGCACTCGCGTCGCCCGTCACGCCTGGGTCCCCATCGCCTACCTGGCGTTCATGGTTCCGCTCCCGTACCTGACGCTCAATGCCCTCACCTACCGGTCGCGGCTCTTTGACGCCGGCCTCACCGCCACCGCCCTCAAATGGCTCGGCGTGCCCGTGCTGCAAGACGGCGTGATGCTTCACCTGGCGAACATGACGCTCGAGGTGGCCGCCGACTGCAGCAGCGTCCCCGCCATCGCCGCCCTGCTGGCGCTCGGCGGGGCCTATTCCCAGATGCAGCCGCGGCCAGCCTGGATTCGCGTGGCCCTGACGCTTTCGGCGGCCCCGCTCGGGCTTCTCTCGAATATCGTCCGTCTCATCCTCACATCGCTCGGCGCCTACTATCTGGGCCCGATCGCGCTCAACAACGTGATTCACAAGTTCAACGGGACAACTGTCTTCCTCGCGACGGTCGTTCTGCTGGTCGTCCTCGACGCGCTCCTTACCCGCATCTGGAGGAGGGTGTCCTCGTGAGGATCGGCTGGCGGCTCGGCGTGACCTTGATTCTCTTCGTCGCAAGCGCCGTTGTCCTCCACATGGCCCCGCCGGTGAAGGGCGCCGTGGATCCCGTCTCGCTCTACGCGTTCCCAATGACGCTCGGCACGTGGGTCGGTGCCGAGGGCGTCCCCGAGGAGATCTTGCCGCTGGATCCCAACGAGAAGATTTCGGTCAGGCGGACCTACCGCAATGGCAATCACCTCGCCTGGGTATCCGTGGCGCTGTTCGTCGGCCAGGATGATGACGCGCGCCGGGCCTCCATCAACAAGATCTACCCGCAGCGCGGCGCGAGCCTCATCGAGCCGGTCTCCTTCGCCGTGCCCCTGGACGGGCCCGCCTCGAGCCCCATCACGCTTCCGGCCGTGATCGTCCGCCAGGACTCCCGGCGGCTCCTCGTCGCGTACTGGCACCAGATCGGGAACCGCGTCTACGGAAACGAGTATCGCTTCCGGATCGCGCTGATGCGCGACGTGATCTTCGCCCGGCGCGCCGACACTCTGCTGGTTCGCATCGCGACTCCTGCGGGCCCAGCAGCCCAAGTGGAGGACGATCTCGCCGTGGTGGCGGGACTGGCGCCCTCGGTATATGCAGTGCTCGGCCAGGGGGCCGGCAAATGAGCGCGCTCGAGTCGGCGCGGCGGCCATTCGCCACCGTCGCCGGGAGAGTCCAGGACTCGGCGCGACGGGCGCGCGTCGTCCAGGTCATTCCCTCGCTCCGTGTGGGTGGCCTCGAGAACGTGGTGGTCCGCCTGGTGGAGCACCTTGCACCGGTGTCGGAACAGGCCGTGGTCACTCCTGCCGGCACCGGTCCGCTGGCCGAGCGCTTCCCGGCCGGTGTGTCCGTATTTCCCTTGGGTGAGGCGCACCCTCCGGATCGCTGGAACGCGCTGCGCATGGCTCGGCTGTTCCGGAAACTTCGCCCAGACATCGTGCATACGCGCAACTGGACCTGCATCGACGCCATCATCGGGGCCAGGTTGGCCGGGGTGCCGGTGGTCATCCAGGGCGAGCACGGACGGGAAGCAGTGGACCCCGAGGGGCGCAACCGTCGCCGTCAACAGGTGAGACGTCTCCTGTCACCCTTTGTCACCGAGTTCGTCACGGTCTCCCGCGACCTGGCGCGGTGGCTGATCGAAGAAGTGAGGGTGCCGGCGCGAAAGGTTCGCACCATTCACAACGGAGTGGACGCGGCACGTTATGCGCTGGGCGATCGCGCCGCCGCACGGCGGGCGCTCGGCATTCCCCCGGACTGGGCCGTGGCCGGCACCGTCGGCCGGCTCGACCCGGTGAAGGACCAGATCGGTCTCATCCACGCCTTTGCGCGGGCCGCGATCAGGGCGAAGAGCGCCCTTGTAATCGTGGGAGACGGGCCGTCTCGCCGCCAGCTCGAGGCAGTAGTCAAAGAGCTGGCGCTCGGGGATCGCGTCCGGCTGCTCGGCGAGCGGGATGATGTCCCGCTCATCCTGCGCGCTCTGGACGTCTTCGTGCTCTCATCACTCGGGGAGGGTATCTCGAACGCCATCCTCGAGGCGATGGCGACGGGCCTCCCCGTGATTGCGACCCGGGTAGGCGGAAACAGCGAGCTGGTGCGGGACGGGCTCACCGGACGCCTCATCGCGCCGCGCCGCCCTGATGCGCTGGCCGAAGCTCTCACGGCCTATCTCGACGATCCCCGGCTCGCCGGGGCTCACGGAGCCGCTGGGCGCGAGCGCGCCTTGGGGGACTTTGGGCTCGAGCGAATGCTGGCTGCGTACACGGCGCTCTATCGCCAGTACACCGCGGTGGAGGCACGCCCATGACCTCCAGGCGGCTCACCCGAGTGCTCCATGTCCTCGACCACTCCTTGCCCATCGGGAGCGGCTACAGCTACCGGAGCCGCAGCATCGTGTCCGCCCAGAAGCGCCTGGGGCTCGAACCGGTCGTCCTGACCTCGCCGAAGCAGGGTTCCGATCATGACGGGCGCGAGCTCGTGGACGGCATTCCGCACTACAGGACCGGGCGCACCCGGGGCCGTCTGCCGTTCGCCCGCGAGCTCCTTCTGATGCTCCGGCTGGCCTCTCGCATCATCCGGGTCGCCCGCGCCGAGGGCGCCGAGGTCATCCACGCCCATTCGCCCTCCCTCAACGGCCTGCCGGCGGTGTGGGCGGGACGGCGGCTCGGGCTGCCGGTCATCTACGAAGTGCGCACCTTCTGGGAGGACGCGGCCGTCAACAATGGCACCTTCGCCGAGGGCTCCGTCCGTTATCGCGTGAGCCGGGCGCTTGAGACGATCGTTCTGCGGCGAGCGAATCGAGTGGTGGCCATCTGCGAGGGCATAAGGTCGGAGGTGGTCTCCCGCGGCATTCCATCGAACCGCGTCACAGTGGTGCCGAATGGCGTGGAGGCCGAATGGCTCGAGCCTCGGCCCCGGGCAACCGACCTGGCGGCCCGGCTGCGGCTCGGCGAGGGCCCGGTATTCGGCTATATCGGCTCCTTCAGTCGGTACGAAGGTCTCCCGTTCCTCATCGAGGCCATGCCGGAGCTCCTCGGTCGCATTCCCGGCGCCCGCCTGCTCCTCGTGGGAGGCGGGCGCGCCGAGCAAGCGGTCTGCGCGGCCGCCCAGCGAGCCGGCACCGCCGTACTCATGCCCGGCCGGGTCCCGCAGGAGCGGGTGCGCGACTTCTACACCCTCGTCGACGTGTTCGTGCTCCCCCGTCGGCGCATCCGGCTCACCGAGCTGGTGACGCCGCTCAAACCGCTCGAAGCCATGGCCATGGGCATTCCGGTGCTGGCCAGCGACATCGGCGGCCATGCAGAGCTCGTCAGCGACGGCGAGACCGGCCTGCTCTTCAAGGCCGAGAGCCCGGAGTCGCTCGTCGAGCAAGCCGGCCGCCTGGGACGGGATCCCGAGCTGCGGGCGCAACTGGCCGCCGGGGGCCGCCGATGGGTCGAGAGCGAGCGCACCTGGGAGCGAATCGTGACCCGCTATCTGCCCATCTACGGCGGGAGCGCGTGATGCGCGTTCTCGTGCTGAGCTCCACCTTCCCGAGCGTGAATCAGCCAACGCGAGGGGTCTTTGTCCTCGAGCGGATCCGGAGGCTCGCCAAGCGTTGCGACGTTGTGGTGGCAGCCCCGGTACCTTGGTTCCCGATGAACCGGTGGATCAGGAAGGAGCGCGCTACGGTGCCCTACCTCGAGCACCGGGACGGGCTCTCCGTCTACCATCCGAGGTTCTTCTCGCTGCCGCGCTACGGGAAGTCCTTCGACGGGGTGCTGTACTTCCTCTCCCTCATACGGTTTGTCGCGCGCCTCCGGCGGAGCTTCCCATTCGAGGTCATCGACGCGCACTTCGCCTTCCCCGACGGCCTCGCCGCCACGCTTCTGGCCGGGCTCTTCGGCTGCCCGGTCGTCGTCACCCTCCGGGGCAGCATTGTTCGCCTGTCGGGCTACCGGCTCCACCGCCCCCAGCTTCGCTGGGCGCTGCGTCACGCGGACCGGGTGACGTCGGTGAGCGAGTCCCTCAAGGGTGTCGCGGTGGGGCTGGGCATGCCTGCCGACCGCGTGCGGGTCATCCCGAACGGCGTTGACCCGATGGTCTTCAGCCCCATGGTTCGACGAGAAGCCCGACGAATGTGCGGACTTCCGGAGAGCGCGACGGTTCTGCTCACCGTAGCTGGCATCTATGAAGGCAAGGGCCAGCATGCGGTCGTCGATGTGCTGCCGTCCCTGGTCGCGCGGTACCCCGACGCGCTGTACGTCGTGGTCGGCAGCCCCCGCCGGGGCGAAGCCTATGGGCGTCGCCTGCAAGGCGCCATCCGAAAGTTCGGGCTCGACCGGCACGTCCTGTTCGCCGGGCCCCGGCCGCAAGCCGAGCTCCGGTCGTGGTTCAGCGCCGCCGATGTCTCGGTCCTCGCAACGCAGTCCGAGGGCTGGCCGAACGTGCTGCTCGAGTCCATGGCCTGCGGCACGCCCGTGGTCGCGACCCGCGTTGGGGGCGCGCCAGAGATCGTACGCCACGGGGAGGACGGCTTCCTCGTGCCGTACGGTGACGCCGCCGCCCTGCGCGATGCGCTGCTCCGGGCCGTGGAGCAGCCCTGGGACCGCGACGCCATCGTCCGTCGTGCGCAGCGCTTCGACTGGACCGAGAGCGTGGAACAGGCCCTGGACGAGCTGAACGCGGCGTTGAAGGGATCGACATGAACGAATCCTTGGTCCGTCACGTGCTGTTCCCGCTGCACGAACGCCTCAAGCGGAAGCCCACCTTCCGGTGGCTCGCGGAGCTCCAGCGCACTCAGTGGCTGAGCCCGGAGCGGCTGGCGGAGTATCAGTTCGCCCGACTGCGACGTCTGATGGAGTTCGCGTACGCTCATGTTCCTTACTACCGCGCGATCCTGGACGAGTCCGGGCTGCCGCCCCGGCGGCTGCAGTCCCTATATGATCTCCGAGACATCCCGTTTCTCACCCGAGAGCTGATCCAGACCCGATTCGATGGTCTCCGCGCGCGGGCCAGCCTTCCCCACGTCCACCGGCGGTCGTCCGGAGGCTCCACCGGATCACCCGTGACTGTCCTCGTGGATATGAACCGCATGGGCTTGACGGAAGCCGGGCGACTTCGCGCGCACCGCTGGTTTGGTGTCACGCCTGGGGCGCGGGAAATCGTCCTCTGGGGCTCGTCCATCGAGATCACGCGGCAGGACCGGATCCGGCAGATCCGCGACTGGTGCCTGAACTCGCGGCTGCTATCGGCGTTCGACATGGGCGAGCAGGCCCTGGTGAAGCATATGGCGGCGATCTACGAGTACCAACCGGCCAAGATGTACGGCTACGCGAGCGCGCTCTACCTCCTCTCCGGCTACCTCGAACACCACAGGCTGCCGCCGCCGCCCCGGCTCCGGGCCGTGTTCGCGACCGCTGAGCCCCTGTTTGACTTCCAGCGGAAGACCATCGAGGCCGCGCTCGGCTGCCCGGTCGGCGTTGAGTACGGCTGCCGCGACGGCGGGCTCGTTGCGCTCGAATGCCCCGAGGGCGGCCTGCACATCCTGGCCGAGGGCATGTACGTGGAGATTCTCGATCCCGACGCGGACGGGCGAGGAGAGATCGTCCTCACCAATCTCGAGTCCCACGCATTCCCCATCATTCGGTATCGCACGGGCGACATCGGGAGCCTCGATCCGTCACCCTGCCCGTGCGGCCGCGGCCTGCCGAAGCTGCGCGCGGTTGAGGGACGGCGGACCGACTTCCTGGTCACCCCAGGCGGCCGCGTGCTCCACGCGCTCTCCGCCATCTACATCCTCAGGGAAATGACGGCGATCCAGGAGTTCCGGATTGTGCAGGAGGCCATCGATCATCTCGTCCTCCATCTGGTGCTGCGGCAGTCGATAGGCCCCGCTGAGGAAGCCTCGCTGCGCGCCCAGTTCGCCGCGGTCTTCGGCGCGAATATGCGGATCACGATCGAGCGGGCCGCGTCACTTCCGCGCACGGCGTCCGGCAAGTTCCGCTATGTCGAATCCCGGGTGGCCCAGGCCGTCCTCGAGCGATTCATGGTCCCCACCCACACCAAGGAGCATCCTCAAGATGATCGATAAGGGAAAGGTCTGTGTCGTCGGAACGGGCCACATCGGCCTGCCGCTGGCGGCCGTGCTGGCCGAGGCAGGCTTCCAGGTCACCGGCTATGACACCAACGACGACTTCATCAGCCGCGTCAACACCACCGGCGCCGCGGATTTCCGGGAAGACGGGCTGGACGAGCTCCTGGCGATGCACCTGCACAGGTCTCTGACCCTGACCTCGAGCCCGCCCGCCGGCCAGGACGTCTACATCATCACGGTCGGCACTCCGCTCGAGCCCGGGACCCAGCGCCCCGGCCTCGACCGCATCCGGATGGCCGTCCAGCGGATCGCGCCCGGATTCGGGCCGGACCCGCTCGTCGTCCTGCGAAGCACCGTCAGCATCGGCACCACGCGGAGCGTCGTCCTGCCGGAGATCCGGCGCCACGCCAAGCGGTTCGGCCTCGCCTTCTGCCCCGAGCGGACCATCGAGGGCAAGGCGATCCCCGAGATGCGATCCCTGCCACAGGTCGTCGGCGGACTCGACGAGGAGAGCGCCGATCGGGCCGAGGCGCTCTTCCGGCTGATCACGCCGAAGATCGTTCGCGTCTCGTCCCTCGAAGCGGCGGAGATGATCAAGCTGATCAACAACACCTACCGCGACCTCACCTTCGCCTTCGCCAACGAGGTCGCGCTCATCGCTGAACGGATGGGACTGTCGGCAGCGGAGATGATTCATGCCGCCAATGTGGACTATCCCCGCTCAAACGTGGCCCAGCCGGGGTTTGTCGGCGGGCCGTGTCTGGAAAAGGACGCGCTGATCCTGATCGACAGCCTGAAGAAGATTGATTTCAAGCCGCGGGTCATCGAGGAAGCCCGGAAGATCAACCAGGCAATGCCGGACCACGTGGCCGCTCGCATCATCGAGGAGCTCCGCGGGCTCCGTCGCTCTCCGGCGCGCGCCAAGGTGCTCATTACCGGCTTCGCCTTCAAGGGCCGCCCGGCCACCGAAGACATCCGCGGCTCGGCAGCCATCCCGCTCATGCGCCGGCTCCAATCCTCGCGCATCGAGGTGTGGGGGCACGACTTCGTGACGCCGGAGAAGGTCATCGCCGACCTCGGAGCCCGCGCCTGCACGCTCGAAGAGGGGTTCGAGGAGGCCGACGGCGTCATCATCATGAACAACCACCCGGGATATCTGAGCGCCGATGTCCCGGCGCTAGCGCGCCGTCTCCGCGCGCCGGCCTTCCTCTTCGACAGCTGGGGCCTCTTCGACATCCGGCAGTTTCGCGAAGTTGCGGGCCTTCGCTATGCGCCGCTGGGCGCCCCGTTCGCCTCCGCATGAAAATCCTCTTCCTCTGTCACCGGCTTCCCTATCCGCCCCAGCGCGGAGGCAAGATCCGTCCGTTCAACATGATCCGCCATCTGGCGGTCAGCCACGAGGTCACCGTGGCCACCTTGGCGCGGACCGCTGAGGAGCTGGCCGCCGGCCAGGAACTTCACCGCTACTGCCATGACCTGCACGTGGGCCGGATCTCCAAGCCCGCCGGCTGGGCCCGCTTTGCCCTGCACGGGATGAGCGCGGCGCCGGCGACCTTCGGGTACTTTCACTCCCCCGAGCTCGCCCGGACCGTCCGGCGGCTCCTGGATACGCGGGGCTTCGATGCCATCGTGGTCCACTGTTCGTCCATGGGACCCTATGTGGCCGGGCATCGGGGCGGCCGCAAGGTGATGGACTTCGGCGACGCGGATTCGGAGAAATGGCTCGAGTACGGCCGGACCGCCCCCTTTCCCCTGTCGCAGGCCTTCCGGCTCGAGGGGCGGAAGGTGCGCCGGTACGAAGCATGGCTGGGCAAGCAGTTCGATGCCTGCTCGGTCAATGCTCCCAGGGAGCGTGATGTGCTGGCCGCCTACGTCCGCTCCCCCATCCACGTGATCCCCAATGGCGTGGACCTGGAGTACTTCGAGCCGACCCGGCCGTCAGGCCGGGGCTATATCCCCAATCGGATCGTCTTCACGGGCAACATGTCCTACCGACCCAACGTGGACGCCGTCCAGCACCTCGTCAACGCGGTGCTGCCGCGGGTCCGTCGAGAGATTCCCGACGTCCAACTCTGTATCGTGGGCATGGACCCCACTCCTGCCGTCCGGCGGCTGGCGGATGAAGACCGCGTCGTCGTGACCGGCAGGGTGGACGACGTCAGGCCCTACCTCGACTCCGCGGCGGTCGCCGTCGCCCCCCTGCGCGTTGCCCGCGGCCTCCAGAACAAGGTGCTGGAGGCCATGGCGATGCGTGTCCCCGTGGTAGCGAGCCCGGCGGCCTTCGAGGGTATCAGCGCCGTGGCCGGGCGGGACCTGCTGGTCGCAACTGGCCCCAAGGAATTCAGCCGCACCATTGTCACCTTGCTCCGCGATCCCGCGGCCCGCGAGCGCTATGCCGCGGCCGGCCGCACGTGCGTCGAAACGAACCACAATTGGAGCCGGCTCCTGCAGAGGCTCGAAGACCTGGTGGTCGGCGGCGGACAGACAGCCGCCGCTGTCACCCACGGATCATCAGATTGACCAGGAGGCGCTGACCAATGGAACGAGAACGCTTGCTCATCGTCGAGGACGATGAGGACATCCGGACGCAGCTGACGTACGCGCTGCAGGACGACTACATCGTCTCCGTGGCGGGAGACCGCGCCCACGCCATGGCCGCGATTCAGGAGGCTCCGCCGGAGCTTGTGACGCTCGACCTGGGACTCCCGCCGAGCCCGGACACGGCGGAGGAAGGCCTCCAGGCGCTCGAGGACATCCTTGCCGCGGCTCCGGGCGCCAAGATCATCATCATCACGGGCAACGGCGACCGGGCCAATGCGCTCGCGGCCGTGGAGCGCGGGGCTTTCGACTACCACCTGAAGCCGGTCAATCTCGACGACCTCAAGGTGGTGCTGCGGCGTGCGGCGTACCTCCGGCAGCTCGAGCGCGAGAGCGAGGAGCGGGCCCGACAGCAGGAGAAGTCCATCCGCTTCACCGACATTCTCGGCTCCACGGCCAAGATGCGCGAGATCTTCTCCCAGATCCAGCGTGTCGCGAAGACGGAGGCCACCGTGCTCTGCGAGGGAGAGAGCGGCACCGGCAAGGAGCTGGTGGCCCGGGCCATTCACGCGCACAGCCCGCGCCGCGGCGCGCCCTTTGCCGCCATCAACTGCGGCGCCATCCCGGAGACCCTGCTCGAGAGCGAACTCTTCGGCCACGAGAAGGGCTCGTTCACCGGCGCCCACGCGCAGCGGAAGGGCAAGATCGAGATGGCCAACGACGGGACGCTTTTCCTGGACGAGATCACCGAGATGAGCCTGCCGCTCCAGGTCAAGCTGCTGCGCTTCCTGCAGGAGCGAGAGATTGAGCGCGTCGGCGGCCGCGAGTTGATCCCCATCGACGTCCGGGTGGTCGCGGCCAGCAACCAGAGCCTCGAGGAGGCCCTGCAGAGCGGACGGTTCCGCGAGGACCTCTACTATCGCCTTTCGGTCGTCACCATCCACCTGCCGCCGCTCCGCGAGCGCGGCGAGGACGTGGTCCTGCTGGCGAACGCCTTCCTCCGCCGCAATGCGCAGGCGCTCAAGCGCAAGGTGCGCTTCAGCCCCGAGGCGATCGAGGCAGTCGTCAAGTACCAGTGGCCGGGTAATATCCGTGAGCTCGAGAACAAGGTCCACCGGGCCGTCATCATGGCCACCAGCCGGGTCATCGGGCCCGGGGACCTCGACCTCAGCCCCTCCGCCGCCGTCGATGCGATGCCGACGCTTAGAGAGGCAAGGGATCAGAGCGAGCGTCGCCTCATCGTCAATGCCCTGGTACGCAGTCGAGGTAATATCAGCCGCGCTTCCCGGGAGCTCGACATCAGCCGGCCGACGTTTCACGACATGCTCGCCAAGCACAGCATCGACGCCAAGGAGTTCCGGTAAACCGCCGGCAACAGTCATGGACGTAAGCGTTATCATCTGCACTTACAATCGCGCCGACTCGCTCGGGCGTGCCCTCAAGGAGCTCCAGGGACAACGCACCTCTCCTGGGCTGTCGTGGGAGCTGGTAGTCGTCGACAACAACTCGAACGACCGGACCAAGGACGTGGTCGAGGCGTTCAAGGCCACCTCGGGCGTTCCGACGGTGTACGTCTTCGAAGGACGCCAAGGCAAGAGCTTTGCCATCAACACGGGGGTGGACAATGCGCACGGAAATCTTCTGGCCTTTACCGATGACGATTGCCGCCCTGAGCCGACATGGGTTCAGGATGTCGTAGACTGCTTTCAGCGCTGGGGCGCCGACGGGCTGGGGGGCCGGATTCTGCCCGAGTGGTCGAGCCCACCTCCTGACTGGCTCGCAACCGATAGGCATCTGTGGACCTCCCTCGCGATGCTGGACGACAGCACAGCGAGACGAGTCGAACTCGGTCCGTGGCAGCGCGAGCACGGCTTCAGGGTCTGGGGGGCGAACATGGCGTTCCGCCGATCGGCCTACGACACGGCGGGAGGCTTCGATACGAGGGTTGGCCCGCGTGGCAGGAAGAAGTACAGCCACGAGGACATCGAGTTCGTGAGAAGGATAGTCGAGGCTGGACTGGTCGTGGTGTACGACCCCATTCCCACCGTCCGCCACCGGGTGGGGCCCGAGCGGATGCGGAAGAGCTTTTTCCGCCGGCATTCCTTCTACTACGGCGAGGGATCGGCCTTCCAGACCGGTCCGCCCAAGGGCCGGCACATCGTCGGGATACCACCGTTCCTGGCGCTTGCCATTGCGAAGAACGTCGTCGCATGGATCGGTGCTGCGCTCCGTCGCGACCCGGAGATCTTCTGTCAGGAGCGCGAGATTCACGAGAGCATAGGTTACCTCTCCGGCTATGTGAAGTGCGCCCTCAGAGCCGGTCAGTACGCGCGTCTCCGCAGGGCACCAATGCCCGATCCTGGCTTCGAGAAGCGAGCCGGCCTGTGAGGATCGCCTTCATCGTCGGCGGCTTCCCGAGGATCTCCGAAACGTGGATCCTCGCCCAGGTCACCGCGCTGCTCGACCGGGGCCACGAGGTCGATATCTACGCCCGGCGGGCATCCGGAGAGTCCGTGGTACACGCGGATGTCACCGACTATGACTTGATGCGCCGCAGCCACTGCTTCAATATCCCGGCGACGCGGAGCGGGCGGCTGATGCGGGCAGCCGGAGTCCTGGCGCGCAACCTGCCGCGCCATCCGGGCACGCTGCTCCGATCCCTCAATCTGCCGCGGTACGGCAGCGTCTACGCCGTGCTGAACAACGTGATGTTCGCGGAGCCCTTCCTCGACCGGCGGTACGACGCCATCCTCTGCCACTTCGGCGGCAACGGCATGGACTTCGTCTATCTCAAGGACGCGTACCCGAACACGCGCTTTGTCACGATGTTCCATGGGGATGACTATTTCATTGGTGACGAGAAAGGCCCGGAGGCGTTCGCGCTGCTCAAGCGATTGGGAGACGCCTTCCTGGTCACGACCGACTGCTTCGGCCGAGCCACGCTACGGCGGTACGGCTTCGACGACCGGCGCATCGTCACCCTTCGGCTCAGCATCGCCGCCAAGAAGATCTCCTTCCGGGAACGCCAGCGGACCGGCGACACGGTCCGGCTGCTGAGCGTCGGCCGCCTGGTGGAGAAGAAGGGATTCGAGTTCGGCATACGCGCCGCGGCGGCCTTCCAGGCGGCCAATCCCGGGCTCCGGGTCGAGTACCGGATCATCGGCGACGGACCCCTCCGGGGCGACCTGACAAGGCTTGCGGAGCAGCTCGGCGCCGCCGCCTCGGTTCAGCTCCTCGGGGCATTGCCGGGCGCCGAGGTGATGCGATGGATGCATGATTCGGATATCTATCTCTTGCCCAGCCTCATGGAGCAGGCCGGCTACGTCCTCCTGGAAGCCCAGGCCTCGGGCCTCCCAGTCGTGGCGACGCGAGTGGGAGGAGTGCCCGAGATGGTCCGGGAAGGCCAGTCCGCCCTGCTCGTGGAGGCGGGGGACGTCCGAGCCACAACCGATGCCCTCCAGGAACTTCTCACCCGCTCGGACCAGTGGCCTGCCATGGGGAAGGAGGGGCGACGCCACGTCGAGGAGCACTTCGATGTGGACAGGCTCACCACCCAGCTCGAAGACGTGCTCAAGGCGAGGCCGTGATCAAGATCCTCTTCATCGAAAATAGCGTGGGGCTCGCGGGGTCAACCGTGAGCCTCTGCACGCTACTCAACTACCTCGATCCGGACGTTTTCGAAGCGCACATCGTCCTGTCGCGACGCGAGCAGGCGACCTACCTACGGGACCACATCCGGCGCCCCGGCGATCTCACCGTGATCAAGCCGCACCGCAGCCTCAAACAGTCAGATGTCGTGCAGATGGTCCTTGACCGGCTCGGTGGCCGGAGGCCGCGGCTGCACCGTTTGGCGCGCCAGACAGCCTCGATGTTGGATCTCTTCGTGGTGACCATCCCCTACGCCTGGCGTCTGTACCGATGGGCCAAGCGACGGAACATCCAGCTCATTCACCAGAACAACGGCTTCGACCTGGGCAGCCTGATCCTCTCGCGCATCATGAGAGTCCCGCTCGTCGCCTACCAGCGCGGAGATGAGTGGAACTCGCCTGCCGTGCGCTGGCTGGCCCGCGGTGTCCGCCGATTCATCGCCAATTCGGCGACAACTCTGAAGAGCCTCACTGCACTGGGAATTCCCTCGGGGCGAGTATCGGTCATCTATCCTCCGCTTGATCTCGAGACTCTGCGGACCGGACGCTCTTCGACCGTCACGCGGGCAACGTTCGGCGTGGACGCCTCGAGTCCGTGCTTCGGCATACTCGGGATGCTCTTGCCCTGGAAGGGGCATGCCATCTTCCTCAATGCCGCCAAACGGGTGTTCGAGCGCATCCCCAAGGCCCGCGCGTTCGTCATTGGCGCGGCACCTCACGCGACCAACGAATACGAGGAAGAGCTTCGAGTGCTCGCGCAAGAGCTCGGCATCGCAGACCGAGTGATCTTCACCGGCTTCCGTCCCGATGTGCCGGACATGCTGGAGCTTCTCGACGTGGTGGTGCACGCCTCCATGGCTCCGGAGCCCTTCGGCCGGGTCATCACGGAGGCGATGGCCATGAGGCGACCCGTCATTGCGACGTGTGCTGGGGGCCCAACCGAGATCATCGAGGACGGCCGCACGGGACTGCTCTTTCCCCCGGGTGACGCGGAAGCCTTGGCCGACCGGATCATCATGCTGCTCGAAGATCCCTCCTTGGCGGAGCAGATCGCGAGCGCGGGCTACTCGGAGGCCAGGGAGCGATTCTCCGGGGAGACTCACTCGAGCCTTGTCCAGCAGGTCTACGAGAGCGTGCTCCGGCCCGGGTCGACGCCACCCGCGCCCGGCCGGCGCCGGGATCGCGAGGCCTTCCGGGACAAGATCCCCAAGGAAACGAAATGATGCCACCCGGCGTCTCGAGACCCCTGCCATTGGCCACCGCCGTCCTCGGGTTATGTCTCCTGTGGGCCTCGCCCGCCCTGGCCCAGAAGACGACCTTACCGCCCAGCTTGACGACCCCTAGTCCCCAGAGCGCCGTCATCAAGAATCAGTTGAATATGGCGACGGATCTTGCACGAAAGACGATCAGAGGTCTCGAGGCAATGGCTGCTGATGGCTCGATACCCATCGACGAAGGCATGCTTCAAAACGCTCGCAACACGTACGTGCTCATTCGAGCGGCCAGGCATGGGATGGAGCTTGCCAAGGCGCAGAGCCGCTTCCCCGACCCAGCCCTGGACCTGGCCTACAAGCGAGTCACCGATGCCTGGAACCTCGCTCGGAGCCCCGTCGACAGATCCAGCAGTGCGGGCATCCCGCGCCCGCAGTACATCCGAGAATCAATGCGAAGCCTGAATCAGGCCGTTCGGCTTCTCAATCTGGTCATGATGCTACTACCGTGACCTCGGTGACAGACGCCTGCAACTGGCTCTGGGGTAGGAGACGGCTGGGTTGAGGAGATTATGATGCAGGCTCTGCTCTCGAGCTTCGCTCTTCTGCTATTCGCCGCCCCGGTATCGGCCCAGCCTGTCGCGCCTCCAGCAGGTACGTGGGCCCAGATTCGGAACACGGCGATCTATCCCGTCATGCCGGCTGAAGCCAAGAGCACCAGCACTCCAGGCGGCCAACCGGAGCTCTGGAACCCGGCCGACGTCTTTGCCTACTCTGGCGGCGACCTCGTCACGCTCAATGGCGTGCTCGGATTCCTCTACTGGGGCGGCGGGCACGCGGCCACGCCGGACATGTCGCTGTATTTCGCGCCGTTCGACAGCTCGGGCCCGCGCCGCCTGACGGGACCGTACCTGGCGCCCGACAAGGTCTACAAGTACGACGATCCCCAGGAGGTCTATCGCTCGATCAGCCGGAACGCACCGCCGACGGTGACGGTCGCCGCAGTCCCAAAATCCCGGCACACGTATTCCAGCTTGGTCAGCATCGATATCGGCGGCAAGCCCCATCTCTTCTGCTTCGGCGGCTCACTATACACGGGCGCCGGAGGGGGTACGATCGCCACGCGCATCTTCGATCTCTCGCTGACCTACGAGCAGGCGATGGCGCGGCCTGACATGGGCTGGGAGCTCAAAGCCCAAGCGCCTGCCGGTGCCACTTCATCAGCGTCAGGCTGGGACCCCAAGACGGGGCTCATTGTCACGCGAGGCAGGAATTTCTGGGGTGCCTACAATCCAAGAACGAACGCTTGGACGCGCTGGGGCGATGCCTGGGGTGGCAGTGACTTCGAAGCGAGCGTCGCCATGGACATCGAGGGCCGTCGAATGTGGGTCCTCGGTGATCGGCTTGCCGAGGTCGTCAACCTCGACACCCGTCAGGTTACGTCACTGGGTTCATGGTCGCCGGATCCCGTCGATCCGAATCACCGACCCGGCACGGTCACCTTGCGGTCCGGGAAGACGTGGCCGCGTCTCTTCATCCTGCCCGCGTGGAAGGGCGGCTACGGCACAGGCCCAGGTCTTCAATGGCATCCCGGTCGCAAACGCCTCATCGCCTGGGTCCGGGGGCAGAACCTGCTTCAGATCGACCCGGAAACCGACAAGACCGAGCTGCTCGCGATGAGCGGAGTCACGATAGCGAAACGGCCGGAGATCTCCACGTATGGGCGATTCCGCCTCATGCCAAATGATCCCGACCTCGTGGTATTGGCGACGCAAGTGCAACTAGACGTCTACATCGGACGGCTACCAGCAACCGGTACACCCCTTCCCGGACCTACCAAGCCCTGATGTATTTCCTCTACATGACTTTCGGAAAGACCCGTCTCTTCGCCAAGAGCGATCGCCTTTTGACCGCGGCGATCCAAGTCATCACTCGTGGATCCAGCATTGAGAGCATTCTGCACCGCAGCCGATAGATGATAGGAGCCAGCACCGGAATCGGAGCGTCGCGATCGATCCCGGTCGCTCTCACCTCGGCCGGCAGGCCGTCTACCAGCGACTCATGGACGTAGAGAAAGGTACCGTAGCGGTACCATGGCTCCACAGCATGGATCGTCAGGATCTGCGGGCGAATGAAATCGAACTGACGGAAACCGCGATTCACGAAACGCTCTCGCCAAAACTCGAACGGCTGCTCGTTGATGTGGTTGGTACCACCCTGCCCTGGAATCGCCGCTGAGAACATAACCATCTTGCCGTGGCGGGTGATGGTGTCGACAAATTCGTCGGCATGAGAGATGTCAATGTGCTCGGCGACCTCCAAGCTCTCCACCAGATCGAATTCTCGATTCAGATCGATGCGTTGGCTGAGGTCACCGCCGAGGAACTTTTCCTTGGAAATAAGAAGGCGTTCCCGATTGACGTACGGGCCGTCAATCCCGAACACATCGTCCACCCCTTGTGTCTGCCATACTCTGAGCCAACCGCCCTGCCCGCAGCCCACGTCCAGAACACTGTGGATATCCAGATGCCTTCGAAGCAGCGACACGATGACGCGCCCGGATCGAAGCGCGTCATCACTCAGGAGCTCAAAGAACGCTTCGCCATACGAAAACATACCCATCCTACGTCTCCTCATCTTGAGCAGTCGGTAACATTTTCCCCTGAACAATCTCGCCAGATAGCGCCAATCCCAGTCGTAGGCCCCTTCATGCGTCCGGTCGGCCTGATCTCGTAGAGTATCTCGCCTGCCTCGAGCAACCCTTATCACCTTACCAGCGCCGATACCCAGACAATAGCCCGTCAGTCGGGTTCGCCCTTCTGGCAAACAGAGAAGACGGCGCTCGAGAAGAACTCATCAAGACCGGGCACCTGCGCCAGCGGCCGCAGGAGTTTGGCCAAGGGCGCTCCCTTCCCTCCGAACCCGATCCGCCGTTCGTGCAGCACACGGAACGGTAGGCGCCGGAGGAAGCGCCGGAAACCCCGAATCGTCATGTCCGGGTTGAGGTAGTAGCTCCAATCCCCGCGGTAGGGATTCTCACGGCGCTGCCCCGTGTTGGGGTCGATCCGATAGAAGGGCGGGGCATAGTCGGGCGACTCGTAGCGCCGAGCAGCAGCTTCGAGCAAGGTTGGCATCGAGAAGAGCACGTGGGGCCAAGGAAAGGGGATGATTTCGCTCAAGTGGGCACCGTACGGGCCGAACCACGGGTGAAAATGGACGAAGAACAGGCCCCCCGGCCGCAGCACACGATACACCTCACGGAAGATCGCCTCGGGGTTCGAAAGATGCTCCACCGTATCCACCGTGTAGGCCAGGTCGCAGCTGGCATCCGGCAACGGGATCGAGACCTCATCCGAGCGGACGAACTCGATACGGTCCCCGTACCGGGTTGCCCCGTCCGCCAGGGCCGCAGCATCCCGATCCACACCGATGGCGCGAAACGATTCGATGTCGAGGAGCGAGGCCAGGAGGTACCCGCGCGAGCAGCCGAGCTCAAGGACGGTCTGGCCCTGCAAGCGGCAGAACTCCGAGAAGAGCGTGTGATACGCGGGTACGATGGACACGCGATCCGCCACGCAGGTGGTCAAACTACTACTTTGGTGGACATTGTGCGTGCTGTATTTCGCCAATGGCCCGGCGGAGCTGAATAGACGACTCAGGAGAAGGGCGGCGCGGACACCGGCGCGCATGAATATCCTTCCTTAGGGGCGCCGGACCGCCGGCATCCCGCTCCTTCCAGCATCTCACTGCCGAAGCTTGAGAACGCGAATTACCGGGCCCTTCGTGCGCCCCGTCGGACTGAGCTCATAAAGCATATGACTGCCTGCAAGCAGGTGTTCGTAGAAGCGAACCTCGTCTGGATACCTCTTCCCCTCAGCTTGAAATCGATCGAAATAGCTGCTCAGTAGAACATACTCAATTGCTCTTCCTCGAAGTGGGTCAAGGGTTCCCATGTCCCCGAGTACGCCTTTGAATCCTCTGGTACTGGTATCGCGTTGAAGCCCACCCGGAACAACGACAAAGACCTGATACTCATCACGCGAAATAGGGGGCGTGTTCTGTTCCACGGCAATCTTCGACCCTCGAGGGATATGCTGCTCGATCCAGATCTTGGCAATATCACGCGTGTCCTCGATCGTTCCACCACGCTGATACGCCTCGATCGCTGTGGGAAGCACCAGCGCGATTCCAAGGGCTGCCACGGTGGCATCCTGTAGGCTCGGCCGCCACCTCCTACGCGCCACGCATCGAACCAGCGTTTCGAGACCGACGGCGGCCAGTATGGCGACGAAGGGCATCAGCGGGACGATCCAACGATCCCATCTCTTGAGACTCAGCCCAATACCGAGGAGGAATAAGATTGAGAAGCTCGCCAGAAGCATGCGCGGTCGCCGCCAGCCACTCCAGCACGCCACAAAGCCGATGACGGCGGCCAGCTCCAGGGGCCATCCAACGGCATCTCGAAGCGGGCCTTTGACGTACCAGAGATAGTTGGACACACCGCGAGTACCTGTCGCGCTCAGATGTGTGTGTGTTGCCTCGGTAAAGAGCGTCCAGTAAACCTCTCGGACGCCGCTCACGACGAAGGGCGCCGCCGCAAAGAACCCGACGAGTCCTCCGGCGAAAGCCGCGCCCAGCCATCGCAGTCGTGTCACCCCTTGTACCGGCGGCTGAGGCTTCGCGAGCACCGCCGCGAGCACGACGATCATTGCCCCGCTCATGCCGGGAAATTTCGTCGCCGTGGCCAGTCCAACAAAGATCCCGCTCAGAAGGAAGTTCCTGCTGAACCGGTCTTCCATGCCCTTGACGGCGTAAAACATGGCTGCCAGGATGAGGGCGGTCATCAGCGGGTCGGTCCGAACGACCCTCGAGAACTCAGCATGGAGTGGACTGACGGCAACAAACATCGCCGCCGCAAGCGACGCGCCCTTCCCGGCCATCCTTCGGCACAGCACATACGTCAAGGGAATAGCCAGGACCGACAGCGCCACTGCCACGACGCGCGCGATGAGATAGAAGCTGGTCGGGTCGGTCAGAAATAGTGTCCCGAAGGAGTGCAAGTCCGGAAACCAGCCAATGCCGTGACCCACGAGCCAGTACGCGAGGAAGGCCACTCCCAGCGTGTACATGATGGTCGAGGCCGGATAGGCGAACCAGTGCGGGTTCAAATCGCCCGTGGTGACGAAGCGCACTGCCGGGTCGACCAGAAAATGCTCGTCGGGATCGTAGACGTACGGAAGTCCCCACGAAATGCCTCGCAGTCGAATGATCACTCCCGCCAGTGCTATCACCCCGACGAGCACGATGGGGCTCGCGGCGAGCTCCAGGAGTCCAGGTCGCTTTGCGGCACGACGCTCGGCCATACCCTTGCTCACGGACACTCGGCTCCTCTCGATCAACAATCGTTCGCGTCAGTATCAACGCTGAGCTTATCCTACTTTGTGCTCCGGACCCACGAGTGCCTTCGGACTCTTGACAATCGGAGAGCCGCCGCCTACCTTTACCGAGGATGGCAACGTCGGTTCCGCCTGCGACTCCATTCGATTCTTCCCCAAGTCCAGACGTCGTCCGGCGTGTCACCATCGTCGTCCCTGTCTACCAGGGAGAACGGACGCTCGCGGCGCTGATTGACGAGATCCTCCCCCTCACCTCGCCGCAGCAAACGCCGCACGGCCAAGCCTTCCGTGTCACCGACGTGATCCTCGTCAACGACGGCGCCATCGACGACTCGACGTCGGTCATGAAGGCCATCGCCTCGCAGCACCCCTTCGTCACGCCGCTCTGGCTTTCCCGAAACTTCGGCCAGCATCCCGCAACACTTGCCGGCATGGCCAGCTCGACCGGTGACTGGGTGGCCACACTCGACGAGGATGGGCAATACAACCCGATGGACATCGGCGCGATGATCGACAAAGCCGAAGAGGACGGCGCGCAACTCGTCTACGCTCGCCCGCTCAATCCGCCCCCGCACGGCCTGTGGCGCAATCTCGGCAGTCTCGCCGTCAAGACCGTGGGCCGGTTTCTCGTGGGAAGCAGCGAGATCGGCCGCTTCTCCAGCTTCCGCCTGATCCGGGGAGAGATCGCGCGAAGCCTCGCCGCCTACTGCGGCCAGGGTGTCTATCTCGACGTCGCCCTCTCGTGGGTCGTGGGCAATAGCAGCTTGCATCCGGTGATCTTCCGCGCCGAGCGCGGCCGTGCCTCCGGTTACAACTTCCGGCGGCTCGTGGCCCATTTCTGGCGCTTCATCCTCACGGCCGGCACGCGTCCGCTGCGAATCATCGCGATCCTCGGCAGCCTGTCGATCGTGATCGCCGTCGGAGTCAGCGCCTACGCAATCTGGCTGAAGCTCGCCCACGCGGTGCCGATTCAGGGGTGGACGTCGCTGGTGACGGTCGTGTCGTTCTTCTCAGGCCTCATTCTCTTTTCCCTCGGGGTGATCGCCGAATACCTCGCCATGACGCTCACAATGGCGATGGGCAAGCCGCTCTACCTCATCGTGTCAGCCCCGGAAAGCAGCAAGACTCCCCGTCGGTGAAGGACGCACTCGCCTGGGTGATCGGCGCCGGCGGGCTGCTCGGCTCGCACGTCCTTCGGGCGTTGCCGACGGAGACGCGCGGGCTGGCCGCGTGGAACCCGGGCCCATCGAAGCTCTCCTGGCACGATCCACCACGCGTCCTGGCGGAGCTCGGGGACCGTGTCGAGCGATATTCTCGTAAGGTCAAGACGGACGGCCACACCTGGGCCGTCCTGTGGTGCGCCGGCGCCGGTGTCGTCGGTACGACGGCCGCGGCTCTCGCCGCCGAGACGGCGTTCTTCGAGCGCCTCCTCCTTCTCCTCGGCAAACACCTCTCGGACGTGCCCGGCCAGATCCTTCTCGCCAGCTCGGCGGGAGGCGTCTATGGAGACAATCCCGCCCAGCCGTTGACGGAAGACTCTCTCTGCAGGCCGATTTCAGACTACGGCAGGAACAAGCTGCGGCAGGAACGGCTGCTGCAGGATTGGGCGAGCGAGCGCCCTCTGGTCTCCTCGCTGATCGCGAGAATCTCCAACCTCTACGGGCCAGGGCAAAACATGGACAAGCCCCAGGGCCTCATCGCACACATCTCCCGCAGCCTGCTCCACCACACCCCGGTCCACGTGTATGTCTCGCTCGACACGCTGCGCGACTACGTCTTCGCCTCGGACTGTGCGGCGCATCTCCTCCGCTGTCTCGACCGGCTTCGCCTCGGCCCCCGGACGCATATCGTCAAGATCTTCAGCGCCGGCGAGACGGTCACCATCGCGGGAATCATCGCCGCCTTCGCGCGAATCGCGAAGGGCCACCCGCGCATCGTGTGCGCGTCCGCCTCGGCCCGGTCGCTGCAACCGGTCCGGCTTCAATTCCAGTCCACCGTCTGGACCGATCTCCCGGCCCCCACCAGGACCAGTCTGCCGGTCGGCATCCAGCGTGTTCACCAGCACATGCTGTCTCTCTTCCAGCAGGGGCGCCTTCCACCTCCTCGGCCCCGGTAACTCGTCTTGGCGCGGGAGGGACTTACTGGCTCACTGCACCGACTGCCGTCGCTGCCATCCAGTCATCGAGACCCCAGCGGTACCTCCCGAGGCCCATTCCAATGACACCCGCGCGCACGCCCCCAGTGATCCGATCTGGGGCAGCATCTCTCACCGATAGACGCGCCTTGCCCCGGTAGAATCCGGTTACCGTGACCGCTTGGCCCTTACCGGTGACGCGGATCCGGATTTCGCCACCGTTTTGATGGTCGCCGAGGGGAACATCCGACCCAAGTTTCGTGCGAACACCGGCCACCACCTTGTAGAGGCGCAGGTAAAAGCCGTCCGAGCCGACGAGCGCCGCCGCGTAGTAGGTGGAAGAGGCCGCATCGTACCGGGCCGCTACGCCCATCTGCGGTTCGAGCGTGTAGGTCCCGCTGACCTCCATGATGGTACTCGTGGCCCACACCTCCATGTTCGGGTCCGGCAGGTCTGCCTCGACGCGGGCGCTCGACCACACCCGCTCGGTCACGAACACGCATTGCTGGCCGGAGACCCCCAAACCGCCCTCCAGCACGGTCCATTTCTGGCGCGGTCCAAGACCCGCAGAGGCTCCTTTGTTGAAGTTCTCGCTCAGGATGGGCACCTTTGCCACGGGGGGCGGAAGCGGCTGCGCGGGAATCGCCTTGATCGGTCCACCGTGCTGATAGAGGTAGTAGGCGTAAGGGGCGGACCGCGTGCCCACGCCTACCAGCGCCCCCACGCTCTCATCGAAGCCCCAGAGGCTCCCGCCGACGCTCGCGGGAACGCGCTCCCACTCCCATACTCCGGTGTCGACGTGGTAGATCCCCAAACCCTTGATGGGTCCACCCATGCTGGTGTTGTTCGGAACCAGCACGAGCCGCCTGATCGGGTCGAAGGCGAGATACACCTCTCCATCGTATGGAACGTACGGCCATGGGAGGAGGATGGTCTCCTGCGGATTGTCCCCCGACCGATCGAGCAACACCTTGAGGAGCTGCGGCCGCGGATCGTTGCGAATTCCATAGGGCTGAAGGAGATAGACCGCCCGGCCCACCTCATCGAGGACCGGCTGAGTACGGTGCGGTGACAGCGTATTGAGCCGATTCACCCGCCAGGTCTTCGTCTCCAGATTCATTCGCTCGAGCCCGACGCCGTTTCGTATGCGAAGGAGCTCGTCCTTGACCGAATCGATCAGGCCGAAAGGAGCGCCCTCGTCCCCGTCCCATCCACGGGGCGGTGGGACCATGACGGCCGGATCGTCAGGCCCGAGGAACTTGCCGGTGGCGAAGTCAAAGGCATAGCCGCCCCAGCCATCGACGGCACCGCATCCCGATCCAGTGCGCTGCGTGATGAAGTAAAAGCCCGGAGCCATCAGCGCTCGATTGCGCTTCTTGTCGAGCGCCCAGACGACGTTGTCGGGGCGGCCCGGCTGTGGCTCGCCGGGCACGCAGAAGGGCCGGACCGTAGCCCAGCGATCATGCGTCACGTCCAGCGAGATGATCTCCGTACCGGTGCCGTTGGCCTCCCCGGCCCGCGGCATGGAGACAGCCCGGTCACCGCCGGCAATGATCATCGCCTTGAGGCCGGGATGGTAGAACATACGGGTGTGCTTGGAGGGAGGGAGCCCTCTCACTTCGGGCGGCGGAAGCACCGCACTGTCGGACCATGGGCCTTGGTATGGCAGCGGCCGCTGCACCCATTGCCGGATGGGCAGTGGCTGACCCGGTGGGACGGTCACCGTGGTGGGCGCCGCCTCTGCCGTGCGCGACGGAGGAACCGCAGGCTGCTGTGACCCGGCGGGGCTGATCGCTACGCTCACGCTCGCGACTGCAACCAACAGGACATAGCGGATCAGGGAGCTCAGCATCGCGTATCAGCCAGCGTCTCACGGCGTCCCAGGGAGGTCAAACCTGGGCCGCCACCTCAAGGCTGGTGGATGATCTGATAGCGCCGGTAGACGATTCCACCGATCCAGGCGCCGAGACCAAGAATCAGCGCATCCCCGACACTGGGCGTGCGACCAATCGTGAGGAGCTGGGCCGCCTCCAGGGCCCCGCCCACGACCAATCCCGCGCAGGCCGCGCGCCATGGCGTCGAGCTCATGACCCATGAGAGCGAAAAGCCCCAGAAGCCCGAAAGGAGCAGCTTCTTCCACAGATCGAACAGCGCGCTCTGCGCGTCCGCGCGAGAGTAGCTGAGGAGCGGCATCCATTCGATGCGACCCACTTGAGTGGCGAATGCCGACGAGGATGTAGCTAACGCGAATGGAGTCAGCTCCGAATAGGCCAGCAGCAGCAGCGCGAGGACACCCAGGGCCCATTCGGGGCGCTTCCTGATCGGTTGCCACGCCATGAGGAGCGGAGCCAGCGTGACACCACAGACGGATCCGGCAGACGCCAGGAGCACGTTCTCCATATTGGGCAGACGGCCGACAACGAGCAGCTTGCCGGACTCCAGCGCGATGCTGAACGCGATCGCCCCAGCGACCGCCGCGGCGGCGGCCGTCAGGGTCGAGACATGACGCCTGAACGCAGAGCGGAGGAGGGCACCGAGTATCGCAAACACCACGGCCTCGTTCACGACGCGATCGAGCCAGAACGCCTGCGGCTCGCGAAACGGCATCCACTTCGCATGCGTGAGGTTGTGCCATGCCGTGGATACGTCGAGCGTTACCGCGAACGGATAGAAGGCATCGGAGCACAGCCAGACCGCCACCAGCGCGATCGGGACCAGGCCGGGCTCCGCGCGCACAACCCGCAGGCAGGCATTCACCTGCTTCCCATAGCGCTGAAGCAGATACGCCCCGACACCCCCAACCAGAGCCCCGAGAACGTCGAATTCAACGTCGATCGCGGATGATCGACGGCCCGCGGCGAACAACTGCCCCAGCTCGATAACCGCCGCAAACCCGAGCGCCAAGGCGCCGATGGCGCAAATCCGCCACGGCCAACTCCGGCCGAGAGCCCGACACTCGCTTCCCGCCAGCAGGAGGCCGAACGGGATGAAGAGCAACACATTGCTCACGACATCCGGAAGCGAGAAATTCTTCACCCCTGACTGGAACGGAAAGAGCTGCGCCTTGGCGAGATTGGAACGGACAAAGTCGGCATCAGCGCTGAAGCGAAACGGGATCAAAGAGCCGTAGACAACGATGCAGCACCAGACGACCAGCATGACTCGCCGGAGACGCGACCCCTCTCGCTCTTCGCCCGCCCCTACTCGGCTGCTCATACGTTCCCCCGGTGACGCTGTCCGCTGACACTCGCTGATGCACGTGACATCCTACCGCCTCTCTGTCGGGCAAGCTTTGCCAGCATGTCGATGTATTTTACAGATATGAACCAGCCAGGATGCATTCGAGTCTCAACCAATTGAAATCAGGAATTGTCTTAGAATGGCCCGGGCATTGCATGGGTATTGCGGCCACGTTTGGAAACGGCGTCATTTCCTCAGAGGGGAAGAAATGGTGAAGCACCGCCTCCTGTTCATCACCGCCATCGTCTTGCCGTGTTTGCTTCCCGCCGCGATCCTCCCGGCGGGCGCTCAGTCGCCACTCGAGGAGCAGCGGCAGAAGCAGGGGACGGCCCGTACGGGTACGCCCGCTCTGGCAGGTCGCGTAGTGGCCGTGCAGAACGGTGTCATCTACACCAGCATCGCCGCGGATTGGCCCTCCGCTGGAATCACCGACGGCACCGTGCTGCGAGTGCACCTGGCGGGCCGCATCCTCAACGCCCGCTTCCTGTCACCCGGCCACTACTCGCAGGTCGTGACCGACTCCGCGGCCCGGACAGATCTCGACGTGGACGTTGCCTGCACGATCGATCGTGACGGGTCTCTCGCCGTTGTCGGACTCTCCGGCAGCCTGCCCGAGTGGCTTGGCGTCAACTCCGGCTCACCCGTCAGCGTCGTGAAGCCATGACCTCAGCTTTGCAGAGCGTTCTGCGACAAGGTGGTATATCCCTTCTCGCTCTGACCGTCTTTGCCGGCTCGCTCCTCGGAACGGCCACTACATCGCACGCGCAGACCTGGACGGCCACATGGACCCAGAAGGGTTTCCCTGGCCCTTCCGGCAGGGGCTGGGTCGATATCACGTACGA
>Ga0326597_10001014_pt1 | contig 46901 bp, 42 predicted proteins | sample RVTome_12_FD_203789 | JGI IMG/M metagenome (GOLD analysis project Ga0326597, IMG submission 203789) | Soil microbial communities from uranium-contaminated site in the Upper Colorado River Basin, Wyoming, United States - RVT100D185 | ecosystem: Environmental > Terrestrial > Soil > Contaminated >...
CGCGTGGTCACGTAGTAAGTCAAGCCGATGAGTAAGCCCACGAGCAAGCGAGCACCGGCGCCGGCACTACGTAAGCCGCCGAACACGAACGGTAGCGCCAGGATCGTCATTAGAAGCGCCGAAACGACATCGGCCATTCGGGCCCAGTAGGCCGTGTGATAGCGCCGTGCATCCAAACCATTGGCCTCGAGATAAGCAATGTATCTCGTCAAGCTCTCCGTGCTGAGCAGATCCTGCCGAATTTCGGAGAGACTCAACAAATCCGGCATCAGTTCGTAATCTTTTACCGAAACCCGCTCAACAGAAGCGGAAACCTCCTGCGGGGCGAATGCCGTCTCCGCATAATTCGCGAGCATCCACCGATTGTTATTGTCGATCTCCGCAGAATCGGCGCGCGCAATTCGGGCGAGATCGCCGGCAGGATTAAACTCAAAGAAATAGATGCTACCGAACCCGAGTTGGCCCGATTCACGCCGAAAGCTAAATATGTTGGCGCCTTCCCTGAGCCAAATCGCGCGCGCGTTTGCAAGCGAGCCGCTCTCGAGCATCGCCTGTGCGCGAAGTTGCCGGCCGTAGGCGTCTAGCGACGGCGCGAAGGAGTTGCCGAGCATAGCCATCACTGTCGAAAGAATGAGTCCTGCAATTGCAACTGCGCCGAGCAAGCGCAGCCGCGAGACACCGCTCACGCGCATGACCACAAGCTCGTGATGCACGGCCAAGTTGCCGAGGCTGAGCAAGGCCCCGAGTAGCGCGGCCGCCGGCAGCATCGAAAAAATCAACCGCGGAGTTCGAAAGGCCACGTAGATCAGTGCATCCTCGAGGCGGTAGCGGGAAGTACCGATGTCGTCGAGTTGCCCGACGAACTCGACGAGTGTGACGACGCCGAGCAGCACGAACAGCACAATGCTTACGCCCTTGAGTACCGACACGACGATATAGCGGTCCAATAAATTCATGTGCCCGCCAACACCGGATCGGCCGTTCGAATTCGCGTAAGCGCCCCCGTTTCGCGCGCCAGCAGCGTTAGCCCGACGATACCCAGCAGGCCGTGCACCCACCACAGCCCCAACCATGTCGGCACATCGCCGCGCTCGACCCACAGGCGTGCGATCGCGAGCGTGTTCGCGTAGATGATATAGATGAGCATCCCAACCCCGAGCCGCGCGAAGCGGCCTTCTCTAGGGCGCGAGCGGCTCAGCGGCACCGCCAACAGCATGAGTGCAAATAGCGACAGCGGGCCTGAGATTCGCGCTTGCAGCTCCGCCTGATCCAGCGGATCGGATGACCGCCACAACTGCTCGCTCGGTTTGATCTCGACCGGGATCGACTCAGCCTCGACGTCACGCCGCTGCACGGGAATACCATGCTCGCCAAAATCGACGATCCGAAAATCGCGTGTGCCGGGCCTTCCTTCGTAGCGGCGTCCATCGTAAAACACGAACGACACTCCGCCGCTACTGTCCTGCACACGCCGGCCTCGATCCGCCAAAATCACGACAACCCGATCCCGATCTTCGTGCTCCACGAACACATCGCGGATCTCGGTATCGACAACCTCTCTGGCGTAAATTACCGTGTCACCCGAATCAGGGGTCGTGAACTGCCCTGCTTCAAGCACACCAAGCTGCAATTCTTCCGCCGCTTGTGTCCGAATCATCTCGATTTGCCGCGACGCGTCGGGCGTCTTTACGAGCGCTAGCCACGCGAGTCCTGCCGCGAGGATCGTAGCAAGTAAGGTTATAGGTACGAGCAATCTTGCCGGGCCGACGCCGCACGCAGCCATAGCGGCCATCTCCGAATCACGATTGAGCCGCGCCAGCGCGAGCATGATCCCGAGAAAAAATCCGATCGGGGTCAGTACCGTAACGTAGCGCAGCGACGTGAGCGCAAGCACCGCGAACACGGCGTCCCTGGGCAGAAGATCCGCCGCCGCATCGTCCAGTATCTCTGCAAACTGATTCGTCATGAGTATGACGAATAGGACTAACGTAACGGCCAGCCAGGCGCCGAGCGTCTCTCTGAATACGTAGCGACCGATCAGATTCAATGGCGCAGAAGTTTTTCAGTAGGCTGGGTGAATCGAGTACACTTAGCCGCTCAATTCGTGACGGCTGCGACACGATACCACAAGCCGCTGACCAGTCAGCCTGCCACGCAGATCGGGCCCGGCTCACGCCGCCTATCGGGAGCAGCGAAACTGGGGAGACACGCATGGACTTTCCGATCAAAACAGGCGCCCCGGCACGGCAAAAAACTGCATGCGCTGTCGTGCCTGTGTTTACGGGTAAGGCCTTCACGGGACCGGTGCGCGACATTGATGCAGCGTGCGGAGGTCTTTTGCGTGAGCTCGTGCGCTCCGGTGACGCCGCGACTGAACTCGGACGCTGCATGATGGTTCCGCGCTTGCCGCGCGCCTCCGCGGCACGTGCACTCCTGGTCGGCTGCGGGAAGCCGGGAGATTTCACGGCCAAGCGTTACAAGCACGCCGCGGCCGCGGCCGCTCAAGCATTGAAGCTCGCAGGCGTGACCGAGGCCATTAGCTATCTACCAGCCGTGGCACCGCGAGACCTCGATCCTTATCACGCCGCGCGGCTGCTCGTGGAAACCACGACCGGTGTTTGCTATGAATTCGCCGAACTGAAATCCAAGCCAGGCGCTAAACGCAAAAAGCTTGCGAGGCTTGGTATCGGCGGCATCGATAAACACTCGCTCGACGATATACGCACGGGCATCAAACATGGGCGCGCAATTTCCGTTGGCACGAATCTCGCTAAAGACCTCGGTAACCGGCCGCCGAATGTCTGCACGCCGACGCATCTCGCCGAAGCAGCGCGAACGATCGCGAAGCAGTACGCCAAAATCAAGGTCGAGGTTTTGAACGAGCGCGAGATGAAGCGACTGAAAATGGGCGCCCTGCTGTCGGTAACTCAGGGCGCCACGGAACCGGCCCGGTTGATAGTCATACACTATCAAGGTGCGAACGCACGCCAAGCGCCCGTGGCACTTTGCGGGAAAGGCGTCACCTTCGATACCGGCGGTATCTCGCTTAAACCGCCACCAAAAATGGACGAGATGAAATTCGATATGTGCGGCGCAGCGGCTGTCATCGGCACGATGGCCGCGCTCGGTGAGGTACAGCCAGCGATCAACGTCGTCGCTATTGTCCCGGCATGCGAAAACATGCCCTCAGGCGAAGCCACACGACCGGGAGATATCGTCACGACGATGTCAGGCCAAACGGTCGAAATCCTCAATACCGACGCCGAAGGCCGGCTAATACTTTGCGACGCAATGACCTACGCGAAGCGCTTCAAGCCTCGCTACCTCCTCGACGTAGCTACGCTGACGGGCGCATGCGTCGTTGCGGTCGGTAACGTCTATACAGGTCTGTTCAGCAACGATGACGAACTCGCTGACGCTTTGCTCGCGGCCGGCCGGCGATCGCTGGATTTCGCCTGGCGCTTACCCGCCGACGAAGAATACGGTGAATCGCTCAAGAGCAACTTCGCCGACTTCGCCAATGCCGGTAGCCGCGAGGGCGGCGCGAGCGTCGCAGCGAATTACCTGTCACGTTTCGTCGAGGATACGCCCTGGGCTCACCTGGATATCGCGGGAGTGGCCTGGAAGGCGAACGCCGACAAAGGCGCAACCGGACGCGCGGTGCCGCTACTCACGGATTTCTTATTGAATCTCTGAGCGGGTGACACGAGTCGATTTTTACATCCTGCCCGAGAACTCGGCGGAAGCCCGCCTGAGGTTCGCTTGCCGGCTAGCCGACAAGGCTATGCAGCAGCGTTTACGGGTGTTTCTCCTCGCCGCTTCCGAGGCCGAGGCGGTCAAGCTCGACGAACTGCTGTGGACGTTCTCGCAGAACAGCTTCATTCCGCATCGCCTCGCGTGGCACAGTGCGCGGGAGCCGGCTACGGAGCCCGTCGTCATCGGCTGCGAGGAACGCAATGAGCCCGAGGCAGCGGCAAAACCCGTCGAGACCCACTGGGACGTGATGATCAATCTCACGAGCGAGGTGCCGGAGTCATTCGGACGCTATGAGCGGCTCGCTGAACTCGTCGATGCCGATCCGGCTCGCCGCGAGCACGGCCGCGCTCGGTATCGATATTATAGGGACCGCGGTTACGAGCTGAAGACTCACCAACTTTGAGGGCAGCATGAGCAACGACAACGCATATCCGGCGGACATACCTGTGCTGACCGATGTCATCACAGAGCAGGACGAGAATGGACTTGGCACGGCGACCCCTAATGTCGATCACGCCGCACTGATCGCAGAGTTGCAGACGCAACTGGCATCCGGTGCCTATACGCTCACCGAAGAGCTCCTGCATACTGCGTTCGCGGAACTGGAAGCGACCGTCTTCAAACAGATCACGATCAAGCTGCGCCAGGAACTGCCCGAACTCATCGACCGAATCCTCAGAGAACATCTCGGCGATGAATCCGAAAGTTCCTAACGACGAGTAATTTATGGCTCGACCGTATCAGCCCGCGGAGCTGGAGACCCGCCACTACCAGCGCTGGGAAGCTGCCGGCTATTTCGCACCCACTGGCGATGGCGAACCCTATTCGATCGTGATTCCGCCGCCTAATGTGACGGGCACTCTGCACATGGGACATGCCTTTCAGGACACCATCATGGATGCGCTGACGCGCTACCACCGCATGCAGGGACGCAGAACACTATGGCAACCGGGCACCGATCACGCCGGCATCGCGACCCAGATGGTTGTCGAGCGCTTACTCGGCGCCGAAGGCAAGCGCAAACACGAGCTCGGCCGCGAGGCCTTCGTCGAGCGTGTTTGGGCTTGGAAAAAGCAATCGGGCGACCGCATTTCACAACAGCTGCGCCGGCTCGGCAGCTCGCTGGACTGGTCGCGCGAACGTTTCACGATGGACCCAGAGTTATCCCGGGCCGTCATCGAAGTATTCGTGAGGCTCTACGATGAAGGCCTGATTTATCGCGGCAAGCGCCTGGTCAATTGGGATCCGGTCTTGCACACGGCTCTCTCGGACCTCGAGGTGTTGCCCACCGAAGAGCGGGGTAAGCTTTGGCGATTCCGCTATCCGCTGGCGGCCGGCGGCGGTTACCTCGTCGTCGCCACGACTCGGCCGGAAACCATGCTCGGCGATACGGCAGTCGCCGTGCACCCAGATGACCCCCGTTATCGCGACTTGGTCGGTCAGGCAATCCGGCTGCCACTCGCCGAGCGCGAAATTCCGATCATCGCCGACACGTACGTCGATCCCGAGTTCGGCACCGGCTGCGTCAAGATCACCCCGGCGCACGATTTCAACGACTACGAAGTGGGTCGCCGTCACGAGCTGGCGATGATCAACATCTTCGATCCCGACGCCCAGCTCAACGATGCGGTTCCCGAACGCTACCGCGGACTCGATCGCTTCGATGCGCGCAAGCAAATCATCGCGGACCTCGACGCCGAGGGACTGCTGGACGGTATCGACGATCACACTTTAATGGTGCCGCGTGGCGATCGCAGCGGCGCCGTCGTCGAACCGCTGCTGACGGATCAATGGTACGTCCGCGTCAAGCCGCTTGCCGAACCCGCCATCGCGGCCGTGACCAGCGGCGCGATCCGCTTCGTGCCAGAAAACTGGTCGAAAACGTACTTTGAATGGATGCGCAAGATCGAGGACTGGTGCATCTCGCGGCAACTCTGGTGGGGCCACCGGATTCCGGCCTGGTACGACGAGGCCGGCAACATCTACGTCGCCGGCAGCGAGGCTGAAGTACGCGCGAAGCACGCCCTGGACGACGCCATTACGCTTCGCCAGGACGAAGATGTCCTCGATACCTGGTTCTCGTCCGCGCTCTGGCCATTCTCGACCTTGGGTTGGCCCCAAACGACGCCGGAGCTCAAAACTTTCTATCCCACGGCCGTGCTCGTGACGGGCTTCGACATTATTTTCTTCTGGGTCGCGCGGATGATCATGCTGGGCCTGAAGTTCATGGGCACCGTGCCGTTCAAGGAAGTCTATATCCATGGCCTCGTCCGCGACCAGGACGGTCAAAAGATGTCCAAAAGCAAGGGCAATGTCCTCGATCCGATCGACCTCATCGACGGCGTCGGTCTCGCCACGCTGCTCGATAAGCGTACCGAAGGCATGATGCAGCCGCACCTGCGGACTAAAGTCGAGCAAGCGACGCGGCGCGAGTTTCCCGATGGCATCCAAGCCTTCGGCGCCGACGCGCTCAGAATGACTTTCGCCGCACTTGCGACGACCGGCAGAGATATCAATCTCGATCTCGGCCGCGTGGAAGGTTACCGAAATTTTTGCAACAAACTTTGGAACGCTGCGCACTATGTTCTAGGCAACTTAGGGGACTCGCTTGACGGCGATGCCAGTTACAGCACCGCGGACCGCTGGATTCGATCGCGGCTCGGTGAAACGATCGAAACGGTGCACGCGAGCTTCGCGAGCTACAGATTGGACCTCGCCGCGCACGCACTTTACGAATTTACTTGGCACGAGTTCTGCGACTGGTACCTCGAGCTGACCAAACCGGTCCTTACCGACGCGGCCGCGCATCCGGCCGCGATCCTGGGGACCCGCCAGACGCTGGCCGAGACTCTCGGCAGCATTCTGCGGCTACTGCATCCGCTGATGCCGTTCGTTACCGAAGAATTATGGCTCGAGCTATGCGCGAAGACGGGGCGCACGAGCGCAACGATCATGCTCGAACCCGTTCCTGATACAGACGAATTCACGCGAGATTCCAGCGCGTGCGAAGAGATCGCGTGGATCAAGGATTTCGTGATCGGGATTCGCCAGATTCGCGGCGAAATGAACATCAGCCCCGCTAAGCGGTTACCGATATTGCTCGCCGGCCTCGATGCACGCGACGAGCAACTTCTGCTGCAGCATCGCGACTACCTCCAAGCACTCGCGCGTCTGGAATGTATTAATCCCGCAGCAGACACGGCAGCCGAGAGCGGCGTCGCAACGGCACTGGTTCGCCAGTTTCGTATCCTCGTGCCGCTCGCCGGTCTGATTGATCTCGACGCCGAGCGTGCGCGGCTGGAGAAGCAGCGCGAGCGCGTCCAGCGGGATCTGGGCAAAGCCGAAGCGAAGCTCGCCAACCGCAATTTCGTGGCGAACGCGCCCGCTGCCGTCGTTCAAAAGGAGCGCGATCGTGCCGCCGACCTGAGCACGCAGCTCCAGACGCTCGATCAGCAGCTCCGCCGGCTCTAGCATCGCATACGCGCCCTGCGGCTCGCGCCCGCACGGGCGAATCTGCAGACTAAGTCACAATTAACGTCAAACGGGCTGTCCTCGCGGGGTTATTTGCGAGAATATTCAAAACCATGGCGACCTCAACTCTCCGAACAGCAGTTTCCGGCCTCCCTGATCCCGCGGCCCTCGCACACCCCGTGCTGGACGCGCTCAATACGATCATCGTCGGCAAGCCGAATGAGCTCAAACTGTGCCTGGCGTGCCTGCTGGCGCGCGGCCACCTTCTGATCGAGGACCTGCCTGGCGTCGGCAAAACGACGCTCGCGCACGCGCTCGCCAAGGTTCTCGATCTCAGTTACCAGCGCGTGCAATTCACGAGCGACTTGCTGCCCGCCGACGTCACGGGGGTGTCGATATTCCGCCGCGATACCGGCCACTTCGAGTTCCACAAGGGCCCAATCTTTGCGCAGCTCTTACTGGCCGACGAGATCAATCGTGCGACGCCGAAGGCGCAAAGCGCACTGCTCGAGGCGATGGAAGAGCGGCAAGTCACGGCCGACGGATCCACGTATGCGCTGCCGATCCCTTTTTTCGTCGTCGCGACGCGTAACCCGACCCAGCAAATCGGTACGTTTCCACTGCCCGAGTCGCAGCTCGACCGTTTCCTCATGCAGATCACGCTCGGCTATCCGGGGTCGGCGGAAGAACGCCAACTGCTGGCGAACGGCGACCGCCGCGATCTCGTGGAAGAACTGCCGGCGCTGCTTAGCGTCGAGACGCTTCTAAACCTCCAAAACGCCGTCACGAAGGTGCATTTATCCGAAGCGCTTCTGGACTATGTCCAGGCCCTTGTCGCGCACACGCGCGATTCCGGCGAATTCGTCGCCGGGCTCTCGCCCCGCGGCGCAATTGCGATCGTGCGTGCAAGCCAAGCCTGGGCCTTGATGTCCGGACATGACGGCGTTTACCCCGAGGACGTGCAGGCAATCCTGCCAAGCGTCGTGGCCCACCGGCTTGAGCCGGCACAAGGCCGGGAGAACAATGCGTTGAGTGCCGGGCTGACCGTCCTCGATGCTGTCCCAGTCACGTGAGCCTCGGCCGCCAGGGGAAGCTCGCTCGCGCCAACATCGGATCCATGCTCGCTGCCCCACAACTTTGGCTGCGCTCCAGCGCAGCATCATGGGCGCAACGACGGCAGGGCCAGGATTCACTTGCCGTCACCCTCGAGAAACGCCGCATCTATATTCTGCCGACGCGGTTCGGGCTGGCGTTCGGCTGCACGATATTCGCCATGCTCCTCGGCGCACTCAACTACGGCTCGAGCTTAGGCTTCGCCCTGACCTTCCTGCTGGCGGGTCTCGGCATCGTCATCATGCGCCACTGTCACAACAATCTGCGGGACTTGCACGTACGCTTTATCGGCGCGCAACCGGCTTTTGCCGGGGGTGCCGCGGTGTTTCGGTTTGCCTTGCACAATGACGCGCGGTCCGACCGCTTTGAGATCACATTGGCGCCGGCCGGGGAGGAATCCGATTCGCAGGATATCCCCGCGGAACAGACCCGGACGTTCACGTTAACCGTGCCGAGCGGGGAGCGCGGCCTGCTGCTGCTCGGGCGGTTCAGCGTCGCGACGCGCTATCCGGGCAACCTGTTTCGGGCGTGGACCTGGATGCACATGCGCGCGACCTGCGTGATCTACCCTCGCCCTGCGCCGCGCGGCCGGCCGCTGCCGAACGATGCTGGCGGCGAAGGTCAGCTCGGTAGTCTCGAACACGGTGACGCCGACTTCATCGGGCTACGGGCTGCCGTCCCAGGCGACCCACCACAGCGCATCGCGTGGAAGGCTTTCGCGCGCAACGACGAGCTCATGGTCAAGCAGTTCTCCGCCGGCGCGCAACAGGCGCGCATGCTTTCGTGGGACAGCCTGGCGAACCTCGAAACTGAAGAACGCTTGGCGCAACTCACGCGCTGGTGCCTCGATGCCGCCGAGCGTAACCTGAGTGTCGGACTCGCACTGCCTGACCGGGTGGTACCGGTAGGACGTGGCCTCAAACACCTGCACGAATGCTTACGCGCGCTAGCACTGTTCGAGGATCCGGCCGAATGACGGCCGCCGTCGCCTCGCGGCCAGTGTCGGACACGGCGGACCGCCTGCTGTGGACGGCCGGTATTGCCGCCGGTGCGAGTCTGCCGCATTGGCCGACCCTGCCCGTCTGGGTCCCGGTGCTGCTCTGTTTGAGTATCGCTTGGCGGCTTGCCGGGGCAATGTTTCGCTGGCCGCTACCGAATATGGCCGCGCGCGTCGCACTGGCGATTTTGAGCTTCGGCGCGGTTCTCGCCCAATATCGCACGATCAACGGCCTCCAAGCCGGTACCGCGTTACTCGTGGTCATGGTGGCGCTCAAGTTTCTCGAGTCGCGCACGTCGCGCGACCAGATGGTGCTGATCATCATCGCGTACTTCCTGCTGTTTGCGAGCCTACTAGTAGACCGCGGCGTGCCGATGGTGCTGTATCTACTCGGCTTCGTCTGGTTTACGACCGTCGGCTTGCTGCAGCTTGGCCGGCGCGGCCCGCTCCTGGCCAATCTGGATACCGCCAAACGCGCCGGCCGCTTACTGCTCCAGGCATTGCCGATCATGCTCGTGCTGTTTATCTTTTTCCCGCGCCTGCCCGGCCCGCTTTGGGGCATTCCAGGCGCGACGAGCAGCGCGCGCAGCGGTCTGACTGACAGCATGAGTCCCGGGGATCTCACCGAACTGGGCCTTTCCGACGAAGTTGCGTTTCGCGTGGAGTTTTTCGGTCGCCCGCCCGGGCCCGATCGGCTCTATTGGCGCGGCCCGGTCCTCGCGAAGTTCAACGGACGCACTTGGTCCACCGACGGCCCCGGGATGCGCCCAGGCATGGTCGACCTGTTGGAGTTCCGCGGCGAACCGATCAACTACCGCGTCATGCTCGAGCCGCATGATCGACACTGGGTCTTCGCGCTCGATATGCCGGCGGAATGGACCGACGACCGCAACATCGTCATGGAAAGCCGATATCAGCTTGTCCGGTTTCCACGCTCGATCCGATCGCGCTTCGATTACGAGGTGACCTCCTACCCCGAGTACCGCACGCATGACGAGCTGACGGATCGCCTGCGCGAGTACTATCTGCGCTTGCCCGCGGACAGCAACCCCCGCAGCCGTGCGCTCGCCGAGCAGTGGCGCCGGGAGACCACGAGCAGTCGCGAAATCATCGACAAAGCGCTTGCGATCTTTCGCACCGAGCTGTTCTTCTACACATTGACTCCGCCGCCTCTAGGTGCACACACGGCTGACGAGTTCCTGTTCCAAACCCGCGAAGGATTTTGCGAGCACTATTCCTCCGCTTTCACCATCTTGATGCGCGCCGCTGGAATCCCGGCGCGGGTGGTAACGGGTTACCAAGGCGGCGAGCTCAATCCGCTCGGCGAGTACTACATCGTCTATCAGTCCAATGCGCACGCCTGGACCGAAGTTTGGCTGGAGGACGAAGGCTGGATACGCGTCGATCCGACAGCCGCGGTTGCGCCGGACCGGATCAGCTCGGGCCTGTCGGGGCGATCCCTAGCCGGCGAGCAGATCCGACGCGGCACCTTGGATAATTTTCCTTGGCTGCGGCAAGTGCTGCTGGCCTGGGACGCTGCGAACACCTCCTGGCACGCCTTCGTCATTGGCTATGGCCCGAATCTCCAGCGCGCCTTGCTCGAGCGGCTAGGTATCTCGCGCCCGCATTGGACCAAGCTCGCAATACTCGCCGTCGCGACCGTGGCGCTAGTTTCGGCGCTGCTGGCATTTTATCTGCGCTGGGCCTCGCACGCGAAACGTCCGCGCGACCGCGCAACCGCATTATTCGCGAGATTCTGCCGGAAGGTCGAACGCGCCCATGTACGTCCGCGGGCACCCACCGAGGGCCCGCTCGATTTCGGCACTCGCGCTGCCGCAGCATTGCCCACTGCGGCGACCCAGATCGACGCCATCACGCGCGCCTACCTGCGAACTCGCTACGAGCCAGCCCCGGGACTGGAGCCTCTGGAAAGATTGCGCACGCTCGTGCGCACCTTCAAGGCAGCGCCGACTCGCTGAGTCCAGCCCGGCGCGATCAGCTGCTCGCGCTATGCTCGCGCGTCGAGCGAAACTGCAGATCCGGCCATCGTTCCTCGGTCAATCGCAAGCTGACCATGCTCGGAGCGAGATAGACGAGTTCGCCCGAATGATCTTCCGCGAGATTTACCTTGAGCTTGTTCTTGAATTCGTCGAGGCGTTTCGCGTCGTCGGCAGCAACCCAGCGGGCGGTTGCGATACCGACTCCCTCGAATTGACAGTCGACGCCGTATTCATCGCGCAATCGAAAAGTCGCAACGTCAAACTGGAGCGGTCCTACGGCACCGAGAATCAAATCGTTGCTCAGGAGCGGGCGAAACAGCTGCGTCGCGCCCTCTTCGCACAGTTGATCGAGGCCTTTGCCTAGCGCCTTTAATCGCAGCGGATCCTTGAGTACAGCGCGCCGAAAAAGCTCTGGCGCGAAATTCGGGATTCCCGTAAACGCGAGATCTTCGCCTTGCGTGAACGAGTCGCCGATATTGATCGTGCCATGATTGTGTAGCCCGATGATGTCGCCTGCGTAGGCTTCATCAATATGCTGGCGATCGGCGGCCATGAACGTAATAGCCTCGCCAACTCGAATTTCGCGTTGCAGACGCGTGTGATAGAGGCGCATGCCCGGCACGTAAGTCCCCGAGCAAACCCGCATGAACGCGATACGATCGCGATGGGCCGGGTCCATATTTGCTTGAATCTTGAAAACGAAGCCCGACAATGCGGGCTCACCCGGTTCGACGATCCTTGTGCGGGTGGCCCGCGGTCGCGGACTAGGTGCATGCTCGATGAACGCATCCAACAGCCTCTTGACACCGAAATTATGGATGGCAGCGCCGAAGAACACGGGCGTTTGCCGCCCGTCCAGATAGCGCTCGAGGTCGAACCGCGGACTTGCACCCCGGATAAGCTCGATTTCCTCGCGTAATTGCTCGGCCATTTTGCCGAGCGCCGCTTCTGCCTGCGCCGAGGCGATACCTTCGATCCGAGTCGTGTCACGCACACGGCTGGAATCGCCCCGTTGATGGAGATAGATGCAATCTTCGCGGAAGTCGTAAATCCCCTTGAATTCGCGCCCCATCCCGATCGGCCAGGTCACCGGCGCGCACTCGATCTTGAGTATCGTTTCGATCTCATCGAGCACCTCGATGGGCTCGCGGCCGTCGCGGTCGAGTTTGTTGATGAAACTCATGATCGGCGTACTGCGTAACCGGCAGACTTCCATGAGCTTGATCGTTCGCTCCTCCACACCTTTGGCGGCATCGATGACCATCAATGCGCTATCGACCGCGGTCAGCACTCGATAGGTGTCTTCGGAAAAATCCTCGTGCCCTGGTGTGTCGAGCAAGTTGACGACGCTATCGCGGTAGGGAAATTGCATCACCGAAGAGGTCACCGAGATGCCGCGTTCCTGCTCCAACTGCATCCAGTCTGCGGTCGCGTGTCGCCGTGCCTTGCGCCCTTTGACGGCTCCGGCCATCTGAATCGCGCCGCCGAATAGCAGCAGCTTCTCAGTCAACGTCGTCTTGCCGGCATCAGGATGCGAGATGATCGCAAAGGTGCGACGCTTCAGGTGCTCTGACATGACGGGGAAACCGGCGGTTTGAGGGCTCAGTCGGTATCTGCGTAAGTTGCGGCGAAGATCACCGCATCTTCACGGCCGCGATCGGCTTGGTAATACGATGGGCGGCGGCCGATCAGCTTGAACCCCAAGGATCGGTAGAGCGCGATCGCGACGTAATTGGACGGGCGCACCTCGAGAAATATGGTCTCGACTCCAGCGTCACGCGCTTGGCCGAGCGCGGCGACCAGCAGTTGGCGGCCGTACCCAAGCCGCTGGCAGCTTGGGTGAATGCAAATGTTAAGCAAATGGGCCTCGCCGGCCGCAATTGACATTATGCAATAACCGCAAAGCTCTCCGGAGACATCGAGCACGAGATTCTGGTAGCCGGCTAGTAGGCAGTCCCGGAAAATGCCCAAGCGCCACGGAAATTGGTAGCTCGCAGTTTCTACATCGGCAACGGCATGCAGATCCGCCGGGCGCATGGCCCTGATCTGAATCCGAGGCATCACTGCTGCGTTCATGGGGCCTCTCCGAGTATCCGGGTCACGAGCACGAGATCTTCCCAGGCCTTGGCCTTCGCGAGGGGGCTGCGCAACAAGTAAGCCGGGTGGTAACTGGCGACGAGCGCAATCCCTGTGCTGCCGTAGCTGTGGACCGTGCCTCGGAGCCTACCGATGGGCCGATCCGACTGCAATAGCCACTGCGCGGCGATACGACCGAGCGCCAGGATGACCTTGGGTTCGATCAGCTCGATTTGCCGCGTAAGGAACGGGCTGCAGGCCGCAGCTTCCTCAGGCTTCGGATCGCGATTGTTCGGCGGCCGGCATTTGAGAATATTCGCGATGTAGACATCGTCGCGGGCCAATTGGATGGCGCCGAGCATCGCATTGAGTAACTGTCCGGCCCGCCCGACGAATGGCTCCCCTTGGCGGTCTTCGTCGGCGCCTGGGGCTTCGCCGATGATCAGCAACTCGGCGTGCGCGTTGCCGACGCCGAAAACCGTCTGCGTGCGGCTCCTATGCAGCACACATTGCGTACAAGCGGGTACGGCTCGCGTGAGGGATTCCCAAGAAGCCTGGTCCGGCAAGTGTAGGCCGCTGTCCGGCAGCGACGCCGAACGCAGCCGCCAAACCGGGATGCCAATCGTGCGTAGATATTCGTCACGCAGCTGAGCCATCGCGTGCTAGGGGCTATTTAGTCTTTGCAAGCTTGCTTGCGGCATGACGATGCTTCCACAGCCACATGCCCGGCGCCGAGGTCGCGTAGACGAAGAACAGCGCGAACAAGACGAGCGGCGGGTTGACTGCAACCACGATCAGCACGAGCGGAATTAGCAGCAGGTTTGCAAACCGCACGCGGCTACTCAAATTGAAGTCCTTGAAACTCGGATAACGAAAATTCGACATCATCGCTAAGCCGGTGCATGCAGTAATCACGAGCGCCGCAACGAGTGCGACTATGCCGTCGATCTGGTACTCAATGCTGATCCAGACCATTGCGGCAAGACCCGATGCCGCTGGCGGGCTCGGCAGTCCTTGAAAGTAGTGCTTGTCGTCTACGGCCAAACTCGTATTGAACCGTGCGAGACGAAATGCGGCTGCAACTGTGAACAGGAAAGCCGCAAGCCAACCGAGCCGGCCCCAGAGTTCCCCGTACTCGGCAAAAGTCTCTACGCCCCATTGATAAGCGACGATCGCCGGCGCCAACCCGAAAGACACCATATCGGCCAAGCTATCAAACTCTTTGCCGAAATCGCTTTCGGTGCTCGTCATTCGCGCGACGCGGCCGTCCAAGCCATCGAGAAACATCGCGACATAGATCGCCCAAGCAGCACCGAGAAAGTTACCGTCGATCGCCGCGACAATGGAATAGAATCCGGCGAACAGTGCGCCGGTCGTCAAAAGGTTTGGTAAGAGATAGATGCCGCGCCGCGGCCTTTTTTTTACGTCGCTGTCTGGCATTTTCGCTAAACTGCCGCCCTGATTGAGGCGCTCAATGCTGCTGCAATTAGACAACCGAAGCAATGCTTTCTGTCGCGAGGTCTGAGAAACTACGTGATATGCGGCTCACAAATCTACCCTTCAATACATTCAAGGATACCCCGGCCGACGCCGAAGTCATCAGCCATCAGCTCATGTTGCGCGCTGGAATCATCCGGCGCCTGGCGTCCGGGCTTTACACCTGGCTGCCCATGGGACTGCGAGTCCTGCAGAAGGTGCAGACCATCATTCGCGAAGAGATGAACCGCGCGGGTGCCGTGGAGTTGCTGATGCCGATCGTGCAACCAGCCGAACTCTGGGAAGCATCGGGGCGCTGGAATGACTTCGGCCCGGAGCTCTTGAGGCTCAAAGACCGTCACGATCGTTCATTCTGCCTCGGACCGACTCATGAGGAAGTCATCACTGACCTCGCGCGCACAGAGCTCAACAGTTATCGCCAACTCCCCGTGAATTATTATCAAATCCAAACGAAATTTCGCGATGAGATCCGACCGCGCTTCGGCGTAATGCGCGCGCGTGAGTTCACGATGAAGGATGCTTACTCTTTTCATCTCGATGAGGCCTCGCTGCAGGAAGGCTATCTTGCAATGCGCGAGGCCTACACGCAGATCTTCACGCGCTTGCAGCTCGATTTTCGCATCGTTCAGGCCGACCCCGGCGCAATCGGCGGCAATCGCTCGGAGGAATTTCATGTCCTGGCGGATTCTGGCGAAGACGCGATCGCATACTGCGAAGCCGATGGCTTCGCTGCGAATGTCGAAACGGTGTCCCTACCCCCGCCGTCCAGCACCCGTCCAGCGGCGAGCACGGACTGCGAAGAGATTGCAACACCGAACGTGCGCAGCATCGATGAGCTCAGTTTCTTCCTCGGGGTCGAGCCGCAGCAGTGCCTCAAGATGCTGCTCGTCGCCGGCCGCGATGTCCCAGCGGTCGGGCTGCTGTTGTGCGGACACCACGAGCTCAATCGGCTCAAGGCGGAAGCCTTGGCCGAAGTTGCAGCACCGTTGCGCCTGCTCAATGCGAAGGAGGTCGAGGCCGCAACCGGCTGCGAGCCCGGCTTCGCCGGCCCGCGGGGGCTCGACATTCCGCTGGTTGCGGATCAGGACGCCGCGCAGCTCGCCAACTTCGTCTGCGGGGCCAACCGTAAGGACTTCCATCTACGTGGCGCCAATTGGGAGCGCGACGTACCGCTACCAAGAGTCGCCGATCTGCGCAACGCCGTCAGTGGCGATCCCAGCCCGTCGGGTGGCGGTGCGTTGAGTATTGCGCGAGGAATTGAAGTCGGTCACATCTTTCAGCTCGGAAGCAAATACAGTGATGCCATGGAGGCGACGGTACTCGATAACGACGGTAAATCCTGCGCGATGCAGATGGGCTGCTATGGCATTGGGGTAACCCGCGTCGTAGCCGCTGCGATCGAGCAAAATCACGACGATCACGGCATTATCTGGCCATCGGCGATCGCCCCTTTCGATATCGTCCTAATACCGATCAATATGGACAAGTCCTACCGCGTCAAGGAAGCCGCCGAGACCCTGTATGCAGAACTGGAGTCTGCTGGCCACGAAGTCTTGTTCGACGATCGCCCGCAACGGCCTGGGTTCAAATTCGCTGATGCCGACCTGCTCGGTATCCCGCACCGCGTCGTCCTCACCGAAAAAGGCTGGGACGAAGGCCAGATCGAATACAAACACCGTGCCGGTAGCGATCCCGAGATGCTGACTGTTACAGCGCTGCGCGAGCGCCTGTCCTAGCCGATGAGGGCGACACCGATACAAACTGCCGGGCTCGTACTGAGCGGCGTCATTGTGCTCACTGCGGCGTTCGGCCAGACAGCTGTGCCGTCGGACGCCCGCTCGGGCCCGGATCCCGAGCTTCGCAAGATCCTAATTCAGGCGGTTGCAGGAGCGCAGAGTTTCGAGGACCGGTTTGCAGCTGAGGTTTGGCTGACGGACATGTCGCGACGCCTCGCCCGCCAGGTCCCCGCAGTCGACGAACGCCTGGAGATACTGAAGATCGTCCATTTCGAAGCGACGCGCAGCGGCGTTGCCCCCGAGCTCGTCCTTGCGGTCATGGACGTTGAAAGCAATTTCGACCGCTATGCGATCTCCTCGGCCAGCGCACTGGGCCTGATGCAGGTCATGCCGTTTTGGGTTGCGGAAGTCGGCCGCGACGACAAAAACGCGCTCTTCGACATCCGCTTCAACATTCTGCTCGGCTGCCGAATTCTCAAATACTATCTGGACCTCGAAGGCGGCGATTTAGTCCGTGGCTTGGGTCGCTATAACGGCAGCCTCGGCCGCCGCGCGTACGCGGACCGCGTCATCGAACGGCTGCGTACGAAGTGGTTTCGCTCGTAGCGCGCGAAGGCGCGGCTCGAACTCGCCACTTTTACCATTCAGCGAACCGCGAATCCCGGCGCCTCTGGCGCCTCACACTCTGCGACCGTAACGCTCGTTACGCGCGCAGCGGGCGGCCCCGCCCAGAGCCAGTTACAAAAATCCGCGACGGCCTCCGGCGTACCGGCGGCGATGACTTCGACGCGGCCATCGGGTAGATTCCTGGCCCAGCCGTCGAGTTCCAAGCGCTCGGCTTCGCGGCGGGCGCTCGAACGGTACCAAACGCCCTGGACGCGTCCGGCGACGAAACATCGTACGGCGCGCCGCCCAGGGTTCACTGTAGCGCTTTAATTCTCGACCGGCTGATTCGCTGCCTGGCTCGCCTGTAAAGCGTAGATGGCACGCGTTCTGGCACGAATCGCATCGCCGCGCGCGAGGCTGTAGTTGCCTTCCCGAATACGCTCCTCAGCCTGCAAAAGATACCGGCGTGCTTCGCCAAGCGTCTGCGGGGCAAGTTGTTCAGCATCGGCCAGCTCGGCCGCGGCAATCGCCTGGCGCGCATCACTCATCTCCTGGATCGGGGGAGACGCCGCGCAAGCCGCTAGCCAGATGCCCAGCAGCCAAACACATAGCCCAATGGTGACTCGCTTCGAGTTCATTCTTATGCTTATGTTCGAAATCATAGGAAAACTAGCAGGGGCGTCTCACGCCAGTCAAGCTGGGACCATTACGCCTCGACTCACCGGTTCGGCAGCGAGCCTAGCACAGGCGAAGCCTGCAATATGAATTATATAAAACAGTATGTTATAAATGAAAGCTCGAATTTACCACAATCCAAGCTGTTCCAAATCGCGTGCGGCACTGGCGCTACTGGAGGCTCGCGATATCGAGCCCGAGATTGTCGAGTACCTCAACACGCCGCCGACGGTAGAAACCCTGCGACGCCTCATCCGCAAGCTTGGACTCGCGCCCAAGGATCTCGTTCGAACTAGCGAAGCGGAATTCAAAACGGCCGGAATCGATCTTGACGCGGCGGATGACGAGGCGATCTTTGCAATCCTGCACGATCACCCCAGACTCCTGCAACGACCGATCGTCGAACTCGGCGCGGCCGCCCGGATCGGCCGCCCGCCCGAGCGAGTATTGGAGCTCTTTGAATGAAGCCACGCATTTTAGTTTTGTATTACTCGCGCCAGGGAAGTACCGCGGAGCTCGCGCGCTACGCCGCGCGTGGTATCGAAACCGCCGGCGGCGAAGCGCTGCTGCGAACCGTACCGCCTGTATCACCCACAACCGAGGCTGTCGATCCCGTCGTGCCAGGCGACGGCCCCCCTTATGCCGTATTGAGCGATCTGGAACATTGCGATGGGTTGCTGCTCGGCAGCCCGACGCGCTTCGGGAGCATGGCGACGCCGCTAAAGCATTTTCTCGATACAACAGGCGGCCTGTGGCTCAAAAATGCGTTGGTCGATAAACCTGCCGGCGTCTTTACCGCTTCTACGTCCATGCATGGCGGACAAGAAACGACCCTGTTGTCGATGGCGTTACCGCTGATTCATCACGGCATGATTTGGGCAGGCATCCCCTATTCGCAATCACTGCTCAAGAACACGCGCACGGGTGGCGGTCCCTACGGGGCTTCCCACGTGTCCACGGCATGGAACGCATCATTGTCGGACGATGAACGCACGCTTGCCAAAGCGCTCGGCGAGCGCGTCACCCGGATCGCGATCAAGCTTGCTAAATAATGCGCCTCAAGAACGCGAATCCAAATTCCTGGCTGATGGCCTCTCACTGGCTCGTGATTGGCGCTGCCAGCACGTTCATTCTTGGCCTCGATCTACCGCTGCTCGCTACTGCTGCAGCGATCACGCTGATAACCACGCCCCTAATCTTTGCCGTCAAAGGCTTAATGCAGGAATCGACTTACACCCAACTATGGCTCGCAATCGCGATGGTTTTCTATATCGGCGCAGGTCTCGTGGAAACGATCGCCGCCCAGGCAATGGCACTGGGCGCAGTGATCCTATTGCTTGCAAGCGTGCTAGAGCTCGCCCTGCTGCTGGTGGCCCTCAAGACCGCGCGGCGAGCGTCGCGCGAATCAGCGGAATCGTGAGCTTTCGCTGCGCCGCCAGCGCAGCATGATCGAGAACTTCGAGCCAAGCGCACAGACCGGCCATATCGCGGCGTACGCGCGACATCAAATACTGCGCCGCAGCGTCCGACAACTCCAAGCCGCGCGCTTCGGCATGGCGTTGTAGCGCGTGCCGTCGGTCGGCGTCGTCGAGTGCTTGCAACTGATAAACAGTCGCGGCACTCGCGCGCGATGCGAGATCCGCCAACCTGAAACAGGTGGCGCCCGGCGGATTTTTTGCCGTCAATAGCAGCGCAGGCCTCGCGGCCTGAATATCGTTGAACAGATTGAACAACGTTCGATTCCAAGCGGGCGAATCGACAACATGATCGACGTCATCGATGACAATCAAATCCAAGTCTTCGAGGTTTTCGAGTAAATTCGGCGCCAGGCGCTCGGCTGTCGCAAGGGGGACATACATGACGCGTTGTCCAGGCCGGGCGGCGCAAACCGCCTGTGCGAGATGGCTCTTCCCTGAACCCGCGGCGCCCCAGACCCAGAGCACCTCGGAAGTAGCGCCCGAACCGAGCGATTCGAGATGAGTGATTAGGCTTCGGTTTGGGCCTTCGACAAAGGTTGCAAAGCGCGCGTGCGGCTTTAAAGCCAACGGTAGCGGTAGCTGCGTCGTCATGACTGCGCTACACGACGACTCAAACAGCGATTTGGCGCGTGTTTCGCCAGGCACGCTTGCTCCAGCCCACGACATAGTTTAGGCCGCTCGTGAGACTCGTGAAGACTACGGCGGCGCCCAGCACGGTCAAGACAGGCGCGGGCGGCCATTGCAAAACTGCATCCGTCAGAATTGCGAGTATGAACAATAATTGACAACCAGTGGTGAGCTTGCTGATCAGTGTCGGCTCGCCGTGGACGGGTGCAATGAGCCACTGATATAGCGCCGCGCCACCGACGATGACGACATCGCGAAAGACGACTAGAGCGGTCAAATAGAGCGGCACCAACTCTGCAACTGTAAGGGTCAAGAATACGCTCACGATCAGAAGCTTGTCCGCCGCCGGGTCCAATAGGCTGCCAAGCGGCGTGCGCCAATCGAACGCCCGCGCGAGAAACCCGTCCAGGGCGTCGGAAAACCCGGCGATGGCAATCAGTAATAACGCGGCGAGAAAACGTTCCTCGAGAAGCATATAGACGATCGGCGCGACCAGCAGCGCTCGAACGATACAGATCACATTGGGTACCCACTTGAAACTCACGGTGCGGGCGATCCTCTGGGGATGAGCGCGAACGTCAGCGGATCGATGCCGGGTACCGGCCGCAGCAATCCCCCGAGCTCGAGTACGCGGCGTAACGTCGACTCATCGCCGCGCGCCCCGACACGCAGGCGCAACGAACCGTCAGCAAGCTCCTCCGGAAAAACCGTCTCCAGCAAGCTCAGCGATTCCAGGTAACGCATCAGCCGGCCATAGTCTTCGAGGGACTCGATGCCGATCACGCTGATCACAGCGCTGCTCGCACGGCCGAGCGTGCTAAGTTCGCTGGCATAAAGGTCCGCGAGCGCATCCAAGCCCTCGCGCAGCGACTGGCCCGGCAACGTGACCGCGCGGCCAGCCCTGAGCAATCCCCATTGCACGCTGGGCAGGGGCTCCTGGAGTCGCACTCGGCCGACTAGAACATCGTCGACAGCGTAACGATCGGACGCGCGCTGAATTTGATCATTGAATCCGCCCCAGACATCGACAAAACTCAACGCGCTCATATCTTGCAGATCCAACAGCGGTAAGGTCAGCAAGAGCCCGCGTTCGTCGGCCACGAGCTCGAGTTCATCGCGCAGCCGATTGAGCTCCTCGCTAAGCTGCGACCCTGTATCCGCAATTGCCGGGTCTGCGCCAAGCAGCTCGCGCCGGCCAAGCCCGGCATCGACGGCCAGCCACACGAGAGTCGTCGGCCGCTCGACGCCCCAAATTGGCTGATCGAGACGCACGAGCACGTCTTCCACGCTACGCGCGTTAAACGTTACGCGTAGCGTTTCGCGATCGATCTGACCAACCTGCTCGACGTAATCTCGCGCGTTATTGAGCACGATCGCAAGGGCCGGCTCGAAAGCCGCATCGCGCCGGCCGGTAACGCGCGTGAGCAGCTGCCCCATTGCGATCCGGATACTTTCTTCCTGGGATCGACCACCGGTGGCCGCAGTATTGCCAAGCGAACTCGGCACACTAATGCTGTAGAGATCCGGGTAAGTCGCCCCGGACACCTGGTGAGCCACGCTCAGCAATGACAGCGCAATACTCAGCACTAGGGAGTACCGCAAGTGAACTCGCGTCGCGTTGTAAGGACCAATAGCGGTCATGGCTGTCCAGGGCAGTTGTTGCTGGCTTATTATACGAGCTAGACCGCACCTCGGCTTGCTCCAGGACAATAGCGCATGAATGCCCAAAAACCCTTGACCTATAAAGCGGCCGGTGTCGATATCGATGCGGGCGATGAGCTCGTCGAACGGATTCGCAGCTCCGTAGCGCGCACGATTCGACCGGAGGTCATCGGTGGGCTCGGCGGCTTTGGGGGCTTGTTCGAACTCGCAAAACACCGCTACAGCGAACCTGTACTCGTCGCCGGCACGGACGGCGTCGGCACGAAAATCAAGCTTGCGATCGATCACGACGCCCACGATGCGATTGGCATCGATCTCGTCGCGATGTGCGCGAACGATGTGATCGTGCAAGGCGCCGAACCGCTATTTTTTCTCGATTACTATGTCACTCCGCGGCTGAACGTCGACATTGCGACGCGTGTAATCTCCGGGATCGCCAAAGGCTGCGAGATTGCAGGCGCGGCACTCCTCGGCGGGGAAACGGCTGAACACCCGGGAATGCACGCCGCCGACGAGTACGACCTTGCCGGGTTCTGTGTCGGCGTGGTCGACAAGCAGCGGTTGATCGACGGTTCGAGCATCGTCGCCGGCGATCGCATCGTCGGTATCGGTTCGTCGGGCGCCCATTCGAACGGGTTCTCGTTGATTCGCAAGATTCTGGAACAACATCCGGATCCCGGCGGCATCGATCTCGATGGCAAGCGGCTCATTGATTGCCTACTGGAACCAACGCGAATCTACGTGCGGCCGATTCTGCAGCTACTTGAAACTACCAAGGTCAAAGGGCTGTGCCATATCACCGGTGGCGGTCTGCTGGAGAATATCCCACGGATTCTACCGCAGGGGCTCGGAGCGCGCCTCGCACGGGCTGCCTGGCCAAGACCCGCCGTATTCGAATGGCTCGAACGCAATGGTGTCGCACCGCGCGAGATGCTCAGGACCTTCAACTGCGGCCTCGGCATGCTCGCCGTTGTCGCACCGGACGACGTCGAGCCGGCGTTGGCCTGCCTGAAGACCAATGGCGAAGACGCTTGGCTCGTCGGAGAGGTCCGCGCTGACGCGGGCCAAGAGGTCCACGTCGATTGACGGAGCACACGACGCTCAAGGTGGCCGTGCTCATTTCCGGCGAGGGCACCAATCTCCAGACACTCATCGATACTGCTCGCCAGCAGTCCGCCGAGTTCGCAATCTGCGCGGTGGTCAGCGACCGAGAGGTCGCGCGCGGCCTAACGCGCGCGCGCGCGGCGGGTGTGACGGCGATGTTCGTCGACCCACGAGCGCACCCCAACCGAGTATCGTTCGACCGCGCACTGGCCGCAGCGGTCGGCCAGTGCAATCCGGATCTCATCGTGCTTGCCGGCTTCATGCGTATCTTGAGCGCAGAGTTTGTCGCCAAATTCAGTGGCCGGATGCTCAATATCCATCCGTCCCTGCTCCCGAAATTCAAGGGTCTCCATACTCACCGTCGAGCCTTGGCGGCTCGCGAAGCCGAACATGGCGCCACCGTGCACTTCGTGACCGCGGATCTCGACAGCGGGCCGGCCGTGATTCAGTACCGCCTAAAGGTCCGCGATGACGACTCTGAAGCGAGCCTTTCAGCGCGGGTTCATCATGGCGAGTACATCATATTGCCCAAGGCCGTTGCTTGGTTTGCGGCTGGCCGGCTCAAGCTCGAGGGAAACATGGCGATGCTCGACGGTAAACACCTCAAGGAACCGGTGTGCATAGACGGCGCACCCTGATGGGCGTGACGAGCGATAGACTGCGTTGGCTTGCGCTGATCGCAGGCTTGACTGCCGTGTGTGGCATCAGCCAAGGACAGCAGCGCCCGGACCTGATCCGGTCGTTTCACGCCGTGTATGCGCTATACAATGGCGACGAGCGCGTCGGGCAATCGGAATTCAGCCTCACCTTCGACCCTAGTACGCGACGTTACACGTTCGAATCGCGCTCGGAGTTTCGCGGCTGGCTGCGGCTTCTGTCACCCCGGCCGATCGTGGAGCGCAGCGAGTTCCTGATCGCCAACGGGCGGATCCAGCCGCAGAGCTTTGGCTATGAGGATGGCTCGCGACGTGGCCGCCGGAATTTCGAGCTCAGATTCAACTCCAAAGCCGGCACGGTAGACATTCATCGGGACGAAACGCTGACCGAGCTACGGGCGCCGGCGGGAACGCTGGATCTCGGCACCATGCGCGTCGCGCTCATGATGCAGCTTGCGCTGGACGCGATGCGCGGATCTTTCGACATCGCCGACCGCGATGGCATTGAACACTACGAGTTCCAAGTCGAAGGCAGGGAATCGACCGATACGGGGCTTGGAACCCTCACCGCGCAACGAGTGCGCGTGGAGCGCCCCGATTCGTCCCGGCGTACGCTGATCTGGGCGGCCCCCGACTTGCGCTACCTCACGGCGCGCATGGAGCAACATCGTGAAGGACGCGACCGCGTTGCGTTCGTACTCGAGTCCGTCGAGTGGCTCGACGCAGGCGAGACGGTCAGGCCCTCGACAGAACAGTAACGATCATCAGACGGCCGATGATGGGCCGCCGCCGTGCGGGCGTTGCGACGCTCGTCACGTGCCCTTGGCGCTCGCAGGTCATCGCCGCGCAGTACCGGATAATCAGCTCTAAGTTTTTGGCAGCGTGACGCCGCGCTGACCTTGATACTTACCTTGGCGATCGAGATAGCTCGTCTCACAGACTTCGTCAGATTCAAAGAAGATCATCTGCGCGACACCTTCGTTGGCGTAGATCTTTGCCGGCAAAGGGGTCGTGTTAGAGAATTCGAGCGTGACGTGGCCTTCCCATTCAGGCTCGAGCGGCGTCACGTTGACGATGATGCCGCAGCGCGCATACGTCGACTTGCCCAGGCAAATCGTCAACACGTTGCGCGGAATTCGGAAGTACTCAACCGTTCTGGCTAGGGCAAAGGAATTAGGCGGGATAATGCAGATGTCCGCTGGCTTGTCCACGAAGCTCGTTTCGTCGAATTGTTTCGGATCGACTACGGCCGAGTTGATATTCGTAAACACTTTAAAATCCGCGGCACACCGAACGTCGTAGCCGTAACTCGAAGTGCCGTAAGAGATGACGCGTTGATCCTGAAACGTGCGGACTTGATCCGGCTCGAACGGCTCGATCATCCCATGTCGCTCGGCCATCCGGCGGATCCAGCGGTCCGACTTGATCGTCATGCAGAATCCTCAACGGTGATCTTTGGGAACAGCTTGCTGTAATCCTTACTCGTGGCCGCCAGCGCACCGGCTGCGCGTAACGCGAGCTCGCGATAGCGTTGGGCAAGCGGGCTATCGGGATCAGCGGCCACGCTCGGCGTGCCCTGCTCGGAATGCTCATGGATAAGCCGGTCGAGGGGTAGCGACCCGAGTAGCGCCAGCCCGTAGTCCGTCGCGAGGCGTTGCCCGCCCGACTGACCGAAGATCGCCTCCTCTTGACCGCAGTTCGAACAGACGTGCAGCCCCATGTTCTCGACTATCCCAAGGATCGGCACGTTGACCTTCTGAAACATCTCAAGCCCCTTACGGGCATCGGCGAGAGCGACTTCTTGCGGTGTGGTGACAATGATCGCGCCGCTGACCGGGACACGCTGCGCCAGCGTCAGTTGAATATCGCCGGTGCCGGGCGGCATGTCGATCACCAGGTAATCGAGATCCGCCCAATGCGTTTCGCCGAGCAATTGAGTCAGCGCCGAAGTCACCATCGGACCGCGCCACGCCATCGGTTGGCGATCATCGACCAGAAACCCGATCGACATCGCTTGAATGCCATGCGCCGCGAGAGGCTCGAGCGTCTTGCCATCGCGGCTCTCGGGGCGCTGCCCGCTCAGTCCGAGCATCCGTGGCTGGCTAGGCCCGTAAATATCAGCGTCCAGTAGGCCGATGCGGGCACCCTCCTGTGCGAGTGCCACGCTGAGATTCACCGCTACCGTCGACTTACCGACGCCACCTTTGCCGGAAGCGACCGCGATCAGATTGCTGACGCCCTCAAGCGGCTTGAGTCCCTGTTGCACGGCGTGACCCTGAATCACAGACTTGAGCACGAATGTCGGCGCCTTCGACCAGCCGAGGCTCGCGCAGTGCGCTTCGAGTGCTGCTGCAAGAGCCGGCCCACTCCGCGCAGCCGGAAACCCCAGCGTGATCTCGACGCGGCGGTCATCGGGCGTTCCGGCAATCGTGAATGCGGTCCCCTTGCTCCCGAGCGGTGCCGCCGTATATGGCACCATAAAGGCGCATAGATGCGCCTTGAGCTGGTCGATGGTTGCGTCCGCCATTTTCGCCTTCGTGTTCAAAATGGGCCGGCATTGTACCGCATGCGCCGGACTCGCCGGAGGCCGCTTTAAGCCTGGCTTAGGCGCCCTCAAACCTGTGAGGCGTGTACCATTTTCAACGAACCCGTGTGGCATAATTGGCCCACGCCCACATGGTCATTATGTCGGATAGGGCGCCTCGGCGGGCCCGCCGAGATGCGACGGGCGCTTGAGCTTTTTATGAACTTCATCAATGCGATACAAGCGGATCGGCTTATTGCCCAGATCAGCAGCGAAGCTGATCCGAGTTCGGCGAGCGCAAAAAAGGCGTTCAACAAGCTCGGTAAGCTCGGTCCGGCGGCCATCCCGAAAATCCTCAAAGCCCTGTCAGGAGCCGACAAACGGCAAACCGTGGAGTACGTCGAAGTACTCGGCAACCTACTCGACGACAAGACCCTGCCGATCGTGGCCCAAGGCCTCTCAGACTCCGATCCGCGCACGGTATCGGGAACGGCCTGGGCGATGTCTTCTAGCAAACGTTTTAACCCAAATCGTTTAGTCGATTTACTAGCGGACGAACACTACTCGAAAGCGGCCATCGTCGGGATCCTGACGGTCCACAAGGAGCGGCTCAACGTGCGCCAACTACTCGCCCAGATTTACGACCTGCAGCCGAGCGAGAAAACCGCCGTCTTCAGGCTCGTTAACGAAGCCGCAACGCCCGATCTTGTGCCGGAATTGCTGTCGCGCATGGACGGCAAAGATCCGATTGTCCGCATGCACTTGATCAACTTACTGGCGAAGCTCGGGGGCGACGGCGTCGGTCCCGCGATCCAGGAGCAACTCAAGGACAACAACAAACTCGTCCGGCAGGCCGCCTTGAACGCGCTAGGCAAGCTCAAAGGCGATACCAACATCGAACTGATCTGCGGAATGTTGCTCGATCCCGACATCGAGATCATCAATAAAGCCGTCGAAGTTATCGCGAAAGTCAACCACCCGGACACGGTCAAGTATCTGATCGCCGCCCTGAAGGACGAGAACGAATTCTCGCGACGTGCTGCGGTCGAAGTGCTCAACGAGATCGGCACTGCCAACAGTGTCAAGCATCTGCTCGAAGCTGTCGCGGACGAAGACTGGTGGGTACGGGCGCGCGCCTCCGACGCGTTGGGGCGAATCGGGGGCGAGCGTGTCGTCGATGCCGTGCTTGAACTCATCAAGGATAAGAATGACGACATACGCCGAGCTGCGATCGAAATCTTGAATACTTGTAAGGACAAGCGGGCCGTCGATGAACTCATCAAGGCGACGGCCGACCAAGACTGGTGGGTCAGCGAGCGGGCTGCTGACGCGCTCGCAGAAATTGGCGATCCAAAGGCGCTGCCTGCGATCATAAAAATGCTCGATCGTGGCGGGCGTTCCACGCCGACCGCATTGCGGACGCTCGGCAAGCTCGGAGACCACGAGCTGCTCGAGAAAGTTATCCCCTACGTGAAGAATGCGGACAAACAGATCAAAGGCGCGGCGATCGAAGCGGCAGCGAACCTTGCCGGTGAAAACCAGGCCGATGCGGTGGGCTCGTTGATCCGCGAAAATGCGGATGCCTCAGACAACACGATTGCCAAGATAGCGGCGCGGGCGATCAAGAAGCTCGACGGCCAAGGCGCAGGCTCCGATGAGATGCGGATGGCTCGTGCAACGCTCGCGGGCGCTGGCGGAGGCGCGGCGGCGGCTACGGGGCCGATCCGGACGCTGCTGATGGAAAACCCACTGCTTCCTGCCGAGCAGGCGTCGATCGGACCGGAAACGCCGACGCTCGACATCAACGCGCTATCGCCCGGTGATGTGATCGAGGGACGCTATAAATTCATTCAAAAGATCGGTAAGGGCGCCTTCGGTACCGTCTTGCTCGTCGAGGATACGGTCGTGGACGATCGCCTGATCCTCAAATTTTTAAACCCGAATGTCGCCTCCGATGAGGAAATGCTGAAGCGCTTTGTCCACGAGCTGCGTTATTCGCGCAAGATCACGCACAAGAACGTGATCCGAATCTACGATTTTCTGGCCCTCGGCGGCGGCTACGCCATTTCTATGGAGTACTTTCCGTCGCACACACTCGGCGCAGAAATCGCCAAGCAAAAGCCGATGGACCCGAAGCAGGCAATCACTTACGCCTGCGATATCTGCACCGGCATGCAGATCGCGCATTTTCAAGGGATCGTGCATCGCGATCTAAAGCCTGCGAATATTCTGATCAACGACGAAAAGCTTTTGAAAATCGTGGATTTCGGCGTAGCTGCGGCAGCCAAGAGCGGCGATACGCAGCTGACCAAGACGGGCTATGTCATCGGCTCGCCGAAGTACATGGCACCGGAGCAGATTCTCGGCAAAAAAGTCGATGAACGCGCCGATATCTATAGCTGCGGTGTCATCCTCTACGAGATGCTCTGCGGCGACCCGCCCTATTCCCGCGGCGATCATATGTCAGTGATGTACCAGCATGTCCAGGGCAAAGCGCCGGATTTGCGTGACGTCAATAAGGCCATCCCGGTAGAGCTCAGCGAGATCGTGAAGAAAGCTATGTCGGTCGACAAACTCAAGCGGTATAGTTCGATGGATGAGCTGAAAGCCGTCCTCGAGCAGGCCGCCACGAAGCTGAATTAGACGCGATTTAAAATCCCCGCATGGCAAGAATCGACGCGTTCTTAAAACTTGGCTTGGCCCAAGGCTGCTCCGACGTCCATCTCGCGGTCGGGGTGCCGCCAATGCTGCGGCTACATGGCGACCTCATGCCCATCAAATTCCGCGATCTCGCCGGCCCGGAACTCGAGGACTATATCGATGAGATTCTGACCGAGGCGCAAAAAGAGCGATTCGAGAACGGCCAGGACCTGGATTTCTCCTATGTCGGCACTGAAAGCGGCCGTTTTCGCGTCAACGTCTTTCGCAAGGAAACGGGCGTCGGCGCAACATTTCGAAATATCCCGGGCGAGATCCCGAGCATGGATAAACTCGGCCTGCCACCGATCATTCCGAAGCTATGCGACCTGCACCAAGGCATGGTTTTGGTGACCGGCTCGACCGGTACCGGCAAATCGACGACGCTCGCATCGATGATCGATCATCTGAATTCCACGCGCAGCCTGAATATCATCAGCCTTGAGGACCCGATCGAGTTCGTGCATACGAGTAAACGCTCGCAGGTCGTCCAACGCGAACTCAATACCCACCTGCCTAGTTTCGCAGGCGGGGTTCGAGCTGCCTTGCGTGAGGACCCGGACGTGATACTCGTCGGCGAGCTCCGTGACTCGGAGACCATCAGCATGGCGATGACGGCCGCGGAAACGGGCCATCTCGTGCTCGGTACCTTACACACCACGAGCGCTGTCAAGTCCATCGACCGAGTGATCGACGCGCTGCCAGCAGATCAGCGCGAGCAGACGAAGAGTTTTCTCTCGCATAGCTTGCAGGCCGTCGTTACACAAAGTCTCGTCAAGACCGCCGACGGCCGCGGCCGCCGAGCCGTGCTGGAGATACTTGTGATGACCCGCGCCATCGCCAAACTGATCATGACCGAACAAACCCATCAGATTCCCACTCAGTTGCAGACAGGCAAGGATCTCGGCATGCAAACGATGGACCAATCCTTACTCGAAGCGGTCAGCCAGAAACTCGTCGATCCGGACGATGCGTATCGTTACGCGACGGATCACAAAAAGTTCGAGCGCTTCGTAACAGACACGACGATTCTGCCAAGCGCAGAGATCGGCTGACACGGCAGCGACTGCGAGGTAGCGATGATCGGTGACTTTCTCCAGAGCCTGTCGATGCGCAAAGGCTCCGATCTACACCTCATCGCCGGGGATCCGCCGCGTGTGCGTATCCACGGCGACCTCGTCACTCTCGAGAATCGGCCCCTGGATGGCGATGAGCTTCGAGAATCCCTGTATTCGATCATGCCGAAGGTCGTACAGAAACAATTCGAAGCGAACGACACTGCCGACTTTGCGCATGCGATTCCGGATCTGTCGCGATTTAGGGTCAATGTCTTTCGGCATTTAAACGGTATCGGCGCGGTTTTCAGAGGCATACCGTCACAAGCGTTCACGCTGAAAGACCTCGGCATGCCCAAGTGCGTACGTGATTTTACCCGCGTCACCAAAGGTCTGATTCTCGTCACCGGTAAAACGGGTTCTGGCAAGACGACGACTCTCGCAGCCATGATCGATGCGATAAACCACAATTTAAACGGGCATATTCTTACGATCGAGGACCCGATCGAGTTCGTTCATCAGCGCCAAAAATGCCTCATCAGCCAGCGCGAAATCGGAGTCCATAGCGCCTCGTTTGGCGCCGCGCTGCACTCCGCCTTGCGCGAAGACCCCGATGTCATTCTCGTTGGGGAGCTTCGCGATCTCGAAACGATGAGCATCGCAATGACCGCGGCTGAGATGGGCATACTCGTGATGGGCACGCTGCATACCAACGGCGCCGCAGCCACCGTAGACCGCGTGGTCAATATTTTTCCCGCCGACAAACAAGAACATATACGCAATATGTTGTCGACTTCGCTGCGTGGCGTGGTTTCGCAGCAACTTGCCAAGAAAAAAGACGGCTCCGGGCGTATCGCAGCGCTCGAGATTCTCGTCAATACGCCTGCCGTGGCTAATCTAATCCGCCAAGGTAAGCTCGAGCAGCTTGAGAACGTCATGCAATCCGGTGGTGCCAACGGCATGCGTACCATGGATGGTGCGCTCAAAGACCTGCTCGACCGCCGGATGATCTCCGGCCAGGAGGCTTATATGCAGGCCTTCGATAAGAGCAAATTCGAACAGTTCAAAGACGCCACCTAAGCAGCATCTCCCGACGACCGATGGCATAATCGCGGCGCGGGCCGCCGGTTAGCGATGCGGCTTGCTGATTCTTATCTGGAGTACCCGAAGCTTGGAATCGAAGCGTAACATCCTGGTCACTAGCGCCCTGCCCTATGCAAATGCACCCTTGCATCTGGGGCATCTCGTCGAGTACACGCAGACCGATGTCTGGGCTCGCTTTCAGCGCATGCAAGGGCATCGCTGTATTTACGTCTGTGCGAGCGATGCCCACGGTACTCCGACAATGCTGCGCGCGGAAGCGGCCGGTGTCGCGCCGGAAGCGCTCGTGCAGCAAATCGCTGAAACGCATCGCCAGGATTTCGCGAGATTTCAGATCAGCGTCGACAACTATCTTACGACGCACGCCGATGAGAACCGGGAATTGACAGCGGAAATCTATGCGCGCCTCGTCAAAGCCGGGTTCATCATTCGGCGAACGATCGAGCAGGCTTACGACGATGAGCGGCAGATGTTTTTACCCGATCGTTACGTCCGTGGAAACTGTCCGATCTGCAACACTCCAGATCAATACGGCGACTCCTGCGAAAATTGCGGCGCCACCTACACACCGATGGACCTCAAGAACCCGATCTCGGCCGTCTCCGGAACGCGGCCGTCGGTCAAGAAGTCCGAGCATTTCTTTTTTCGCTTGGGTAGCTTCGAGGCGGAACTGCGCGAATGGGTAACGGCGCACATCGACGAAGTGCTCGTGCGCAAGCTCGAGGAATGGTTCAAAGCCGGGCTGAAGGACTGGGATATCTCGCGAGATGCCCCTTACTTCGGCTTCGAGATACCCGGCGAACCCGGCAAGTACTTCTACGTCTGGTTTGACGCGCCGATTGGCTATATGGCGAGCTTCTTGAACCTGTGCCGACGCTCCGATCTAGCGTTCGACGAGTTTTGGAATACCGGCCATGATACCGAACTCTACCACTTCATCGGCAAAGACATTGTCTACTTTCATACACTATTCTGGCCCGCCGTCCTAGCCGGCGCAGGTTATCGAAAGCCGTCGGGGGTCTATGTGCACGGGTTTTTGACCGTCGATGGCCAAAAGATGTCCAAGTCGCGTGGCACGTTTATCATGGCTTCAACTTACGCGAAGCATTTGAATCCCGACTGCCTGCGCTATTACTTCGCCGCGAAATTGGGTCCCGTCGCGGATGACATCGATTTGAACTTCGATGATTTTGTCGCACGCATCAACGCCGACCTCGTCGGCAAGCTCGTTAATATCGCGAGCCGTTGCGCAGGATTCATCCATCGCCTCGGGGACGGGAAACTTGCAGCAGAGCTGCCGGATCCGGCGCTACACGATGAATTTGCGGCCGCGGCGCGCATGATCGCCGAGGACTACGACTCACGAAACTACTCCAAGGCAATCCGGCGCATCATGGCGCTCGCGGATAGGGCAAATCAGTACATCGATGAGCAGAAACCGTGGCTGCGCGCCAAGGATCCGGCGAATTCGGAAGAAGTCATTGGAGTCTGCACGCTCGGCCTGAACCTGTTTCGCAATTTAATTCTCTACCTGAAACCCGTCGTGCCGGATCTTGCCGCGCGCTCTGAGGCCTTTCTCGCGGTACCGCCCCTCGTTTGGACCGATGCTCAGACGCCGCTACTCGGAACGCGGATCGAAAAGTTTCAGAACCTATTGCAACGCATTGACCCGAAGGATATCGAAGCCATGGTGGACGAATCTCGCGAGCATTCCGCGAAGCCAGCACAACCGAAGACTGATGACGCCGAACTGATCGATATCGACACGTTCGCGCGCATCGACATGCGCGTTGCAAGAGTTATCAAGGCTGATTACGTCGACGGCGCCGATAAACTGCTGCAAATCGAAGTCGATCTCGGCGCCGAATCGCGCCAGATTTTTTCCGGCATACGCTCGGCGTATCAGCCCGAGGATCTCAAAGACCGCCTCGTGATCGTCGTGGCGAATCTAAAGCCACGAAAAATGCGCTTCGGCACATCGGACGGTATGGTGCTTGCAGTGGGCGCGGGCGGTAAAGATATGTTCCTGCTGAGCGCGGATGCCGGCGCCCTTCCCGGCATGAAAGTGACTTAATTGCATGCATGAATCCGATCTAAGCCAATGACCGAGCTTGCGCTGATTATCGTTGCCGCAGCCTTAGTCAATAATTTCGTCCTCGTCCAATTCCTCGGGCTATGCCCGTTTCTCGGTGCCTCACGCCGAATCGAGGGCGCGCTCGGCATGGCGCTCGCCACCGGCTTGGTGCTGACACTCGCTTCAGGACTGAGCTTTCTCGTCGAACACTTCGTGCTCGTGCCGTTACAGCTCGAATACCTCAATCTAATCGCGTTCATACTCGTCATTGGCGCCGCGGTTCAATTCGCCGAGCTAGTACTGCGGCGAACTTCGCCGTTGCTGTACCGGTTGCTCGGCCTTTACATTCCGTTGATCGCGAGTAACTGCGCCGTGCTGGGCGTCGCACTGCTGAACTCCCGACAAAATAGCAGCCTGCTCGAGGCGCTCGCTTACGGCACCGGTGCGGCACTCGGATTCGGCCTCGTGCTCACGCTGCTCAGCGGGCTGCGCGAGCGTCTCGACGATGCGGATGTACCTGGCCCGTTCAAGGGCGTACCGATCGCGCTACTGACCGCGGGAGTGATGTCCCTCGCCTTCTACGGCTTCACCGGTTTTGCACGGCTGTAATGGCCGCAGGCGTTCTCACTCTGGCTGTCCTCACTGTCGCCCTCGCAGCGCTGCTACTGCTGAGCGATCGGCTTTTACCGAATGACGCGGATGCCGCCGTCGAACGTATCGAACGAGTCTTGCCGCGAATCCAATGCGGTCAGTGCGGCTATTCCGGCTGCCGCCCCTACGCCGAAGCGCTCCTCAACGGCACGGCGGCGATCAATCTCTGTCCGCCTGGCGGTGAGGCCACCGTGCGTGCTCTGGCGAAGCTCCTCGGTACCGAACCGCAAGCCGTCGCACCGCAACAAGGGCATGCGAGCCTGGATCAAATCGCGACTATCGACGAGACTCTGTGTATCGGCTGCAATCTCTGCAGTCGCGCATGTCCCGTCGATGCCATTCTCGGAATACCGCAGATGATGCATACGGTGATCACCGCGCATTGCACAGGCTGCGAACTCTGCCTGCCGCCCTGCCCCGTAGACTGCATCCGCCTAGAGCCGCGTCATGGCTGAATTGAACCCTGTACGGCCGTTTACCGGTGGACTGCGTTTACCACCGAACAAAAATTTATCGACAACGATGCCGATCACAACCCTGGCGCGTCCGCAACGGCTCTGCATCCCACTAGCTCAGCATGCCGGCCCGCCTGCCCGACGCGCCGTCAGCATTGGTGCGTCAGTCGGCCGCGGCGATCCGATCGGCGCGACCGGCGAGCACGGCTCTGTCGCAGTGCACGCATCGCACTCAGGCCGCATCGTGGCGCTGCAGCGGCGACCCATCCTGGCAGGCAACGGCCTATTCGACGCAGATTGCGTGATCCTCGAAACCGATGGCGTCGACGCCCCGGTCGCCCGGACTGACCAACATTGGCCCGACACGCTCGCCGCGCGTCTAGCTGCGATAGCCGCAGCCGGCATTGCCGGCCTCGGCGGTGCAGCGTTTCCGACGCACATCAAGCTCGGGGCCCACGCTCGCTACCGCACGTTGATTCTCAACGGCGCGGAGTGTGAGCCCTATATAAGCTGCGACGACATGCTCATGCGCACGCATCCCGATAGCATCATTGCGGGTGCATTGATCATGCTTGATCTCTCTCAAGCGACGCAATGCCTCATCGCGATCGAACGCGATAAAGCGCTCGCGCTCGAGAAAATGCAATACGCCGCTGCGGTGCGCGCGGATCCGCGCATCGTGATCGTGCCGCTGCCGACGATCTATCCGGCTGGCGGCGAACGGCAGCTCGTCGAAAGCCTGCTCGCAGAGGAGGTACCTCGCGGTCGCCACCCGACTGACATCGGCGTGATCTGCCAGAATATCGGTACAGCGCATGCGCTCGCCCGATTCGTCTCGGACGGGGAACCGTTGCTCTCCCGGATCGTCACGGTCACCGGGTTAGGCCTGCGCACTCCGCAGAACGTCGAAGCCCCCATCGGCGCACCGATCAGCGCTCTGCTGGATCACTGCGGCGGACTCGTCGACCCGCGTAGCCAGCTGATCGTCGGCGGCAATATGATGGGCCATCCGCTCCCGAACGCCGACTATCCGGTGACAAAAGCGACCAACTGCATTGTCGCACTACCCCTAGCCGAGGCCGTCAAATCCGAACCTGAGCGGCCCTGCATTCGTTGCGGCGACTGTGCCGACGCGTGCCCGGCTCGCCTGCTCCCGCAAGAGCTGCTGCGCGCTGCGCGCAGCGACCGGTCAGAGCTACTGACGGGGCTTGGTCTGGAAGACTGCATTGAATGCGGCTGCTGCGATGTCGTGTGCCCGAGCCATATCGCGTTGACCGCAAGCTTCCGCGCTGCGAAACCAGGGCTACGCCAGCAAATTCTGCACCAGCAACTTGCCACTGCTGCTGCGCAACGGCACGACCGGCGCCAAGCCCGTCTACAGCGCAGTGCCGCCGAAGCCGATGCTCGACAGCAGGCTCTGCAGCAGGCGCTTGCCGCCGATTCGGCTACACGCCGGACTGTCATCGACGCGGCTGTCGCGCGCGCACGCAAGCAGCGTAACGACCCCAACGCGCTCACTTAGCACCATGCCGCCCGTACCGTCACTGACCCCGATCGCGCACATCGGCCCGATGACCAGCGTGCCGCGCGTCATGCTCACAGTGCTGTGCGCGCTAGTTCCCGCGTTGATCGTTTACGTCTGGTACTTCGGTTGGGGCATCGTGATCAACCTGCTAATCGCGGTAGCCGCCGCGCTGGCCGCCGAGGCGACGACGCTGATCATGCGCCACCGCGAGCTTCGTCCCGCGCTGACCGACGGCAGTGCGATCGTCACCGCCGCGTTGCTCGCGTTCGCGCTACCGCCGCTACTGCCCTGGTGGCTGCCTGCACTAGCGGCTGGAATCGCAATCGTTCTCGGGAAACAACTGTACGGCGGCGTGGGCGCGAATCTGTTCAATCCCGCCATGGTCGGGTATGTCGTCGTGCTGATCTCGTTCCCAGTCGAGATGATTCAATGGCTACCGCCACGCGGCAGTGATCTGCCCGGAGCGGACATCGGCTTCGTCGCACATCTCGCCTATGCGTTCACGGCGAATCTGCCGGACGATCAAGCCATCGATGCCGTCACACAGGCGACGCCGCTTGATCTTACGAAGCTTGGCTTGGCCAACATGCAGACACTCGCTGAGATTCAAACCGGCCCCCTCTTCGATCGCCTTGGCGGGCGCGGCTGGCTATGGACGAACGCTTGGATCGCACTCGGCGGGCTCTACTTGCTCTATCGAGGCATTATCCGCTGGCACATTCCGGTGGCCGTGCTTCTGGGACTCCTCATTCCGGCATTCGCCTTGTACCTCGTCGATGCAAGCCGATTCCCGTCGCCCGCCTTTCATCTCTTTGCCGGGGCCGCTTTGCTCGGTGCATTTTTCATCGCGACGGATCCGGTCACCGCAGCGACCACCAATCGGGGCCGTTTGATCTACGGTGCTGGCATCGGTGTGCTCACTTATGCGATACGAACTTGGGGTGGCTACCCGGAAGGCCTTGCGTTCGCCGTATTACTCATGAATACCTCCGTACCGATTATCGACCGCTATACCCAGCCACGCATCTATGGCCACGAGTGACAACCCCCGGATCGCCGCACTCATCACCGTGGCGCTCGTCGCGATTACTGCGGGAGCGCTAATTACAGTTAGCTACGAACTCAGCCGTGACCGGATCGCCGCAAACCAGCGGAACCGGTTGTTGGCTGCGCTCCACGAAGTGTTGGCTCCAGATAGCTACGATAACGATCTAGAGGCCAGCCGCAGGTCCATCGTCGCACCCGACTTATTAGGTACGAACGATCCCCTCGACGTATTTATCGCGACACATTCGGGTGAGCCCGTGGCGGCAATATTTACGAGCATTGCACCGCGCGGCTACAACGGCCCCATCGGTTTACTCGTCGGCATCAGAGCTGACGGCACCGTCACGGGAGTGCGTGTCACACGCCATCGCGAAACACCAGGTCTTGGCGATGCCATCGAATTGGCTAAGAGCAGTTGGATCAGAGGATTTACCGGCCGGCGCCTCGATGCGCCTGCATTAGCGAACTGGCGCGTCACCAAGGACGGCGGCGACTTCGATGCCATCACGGGCGCGACGGTCACGCCGCGCGCCATCGTCGAAGCGGTTCGCGACACACTGATCTATTTCCGCGATAATTCCGCGACGCTATTCGCTACGACCGCTGGCCGGGATGCAGATGATTGAGCAATACAATCCATTAACGTCCGGACTTTGGCGCGAAAATCCTGCCCTCGTGCAATTACTCGGGCTCTGCCCGCTCTTGGCGATCACGACGACTCTCATCAATGGTCTCGCACTCGGCATCGCGACCACGTGTGTGATCGTTGCGGGGAACGCCATCGTAAGCCTATTAAGAAATCGCCTGCTGCCCGCAATCAGAATCTTGGTATTCGTGCTCATCATCGCGTCGCTCGTAACGATCGTGGATCTGCTGAGCAATGCGTTCTTTCACGAGTTACATGAAGTGCTGGGTTTATTCATTCCACTGATCGTGACTAACTGCGCCATTCTCGCGCAGGCAGAAACGGTGGCTAGCCGCCAGCCAGTGCCGCGGTCTGTGCTCGTTGGATTTAGCACGGGTCTCGGTTTCACCGCCGTGCTCGTGGTACTCGGCGCGCTACGCGAGATCGTCGGCCGCGGGACTTTGCTCGCAGGCTCGGAGCTGCTCGTCGGGCCTGCGCTCGCCGTGGAGACTATCCAATTGCCGATGAGCGGCTTACTCGTCGCCGCACTGCCCCCAGGCGCATTCTTCGGGCTGGCGCTCCTCATCGCGGTTAAGAATTTTTTTGATATCCGGCGGACCCATGCAGCTGGGCCGTCGACAGAGGCGGAGGCATCGAGAATTTCGTGAATTCCGCAAAACGCCGCGAGATTTACGAACGCCTGGCTCGTGAGAACCCGGCACCGACGACGGAGTTGCGTTATCGCTCGACGTTCGAACTGCTGATCTCGGTAATCCTATCGGCCCAAGCCACCGACACCAGTGTCAACAAAGCGACCAGGGAACTATTCAAGGTTGCGAACACACCCGAGGCGCTTTTAGAACTCGGCGAAGAAGCGCTCAAGGCTTATATCAAGACGATCGGCCTGTTCAATAGCAAGGCGCGCAATCTCATGAAAACTGCTGCGCTCCTCGTCGAACAGTACGATGGCAAAGTACCGCGGAACCGCGCCGGCTTGGAGGCTCTACCTGGCGTGGGCCGCAAAACGGCAAATGTCATCCTCAATACTGCATTCGGCGAACTGACGATCGCGGTCGATACGCATATATTCCGCCTCGCCAATCGGACCAAGCTTGCGCCGGGGAAGAATGTGCTGGAAGTGGAACGGCGCCTCGACAAATTCACACCCGATGAGTTCAAGCGCCATGCCCATCATTGGCTGATTCTGCACGGCCGCTATGTGTGTAAAGCTCGTAGACCGGAGTGCGGAAACTGCGTCATTGCCGATCTCTGCGAATACCGGCACAAAACGGCTTAACGCTTGGGCATATAGAGATCGGTTATCGTGCCTTCGGCCGCTTCCGCCGCGAATGCGACGGTTTCGGAGAGTGTCGGATGCGGATGGATGGTCAAACCGATGTCCGCTGCGTCGCAACCCATCTCGATGGCGAGCACTGCTTCGGCGATCAAATCGCCCGCATTGCTACCGACGATGCCAGCGCCAAGTAAACGTCCTGTGCCCGGATCGAACAACAACTTCGTGAAACCGTCCGAACGCCCGAGCGACAAAGACCGGCCACTCGCCGCCCAAGGAAAGACGCCCTTGTTAAAGTCGATACCTTCGGCCTTCGCCTGCATTTCCGTCAGGCCGACCCAGGCCACTTCCGGATCGGTGTAGGCCACCGACGGTATCACTCGCGCATCGAAAAACCTTTTCCCACCCGCCGCCACTTCTGCGGCGACCTTACCTTCGTGACTGGCCTTATGCGCGAGCATCGGCTCGCCAACGATATCGCCGATCGCGTAAATGTGCTTTACATTCGTACGCATCTGCCCGTCGACGCTGATCAGTCCCCGGTCGCTAACTTCGACACCGGCCTTGTCCGCGCTGATCTGCTGGCCGTTCGCACGGCGTCCGACCGCAGCGAGTACGCGCTCGAACTGCTGTGGCGTATCAGGTGCTTGATCGCCATCGAAGCTCACGGTTAACCCATCGTCGTGCGCCTGTAGGTTCACCATCCGCGTTCCGAGCAGTATTCCGGCGTAGCGCGACTGTAAACGTTTTTGGAGCGGCTTGATCAAATCGCGATCGCACGCCGGAATCAGCGTTTTCGTGAGCTCCACGACCGTCACGGACACGCCCAGCGCGTCATAGACCGTCGCCATCTCTAATCCAATAATGCCGCCGCCGATGACCAACAGCGACTTCGGCAGCCCTTGCAGTTCCAGAGCGGAAGTCGAATCTAGAATCCGTGGATCGTTCGGCAATCCCGGCAGCGCCACTGGCTCAGACCCAGCCGCGATGATGCATTGCTCGAAGGCAACCGTTGTGATTGCACCCTCATGCTCCACGGCAAGCTCATTGGCCGACGTAAATCGACCGACACCGTGCAGCACGCGCACTTTGCGCTGCTGCGCAAGTCCGCTGAGTCCATGCGTGAGCTGTCCGATGATCTCATCCTTCCATGCGCGCAGGCGGTTTACGTCGATCTTCGGCGGGCCGAACTCGATACCGTTCGCGGCCATGGTCTGTGCTTCTTCAATGACGCGAGCGGCATGCAGCAGCGCCTTAGAAGGAATACAGCCGACGTTGAGGCAGACGCCGCCGAGCTGCGGCCAGCGCTCCACAAGAACCACATCGAGACCGAGATCCGCTGCACGAAACGCCGCCGTGTAACCGCCCGGGCCGGCACCGAGCACGACCAAGCCCGCCTGCAGCTGCGAACCGGATTCGGTCATGAACCGGGTTCCACTAGCTGGCGACCCTGTCCTAGGAGTTCAACCAGCCGCGTCGTAAACCGGACTGCCGTGGCGCCATCGATCACGCGATGGTCATAGGAGAGGGATAGCGGCAGGATTAGGCGCGGCGCCAGCGCATCGTCCACGTAGACGGGGCGCCGTTGGCTTCGAGCGACGCCGAGAATCGCGACTTCCGGTGCGTTGATAATCGGCGTAAAAAAGGTCCCGCCGATACTGCCGAGACTCGATATCGTAAATACGCCGCCCTGGAGATCTGCGCTCGCGAGTTTGCCGGCGCGGGCCTTCTCGCTGAGCTCGCCGAGGACCTTTGCCAGTCCGAATAGATCGAGCTGGTCGGCATCCCTGATCACCGGCACGACGAGGCCGTTCGGTGTATCGGCAGCAAATCCAATATGGAAATAATTCTTGATGATCAGCGAGTCGCCAGCGGCGTTCAATGACGAACGAAAAACCGCGAATTCCTTCAGTGCGAGAATCGCTGCCCGCATGATAAACGCGAGCGGTGTCAGTCGAACGTTTTGCTCCGCGGCTGTTTGTTTGAGCTCCTGTCGAGCCTCCTCGAGTTCCGTAATGTCGGCTTCATCGTGCTGAGTAACGTGCGGAATATTGACCCAGCTTGCATGCAACCGCGGCCCAGAGATTTTCTGAATGCGATTGAGCGGCTGGGTTTCGACTTCGCCGAAACTCGCGAAGTCTACTTGCGGCACCCGCGGCAGCGCAGGCCCCGCCCCCGCGCCACTCTGCAAAATCTCTTTGACGAAAGCCTTGAGATCTTCGGCTGTCACGCGGCCCTTGTGGCCGCTTCCTTGCACGGCGCCGAGATCGACACCAAGCTCACGCGCGAGCTTGCGGACCGACGGACTGGCGTGCGCGGTGCTGAATGCCTGCTCATCGACGGGCTCACGGCGCGCGGCTGGTTGCCGCGGTTGCGCTGGCGCCTTAGCCGCCGACGGAGCCTGGGATCTCGGTGCTGGCTTGCCCGGCGCAGACTCATCGGACTCCTTACTCGGCGCCTGTTTTCGCGCCTCCACCACGACGATGACGTCACCGGCCGAGACGCGGTCGCCCGCTTTGACTTTCACTGCGGCGACCGTTCCGGCATGGGTCGCCGGCACCTCCATCGTCGCCTTATCGGTTTCGAGCGTAATCAAGGGCGCTTCGACCTCGATCGTATCGCCTTCGGTAACGAGCACTTCGACGATTTCGACGTCAGCGAAATCGCCGACGTCCGGCACCGCGATCTCGACGCTTTCGGTAGCGCCCTCATCGGCCGACAAGTCCTCGGCATTCGCGGCAGCCGTTGGGGACTCGGCCGGCTGCGGCGTCGCGGCAGGGGCGGACCGTTCACCGGCCGCAGTACCTTCGGTGTTGTTAGATTCGGCTGTGTCCGAACCTTCGGCATCCGATAGCACGACGATGACGTCGCCACTCGAAACCCGATCGCCGACCCTGACGCGGACTTCCTCGATTTTTCCGCCGTGCGTCGAAGGGACCTCCATAGAGGCCTTATCCGTTTCTAGCGCGATGAGTGGATCTTCGGGCTTGACCGTGTCGCCGCCGGCAACAAGCACTTCGATAACCTCGACATCGGAGAAATCACCCAACTCTGGAACGACGACTTCCATACCTAAGCCGTGCGCCTAAAGCGTCACTGGATCTGGCTTGGAAGGATCGATGCCGAATTTGCGAATGGCCTGGTTGACCGTGTCGAGATCTAGCGCACCATCGTCGGCCAGCGCCTTGAGCGCCGCGACAGCAATCGAGTAACGATCGACTTCGAAGAAACTGCGCAGCGCTGCCCGCGAATCGCTGCGGCCGAACCCGTCCGTACCGAGCACGCTGAAGCGGCCCGGCACCCATTGACGGATCTGGTCAGGCACGGTCTTGATGTAATCGGTCGCGGCGATGAATGGTCCCGGCTTATCGGCGAGGCACGCCGAGACATAGCTCCGGCGCGGCGTTTCCTTCGGGTGGAGCGTGTTCCAGCGATCGATGCCAAGCGCCTCGCGGCGTAGCTCGCTAAAACTCGTCACGCTCCATACATCGCTCGGTACGCCAAACTCCTTTTCGAGCAGATCGGCCGCCGCGAGCACTTCACGCAGTATCGTCCCCGAGCCCATCAGTTGCGCGCGCACTTTGCCGCGCCCGCCGATCTGCAGTAAATACATTCCCTTGAGAATGCCTTGCTCAACACCCGCCGGAATCGCCGGATGCACGTAATTCTCGTTCATGCAAGTGATGTAGTAAAAAACGTTCTCTTGCTCCGCGTACATGCGCCTCAATCCGTCCTGGATGATGACGGCAAGCTCGTACCCGTAGCACGGGTCGTAGGCGCGGCAATTTGGAATGGTCGTGGCGACGAGCTGGCTATGCCCATCCTGATGTTGCAAGCCCTCACCGGCCAGGGTTGTGCGCCCGGCCGTCCCGCCGATCAAAAACCCGCGTGCTTGAAGATCGCCGCCGGCCCACGCGAAGTCACCGACGCGTTGAAACCCGAACATCGAGTAGTAGATATAAAATGGGATCATCTGAACGCCGTGATTTGCATACGACGTTCCGGCCGCGAGCCAGGAGCAAAACGCGCCGGCTTCGTTGATTCCTTCCTCGAGTATCTGACCTTTGCGATCTTCCTTGTAGAACATGAGCTGCTCGGAATCTTGAGGCGTATAGAGTTGCCCCATCGAAGAATAGATTCCGATTTGCCGGAACATGCCCTCCATGCCGAATGTTCGCGCTTCATCCGGAACGATCGGCACGATGTGCTTGCCGATATTTTTATCGCGCACCAATGCCGTGAGAATACGCACGAGCACCATGGTCGTCGAAACCTCACGCTCACCGCTGCCTTCAAGCTGCGCGCTGAGCGCTTCCAGCTCAGGAATCTGGAGTTTGGGCGCCTTTAGAGTCCGGCTCGGCAGATAGCCGCCGAGTTCCTGTCGGCGTTTGCGCAGGTACTGCAGCTCCTCGGAATCGTCGGCAGGCATAAAATACGGCAACTCCGCGAGCGCGTCGTCGGATATCGGAATATTGAAGCGGTCGCGAAATGCTTTGAGGTCGTCGTCATCGAGTTTTTTCTTCTGATGCGTGATGTTCTGGCCTTCGCCAGCCGCGCCCATGCCGTAACCCTTGACGGTCTTGGCGAGTATGACGGTCGGCCGGCCTGTGTGCTTCACCGCCTGGTTGTAGGCGGCATAGACCTTCTCGGCATCATGTCCGCCGCGGTTCAAACGGTAAATTTCGTCGTCGGACATATGCGCGACCATCGCCTTGAGCTCGGGATCCTTACCGAAGAAGTGCTCGCGCGTGTAAGCCCCACCTTTGGCTTTGAAGTTCTGATACTCGCCGTCGACGGTCTCTTCCATGGCCCGCCGCAATACGCCATGCGTATCTTTTGCGAGCAGCGGATCCCAACGTCCACCCCAGATAACTTTAATCACGTTCCAGCCCGCGCCCTGAAAAGCGGCTTCGAGCTCTTGGATAATCTTGCCGTTACCGCGCACCGGCCCATCGAGCCGTTGCAAGTTGCAATTGATTACAAAGATCAGGTTGTCGAGTTGCTCACGCACGGGCATCGTGATCGCACCCATGGATTCGGCTTCGTCCATCTCACCGTCGCCGAGAAAACACCAGACCTTGCGGTCCTCTTCGGGTAGCGCGCCGCGGTGCTGCAAATAACGCAAGAACCGCGCTTGATAGATGGCCATCATCGGACCCAAGCCCATCGAGACCGTTGGGAATTGCCAGAATTCAGGCATGAGCCACGGATGGGGATAGGAGGACAGTCCAGAACCGGCGACCTCCTGACGAAAATGATTCAGATTCTCCTCCGACAACCGCCCCTCGAGATAAGCACGTGCGTAGATACCTGGAGAAGAGTGGCCCTGGATAAAGACGAGATCGCCGCCTTGATCATCGTTAGGTGCACGCCAAAAATGATTGAAGCCGACTTCGTACAGCGTCGCCGATGATGCGTAACTCGCAATGTGACCGCCGTATTCCGAACTGATGCGATTCGCGTGCACGACCATGGCCATCGCATTCCAGCGCATATAGGCTTCGAGACGCCGCTCGATTGCGCGATCGCCCGGATACTCGGGCTCTTGGCCTACGGGGATCGTATTGAGGTATGCCGTATTCGGGCTGTACGGGAGATACGCGCCCGAACGGCGCGCATGCTCGATCATGCATTCGAGCAGGTAATGGGCTCGATCAGCGCCGTAAACGCGCAATACCGAGTCGATCGACTCGAGCCAATCTTGCGTCTCTTCGGGATCCGGATCGTCCGCAAAACGGCCGAAAAAAGGCAACGGTCTGACGCTCGACATACCGCTCAGCGACCTCGCCTAATTAGTACACGCACGTACGGTTTAGGTGAGTTCAATAGGGTTCTCCTGCTAGGCTGGCCGCCGAGATTTTGGGTGCGTCCATGAGACACCGTTCTAACTGCGATATGATCGGGGTTTACCGATAGCGGGTCAAGACAAGCGCATGGACATCCTGCCAGATCTCAAGCTGCCTCTAATTACACAGTCCCCTAAACTGCCCGCGCGCGCGGCGCGCGAAGCCCTCGACCATGTCGTAATCGTGCTCGCAGCAAAGCCGACGGCTCAGGACTATCGACGCGTGCCACAAGGCAAGCAGATCCAGGCCTTACTCGCAAAAGTTGATGACGGCGAGGCGGTGTCATCGCGTCTCGGCAACCCTCGCGGCACGGGGCTTACGGTCGCTAAATTCCGCGGCGGATCGCGATTCGAGCAACTCACATGGGCGAAGCAGCTCATTGCGAACTGTAATAAAGACAAACCGTCGAAGGTTGGGATCTGCGCCATCGGCCTTGCGGAATCTCAGCAACAATCACTTACCGCCCTGGTCGCCGCTGCACTAGCCGCTGCGTTCAAACTTCCGAACCTGAAGAGCAGCGCAAAGAAGGGCAACCGCCTAACGAATTTAAAATTATACGGCGTCGACTCGGCGCTGCCGCTCGCAGAACTGCGTGCTCAAGCCCTAGGCAACAATATTGCACGCTGGTTTACGGTGTTGCCGCCGAATGCGCTGACGGCAAGCACTTATCGAAAGGCGTTAGCGAAACTCAGCCGAAAGTTTGGCTTGAGCTTCGAATTTTTCGACGAAAAGAAACTCGCGAGCTTAGGTGCTGGGGCATTCCTCGCTGTCTCACAAGGCAACGCCGACCGCGAGGCGGGGATCGTACGTTTACGCTATCGGCCCGGCAAACAAAAGCGCGCTGATCTTGCCTTGGTCGGTAAAGGAATCTTATTCGATACCGGTGGCACAAATCTGAAGCCGTTTAAGAGCATGCTCGATATGCATACCGATATGCAGGGCAGTGCGGTCGCAGTCGGCTGCTTGGCCGCCCTCGCCCATCTCCAAGTACCTTATGCCATCGACGCCTGGCTCGCGATCACCGAGAACCGCATATCCGCAAAAGCCTATAAGTCACAGGATGTGGTCACGGCTGCTAACGGCACAACGATCCAAGTCATACATACGGATGCTGAAGGCCGTATGGTGTTAGCAGACACGCTCGCAATTGCGGCCAAGGAACAGCCGGCGCTCGTCATCGATTACGCGACCTTGACCGGCGCATGCGTCGGCGCATTGACCGAGAACTACTCTGGCGTGTTCAGCAATCGTCAAGCAGCCAACTCCATAGCAGTTCTGGCGGGCGCCGCAAGCGGCGAGCGCGTGTGGCCGTTTCCAATGGACCCGGACTTCGACGAGATGTTGCGCAGCGAAATTGCCGATATCAAGCAGTGCGCAGCATCCGGCTTCGGTGACCACATCTTGGCGGCGAGATTCTTGTCGAAATTCGTGCCGCCATCGATACCCTGGATCCACGTCGATCTCAGCTCTGGTCAGCGCAAGGATGGCCTGGCCCACATCCCATCGGAAGTCACAGGCTTCGGCGTCGGATTGACACTCGAGCTTTTGCGGCAGCAGTCACCGGCCGCGCTAGCAAAAGAACTCGCGTGACGTCCCCGCCGCCGGATAACGCCTCCGGGCAAACGCGCACTGACCCAATGGCGGAACGATTCCGTGGTTTTCTACCGGTTGTCGTGGATGTCGAGACGGGAGGATTCAATTCTGCGACGGATGCATTACTCGAAATCGGCGCTGTCTTGTTGGCAACCGACGCGACGGGCGAACTCGTACCCGGCGAAACGATTCGCTATCATGTCAAGCCCTTCCCCGGCGCGCGGATGGATCCCGCATCATTGCAAGTGACCGGCATCGATCCCTACCATCCCTTGCGACCCGCGATCGATGAGGCCGATGCCCTACGTGAGCTCTTCAAACGAGTTCGCAAAGAGGTCAAAGCTCACGAATGCAAGCGCGCGATCCTGGTCGGCCACAACGCCTTCTTCGACCTGCAATTCATCAATGCGGCGGTCGAAAGAACCGGCGTGAAACGTAATCCGTTCCACCCGTTTTCGAGCTTCGACACGGTAACCTTAGCCGGCGTTACATTCGGCCAAACCGTGCTCGGGCGGGCCGTAGCAGCCGCGGGCCTGGAATGGGACGACGAGCAGGCACACTCGGCGCTCTACGACGCGTCGATGACGGCCCAGTTATTCTGTGAGTGCCTACGGAAAATTCGCGCCAATACCAGAGCCTAGGCCGACGCAGAGCCACTCGCAGCGGAATTGGCTGCGCCTTCGATAAGCTCCTTGAGCTCACCGGATTCATAGAGTTCTAACGCAATATCACAGCCACCGATGAGTTCGCCGTTGATATAAAGCTGCGGAAACGTCGGCCAATTCGAGTAATCCTTGAGACCTTCACGGACCTCGGGATCCTCAAAAATATTTACATAGGCAAACTCGGCGCCAACCGCGCGCAGCGCGGCGACCGTCTGCGCCGAGAATCCGCATTGCGGGAAGTCGGGTGTCCCCTTCATATAAAGCAGTATTGGGTAAGTCGTTAGCTGCTTAGCAA